>ERZ772786.58-NODE-58-length-46035-cov-3.383732_pt1 | contig 46035 bp, 39 predicted proteins | sample MGYA00511473_ERZ772786 | MGnify/ENA primary metagenome ERZ772786 (study PRJEB29015, sample SAMEA2738025) | human oral metagenome | biome: human oral; feature: human-associated habitat; material: saliva | place: China | collected 2252 ...
CACAATTCATTACTACTAATTTCAACGAAGCTGTTGAATATGTTGAACAAATTAATTCACAACAACATTAATAAGAAAGGATTAATCATTGCCACAAACACCTACTGCCTTGAACAACAAAAAATATTTGGGACATTCTAAAATTAGACAACTTGAACATTACGTTGGAATTAATGTCACGTTCAGAGGTGTGATTTCAAACGTCAAAACTGTTCGTCACAATATGGTTCAAATTGTGCTACAACCATGCATTATCAACGAGAAAATAACAATCGACCATGTAAATGTTTTTGTAAAAGGGACGCCTAACGAAAAAATTATCGGTCTAACTTTTACTGGAAATAGTACAATTACCAAATACAAACAGTACAGCACGCTGACAAATACCTACTATTATAATTATGGTTTACAAAACATTCCTAGTTTTCAATATGAGCGTTTTGTCCGAAGTATTGTTGCGCCAAACTCAATGAAGGCAAAAATAGACCGAGTACTTTTAGAATATGAAAAAACCCCAGATGATTTGGAAAAAATAATCATGAAGATTTTTGCAGTTTCTAAAAAAAGAGCTGGCTTTCTCCAGAGCTATATTCTTTACTCAGAAAAAAAAATATTCCGAAAAGCACATAAAAAACACTTACGAACCTGTCGTAAATTGAGTAAATAACAAAAACCTACACTTGTAGGTTTTTTTTTCTTTAAGTTTTTGTGTACCTTTGTTTAATTTTAAGTTAAGTTTTAGGTTTTAGAGCAAAAATACACCGTTTATTTCAAGAAAGCTGAATTAAAAACGGATAGTATAGTCGGAAATATTTATTAACTTCGCTAAAGCGAAGTTAACTTTTTTCTTGACCAAAAATCGAAAGGATGTGACCTCACATTGAAGCGCAAAAGCAAGAAACTCTTTAAAAGAATTATTTTAACGCTTGTATGCTCAATTGTTCTGCTTATAGCAATTGGTGCAATTTACTTTTTCGGTGTTCTAGGAAGCGCAAAAAGGGCAGCTTCAAGCTCCTTTGCCCCTCTTAAAACAACGGAGAATGTCAACACAGCAAAAAATAATTTAGCACAGAAGAAACCTTTTTCTCTGTTGATTATGGGAGTCGATTCCCGTGACCAAAATCTATCTGGTCGTTCCGACACAATGATAGTTGCAACTGTTAATCCGAAAAAAGGAATAACGCTTGTATCCATTCCTAGAGATACCTATGTCCAAGGGACAAGTATCAACAAAATCAACTCAGCTTATGCTGACGGAGGCGCTGCTAACGCAATTTCTCATGTTAATTCTCTGCTTAACATTAAACTACAGCATTATATCACGATTAATTTTGATGGTTTAGTCGAACTTGTTAATGAAGTGGGTGGAATATCCGTAAATTCAGACCTTGATTTTACAAGTTCCCACACCACTCAAGCACAAGGTAATCAAAACTACCATTTTTCAAAAGGTTTAAATCACCTCAATGGTGAGCAAGCACTTGCTTATTCCAGAGAAAGGTACAACGACCCTAATGGAGATTACGGGCGACAAATGCGACAGCAACAAGTTATCGAAGCTTTACTAAAAAAACTTGAAACTGCTAAAACTCTAACCAACTATCACACTATTTTCAATGTGTTATCTGCAAATGTAAAAACAGATTTCTCTTGGGATAGCCTAAACTTACTCTTCAAAAACTACCATCAAGCGTTAGGTCAAACACAAAGCACAACGCTAAAAGGAAGTGGTCAAACCATTAATGGACTTAGCTACCAAATTGTGGCAAAACCTGAAATTGAAAGAGTTCATGACATTATCGAAAATCAAATTAATTAGAAGGAATCATCATGCCTGACAAAATACTACAATTTACAGCTATTATCCAAATACTCAAGAAGAATATATTTTTGATATTTTTGACAACAATTATCACAACACTTATTGGTTGTAGCTATCTTTTCTTCCTTGCTACACCTCAGTATTCCTCTCAAACACAAGTTATTGCGAAAGTTGAAGCAGGGGATAATAACGCTGCACTTGCAGGACAAGTCCAAGCCAATTCTCAGATGTCAACAACTATTGCTCAAGTTATGACGAGTCAATCAGTTTTGCAAGAAGTCATTAAAAATCTTGGTTTAAACAAAACTGCATCAGAACTCAAAGCGGAAATGACCCCAACAACAACTAGTTCTTCTCAAGTTGTCACTTTAACGGTAAAAGATACAAATCCTTACATCGCTGCTCGAATCGCTAACGAAACGGCGACTGTCTTCACTAAAAAAGCCTCTAAATTACTCAATGTCAGCAATATTGGAATTCTTGCAGTGGCTTATCCTGATACCACACCCATGTCGCCAAACAAGAAAAAAGGAATTGCTATTTCAGTTATTGCTGGACTCGTGATCGGATTCCTTATTTCCTTCGTAAAAACATTATTCAACACTAAAGTCACTGATGAAAGTGACCTAGAATTTCTCGGAATTAGCCAACTTGGGAGCATTTCAAAACTATGAAAAAAAGACTAAAAAACTCAACAGAACCAGAATTAATTTCAAACCCACGTTCATCTGCCTCAGAGCAATACCGTAGCGTTAGAGCCAATCTTGGTTTTCTCATAAAGGATAAGAATTACAAATCTATTCTAATCACTTCTGCCGAAGCTGGTGCTGGGAAAACAACAACAGGAGTCAATCTTGCTCTTACCTTTGCAACTCAAGGCACTAAAGTCCTGTACATTGACGCTGATTTACGAAAACCAATGGTTCACAAACACTTAGGACTCTCTAATTTAAAAGGACTCACCTCTCATCTTGTGAACGATATTCCTCTTGATGAATGTATTCAAACTAAAGAAGAATTTCTTGGTTTAGATGTACTTACCGCAGGACCTGTTCCACCAAATCCAGCTGAATGTCTTAATTCTAAAGCAATGGATAATCTACTTAGCAATGTTGAAGGAATTTACGACCTCATTCTAATCGACACACCTCCCGCACTTGTTGTTGGTGATGCTAAAGTCCTTGCTTCAAAAAAAGAAATTGACGGAATTTTGTTGGTTGCACGACACAATCAGACAAAAAAAGCAGAACTTTCTCAAACAAAACAAAACCTCAAACAAGTAGATGCTAACTTTATCGGAATTGTCCTAAACGATACTCCAAAAACAAAACATACCTACTATTATGGCGCCTAAGGAGAAATTATGATTGACATTCACAGTCACATTTTGCCAAATATTGACGATGGCTCCAAATCAGAATACGAAACGCTCATGCTTTTAACTAAAGCAGTTGAAGAGAAAATCACTGATATAGTCGCAACCCCTCATTACGACAACAATTACAAACCATTAAAAGAAATCATTTTATCAAAAGTTGATTTTGCGAACCAAATTGCACAAAAAAATGATTTAGCAATTAAAGTTCATTGTGGTCAAGAAGTCAGAATCTATGATGACCTGATCTCTAACTTGGACAAACATCTAACGATTGATAATAAAGGAAAATCAATGCTTATTGAATTTCCCGAAGACCATGTCCCACTCTATGCTGAAAAAATTTTCTACGACCTTCAGCTCAAAGGAATTCAACCAATTCTTGTTCATCCTGAAAGAAATACAGCAATCATGAACAAGCCAAATTTACTTTACAACTTTGTGAATCGAGGGGTATTAACACAAATTACCGCTGGAAGCATTGTTGGTAAGTTTGGAAAGAATGCGAAAAAAACAGCATTTAAAATCATTGAACATGAGCTTGTACATTTGATTGCTTCAGATGTTCATCATCTTAAAACTCGTGATTTTCATATGCAAAAAGCAACAAAAATACTCAAAAGAAAATATGGAAATAGCTACTCAGATTATCTACTTGATAATGCTGAACATTTAATTAATAATGCACCCATTTACTCCGGTTATCCATCATCATTCAATTAAATAGAAAGGAAAATAAATGGAAACCCACCCCTTTTCACTTCACGAACGATTCATCAAAAGAACTTTGGACATTATTGGAGGTTCTATTGGCTCCTTGATTTTTTTAATTTTACTAATTCTACTCGCCCCATTTTATCTTTTCGCTCCGAAATGTGAGAGGGGACCTATACTCTATACTCAAAAAAGATTCAAAAAAGACGGGAAAGAATTTCAGATTTTAAAATTCAGAACAATGATTGTTCACGACAAAAGTTACTGGATAAAACATCCAGAGGTCTACAAAGCTTATCGAGATAATGGAAACAAACTCGAAAACGATCCACGTATTACTAAAGTTGGAAAATTCATTAGATGCACTTCTCTCGATGAAATCCCTCAATTTGTTAATGTCCTTATTGGAGATATGAGCCTAGTTGGACCACGACCTATTTTGGAATTTGAAATTTCTGAATACGGGGAACGTATCAACGAATTATGGAACACCAAACCCGGTATTACAGGGTACTGGACAACACATGGAAGAAGCAAAGTTCTCTTTCCTGAACGTGCAGAAATGGAATTAAAATACAATTGCGTTCACTGCACTCTCTTTGACCTAAAAACAATTCTACTCACTATCGAACAAGTTATCTTTAGAAAGGATGCTTACTAAAAATGTCAAAAGAAAAGCCAAAAATCGCCCTTGTTTCTTCCTCAGGAGGACACCTCTCACAACTTTTTCTTATGAAAGATTGCTGGGAAAAATATGATCGCTTTTGGGTCAGTTTCGATAAACCTGATGCTAATGCACTGCTAAAAGATGAAAAACTTTACCACTGCCATTATCCAACCAATCGAAATGTTAAAAACACCATCAAAAATACCTTTCTTGCCATTAAATTGCTTGTAAAAGAAAAGCCTGATGTCATTATTTCAACAGGCGCTGCTATTGCTGTTCCATTCTTTTACATTGGTAAACTCTTTGGTTGTAAAACCATTTACGTTGAAATCTTTGACCGCCTGGATGCACCAACAATGACTGGAAAATTAGTCCACCCTATCACAGATGAATTCATTGTTCAATGGGAATCAATGAAAGATGTTTACTCTCACTCAAAAAATCTTGGAGGTATATTCTAAATGATATTCGTAACAGTAGGAACACATGAACAAGGTTTTGACCGCTTAATTAAAAAACTTGACCAACTTAAGGAGAAAGGGTTGATCAAACAAGAAATTGTTATTCAAAAAGGCTATACAGAGTATGCACCTAAGTACTGTCATGCACAAAAATTCTACAGTCCTGTAGAAATGAACGAACTTTTTAAGGACGCAAAATTAATCATCACTCATGGTGGTCCAGCCACTTATATGTCAGCAATTGCACTAGGTAAACCAACAATAGTTGTTCCTCGCCTAAGAAAATATAATGAACATGTTAACAATCATCAACTCGACTTCGCATACAAAGTCAATGAAACAGGTGAATACAATCTTAACATTGTTACCGAAATGAGTGAACTCTACAAAATGATTGATTTCTGCCTTAATCATCAAAACAAACAGGGACAAATTACTTCACACACACAATCTTTTAACTCACAATTTTCACACATCTTAGAAAGCCTATTATGATACCTAAAATTATTCACTATATCTGGTTTGGAAATAATCCAATGCCTGACTCTGTTCAACGTTGCATTGCTTCTTGGAAAAAATATTGTCCTGACTATGAAATTAAACTTTGGAATGAAAGTAATTATGATATTTCAAAATCTGATTTCATGCTTCAAGCTTATGAAGCAAAAAAATATGCCTTTGTTTCTGATATGGCACGACTTGATATCATTGCTCAATATGGTGGTTTCTATTTGGATACTGATGTTGAACTTCTTACTTCTCTTGATTCGCTTAGACATTATGATGCTTTCATGCCTATGGAAAATCCGGGAAGAATTAACACAGGACTCGGTTTTGGCGCCATTGCAAACCATCCATTTATTCTTAAAAACTTAGCAGCTTACGAAAATCGTCAATTTTTTGTCCATAACAAACCTGTTTTGACTTCATGTGTCACTATTACCACAGAAATCCTTTCTCATGAGCTGAATAATAAAATGCCTGTTTTTAATAACCCAACGGTCATTTCTATTCCAACATTAAACTTAAACCTCTTACCTGTTGACTTCATGTGTCCTTACAGCCTTGAAACAGGTAAAACAACGATTACTGATAACACGATATCTATCCACCATTATGATGCCACTTGGAAATCAAAAAAAGACCATTTTCTAAAACTAAAAATAAAATTGAGAAGATGGCTAGGAGAAAAAACCTACGAAAAAATTAAGAAATTCGCACATATCTAAATGAGCATTTTACCTATCTTGAGTGATTTAACAAATAAAAATTTGTTAAAAAGTCAAAGGCTAAATGTAAAAAATACGTTTAGATTTGCTATTCAACTACAAGATTTTTAAAAGCCAAAAAGGAGATAATTTTGGATTTCACAAAAGAACTACAATGGGGTGCTTCGTTTACTGCACTTCTTACCCTACTTGATTATGTCAAACTTTTACCAGCTTCCTTAACGAATGCAGGAATTGTTTTAGTATTTGGAGTCATCTATCTGCTCTTTTGTGCAAGGCGAGGTGGCTTCTCACTCCTTCATTTGATTCCAATCACTTGCGCCATTGGAATTATGGTCATCAACAAAGACCCGTCTATGATTAGTTTAACCGTAATTTGGTTTTTAATTGACATTTTCTCAAACACAGAACTTGATATTACTAAAATTTGTAAATCATTTTTCTACACGGGTCTTACAGGTTATATCCTGACTCTCGCTGCTTATTTCTCAATAGGTTTTAACAAAAGCAGTGACATTGTAATGTGGAGAATTGACCACTTGATTACTCGTTCCGCTCTTGGTTTTCTTCAGGCAAATACTTCTATGATGTACGCTTTGGTATTAGTCATGACTGCTGTTATTGCTTTTCCTGTTTCATGGAAAAGAACCATAACAATCATTGCTATTTCTTCAGGACTATTTTACTTTAATCAATCGAGAACTTCTTTCATTCTTATCTTAATCGTTGCACTAGGCACTCAGTTTAATATTAGGATTCCTATGATTCGACTTGCTTATTTATGTATTGCATTTTTATCTTATTCCCTTTTGGTTAATCCCGTTCAAGATAATCTTGATGCGCTTCTTTCAGGACGGTTAACCTTATATCATACCTATTTAAGACAATTCGGCGTTCATTTGTTGGGGAGCCCTTCCGCTAGAAATGCCATGATTGATAATGGATATATTCAAATGATTTTTTCAAAAGGTATTTTGTTTACTTTGCTATTTGTACTTAGCTTGCAATTCATCTTTAGAAAAAAATCTCGACTTGCTTCTGTTCTCGCCTTTGCTTACTTGTTAAGTGCCTTTACAGAAACAACCTTTCAACACTTTGACCTATTATTACCTATTCTATTGGTCTATTTAACACCAAACTTTAACGAACAAAATTATAAAGAAAAGGAGTTTACTAATGAAACCACTCATCAGCATCGTAGTTCCAGTCTACAACGTTGAAGAATACATCAATGAATGTATTGAATCAATTCAGAAGCAAACCTACACTAACCTCGAAATCTTAGTCATTAATGACGGAACAAAAGACCGTTCTATCGAAGTCATTAAAGACCTCATGAACGACCCACGTATTCAAGTGATTAACCAATCCAATCAAGGACTTTCTGGAGCAAGAAACACAGGAATGAGAGCAGCTAAAGGAAAATACATTAGCCTCATTGATTCTGACGACAAAGTAAAACCAACATTCATTGAGGAACTTTATCAAAAAGCAATCGAAACAGATGCTGACATTGTTCGTGGCTCATTCCGTGATTTTGATGGAAAGGTTCCAGATGGATGGGTGACAGACTTTAATATTTGTCCATCTAAAGGAACAGAAGCATTAAAGCAATTTTTAAATCAAAGCCTATCGTTTGTTGTTTGGTCAAGTCTTTACAAGACCTCATTTCTCAGGAATAAAAAGCTAGAGTTTACGCCTGGCATCCTTTTAGAAGATGGCGATTTTACCACTCGTTCTTATCTTCTCGCTAGTTGCGTTGCAACTGTTGATACACCTAACTATTGCTACCGTATTCGTCCCGGTTCTATTTTGACAACTAATAACTCACAAAAAATGTCTGATTCAGAACTGTTTATTATCAATAAATTCATCAAATTCCATCAAAACACAATGAATGCTGAAACAAAAAGTTTAATTGAAGATGCCATTTATGCTTTCATGCGTGATTGGACAAGAATTATTGTAAAAGATACTGTTCAGTTTCCCAAATCTCATTTTTCTTCTTTGAAATCCGCCAACAAAATCATAAAACCTACACTCCGGAAAAGACCTTTAAAAGAAAAAATAAAATACGCAATTAAAATAAACATCATTAAGTACAGATATAAATAAATTTAGAAAGTTAAAAATGATAAAAAAAATAGTAAAATCAATTCTTACCAAAGAAGCTTATAGCGATCTCCTTTTCAAAAAAAACCAATTTAAGGCTTCTTTTAAAGCTTCTCCATTTGAAGAAAATATAAAAGCAATTAAGAAAATTATTATTATTGGTGTTGCTGACTATATGAACCTTGGAGACCATGCTATTGGCGAAGCTCAACGACGATTTTTAGATACTATTTTAGAAAATAATCTCGAGTACAAAGTTTTAGAAATTCCTGTTAAAACTCCCGTCGTTCATATCGAACGAATCATTGGTGATGATGATATCATCATGTTCACTGGAGGCGGTAATCTTGGAACCAAATATGAAATGCTTCATGATATTTTTCTTCCAATTATCAAAGATTTTCCAAATACTCAAAAACTATTTTTCCCTCAATCTTTCTCTTTCAACAAAGAAACTGATAGCGAAAAATTTATCGAAAAAGTAAAAAAAGTATTTGCAGAATCACGAAGAAATCTCACAATTACTGCTCGTGAATCAAAAAGCTTTAAACTTTTTAAAGAAACATTCCCAGAAAATAATGTCATCTTCACACCTGATATCGTTTTTAGCATGAACCAACGTGATAAAAAACCACAAAAACGTGAAGGAATTTTGATGTTGATGCGTGAAGATAAAGAAAAAGTTCTTCCTCTTGCAAAACAAACGCAGATTCAAGAAGCTCTTTCAAAATCATTTAAAGTTAAACTTCACATTAATGACTCTAATTTCACTCCAGACATGGACAAACGCCTCACATCACTCAACAAAAAATGGAATGAAATTAAGAAGCATGAATTGGTCATTACTGACCGACTTCATGGCATGATTTTTGCACAAATTACAGGGACTCCCTGCATTGTGTTTGATAATTACAACAGCAAAATCAAGATGACTGTTAATGACTGGCTTTCAGATACAGATAACATTGTCTTCATCGACCCACGTGAAAACATTAATATCGAAAAATTTGTTCTTCTTGCCAGTTATCTCTGTGGGAAATCTGTTGAAGAATTTAAAACCACCGAAAAATATGCTCCTCTCATTCAAAAAATAAATGAATTAATTGAATATTAATTAATAAGAAAGAACAAAATGCAATCTATTCTAAAACGACTTGCTGGAAATACACTTTTATTTGCAATCGGTAATAGTGTGTCATTAATCCTTTCGTTCATCATGGTTCCTTTTTACACTAAGGTTTTATCAACGAGCGATTTTGGTATTTCAGACATCATTATCACGACAGTTTCAATGCTCCTGCCTCTTTTATCTTTGAACATTTTTGCTGCTATTTTTAGATTTGCATTGGATAAAGATGAAAACCACACGCAAATCTTCTCAAACGGTCTTCTGGTATCTATTATTGGCTCTATCATAAGTTTATTCACAACAGGTCTTATATCGCTTCTAGGTGTCAAATATGCCTTCTACGTGGGCGTATATCTCAGCATTACTCTATTTTTGAATTTGTTTCAAAACTTCACTCGTGGAATGGACTTAGTAAAGATTTATGCCCTCTCTGGGGTTGTTTCATCAGTGATTAATGTTGTATCAAATTTAGTATTAATGGCAATTTTCCACTTTGGATTGAATGGATACATCTATTCATTAATTATTTCTGCCATCATTACAAGCTTCTACTTATACTTTGCCGCAAATCTCCAAAAATATATCAGCAAAGCTGAAATTTCATGGACTAAAACTAAAGAATTATTGGTTTACTCTATTCCTATGATTCCCAACAGTTTTGCTTGGTGGCTAACAAATGATGCCAACAAAATTATTATCCTAGGTTTTTTAGGACCTAGTGCCAATGGTCTCTTAGCTGTTGCCAACAAACTTCCCTCTATGGTCACTACGCTCTTTTCAATGTTCACAAATGCTTGGCAAATGACCGCCGTAGACGAACAAGGAAAAGAGAATACTTCAAAAATCTACAGCATCACTTTTAATTTGATTTTTGGTGCTCTCATCTTAGGTTGTGCCATCATTCTTCTAATCATTAAACCTTTCATGCATGTTTACGTCAATCCGAACTTCTTCTCCGCTTGGAAAGTCGTACCGTTCTTGTTGCTCTCAAGTATTTTCTCTAGTGTTTCAGCCTTTTTTGGGACAACTTACCTTGTCGTTAAAAAAACCAAAGGATTGTTCACAACTACGCTTTGGGGAATGATTGCAAATGTTTCATTTTGCGTGATTTTCGTTCACTTTATTGGGTTAAACGGTGCTGGGATTGCTGGAAGTTTAGGGTTCCTTGTGGTCAGTATTTTGAGATTTAAACAAACTCAAAAGTATGTTCCACTTAAACTCTCAAAACTCTTTTTAAGTTCTCTCTTGCTTTGCTACCTTTTGCTCACCTTTAGTTTACTGATGAATATAACGATTTTCCTAAACGTGATTATTGTTTTAATCATGTTAGCTATTTTTGGTTTTGAGATTTTAAAATTGAAGAAAAACAACTAACCGTTGTTTAACCATTTGCGGTAATTGAAATGCACAAATTAAAAATCAAATTTAATAACGAAATTAAACGAAATAGAGAAAGAAAATATGACTCCTTTTGAAAAATTGCAAACTGAAAAAGTATGGACAGTTTCACTTCCTAATGGCGCACCTTTGGACTTTGATTGTGCAAAACAAAATGACCTTAGGTTTTTATATCTAAATACGCTTTTTAACGACCGTGTTCAAGGAATTGCTCAACCGACTCTCGAACAGCAAGCTATCCTTCAAGCATTCATTATTGATGCTCAAAAGAAAAAATTTGATTCTAAAGCCTTGCTTCCCCTTTACAGAGAAAAAAAATTACAATACTTTTATCCAAACCACTCTGAATATGCCACCTGTGAAGACATTGCTAATAGTGAATTCACGAGAACATTGCCTAAGGCACTAATCACCAAGAATGCTTCTTCTTACATCCTTATTGTCGATGTAGAACCTGCAAGTGAAAAAAACGTCTTACACACTCCTGAATTTCTTAATTATTTCTATAACCTGCCTGCTCATTACACTGAATTATCCCAACGTAATGGTGTACACAAAATATTCATTGTTCCCACTGAAATTGCTGAAAGTAAAGCTTATCATGAGCTCTTTAATCAACGAGCAACAAGTCCATTTTTTAAGGAAGGAATAGAGAATAAAACACAATTTCGTACCAAAAAAATTAAAGATGATAAATTTGTTGGAATGGATATTGAATACTTCACGGGTAATCATCCGATTACATTGACCGAGAAATTAGCATACCAATCTTCAGATGAAAATGAGATTATGAACGCTTTAAAAGGTCAACTCGATTTTCTTGTGGAACATTTCAAAAACAATCAAAAAGAATCTATTCAAGCTGATAATTATTTAAAACAATTAATAGAGGAAGAAAGAGAAAATCATCCGTCATCTTTCTACGACCCCGTTAATCAATTCAAAAAATTCCTTATTAAGAGAATACGGAAAATTGAAAAAGATGCTCAAAGAACACATAATGACGGTTCTATTGATATGTCAAACACAGAATATGCTTTTGCTAAAAAAGTAATGATTGAATGTGCTAAAATTCAAATTCAAAACACTGACCAACTTTTTCCAAAAATGACTCTTGTTACTCTTTCAGCATTTGTTGGACGCATCATGCAAGAAGAAAAACTTACGGTGCCGGGTCACAAAGCCATCTCCTTTTTAGAAGAACTCGAAGATAGAGGAAAAAGAAATTCCGAGCGAGATAATCTTCCTTGGATGTTCAGTCGAGTTTACGAAGCTGCAAAAGACATTTTTAGATATGATTCTGATGATCCTAAATTTGAAGAATATTGGGCTTACGTCAAAGCATTTAGAAGAACTTACCCCCTTCCTTAATAATTACAAAAAAACATCACTATTGATGCTTTTTTTTTGGGAATAAAAAAAATTCCCATATTTAAAAACGGATAGTTTTAGTGTAGAAATAAAAGCAAAGGAAAATATGACAAATGAAAAATTACAATTTGTTCTTCACAGGAAATGATGACAACGATTTAAAAACATCTTTTCAAGAAAGTTCCAAATACAAAGAGGGAAAATTCAATAAAGAAAATTATACTTCTTTCTTAGAAAAAACCCTTAGAGAATACCTCTCAGAGAAAAAAACTAATCCTGAAATTAAGGCTCCAAAGGTCAGCATTTTAATGGCTAATTACAAATCTTATGGCTTATTATCAAATCCAAAAAGTAATTTAGTGTTTCTGCAAGCGATTCTTCAACTGAAAAAAACCGCTAATTTAAATAAGAATAACGACCCTGAGTTTGCTCAATTGCTTCAAGAGCTCCCAGTTGAAATTGTTACACAAAACAAGACCAATTTTGAAGATGCCGTAATTGAAACTGCAAATACAACACCTGTTCAACAAAAAGTCCCTCAAATTAATGCTTCAAAACTTATTAATAACTATGTTGCCTCTGATATGTTTAATTTACACATCACAGAAATTGAAAGAAATGTTGAGAAGAAAGAGTCATACGACAGTGCGCTTCAAAATTATTTCATCAATAATGACGTTAATTTCCTCACTGATTTTGATTTTAGCCTTTCGTATGACTCCAAAGCTATTGGAAGCTACAATGACCGTAACTTCTTCTCTCGTCCTTCACTCTCTTTAATGGCGATGCACGCTTATCAAAATTCATTAAAAGATTCTCCAGAACATTTTCAAATCACTAACTTTAGCTCAACAAGTTTTTGTGAATACCCAACCGATTTTAAATATACCGTTGAAGAAGTTGCTAATGATGTTGTGACTGAAAAATTTGAGCACTTAGAAAATGAAGATTTCCTTTTTGATGATGCTTCAAAAGCTGATATTTACTCCTTTAAAGTTTTTGATATGATTGACACACTTAACAAAGTCATGACTACTCCTGTTGCTAAATCAGAAACAATTAAAGAAAACTCTCAACAAGCTGAATTTTACCAAGCCCTCGAACAAGTCGATCTCCGTAATAGTCAAGCTAAATCAAAAGCTGATTTGATTAACGCTTACTGTCGCTTCTTTGATGCAACACAACTCCGAGCAATTAAACCAAAATTACAAAAATCTATTTCTAATTATGACCTCGTTGGTGCTAAAACAAACATGCTCATTTCAGCCAACTTAATTGCTGAACTTCGAGAACGTGGACGTTTCAACACGGATGAGTTCAGAGTCACTTCATTCAACAATTTACTTAAACTTGGCGTAAAGTTGCCAGGGCGTAATGTTGAAATGAATATTCTCAATCTAACGGCTTCTAATTCTAATGCAAAACCAGTTGGAGAAATACAAGAAGGAAGAACGTTTTACCGTCACAAAACATTATCAAAAATAGAGCAACAACAAGTTGCTCTACCAGAACTTTATCGACAATTTGCGTCAGCTAACAGATTACAAAAAATCAAAAAAATCAGCAATATTTTAGTCGCTAAAAACAATACTGCGGTTATTAATTCTATTAACTTATTTAATTTCCAAACCAATGCGCCACATACGTTTATCAGTGAATTTGATGAAAAATCAACTGGAACAATTGATTTCTCTGTAAAATCAACCTCTGAATTTGGAACTTTTTCAACAAAAATTACAAGTTCATTCAAAGCTTCAAACAAGCCAAATCAAATGTCTGTTCAACAACTTTACGATAATCAAGTTAACGCACTAAAAAATAATACATTGAATCTAAAGATGTTAACTGAAGTTCTCACATCTGATTTGACAAATGAATCAGTCAAAGACGCTTTAAATAATTTAGATGAAGACCAAGTTCCTGATTTGCGAAATTTTGTATCTGAAATTATTGTTAAAAACAAAGATGATTTTCCTCTTCTTTTTGACAGAAATGAATCTAACGAGTTGCTCAAAAATGACTTAATTGACTTGATTGCAAATGACGCTTTAGCAATGTACTTCAAAAATCAATTACCTCTCAAAGCAGACCATATTGAACGACTCATTGATAATCAAATCATTAAAGGAACAAAACCTTACTCTCTTGGAAACCTTGAGACTGAGCCAAAATCACTCAATTTCATTCGCATTAAAGGTGATATGAATGACTTTGATTTCCAACTGCTTCTTCGTAATGAAGGATACACCATTAATAATGTTATAGATTTCTTGAACACAGACAATGTGGTAGACGAAAATAACGAACATGATTATAACAATGGTCGAATTGCTGATAACTTAATTAACTTTGACCCTGAAAATCTCATTGATATTAAAGACAATTATTTAGCTCAAAAAATTGTTGACCAACTCAAAGCTCAATCACAAGAAAACTTAGATAATACCATTGAGTATACGAATTTCCAATTAGATAAAAACTACATTCTAAAATGGAATGCTAATGTTAAAACTAGCGATGGAATCGTTGAAAAAGAAGGAATCATCGGACAACTTTTTCCTAAAAATGATGAACTCGGTTTCTATCAAAGAGATTTTGCTACTGCTAAACTCAATCCTCAAAAACAAACTGCTTATTTCCCATTCTATGAAGGATACTTTGTTGATGATTCAAGCAAATCACGCAGAGAAAATCTTCGTTTAAAATCTTTTGAAAATGAAATGGTTAACGCTGCTATTTCAGCAATTAATCAAACCATTGTTGCTTCTGAAGAAAACAACGATAAAGTGATTTACGAAACTAAACTGAACAAAAACTACCGTTCTGAGTTTCATGGTCAATCTATTGCACTCTCTGAAGTTAAAAAAGTGTTGGTTGATAGCAAACACCTTAATGACTCAGACCTTGAATACTTCAAGATGATCATTAAAGATGAAATGGGAATTACTGAACCTCGTGATAAAGATGAAGAAAAAAATCTTATCGCACGTGCGGAATCACTTAGAACTGTTACCGATTTACGCATGAGAACATGGTTTGATTACAGCCAAAGTGTCCATTTTGGTCGCAAACTTTCTGACCAAGCCACTACTCTTGCAAAAGCTGAACATGACAAACAAAATCATAATATTCTTCGTGGTTATCAAGAATTAAGCAACAACTATGACCACATCCGTGCTTTCGATGGAGATTCAATGCGTGCTCTAACAAAAGACTTTAATAAAGTTTTTGACTCTGCTCAATCTTCATCTGCCAAAAATGCCGGAATACTTCGTGTGCTTCATGAACATGCCGAAGTAAAACCAAACGGTGAAGTCATTGATAGTCCAATTGAAGAACGCAGCCGTCTTGTCCAAGGTAATCCTTTGATGAAATACTCAAAATATGACCCGGTTATTCGTCAACAAAAAAATATTACCGCTCAACGTACTGCTAAACACATTGCCAAAGCAAATGTTGCTTACACAACTTTAGGTGGTTTCAACTTTGATGATGGTGTTGTCATTTCTGACAAATTCGCTGAACGCTTCCCTGTTACTCCTTTACACAAAGTTGGTGCAAGTGAACGTTTTCTAAAAATTGGTGACAAATTGACTGACACTCACGGTAACAAAGGTGTTTCAACTAAAGTAATCAAAACACGTCCAGCTCCTAATCAAACAATGGAAGATTTCATGGCTGAACTTGAAGTGATGAAAATAAATGCGCCTCACCTTTATAAAGCAACACTAGCTTTCCAAGCAAATCCTGACTTAGATATTGTCGCTAATCCTTACTTCTACCATTCTCGTCATAATGCCGGAGTTTTACAAGAAGGTGTTAATTCTGAACTCAAATTCCCACTTGTTAATCCTTTCAAAAACGAAGTAAAACCAGATGGTATTTCTCAAATCAACTATATTATTACTGATATTTTTGGTGATGATAAAACCAATATCGTTAAAAAAGCAACCAACTCCAAAGGACGTAAGATTGGTGCTCAAATGCTTTGGGTACTTGGTACAAAAGGAGTAGAGAAATTTGTTAAAGAAGCTTATAGCAACAATTCTGGCAAATGGAATACACTAAAATACTATTCAAATGTTCTCGGTATGAACCTCTCAAAATCTGGTGATTTACTTCCACTTGGAGAAAATCAAGACCACCTTAATCATGACCAAATTCTTTCTCATCATATCAATTTAGAAGATTACCAAGGTAAAATTAAATATGATATTGAGCAAGAACAAACCAAAGCAATTGGAGAAATCAAATCTAATCTCCAAACTAAAACAAGCACGCAAGGTGGATTGCTCATTCTTCCTGAAGGACTTCACTTTAATTTTGAAAGTTCTACTTACGAAAACGACAAAATGCCAGACCTTGCAGTTCTCAACAGTAAATACTCTGTCGCAGAGCAAAAAATTGTTGAAAGCAAATTTAAAGATAACAATAATCTTGAAGATGACCTCCGTTCATTTCTTCCACTTCTTCCACCAAATCTTCGAAACAAAATCAAAGCAGAAGATGGAAGCGTCATGGTGACAGAATATGCTAGAAATTACGATACTCTCGTTGAAACAATTTCTGAATATCTCTACATCACTTCAGCAATTAATTCAAAAGGTTCACTCGTCTACCCAGCAAATAATATCAGCCCTTTCAAAGCTCTCAAATCATCTCCTGATGCACGAAATGTTACTTTGAATAAAGAACACTTACCTCTCATTCAAAGTGCCATGAGCTCTAAATTACAAAAGCAATATGATACACTAAAAAATAAAGTGTTGAATGACCAATTTGTTGGGCGTCACAACATTGTTCGTGAAGAACTCGTCAATGCACGTCAAAATAACTCAGGAACTGCCATTGTTTCCGCAAATCCTGACTTAGACCTTGACCAAGTTGAAGTAGCTAAAGAAATTGCTGAAACTCTTGGAATTAAAAATAACGAAATGCTTATCATTGACCGTGCCCCTAATATTTCAAGTGGTGGTGCAATGGCATTCCGTTTGCTTATTTCAAACGATGATAACTTACAAGGTATTGCAATTAATCCGTCAATTGATTCACCTTTCTCTGGAGACTTTGATGGTGATACTTTCGGACTCATCTACAAACGTTCTAAAGAAATTCAAGAAGAAATCAAAAACAAAATGCATCCAGCTCTTGAGTTCTACAACCATAATACAGGAACTCCTTCAATGCAAATTCACTTTGATGAAGCTGACTACATTATGGGACTTAACGGTCTTAATCCTGAAGAACAAGAGCTTTACAAACAAACCTTTGAATTCTTCCCTAATGCCGTACACTTCAGCAAAGATGATGAAGCGAACCCAGTAAAAGAATGGTATGCGAAATTTGAAGAAATTGACCCTAATCTTGTTATTCTTGATGAAAATGGAAAACTCGATATGAGCAATCCTTTGAGTCAAGAAGCTTGGTGCTCTTACATTTCTAAAGAAATCAAATCCGTCACTCTTAATGACAATTCGTTCTTTGCCTCTACAATTCAAATGACCAATGAAGAAACGGTTATAGAATCGCTCAAACAACAAACTAAAGAAAGAGATGGTGCTAAAGGTAAATTGGATGCACTCCTTTCTAAAGAGGAAAAAGCAGCACTGTCTGAAGCTGAAAATGCTAATCCAAATGATTTTAAAGACGGTACACTTCTGGAATGTTTTGAACATGGTCAATCTTATGCTGACTCAATTAACACACAAAATGCTGACGCTGCTAAAGCTGATGCAACAGCAAATGCTGGTACCGATACTCAACTTGCGATGGCTTACTTACAAGACAGCACCGTTGCCAGTGTATTGAATGTAACTTACAACAGTACACAAGCCCCTTTGCAACTCAAACATGATGCTGAAATGATTAAACCTACACTTGCACTCATTCAAGATAAACTCCCACTTCTTCTTAAAGGTAAACCTAAAGAAACTGACTACATGCGCCTTAAAACTTCACAAGCAGAAGGAAAAGCAGGTTCTTATGAAGACTATTTAGCTAAACAAACTGCTAAAGAAAACGGTGAAGAGGTTGCTTTCACAGAATACGACCTCACAGATGAAGAAGCATTAATCATCAAAATGTTTGAAACTAAATATACTAAAGATGATTGGGTCAATGACATTTGTCAATCCTTTGATTCTATTCATATTTCTGTTCCAAAAGATGATGTAGAAGATATGGCTCAATATTATTTTGATGAAAATGATAATTTCAAAACTCAGGAAGAAATGGAAGAAAACATCACTCTTTCTCAACGTTTAAAATACCATAATTCACGTAACTCTGAACAAATTATTTTCAACAAAGATATCCGTAATAATTTGTTTGAAGGAAACACCTACAATCACGATGACGAAATCATTGCTACTGTACCTGAAGAATACATCAATAGCTACAACAGTACACCTCAGGTTTTTGAAGAAACGATTGAAACTCAAAGCCTAAATAGTTCCAAAGTTGGTCAAATTTCTGAATTTGGATATTGTTACATTAATTCTCAACAAGAAATTCGTGATATCTTTGAAAGTCTGCAAGAAACTTACAAAAATAATTCTAAAGAAGTACTTCCTGTCTTCGTCCAAACTGAAGCCAACGAAAAAGCTTCAAGAAAAACTGCCTATTCTTATGCAATGATTGAAAATGCACTTGATGAAGTGAAACTTCCAAAATTTAGTGAATTTAACCCTGAAAACAAAGAAAAACTTTATGATGTGATTGACCAAGTGGTGGATGCAACAGAACTTAACAAAGTCTATCAAAATGTTTGCCGTCCTAACTCAGAACAAACGATTCAAGAAGCCGCTCAAAGCATGGTCAAAGATAAAATTGACCGTTGCGAAAACATTGAAGTCCGTTCGTCTAGAAGTGCTAATGGTAACGTTAGAGAAAAATACTTCCCAGTTGCTCTCAATACTGACCAAGAACGTTACACACAAAGTGATTGGGTCAATGAGTTAAAATCTCAAGGTTTCAACTATGCGAAATTCTCCGGAAAGAATAACAAAGACATTCAATTCGGTAAATCAAAAATGGAAAATGAAATTAAACAAGAACTTTTCACTAAACAATTTGATTTAAGTAGTGAAGAAGATTACCGTTCACAACTTAAAGAAAAAGCTAAAGAATTATTAGAACAACGTTTTGAAGAATCTCAAGGTCATTCAACAACCCTTGAAAAAGAAAACAAAGCAAAACCCCTTGAATCTTCTGAATTCACTTCTCATCTAAATAATGAAGTTGAGATAGAAATGGAAGTCTAAAGGATAAAACAAAAAAACTTCTCTCGGGAAGTTTTTTTGTTCAATCGACCTTTTTTACAAAAACATGTATGACATTATTTGTCACCGGATAATTCACTCGTTTTACATGCAGGCTTCTATTATCAATATGAAAATTTTTAATTTCTCTTCTTGGCTGCTGTTTCAACCACTTTTGAAATGCTTCTTTTCGAGACTTCGCAACAACAATATTAAGGACTCGTTCTTTAGCCTCTGTTGTTATTGATAATGTTTCCCTATCGTAATGTGATCTTTCAACAATTAGAAAACTTTTCAATTTTCACTCCTTCTGCTAGTTATAACTAAATTAAATCATACCACTTTAAAGAAAAAATTAAAAACGAAAACTAAAAAAGTGCCACTTTTTTAGTTTTCTCTTTTTTTTCAAAAAAAAAATAATAATGGATAGTTAGTATGAAGATAAAAAAGGAGAACATTTTTAACGAAATGGCAAAAAACAAAAAAAAATCACTCATCAATATATACAAGAAAAATGCTAGACATATCAAACATTTGAACGAAGTATTAGTGCTTTCTAAAAAAGATACAATCAGAAGAAATATCCAAATCGAAATTCAACGAACTAAAAAAAATAACGAGATTTTACTAGAGAAAATTTGGGAAGAATGAAAAAAAGAAGAAATGGATTCATTTCTTCTTTTTTTTATGAGATATACCAATTAATAAAAACATGAATAGAAGTAATCAAATTTTGAAATTATTTTTGCTATATTTTCTGGAGTACTTCTTTTTCCACTTACTAAAAATGAAATAGAAGGGAGTACCCATTCACTTTCAGGTTGTTCAGCATCAGGATATATTTCTACCGCGGTTAAGAAATCATCAACAAAGTTTTCTTCAATTTGCTCCAAAAGATATTTGAGCATATCATCATATTTTGTAATCATTTTTTTGTTACTACCGATTTCAGAAGATAAATCGAGTTCTTGCGAAATATTGACCAAGTAAACAGGCTGTGTTTTTATGATTTCGAGCACTTTTTCAATATTTCCCGGATAAAAGGAAACATTTTTTTCATCTTTCACCAATTCAAAGTAATCTGTAACACCTTTGTGCTTTTCTGTTTCACGTAATTCAACAATTACAACATTTGGATCTTCAGTAATTTTAATCATTTTATTCTCCTTTAATCTTTCTACTTAAACTATCCATTATTTTTTTTTTTTTTAACAAATGTTATTATATTCTTAATAAGAAAAAAAGAAAAGGAGAAAAAGATGAGCACTTATTTTGATTACAGTTTAGAACCACATCGTGCGATTCTATTTGAAGATGTAAAATCCAATTATGCCTCCATTGAATGTGTGGAACGTGGTTTGGAGCCATTAACGACTTCTTTGTGTGTCATGAGTCATGCTCCAAATTCAAACGGACTCATTTTGGCTTCAAGTCCAAAGTTCAAAGAAGTTTTTGGAATGAAGAATGTTAGCCGTGCCTCTGACCTTCCTTTTCTCATTGACAGTAAAAAATTCAACTACAGATTGTGGTACCAAAAAAATACAGACATCCACGGTCAACGTAAAGAACCTACCATTCAGCACGTTGCATTTATTGAAAGCTGGGCAAAACGTACTAAAATCGTTCCTCCTCAAATGCAACTCTACATTCAATACAAAATAGATATCACCGAACTTCTTACCAAATATACTTCTTTAGACGAAATACATTCCTATTCGATTGATGAGTCATTTTTAGATGTTACTGAATCTCTTAACCTTTTCTTTCCAGAGATCCAAGACAAATATGAGCAAATGGACCAAATGGCAAAACTCATCCAAAAGGATATTCTTAAGCATTTTGGACTGTATGTTACTGTCGGAATGGGGGATAACCCGCTACTCGCAAAAATTGCAATGGACGTATACGCTAAGCACAATTCAAACATGCGAAGTTTAATTCGTTACAAAGATGTTCCTGAAAAATTGTGGACCATTCCAAACTTAACTGATTTTTGGGGAATTGGGAAAAAAACAGCAAAAACCTTTAATAAAATGGGCATCCACACCATTAAAGAACTTGCTAATGCAAATCCAAACCTCATCAAACAAAAAATGGGAGTTATCGGCTTACAACATTTTTTCCATGCCAATGGAATTGATGAAAGTAGAGTCACAGAGAAATATACACCTAAATCATCTAGCTACAGCAATTCTCAAATTCTACCTAGAGATTACTCAATAAAATCCGATATCATCCTCATCATAAAAGAAATGACTGATACTTTAGCCACTCGACTCAGAAAAAACGGAAAAAATGTTTCTAATGTTAGCTTGTACATTGGTCAATCCTATCAGTCCAATGAATCCTCTTTTCGTGCATCTGGAAACATTGATACGACACAGAGTACCTCTGAGATTCAACAAGCTTTACTTCGATTGTTTGATGAAAAATATAAAGGTGGACCTGTTCGACAAATTGGCATCAGCTTTAACAAAATAGCCGACAACAATTACAAACAACTTTCTCTCTTCGATTCTGTGGATGATACTAAAGCTAACGAAAAAAAAGAGAAATTGCAAAAAGTCATTGATGAAATTAGAGAAGAATTTGACTTTTTAGCCATACAAAAAGCAAGTAGTCTCACAAAAGCCTCGCAGGCAGCAAATCGAACAAAACTCATTGGTGGACATGCAAGCTCCACTCCCGAAGAAGACATTAAGGAGAAAAAGAATGACCGTTGAACGCTCATACAGTTCTTACGAAGCGATTAGAACCTACCATGACAAAGGAATGATGAAATGGGGAGCATTTGCGACCAATGATTTGACAGATGCTCAAAATCTTTTTGCTGATGAAGATAAAAAAGATAAGGTCACTACACCTTTGAGTCCTCATCAAATCATTAACTTAATCAGTCAATCCTACATTAATCAGGTGCAACTAAAATTGAAATATCAATCGAAACAAGACATCAAAGAACTTTACGGCTTTATCTCAGACCTCAAAGACAATCAAATAAGATTTAAGTCCTCCAACAAAATTTTTCTCATTCCGATTGAAAATATCGTCAACCTCTCACAAATCTGAACAAAAAAAGCAAAAAAATAAACTCTAACGAATCGTGTGTAAGATTAGAGTTCACCTTTTGCTTTTTTTGTTAGCAAACTAACAGGATCACAAATAATTTCCATTAGCAAGAAATCGGACACAGAAACACAAAACACCTCTTTTGGGAGAGGTGCTAGAGTAATTTATGAAAAATTTTTTTTTGAGAATAAATGAATTATAACCGAAGTTTCTTAAACTTTTCTTAACTTTCCTTAATTTCTTAAAAGATATTTTTTAAGAAACTGATGCTAGATAAATTAAGCTATCAAATTTGTTTTCGGCGAGATTATAAGTGCCGTAATACACAACATTTGACGTTTTTTGCATGTTAAGTTGTTGCATTGTTCTCTTAACAGTCACAATAGCCAATATTTTGCCTTCTGAGAGCTTTTGGCACTTTACTTGTAAATTACTATACTGACTATGAATATCTTGCTTAATCGTTGAATATGAGCCATTTGAAGCGCCGAATATATTTTCAATATCTGATTCATTTGAAAGATAAGCTGACGCATTCTGTGCCGCACTAGAAAAGCTGAAATTTCCTTTAGTATCGTAATTGAACAAAAGCTTCATAAGTTGAGCAGATGTCGCTTTGACTTGCTCACTTTCGTTACTTGATGCCATGATTGAATTATTATAGGTTTGAACCTGTTGATTCAGTTGCTTGTTTTGATTTTGTTCATTTGTTAATTGCTGAGTCAATCCCGAAATATCTGAACTGATCGTTATCTTCTTCGTTGACTTCTGACTTATCTTTTCAACTGGTTTTACGCTAGTGCGATGAAGTTGTTTTGTAATTCCTATCGAAATGATAGAGACAACCAAACAACACGCAATGATTATCTTAGAAACTTTATTGGTAGACTCTACCTCTGTTTTTTCTGCTATTTTCAAAGTGATTGTTCCTCCAAATCAACTAATTTTTGAGCCTTTTGTTCGTATGTAAAAGTGTAGTCGTGGAAATCTTCTTCTGGAGTTGAGCCTGTTCCTGTGTTTGTTGTAGTTTTCAATACAATGATGCCTTTTACATTATCTTCAGAGAGCGCACTGTTCAGCATTACACACATGTCTGATTGACTCACAACATGTGCTGTATCTTCTCCTGAGCTGACCAATTCTCTAAGAACTGATGGACTAGTCAAACCAATTAATGCTTTTTTGCGCATGTCTTTTGTTTGAACTTGATTATCATAGGTATAAGCTGTCGTCATGATATTTTTTACTTGATTAACAATTTTGTCTGAAATGTTTTGAGGTGATTCTTTTTTGAATATAACAATCTTTTGTTGTAACTCATCATTTTCAGATTTAGTATTGGAAATTTGTCCCTCTAAATTTGTTTTTTTCTGTTCATTTTTCAAATTTTGATTAATTTGTGGTGATTTGGAAAATGTTTTTGCATTATTTTTGTTCACTGCTGACATTGAGTGAATGCTTATTCCAACTAAAACTACTGTCACTACCACAATAATGTTTCGTACTATTTTTAACATTTGTTTACTCTTTCCTAACTTGCTTTTCTAACCAACGAAGTCACGTTGTTTTTGACCCATTTAGAAACATCGAATTCATCATATTGCGCTGGACTACTTGGTCCATGAATATTTTGCTCGTCAATTCCTATTTTTTGATTTTTAGTGTCTACACTTACTATGACGGCTGTGTGCCCCGCTGAACCAACTGACATTGTTCCACCATTTGTTTGTGCTGTGAAGTTAACAATATCTCCTACTTGATAATCACTTATTTTAGATGCATCATCCACTTTAATTTCTTTGTAACCTATGGATTTCCAATCATAAGCATCACCAATTGCATAAGCATCCATCACATCACCACCTGAAACAGCAGGAAGTGTACTACCGGGGATTTCAACTGGATTTGAACCGGATTTACCATTTGCTCCAATATTGTATTTACCTGTCAGCAAATAGAGATAATATGAACTTAAGCTATAACACTGACCGCTACCAAATGTTGATTTCCTTGCCACTAGCTCTTTCAACTTATTGACCGCATCTTTGACATCTTTTGCAGGACCAGATTGATCGTCTGCTTTCTTTTGTAATTGTTCACACGCTGTCAAAGCTTCTTTGCTGTCATCGGATTTGGAATCATCATTATTAATGACATTCCCGCCCGGAATGTTAGTTCCTTCTCCAGTTGCACTTTTCAACTTATTGATATCGCCATCTTTGCTACCTTTGGTGACATCTACTTTGGCAACATTATCCAAGACCCATTGTGATGCTTTAACACGCAAATCAAAATTAGCATATTCTGGAGCCCCACGTTCCATTGTTCCGAAAACCATTGCCGAAAGCAAAACAATATCATTATTTGAATTGGCATCTGCAACACTTGCTATTTGACCTTTAGAGTACGAATAATTGCCACCGTTATAAGCTAAACTAATTTTTCCATTCGCTGGATATACCGGGATAACTGACTCTAAAATATTATTATTAACATAGTAACTGGTTTGTCCTATTTCATTATCTGGATAAACTGACCTATCCAAATCTAAGAATTTAGAACCTGGCGTAAATTGGTAAAGTCCATAAGCACTTGACGAACCGGCATGAATTCCCCATCTGGATTCCTGAAAAGCACTTCCAACGACCGCAGAGGCAAAATCAGACGACAAACCATCCGTTTCGTGCAACTCTTTGAACATTGCTTTTGCTGATTTCTTTTGAGCATCACTTAATGACGCAAGCTCACCTGAACCAGCAGAGGATTTTCCACTATCTGAATCTGAGTCTGAATCAGTTTTGTTTGACCCAGCCGTAATGACACAATTGCTTGTATCATCCGTTTGATTCGCTGTTTCATTTCCTATGGACGAAAACACAAATATCAGAAGAAAAAGTGCTAAAACCGTCAATGGAACCGTCCACACCCAATTGGCTATATAAAACTTTTGAAATAATTGAGCAGCTCTTTTTGCTTGAGCAGTTTTTTTAACTGCTTTTTTTTGTGCTTCTTTTACCTGCTTGATTTTTTGCAAGCCGGATTTTCCATAATTTACTTTTCTTTTGGCTGAATCAATGGCTTCTTTTACCTCTTCTTCAGCATCTACGTTCTGTATTTCATCGTTAAAATCATCGCTCATTTACTATGAAAATGTCCCTTCTTTTTAATCTTCCACTTAAACTATCCTTTATTATTTTTTTTTTGGAAAAAGTTGTACTATAATTAGTTTGGCTAAAAATGAAAAAAGGAATAAAAATGAAAAAAATTAAATTTTGCCCGAATTGCGGAACTTCACTAAGCGAGAATGTCGAAAACTTTTGCTCGATTTGTGGTATGAAAATAGAAAACAAAACTCGAAAACAAGACGGATTAATTGAACCCCCTAAATCAGAGAAAAAAGAACTTTTAAATCAACTAACCTACATGTACAAAGTTTGCCAATACCGTGAAAGTTTGGAAAAAGGATTCAGTGAACTTGATTCTAAATTGAAACAAAAGCAAACTCACCTCTCGAATCAACAAAATGAGCTAAAAAGAATTTCAAACTTGAATGTAATGGACTACACATACAAAAGTATTTTAGGGAAGATAATCGTTAAAATGGGTATTGGGGGCTGTGTACTTATCTCGGCTTTTTTTCCGGTATTAATCGGTTGTGCTTTACTTCTTTTTGCAGTTTGGAGCCAAAGTAAAGGAGGACCTCCTTACGAAAACACACTGTTCTTTTTGTTCTCAATTGCTCCACCGATTGTGGTAGGAATTAGAACATTTCATACAATGGAAACAGATAAAAAAAACAATTATACATATAAAATTTTTATTACATTTATCTACTCTTTAATCACTTTAGTTATATCAACTTGTTTAAGTTCCTTCATTATTTCACCAATGATTGGAAATAATCACCCTATATTTACAGTAGTCTTAACACTTGGAGCATTAATCGCACTTGGTGTTTACACTTTCTTATTTATTTACGACAAATATGAGATGGAAGATATCGTCAAAACTCATAAAGATGAAGATGTTCAAGAAGTTTTGCAACTTCTAGATAGCGTACCTTCAGTCATTTCAGATATTGCTAAAACCGAAGAAATTGTTGAAACGATCATTCATGACAAAGAAGTCATCCGTCATTCTCATCAAGACTATATAAAAACTAGTAACTATACAGAAACTGTGTCTTTTATTCCCGATAAAAACATCAGAACTACTACTGCTATTTCGATGTTGTATTACATTATTCAAACCGGTCGAGCGGATAACAAAAAAGAATTATTAAACAAATACGATTCTCTTGTCTTTCAAAATAACATGAAAAACGCAATGAATTTAATACATATGGACCTTGAAAAAGTACAGTGTTCTATTGATTCTGGCTTTGAATCGTTAGTCGAAGAGATTGAATATGCTTCTGACAAAATAGTTCATCAAATTAAAGTAACGGGTAATCAAATTTCAAATTCAATTGAAAGAGCATCAACGAGTACAAATGAAACAATTATTAGTGCGACAGCGGCTCAAACTGAGGCACTGATTTCATCTCAACAACTAAATTTCGATGAACTTTCTAAAAATATGAAAAGTAGCATTTCATCCATACCAACACTTAACAGTTTGAAAGTGAAAGTGGTCAAATAGAAAAAAAAGAGGATTTTTCCTCTTTTTTTTATTTTTCCTTATTGATATTTTTATTTTTCCTTATTGATATTGTTTATTTTTCTAACAGAATTTATGTTATGTTTTTTTACTGAAAGATGATTATTCAAATCTCTCTCACTTTTAGACTTAGCAATTAGAGCTTTTTTCTTTCTTTCAGTAAGTTGTTTCACTTTAGTAGTACTATGAATGTTGTTCTTTTCTTGATATGCTCCTTTGAAATCGCCATTAGAAATTTTATGGAATGCTCTTCCAGCAGCCTTAATATTGTTAACTCTATTTTTCATTGGTTCTAAGGATGCATGATGTTTTACTTTTTTAACTTCTTTTTGGTGGATTTTATCATTGTTCTTAACATCTCGCCCAATTTTACGGTCTTTAACATTGAGAGCATGATTAATTTTTCCAGAATTTTTCTTATCTCTTGATAATTGCACACCATTTTCTCCAACGTTATTTGATTTAGAAGTTTTTGAGGAATCTGATGAACTTGAGGATTTTGGAGTTTTTAAGAAATCTGATGAACTTGAAGATTGAGCGGAATTTGCTGAATTTCCGGAATCTGGAGAATTTGCATCAAGTTTTTCTGCTTCCGTAGCTTGTTGATTATCTTGACCAGAATCTAGAACTTGTTCATTGGGTTGTTCAAGCTGCTCTGAATTTTGTGAGTCATCCACTTCTTGATTCTTTTCGTTCAAGTCGCCTTCATGTTCACTTGTCTTCAGATTTTCAATAGGAGTGGTGTTTTCATCTCCTGCTTGTTCTGTCGATACCGAATTATTTTCATCTTCATTATTAACATCATTTTTATTATTAACATCATCTTTATTATTATTGTTATTATTATTGTTATTATGTTTTGTTAATGCTGAACCAACTGCTGCTCCAAACAGACCAGATTCTAATTTTTCTTTGTTTTTCTTTGCTTTGTCCTCAGCTTCTTCTGCTTCTTTTTCTTTTTTATCTAATGCGTCCGCTTTGTCTTCTTTTCCTCGTGAATTGGAGTTATTGCCAGACTTAGATGAGTTTGTAAAATTACCACCACTGCCTGAATATGCAGGACTAAATTTACCGCTTGAAATTCCATTGAATGCACCAATTATTAAACTAGAAATTCCTTCTGATGTTTGGGATAGGAAATCATATAATTTACTACCTAAACTCTTAATGTTTTTCAATATGAAGAAGAAAATAAACAAGTTTAGTGATGTTTTTAGAAGTCCTCCTATTACTGAATTCGCCATCTGACTAATTTCATTACTAATTTTTTTACCGGGTTGCCAGAAATGGGCTGATGTCGTTGGGAAATAAGTAACTTTAGACCCGTTACTTATTGAATCTCCTATTGAAAATAGCATTGTTATGAAGTTGTGCCCAAAATCAATAACTGTGTAGAAGACCAATACAAAGACAACGGTAGTCAAAACATAGAAACTTAATGTAACCATTGAAGAAAATGAACCAAACAATGATTTAAATCCATCAACAAATCCTCTGTAAAATCCTTCAATTATGATTTTACCTAAGATTAGAAGCATTGAGAAGTACAAGACAATTAATGACCAACTACCAAGTGAATCTGATAATAAAGATAACACTCCTGAGGCACCTGGCAATACAACTGAACTATAACTTTTGTTCCCGCCAAAGCCGCTCAAGAATGAATTTGTAATTGTAAAATTACCATTATCTCCATCTCCGGCTAACAAATTATAAGTCCCAACATAAGACAAACCAGTTGAATAGGTTCCTGTCGCATCTAAAGCAGGCTCTGGTTGTGAAAAAACTCCATTTTGATTAGTTGTACTGTAAGTTAATCCCCCACGTGTAATTAGTGCTGAACTTGAATAATCACCATATGATTTATTGTCTTTTGACGGTTTATTTGACAACACTTCTTCTGTCGTTAAATTCTTGCTATGTAGAATCCGTGAACTATAACTTTTTGAAGCAGAATCTCCAAAAATACCGTTAACGTAACTACTGTATGATGAAGGTGAAAATGTTGTTTGGCTCGTATATTGCTTTTTAATATAGTTTGCATAATCATCATCTGATTTTGATCGATAAGCTTTTGGTTTTGCCATTTCATTAATTGCTTTAACTAAACTTGGTGTGAAACCAACAGAGGGATCATACTTCATTCCTGCTGGCAATGCAAAATTACAATTTAAAGCCCAGTCCTGTACATCCAAGTAATCTGATAATGTCATATCTGAAGACAATGATTCATTGCTCACATGCTTAATTTGAGAATTAATCGCATTTGTATACAAAGTCCCAGCCAAAGGAATCAAAGCTAAACCAACTCCAATGTACATTGCAATTTTCAAAACCCCTTTTGAAACACGTCCAGTTTTCATTATTGCGTATAATCCACTAAGGAAAATAATTCCAAAGAGTAGCCCTGTAAAGACTGCTGACCTTGCAAATTGCCCCAACCAACCCATTGAGTTGAAAATTGGAGTGATGAAATTATTTAATGAACTATTTCCGCCTAATGAACCAAATAATGAAAAATGATCAAATAAAACAAATGGATTTAAGTTTTTCGCAATATTCATCAAAAGCAAAAAGATTTTATCCATGACATCAAAAATACCACCACTAACTTGATTTAGAATATTGACGGCTTTTTCAATCCCAGTTTGTTTTGAAGTCGTTCCATTTGCACTAGCAACTAAAACTTTTTGTTGACTCAAACTATTTCTGAAAACAATGAAGCCATCCAAACCTTTTTCAGCAGAATATTCACCGTTTTTATCAAGAGGAGAGGTTTGGTCAATTCTTTTACCAATGAGGTCAATTGTTTTAAATGAATAGGAAGCAGAGTAATTATTTTGACTTGCTCCAAGTGTTGAGTCCATCCCAATACCAATTAAACTTGAACCAACAGACATTCCTGTTTTCTTATCGCTACTTGATTCGTCTTTTTGCATATCCGTAACGCTATTTGAAAACAGTGAATAAACACCACTTGGGTCTACTGCGCCATCTCCACGATTACTTGGAAAGAAATCAGAGCTCTTGGCTGCATCTGGTAAAGCAGCATCACCAAATGAATCTGTTAAGTTCCACGAAACAATTTGGAGTCCCTCTCCTTTGTCGTAATTGCCTAAATTTGAAGGTAAATTACCACTTGTGTTTGACGAATCTGAGGAATCAGCATACGTCGTCATTGGTAAACACATTAGTAAACCAACTATAAGGCTAAAAACAATCGTTAAACGTTTTTTTGTTATCAATTTCTATTTTCCTTCCGGTTTAAATTTTAATGACACTACCAAATCCATTATTCATTGACATGAACATGAAATAGTCACCTCTTACATTTTTTTGAGTGGCGTAATTGTAAAAAATTGGAGGGAATGGAACGTCAGTTTTTTCGCTAATTTCTTTTAAATTAACTTTATTGATTTCATTCACACTACACAATAAATAATCACTGTTAACCATATTGTTGAACTCATTGTCAGTAATTATTTTATCCGTTGAATTATAAATAAATACAAATTTGTACTTAGTGGTTCCATCAAAAGTTTTTGTTATCCATTTTTTTACATTTGGATCTATTTTGTCTGCCCCGTAAAGCTCAATAATATATTTATGATTTTCTGGAACAGTGCTATTTTCGATGTAAGACAAAAAGTTTAAAGCTAAGGTTGATGAAATAGCTGGGTCAGACTTACGAAGTTTCGTTAAATCTAAATCGACAATATCAATTTTTCCTATCTCATCAATCATGTCATTGGTATGCACATCAAATAAATACGGTGTCGCCATAATCATGTTGAAAATTTCAATAATGAACTTAACGCTCCCCAAATCTTGATTTCCTGAACTTCTTTGTTCCATTTGCGATTTCAAGAACTGAATAAAATCTCGTAATCTTGGTACTTCATTATGCTGAGGAGTGATAACACGAAGTTGTTCTCTATTCTCTTTTGCATTGTTGGTCCACATCCGTTTAGTAATATAGAATTGTTCAAGCATATTTTTTAAATCTGAGTTAATGATACTTGAGCGTTCTTTTTCAGTAACAAACAAGTTGAAAATTTCTGTTATTCTATCTATCCCGTTTGAAAAGACAGTTAACTCATCTTCAACTTTACCAAAAAATTCAAAGGGATTAATCGTTCCTTCTTCTAAAGAAAAGCTTGCTCTTAGTCGATTTAAATTTTCGTTTTCTTCCTCTTTGTATTCATCGAAGAAAATACGATAAATGTGTTCATTTTGAATGATTGCTGACTTTTCTACTTTCTCTAGCATTTGGCTCGCATGAGTTTTTGAAGCAATAATAATATTCTCATTGAAATTATTGAAATCAACAATCAATCCTCCTTTGTAAAAATCACCAATGACGTTCCCTGCTACAACTCCTTTTGAAGATAATGTTGGAGAAGAAAATAATCCATATTCTCCTGCTAACTCACTTGTTGAAAAGTCATAAACTTTCTGTTTTGGCGCATTACTGGTTGCTAATGAATTGAAAAATTCTTCTTGACGACCTGAGTATGAATCAATAGACATTCTCTTGAAAAGTCCTTTTCTGATATCAATATTTAGGTTTTTCACTACTTTTTCTAGTTTTTCAAAATCAGTTGAGCGAAAAAGAATAGAATAAGAATATTTGAAGAGCATATCTTTATTTTGTAAGTCATTCAACACTTCAAACAATGATTCCTGTTGTTCAGGCAAAGCCATTTGGGCTTTAAACGAACGGTTATCTTTCATTCGCTTTAATCGTTTGTTCATTTTGACAAACATTTTATCTACATTTTTCTTTTCATTATCAGAAAAAGTATGCTTACGGTATTTTTTTAATACGGTATAATCAATATCTTCAATTCCTTGTTCTATCCATCTTGACCAGAACGCTGGCAAATCGGCTTGGACATCCGTTGATAGCAAAGAAACAATAGTATAGTAATATTTCCCTATTTTAAAATAGTCACTGTAAAAAGAATATAAGCCATTAAAACAAGTTAAAGTTCTATATTTTATTTTTTTCCTTTTTGTTTTGGTTTTTTTATTAGTTACCGTTTTAACCATTATTGATTTTCTTCCTTCTGTTTTTTTCCTTCACTTAAACTATCCTTTTTTTTTTCAAAAAAAACATTTTTTTGCGAAAAAAAAATAAAAAAAAAGCACTTTATGTGCTTTTTATCCTGTTATTAAGGCAAGGTCTTCACTTTCAGATTGGTTAACATTTAACGTGAAATCAACTTGTTTGTCTTTGGAAATTTGTGTTTTAGGAAAAACAGTATTCGTCAAATCAACATTTGCTAATTTTTTGTCGTCTTTAAACATCCCAGAAATATCTGATACCGAAGATAAATTCAATGATGAAAGCGTAATTGACACTATGCTTCCATCCTCACTGAATAAGTTATTCATTGTTGTGACATTGCTTGTATCAAATGATGAGAGGTCCATATTAACCAGTCGAGCGTCCCCAGAGAACATATTAGACATATCCGTTAATTTAGGCGTTTTAAAGTCAGAAATATCTAAATATGCAAGTTGTTTCATATTTTCAAACATTCCTGTCATTGTTGATACATTAGAAACATCAAAACCGCTGACATTTAAGTTTGTAACGCTCGATGTATTTGCAAACATTTGACTCATATCACTTACATTACTCGTGTTAAATGAAGAGCAATCTAAACTTGTTAATGAAGAAGCGCCATAAAACATTCTACTCATGTTTTTAGCTGTAGATGTATCCATTTGTGACAAATCTACTGTCGCTAATGAACTGCACCCCTCAAACATGCTAGAGAAGTCAGAGACATCACTTGAATCTACGTGGGACAAATTTACTGACGTTAGATTAATATCACCGTAAAATAACTTAGAAAAGTTTGTACCAATAACTGGTGAATCAAATTTAATCGTTTTGATGGCTGCATTATTTGCTAATGCTAATGTGCCATCCTTTAGATTTATAGGACTTGATGCGTTTTTTGCCCATACGACTGCATTGCCACTACCATCAACTGCCCACGACAAATTATCTCCATCAACATTAACGATTGATGATGACCATTTCGTCTGTGACACATCATTATAAACATTATAATAAGGATCTACCTCTTTAATGGAATGATATTCACTTCTTACGACCGCTTGGTCTGACATCGGAATTACTAGCTGAGAAACTGTGCTTCCAAATTCGTTTAAGAGGTTAAAAAATCCACCTGTATTAATCACTCGAAGCGTATAACTTACGGTATATCCATGTGGTTTCACTCCATAATCAGCAGGAATATCTTTATCAACTAAAGCAGTCACAGGTTTCCCATTATAATTATATTTTGAATCAGTCACATCAGGAAAATTAGAAGTTCCATCTTTTGTTTCTAACGCATAGGTTGTATTTGATGTACTTTGAGTTTTTAAATAGTCCTCAATATCAATCAATGATTTCCCGTTAATTCCTCCTTCTTCTTGAATCATTTGATTCACTTGATGGTTCACCGTGGAAATGTCCGATATTTTGAATCCCAAAAGAATTAAGAAAATAACAAATATGGCTGAAAAAGCCATAATTAACCATTTAAATGGAATATCTATTAAATTATGCATTCATTATCTCCTAGAAGTTCTTCAGTACCATTGTCAACATACTTACAACGTATGAACCCAAAACTCCAAATAAAGGTAAAACAACTAACACAGTAATGATTGTAGGAATTGAGCTTATTTTTTTAATCTTACTTTTAATGACTTCATCAACGACAACAAACATTTGCTTATTTGACATTGCTGATAATTCTCGAATAACTGATGAATCTGAACTTGATTGCGAAAAGTAAAAGAGACTTTCCATGAATGTTCTTGCTTCTTCTGCACCTGAGGATTGTTCAGCAAATTCAATATAAGGAGTGATATCTGTTGAATCATCACGCATCCGAACCATTAATCGTTTTAGATTTAGATGTGATTGTTGCATCACTTTTGACTCTTTTTCTCCAACTTCATATTGAATTGAAATTCTACGCATCCACTCTTTACGAGTATATTCCATTGGTTGATTTTTATTTTTTAGAAGTTTCTTTTTTTCTTTATCTCTTTGATTATTTGACATAATCGGTCTTGCTGAATTCTCCAAGCACTTATCAACTTTTTGCATTGCTGCAAAAAGAGAATATTGATTCTCGTTCAATAAAAAAGGAATAATAATGGATTGAAATTTTGAAAACTCAACCTGTTGTAAGAATCTATATTCTTTATATTGTGAATTAATCGAGTTTCCGTGAATGAAATAATAAATTAAAGCAAAAATGATTAAACCGATTCCAACTTGAAACCCTAACTTTCCGAACATATGAAACATCAAAATCATGAGACCAAATAAAGCAAAAACTGAGCAATAAAGCACTCGTTTTTTTGACCATTGAATAATATCGGCTTCTGTTTCATTCATATTGACAAGCATTTCCTGATGTTTTGGAGAAACAAATCGCATCCAAAACAAATCTTTTTGAAGTTTGTCAGATGTACCTTTTTTTACTGATGCAACTTGATATTCTGATGCTTTTACTATCTTGACCAATTTTCACCTCTTTCTATTTTTTCATTTGAAGAACACTGTCATCAAAATATCCCATTGCTAAGCGATTGAAAACCCAAATCATTATTAAATAGTAAAGTCCGAAATCAACCCACCCAACAATATTGTGGCTAAAAATTTTAGGATATGCTTCACCAATGGAAGGTAAGGTATGCAAAGATAAAACGATACCTGTTATAATACCAAACGCTACAAATGACGAAAAAACATAGGACGCTTTTTGTGAGTAAAATTCTTCTTGCTTCAACTTAATGAGGTTATGATTGTCTTTCAGTCCTTGTAACGTTCCCAAATTTCCTCTGCCTTCCAAATGCGCAGTACAGAGCTCATCAACATATTGAGAGAAAAAAACATCATCTTCATATCTTGAAGCAAAAGCTGCAAAACTTGCCCTTGCTTCTTTTTCGTCAGCATTTCTTAAGCGTGAAATTAAGATTTCCAAATCCTCTTTGAATTGTCCATCTACACGCTTAGATACCGCACACAAACTGCTCCATACGGAACGTTGTTTGTCTGCCATTAACTGAGTTAAGGTGTTTACAAAACGATTTTTCTCCACAAATTGATTTCTCTGATATTCTCTTTCTACAATTTGAGGTAATATCCTTTTCCAACCGAAAAACGCACCCAGTGCTCCAAAAAACACTCCTAAAAGCAGTAAGATCACATCTTTTTTAGATTTCAAGGGAAAAATAGGAGTCAGGTAAACATAACAAAGTCCAGAAGAAATAATTGCAGGCATTGCTATAAATTTACTAAATTTAACTTGTTTTTCTTTCTTACCGTAAGCGGAGCTCAAGGCTCGTAATTCTGTTAAATTATAATTTTTTGTCATTTTTTACGCTTCCTCTTGTTCATAATTATTTTCTAACTGTTCATACTCATCCATTAATTCGTCGTATCTTGACAAGTCAAAGCCTGATAATTCTAAGGTTTTATGAAGCTTACTAGAAATGCGATTCATTTTAATGGAACGATTACCATCTTTATCCATTTCCTGAGTAAACAGAGTGATAGAATCTCCTTGTTCCTTGTTTCTAAACTCAACCACATCTGCGATATATCGTACTTTTCTTCCGTGTATCCACTCCACGTTAATATGTATTCCAATATTGAGTAATCTTTTTATTTCATTCTCAATGCGATCTTCTTGGACATTACGAACCTCACCAATCATACCCATAATTCGATTTGGAATACTTAATGCACTATCAGAGTGAAGAGAAGTAATTGACTTGTGATCTGAACGAATCGCTTGTAGCCATTCATTTGCTTCATCTCCACCACGTAATTCGGTTACGACAACCCACGTTGGATTGTTCCGCAAACTTGCTTTAAGTAATTCATCTGCGGACGCTGAACGTGTTACCACCCATGAATTAATGTCAGCATTGGGGAATATTTCTTTGGCGTGCATTTCCGAAACGTCTTCAATCAAGCATATTTTTTGAGTAAAAGGAATGAACGATAATAAATGCTTTGTCATTTCTGTTTTACCAGAACCTGTTTCCCCGCAAACGACAATATTACACTTAGCCAAAACAAAAGCCTCAAATAATATCGTCATTGCTTCATTACTCATCTCCTCAACCACTTTATTTGTAACCATAATTCCTGTATGCGAAACACGAATTGAAATTGTAACCGCACCATTAGCTGAATTTTCATGGACCGCATTAACACGCATATTTTTGTAAACAACGTCTGTTACAGGATTTGTTGAATTAAATTCTTTACCAATGGTTGATACAAAGTTATTAATCAAACGGTGAATATAATCTGAATCGACAAAACCTCCCGTTTCATTGATTTCTTTTTGCTCGTTTGATTCAACAATTAATTGCGTTCCGTTATATCCAATATCGGAAATCGTTTCATTTCTTATTAAACGCTCAATAACGCCCAGACCAACTGATTCTTCAAGCAATTCATCCAAAACTGCATTTGGAAATTTTCTTAGACGAGGAGCTTCTTTTTTTAACTTATCACGAAGCTGTGTCCGAATATTTAAATCATAGAACGCTTCTAATTTCCATGACGCATAATATGAATAAATAAATTGGTCAACATATTTTAAAATTTGACGTTTTTCTTCTTTATTATCAAAAAGCGAAGTGTCTAAAGCAATATCATTTTTAAATTCAGCATCCATTCTATCACGTAATTGTTGGGCTTCTTTATCACTCATTTTAAGTAAATTTGAGGTCCAAACTCTCCGGACAGGTTGCCGTTGTGCTTCTTCTTTTAACGTATCAATAAATGATGAATCATCAATGATACGTTCTAATTCTTCTTCTAATGGTTCTTCAGTAACTTTTTTGTTCTTTTGTACCGACGAAAGTGATGATACTGGTTGACTCACAAAGTAGTCCTTTATTTTCTTCTTTTTCACTACTTCTTTTTTCTTCTTTTCCTTAGGAACTTTTCGAACAACCGTTTCTGCTTCCATCGTTCTTTTTTTCTTTTCAACTTTTACTGGCTTCACTCGCTCTTTTTTTGTTGGGAGCCCAATAGATAACAATGGTAATTCGTCATCTCTTTTTACTTTTAGCAAACTTTTTAATTTAGGCATTCTTTTCTCCTTTTTTTGTTAATACCAACATTTGACCAGAAACATTAAACTCTTGATATTTTGGTACCGTTTGAACTGAAAAATTTTCTTCGTGGTCTCCAGCATACTTTTTCCATGGAAATTGTAATTGCCATTTGTAACCGAATCCTCTTGGTTTCATATTTTGTTTGAAAAGGTGTTTTGGCTGAGCAAAATGATTAAACATGAAAAGCGTAAAGTTTGGTTTTCTAACTTCTCGACCTCGTGATGTTTGAATCACACGATAATATTTTTTTCGTTTCGCATTTGGCAATACAAGCCCAAAATGTAAAAAGTGATCGCCATTCTTTTCATGTTGTTTTCCTTCAAACATGTCATAAGCAGGCTCATAAGGAAAAATAACTAATTGATTCATTGACAATTTTTCTAATTTTGAAGCCAGTTCTTCTTCAGAATTAAATGTTTCAATCGCTGTATCAAGTTCTCTTAAATAATAAATGACTTCTTCATATCCTTGATTATCTTGTAAACTAGCGTTTGAAATTCCGTCAATAAATGCTTTAAAAGTCTGAGCATCAAAAAATTCTCCAACTTTTGTGTAATGCCCATTCATATAATCATGCTGCGTTCCCCATTTAACTAATTGAGTGACACGTCTTCTTACGGTAGCTTCATTAGGAAATTCGTTGTTCAACAATGCACTTCCTATCACTAAATCAAAGATGCCACAACACATATTGTTCTTGAAGGCTTTATCTCGCCATTTTGGGGTTTGATGATAATTTTTTAAAAATGACTTTCTGAGTTGTTGTTGTTTCATATTTTTACCTCATTCTTTTTCTACACTACTACTATTACTTTTTTTTAAAAAAACCATTTTTTTCAATCAATTTTTACTATTCCTGTTCCATTTTCTTCATCATTAACAAAACTAAATGAAAAAGATTTTTGACCTTGGTTTAATCTGCCATCAATTTCTTCAATGATTTGACGCAATGTTAATTCTGAATCCACACTTCTTCTATCTGTGGCTACTCCAAATCTTATTCCCTGTCCAGAATATTTTTCTTTTCCTTTTTGTAAGATATCTGTGTAAGAAATACGATTAAATGCTTTTATTTTAGCTCTTGTTTTCTTACTCATTTTGTCTTCATACTGTGCTTTACCAATTTGTTTAACAACGATAGGAGTTAAATCATTATCGCCTCTAAAAGCAATTTGCTTAGCGATTTCACCCATGACAATATTTTTTACATATTGTAGAGGCGTCCGTGCATTTCCTGCCGTTTTATCACCTGTAAAATTCTTTTCGTAAACCACAAAATCTGAAACTTTTTTATCGTAAATAACTGGAATCTGAAAAATACTTTCTATTTTTTCTTTGTACTCATCCATTTTGTTTTCTACAATGTCAAACAAAACATTATTGGTTAATCCAAGTAATGGAACAACTTCATCGAAACGTGCAATCAATTCTGGAGAAAAATTAGGATGATTTTCCAAAACCCTCTTGATCATCGTTACTTTTTCATCAATATATTCTTCTTCATCAAAATCTGATTTTGAACGTTCTTCACTTAGATACTTGGTGATTTCAGCATAAACTTCATGTCCTACATTTGATGTTCCAATCATTAAAAAAGTATCTAAATTCAACTTTTTATGATACTCATCTGTGATTATGGCATCATCTAGCACATTGAGAAGCGTTTGGTTAACTTTTTTACTGGCTTTTTCCATTTCATCAAAAAGAATAATTCCTGAACTTTTCTTCTTTGCAATTTTAATGACGGAATCTCTAAAGTTACCTACGTCTTTTTCATCAGAAAACTCTGCCATATCAATCCGATTGAGCTGTTTTTCACCATTAAAGAGGACACAGGCTAATGCTTTAGCAAGTTCTGTTTTACCAACCCCACTGGGACCTGTTAATATAATAGAACCAAGCGGTTTTCCGGGTGGATTTAGACCAACCGAAATAAGATATAATATGTTCTCAATTTTATTAATGGCATAACTTTGAGAAAGCACTCTTTGATTTAAATAGGCTTTGATTTTGGTAATATCAAAATGAAAATCAATATCTATTCCTTCTGATTTTTTTATAGCCTTTACTAAATGCTCATATTTTACCGGGACTTTTTCATATTTTGCTTGAGCTTGCATTTCATCTGAAGTATCCAAAGAAACTCGTGGTTGTTGACGATTTGGCATATAGCGTTTTGTAAATTCAAAAATCTTTTTCGGTAAATCTGGACTAAATTGCACCTTAGCTGTATTTTGGAAAAAATCTCTTATCGTAGCAATCGTTCCACTTTCACTCAAAGTTTCTAACCGATAACGAGCAAACCTTTCATTCAATGCTCCTTGACTTTCTATGAAACGGAGAAATTCATCTTCTGTGGTTGCCGCTAAAAATTTAATATTGTATTTCCCAGAAGTTTCCAAAATCGTTTTGATTGGGTCGACAGAATCGTTAGATGTAGACGCATCTGAGGAATTCAAATTCATTAATTGGTGAAATTCGTCCATGAATAAAACGATATCTTTTCCTGTTTCCTTGGCTAACTCAATCATTTCATCAATTAAAATTTTAAACGCATCAGAACTTTCATTTTTTATTCGAGATAAATTGACTTCTAAATAATACCGTTTCACATCAACTCTCCGAACTTCTTTGACCAAGGTGGTTTTACCAGAACCTGGATCAGCAGTTATTAATACATTTGGCTTTATATCTTTTTCGAGCGAGATTAATATTTCCTTTACATCTTCTTCACGTCCTATGACTTTACGATCAGGACAAGATACCTCACTACAAAACTTTAATATATACGGATATTTTTCTTTTTTTAACTCAGATAATTTCATTTTCATACCTCATATAAACTATCCTTTTTTTTTAAAAAAAAACATAAAAAATTAGTTCTTTTTTACGTTTTTTTATTATTATTTGGATAATAATTATTAACTAACATGTTAATATATTCGTTAATAATTATTTTATTATCTTGTTATCTTGTTATTATATTGAATAATAATCAAGATATTAAGTACATCCTATTTCTTCTTCCAAATTTTGTTAATATCTCTTTGAATATCTTGTCCTTGGACTAGCATTGTAGACTGTTTGCAGATATAAGGTTTAGTGACTTGACTGTTTGCTAAGCCTTTAACACCGTCCGTTCCATCTGCTAATGTAGACATGTTCAAGCTGTTTATCGTTGGCATCAAGACACTTTGATATTCTTGTAAATTCAAGTTCTGATAATCTGTGACCTCATTTGTCATATCTTCTAAAATCTTTTGAACTTGTTTTCCATCTACTTCATCACTTAGATTAATTTGAGTTGCTACTGGATTACTGCTCGTATTATTTCCAATATCAACTGTTTTCCCAGCGTTATCTTTAAGATATGCTGGAGCAAAATTTTGTTGACCTTGAGTGTTTTGGAATTTAGTGTAAAAAGTATTTGAAGCTGTCGTTGGATTTCCAGAATCATCAAGCTGAGATTGATTTATTGCGGATTCGGAATTGGCACTATTGTAAAAGTCTACAATTTGTTTTCTTGACGTGAAGCCCAATGAGGAAATTAATTCGTCAAAAGTATAATTCTTTTCTGACTCATAAGTTAAAAGATTTGCCATCAGCATATTTGATTTATCATATGAAGACCAAAAATCTGTCATGAAGCCATTTACTTTATAATTATCCGGCAATTTATAGCCCATATTTGATAATTGTAAAACTGATTCATTGTATTTTTTGACATCATCATTCATTTTTTTGTTAAAATCAATTTCTGATTTTTGCTTCTCTTTTAAAAGGTTTTGCACAAACAACTTGCTATACAAATTTGAATAGCTATTCACGTTTTTCTTAATTATTTCGCCTTGATTTTTGTTGACACCGAGGTTTAATTTGATGTCTATATTATTCGTTTTTGCAAAAATTTCGTCTAAATCACTTTTATTTTTAACCAAGGTTGGTGCTGCTTTTTGAGAAACTAAAATATAATGTTCTACATCATTCTCAAACGGTTTATCGTTCGTCACAGACAAAATCATTTGATTACCATATGGATATAAAATCATATTCATTTTTAAGTTTTTGTAAGATGTAGACCCTGTATCACTAAACACTAACAAATGATAATCACCAACAACTGATGAAATATTATCAGCAAAGGTAATTGGAATATAAGCTGTCTTTTTATCTTTTGATAAATTCAATTGACCAACTTGACCTACGGAATTATTACTGGTAAAAGTAACCTTGTTGGTGTAAACTCCAACATTTGCTCTGTTATAAGCATTTTGTCTCAAAATATTTTTTATCCCGGAAACTGTCCCAAATAAAATTATAAAAACAGTTAAGACTTGAAATAAAAATATATTAACAATCCTTGTATGCCGAGCTCCACTGAAAAAATCAACTATTGAAATAAATGCTGATTTAGTTTTGCTCCAAAATGTATCTCCGACAATTATTGTGTCCAAATAATTATTTGAGCATAAAAACTTGAACGCTTTTTTTCTTTTTTCTAACACACGTTATTACCGCCATTCTTTAATCTTTATTCTTCAATTAAACTATCCATTATTTTTTAAAAAATGTTAAAAAAAAAGAAGCCGAAGCTTCTTTTTCTACCCAAAGGCTTTTGATAGCATCACTAACAAACTATTAATAATTGTTGTGATCGCATTGAGTGCTGTTTTACCCATTGTTTGGAACAAATTAATGGTTGTTGATGGACCCATTGCAGCCATCGAACCTAAAATTGCTCCACCCACGAGTGCTATAACGCTTGCGGTCACTCCCATTCCTTTTTTTCCGCCTGAAACAAGACCAACAATCCCAAAAACTATTAATCCTGCTGCAATCAAGCCTAGTACCAAAGCCCAAGCCGGCGCTAAACTATTCAATGAATTTGTCATTTTGTTCTCCTTTTTTTATTTTAAGTCTTTTTGACTCATATATACTATCTCTTATTATTTATTTTTTTATTATTTTTCGTTATTAACGATACAAAACATTAGCTTTTTTATGGAATTTTAATTTTATTCCCTGTGCATGAACAGTGTTATTAGAAAAAGTTGGAAGATTAATTGTTTCTGAAACTGTGTAAGTAATTTCTTTTCCCAAAGAATATCCATGTTGTTCTACTTCTTCAACTTTAAATGCTCCAGAATATTTTTCTACCGATTCTTCATTAATTTCATTGACAGAACCTCCTCTTTCAAATACACCATTCGCATACTGGAAAAAATTATTTGTTTTTTCGTAAGTTATCCCAAAGAGAAGCAGGCATAACAATGTCGCTCCAAATACAGTTGCAATCACAATTTTAATAAATATTGAAGGTAAAACATCCATGTATTTTCTCCTTGTTTTGACTAGTAAAAAAAGGAAAAAACGAAACCAGATTTTTTCCTTTTTTTAACAACAAATGTTTTTAAATTATTTACCAATACCAGATACTACACCTGAAATTGAGTTTGTAACTTGTGAAGTCAATGTTGGCGCAAATGTACTAAATCCTTTATAGATCACAAATACCAATGCAATACCTACAGCAACCCAAACCAAGCGGTTTGAACTATCATCAATCATATTATTTTCTTCCTTTCGAATATTTTTATCTTATTGACGTTATCTATTATAATAAAATTTTTTTCTGTTTTTTTTTAGTTGTGTTCTTCCAGAGCCACTTATAGCAAGGGTTCCGAGAACCTTGTCTCTTATCGCCTTGTATATCTTGAAGAAAACAAGTACATCTTTTTTTCTTTTTTTGTAAAAATAAAAAAAGAAAGGTTTTAACTTTCCTTTTTTCCTTTTTTTATTTACAGAATCGACGCTACTAGTCTGGAAGCTTTATCTATATCTAAAAATAAGTACTTTTTACTTTTTCATTATATTAAATTTTTCTTCCATTTGTTTTTACTTGTGTTCCCATGAACCCTTACATACCAAGGTCTATTTGAAACTTGCTCATAAGGTCCTGATATGAAAGAGATTTAAAAAACATACCTATTTTTTTATTTTTAAAATGCCGAACGTGTAGTCTGTATAAAGACGTCCCATAACGTTTTTAGATGCGGTAAGTAAACTATTAAACGATTTATAAAAAAAGCAAAAAGCGCAAGTCCGCAAACAAGAAGAGCGAGTTCATTCGTTGAGTCATCTACCATATTTTCTTCTTTCTAACATATCGAGTAGATTTTTTCAAAGTCCTGAATACTTAATTCTTGTTGACTCAAATCATCCACTATTGTTTTTTTAATGTGCTCATATCGCATACCAAAGGTTGTTCGATAATAATTTTCCAAACGACCATGCTTGATACCATATTGCATGGACTTCTGTTTTCTGCTTTGAATTACTTTTAAAATAAATACAAGTTCTGGTGTAAACAAAATCCGGTCTTCGTCCAAGAAATTGTCAACGGTATAAGTTTGTTCATAACCTTTCAAACGATTTAACTTCGATTTTAGATTGCCTCCACTGTAATTTAAACTTGGCACCATATCTAAACATTCATGATGTGAAAGTCCTGTTTCCATTTCACAATCCTCACGTCTTAACTTGCTATCTCGTTGTTCTGAGCAAATATAATTAACAAAACGTACTCCTGCTAAAATTCGTCTAACGTTTTCTGAATAAGTAAAATCAATATCATCTACACCTTTAAAAGAATAATTTGGTAAATTGATGTAATCATATAATTCCATTAGTATTTTTTCCCAATTTTTAATGTTTTGAACATCAAATTGCGGGAATTGCTTCAAAATTGACAAATATTTTAGAATATTCCCCAGCTCAGTCCACGTAAATTCTTCCTTTACATCAACATAGGTTTCTTGCATTGTGGTTCCTCCGTAAAAAGTATTAATTTTTGTTTTGATATCCCTTCACTTATAACTATCAACTTTTTTTTTAAAAATCATAAATTTTCATAAATAATTTTAAAAAAACCCTTTTTTGGGCTTTTTTAAGCTTTTAGAAAGCGTTCCTTCGTCACTTTTAGTAATTTATTGTATTTGTCTGCCAATTCTTTGTAGCTATTACGGTAGATTTCATTTTTTTCTTTTAATGCTTTGATTTCCGAATCACTCTTTTCTTTTACCGCAGCATCAAGCAAAGAATTTCCTGTATTCGTATTTCTAAGTAAATTATTTTCAGAACTAAGAATAACGATTTTTTCTTTTGTTTCCTTTAATTCACCTTCATATTTTTTTATTGTTTCTTTGTAAGAATCTGTCTCTTTTTCATTTAATTTTTGTTTTTCTTTTAAGTTATCAATTGCGATTTGCAATGATTTTGTTTCGTCTGCCCCTTTTTTTAGTTTTTCAATTTCTTCACTCTTGGCATCTAACTCTTTCTTTAGTTTATCAATTTCATCATTCTTGTCATCTGCTTCCTGTTTTAATGTTTTGTAATTGTCTTCCTGTTCTTTAAGCTCCCGCTCTAATTCACCATTGGTTTCATTATAGCTATCTATTGTATCGTAAGTGCTGTTTAACATATTATTGACAGAATCAACAAGTTTATCATAGATGACATCATCTTCTGTTTCTTCATCTGATGTCACTTCTTCTTCTGTTTCTTCTTCTGTTTCTTCTTCTGTTTCTTCAACATCAGATTCATCAGATTCTTCGTCTTCTCCGCTCTCTAATTCATAGTAGCCTTCCTCTTCATCTGCATCTTCTTTTTTACTTTTCTTTTTGCCCTTACCTTTATTTAAAAAGCTTAAAGACGACACCAGATTTGAAACTATATTTTTACTTGCTGACATTAAATCTCCGTTCTCATTATCATTCTCGTTTGATTCTTGATTTTCATCTATTGAGTTGCCTTTTTTGTCAAATATTTCATTCCCAGCTCCGATAGTGAATCCATTTTTTAAAATTATTTTATCTCGATCCATGTCGAAATCAATGGCTTGTATATCATTACCTTGGATATTAAAAAATAATTTTACTCGTTCATTATTTTCTGTTACAAATACACCTTTTTTACGATAAGCAAATTCGTGTTCGCCATTTTGGTCCATCAACTGTGAATTGCTATTATATTGAAAATATATTTTTTTAATCATAACTTACTTTTCCTTTATTTTTCCCATTCTTTAAATTCTTCACTACCACCAATTAGCGAACCGTAATCATATTCACTTAATTTTTGATTAATCAGAGCTTCCATTTTTTGTTTTTTCTCATACACAGTATCAATAAATTCAACATCTTTATCGCAATCACGAACTAGATTCGTTTGTTTTGTTTCAAAATCAGCATGTAATTCAAATCCACCCATATGAATAATTCTTGCATCTATGACTTCGTGCGCATCTTTAACAGGTTCTGGAGTCGTTGCTTCCATTTCTGTTTTTTCGTCATCACGTGGCGCTTCAAGCGGTTCTCCGTGGTCATTGACAGGTTCCGAAACTGATAGTTCCATAACTTTACTTTCATCATCTGAAACTTCGAACGGTACTGACAGTTCCGGTTCGAATTCAACGTCATCACGTGGCGATTCAAGCAGTTCTGTATGGTCATTGACAGGTTCCGAAACTGATGGTTCCTTGACTTTACTTTCATCATCTGAAACTTCGAACGGTACTGACAGTTCCGGTTCGAATT
>ERZ772786.59-NODE-59-length-45839-cov-8.008409_pt1 | contig 45839 bp, 45 predicted proteins | sample MGYA00511473_ERZ772786 | MGnify/ENA primary metagenome ERZ772786 (study PRJEB29015, sample SAMEA2738025) | human oral metagenome | biome: human oral; feature: human-associated habitat; material: saliva | place: China | collected 2252 ...
TCACCCGCACCACCCCCAGCGGTGGTGGCGGCTACCAGTCCGACAACCGCGGCCAACAGCAGGGCGGCGGCGGTTACAGCGGGCAGCGGGCTCCGTGGGGTGAGCCTGCGGCGGTGCAGGAACCGCCGTTCTGATGGAGCGGTACTGTCCGGATTGTGGCGTTGTTTTGACGGCGGGGCATGCTCGGTGTCGGGCGTGCTTCCTGCGGCGTGAGGCGGAGTACCAGCGGTACACGGAGCGTGCCTGGATGACGCGGAATTATCCGGGTTTCCGGCCCAGGTATCTGTTCCCGGAGGATGGCTGGGATGAGAAAGAAACTGAGCTAGCAGAAAGGAGGTGAGCTGATGGCGTGGGTGAAGATGGGGGATGACGCGGACATGTATCCGAGGCTGATGGAAGCGGCGTCGCATCCGAAGGCTGACGCCCGCACGGTGAACGAGGTGTTCGGTTTCATCATGCGGTGCGCCGCGTACTCGGCGGCTCACCTGACCGACAGCATCATCGAGTTGGGAGTCGTTTACACGTATGCGGGTGGGAATCCGGACGTGCTACAGATAGCGCTTGAAACAGGCCTACTCGAGTGGGCCGATACGCCGAAAGGAAGGAAGCCGAAGCTTCTCGAGGACCCTGACTTCGTGCATATCCGTTCGCGCGCCGACGTCGAGTGGAGCCGTCAGCGTCAGCGTGACAATTCAGATCAGGCGTTGCGTCAAGCTGTGATTGCCCGTGACGGAGACCAGTGCCGCTGGTGCGGTGTTGAGGTCTACTGGCCTGGCAAGACGTCTGGCCGCAAGGGCACACTCGACCATTTGAAGCCCGGGGAGGCTGGCACTGTGGACACGCTCGTCGTGGCGTGTACGCGGTGTAATTCGTCCCGAGCGGACGACCCTACAGGCTCATGGGATCAGTCTCATGAGCTGCTGCCCGCGCCTGAAGAGCCCCGGTACGGGACGTTCACGCGCGGCATGCTCGAACGCGCTGGCGTACTGCGCAGCGCACAGGCCGCGACCTGCGACGCGGCCGGCGGAAAGGATGGTGAGCGTGCGAGCGCGCACGCGGCGGCTGGCGACCCGGCCTCGGGCGCACCTACGACGGGTGTGACCTCGGGCTGCGCGGACGCCGCCGTGACTGTGAGCGCGCCTGGCGGTGCGACCGTGGGTATCCCGATGGACGCGGATTCCGGTGAGTCTGATCAGCTCACTGTCGAGTCCGGCCTCGGTGACCCCGGCGCTGCCCGCACGGGCACCATCCCGAAAACCGGCTACAAGCAGGAACGCGGATTCACCCCGACTGGCGTCGGACTCGACTCGTCCAGGCCTCTGGACTCGCGTATGCCCGGGTACGGGTACGGGTCGGGAGTCCGGGTAGGCAGTAGGGGGCAGGTAAAGGGCTGGGAGCAGGTCGGGCAGGCAACCGCCTTGCCTGCAGGCTCGAAGAAGCGCAAGCGAAGGAGAAGGAGCAGGAGATGACTGACGAACACTCACAGGTACTGGATCGGATCGAGGATGCGATAGGTGCCCTGGTGAATCAGAGGCATGGACCCGGGAGGCTGATCGGGGCCTGGGAGATCATGATTGAGACGATTGATCCGTCTCGTCCGGACGTGACAGCCTGGATGACCGACGGGCGCGGCTCGATGCTGGCGCGGCGCGGCCTTATCGAGGTCAGCCGTGATCAGTACAGGGGCGACATCGAGGACGTGGTCGACGATGAGTAGGACATTGACTGGTGAGGTGTGCCCTGTGACGGGTGAACCCCTGATGCCGGGCGAGTTCCTGTCGCGGGGTGGGGCGGCGCGTCTGAGGGTTGCGACTCAGGGCCTGCCCGGCCTCATGGCGGATCTGGCGTACATCGCGTCGCGGAGGCGGGTGCCGGAGGGTGGGGGCTCGTCGGGGCACTCGGCGTCGTCGCCGCCGCTGCGTCTGGCGCTCATGCTTGAAATCGACGAGATGGCCTCGGCGTTGCAGACGTGGGGTGATGAGCTGATCCGTCTCGTCATGGGCCCGAAGTACAGTGTGCCCGCGCGGGATTGGCGTATGGTCGCGCGACTGTTCGCCGCTCACGAGGACCGCGTGCGGCGTTGGCCGTTGGCGGCGCAGTGCGCTGATGAAGTGCTGTATTCGATCAAGCGCTTGGAGCGTCTCGCGGCCCCGGCTCATGCAAGGCTCATGTTCGTCGGCAAGTGCCCACGCTGCGGCGCTGACCTGCTAGCCCGAGAAGGTGCGGACGAGGTGAAGTGCCGTGCGTGCTGGCAGACGGTCGATTGTAGGACGGCGGTCGTGTTGATGATGGCTGAGGCGAAGCGGCTTGAGCTGCCGCGTCCGCGTGCGACGAGGGTCGCCGAGCTGATCGTCGGCAAAGCGATCAAGGACGCGACGGTGCGTTCGTGGTGTCAGCGTCGGAAGCTGCGCCCGGTCTCGCCGGAGGTCGGGCACCGCGTCTACCGTGTCGCGGACATCGTCGCCCTCGCGTCCTAACAGGAACAGCCCCCCGGGGGTGCTTGCGACACCCCTGGGGGGGGTGTTCTGCACCCGAGGGAGGTCTGAAACCACCCCTGGGGGTGTTCGGAAACAATGCGGGGGTGGTGGGCGTGAAACGGGTGCAACGGTGTATATTTCTAGTGTGGCCTTCCGCGTAAGTGGGGGGCCATTCGAGTTTGCGGCGAGGGGGTGGCGCTCATGGTGTCCTCCCGGACGGGCACGAGCCAGTACAGGCATTGGCGTAAGCGCGTCCTCGCGGCTGGCCGAGCAGCTGGCATCACGCGTTGTCCGTCCTGCGGTGTCGTGCTCGATTACGTGCACACGTTGACGCCGGCGTCGGCTGAGCCTGATCACATCCTTCCTCATCGTTGGGGCGGGAAGAACGTCCTCCAGAACGGCCGCGTCCTGTGTCGTCGTTGTAATCAGTCGCGCGGTGATCGCGTGAATGTGCCGAAGCGGGCGGTTCGGCCTGCTTCGGTTGATGTTGATTGGTGAAAACGCCTGTTTTGCCCGTGTTTTCAAGGCAAATAGGGGCACCTCCCCCTCCCTCCCCGGGCGCTCACTCCCACAGAGGTATAGCGCCATACCCCCCCGCTTTCAGGCGGGTTGAGCTGGAAAAACGCTGACCGACCGTGTTTGTTTCGCACGCGGCCACTGGGGGTGTCTGGTGGGGTGCTGGCGCTCGCGGTAGGCGTTTTTCGTTGGTTTTTGGCGTTTTCGGGGGGTGGTTGTGGTGGCGAAGAAGAAGGCGGATGCGTTCGATGAGCTTGAGGCCCGTAAGAAGCTGCTCGATCTGACCCTCGCGTCCCTCGAGTACGCAGAGTGCGACAAGCGCGCGCCCCTGATTCGTGAGGCTCGCGCGTTGATTTCCGATATATCGGGCACCTCGGGGGCTGCTGTGCCCGAGTCGGTGAAGGGAGAGGGGGGCCAGGTTGTCGACTTCCAGAAGCGATTGGCGAAGCATCGAGCAGGCTCCCAGACTGCGGGTCGCCGTTGAGCGCCGCGCCAAGTCCTTCGGGGAACTGGCGGGAGAGTTCGCGGCGTCGTTCGGGCTGATGCCCGACGCGTGGCAGCAGCTCGTCCTTGACGACTGGCTCGCCGCCTCCGCGAAAGACGAGTGGAAGCACCCCGTCGCCGGCCTGTCCGTCCCACGCCAGAACGGCAAGAACGCGCTGCTCGAAATGCGTGAGCTCTTCGGCATGGTCCTGCTCGGCGAAACGGTGATTCACTCGGCACACGAGGTCAAGTCCGCACAGGCACACTACAGGCGTTTCAAGGAATTCTTCGGGAAGAAGGCCGACGATGAGGCCGCTCGATACCCTGAGCTCAACGCGATGGTCGAACAGGTCCGCAACGTCAACGGCCAGGAAGCGATCATCCTCAAGAACGATCCGTCGCGCGGCTGGCACGGCGGCTCCCTGCGAGTCATCGCTCGATCAAAATCCTCGGGCCGTGGTTTCACCGCCGACCTGATCGTCCTCGACGAGGCGCAGGAGCTGACCGAGGACGCGCTCGAAGCGATCACCTCGACAGGCTCGGCCGGCCACCTCGGCAACTCCCAAGTGCTGTACACGGGCACGCCGCCAGGCCCGAACGCCAACGGCCAGGTGTTCGAGCGCATCCGCGATCAGGCGCTGTCTGAGCATCCCGGCGCGATGTGCTGGCACGAGTGGTCGGCCGACCCAGACAAGCCACTGCGCATGGACGACGTCAAGACCTGGGAAGCCACGAACCCCGCGCTGCTCGCCGGGCGAATGAAGCGTGCGTTCATCGAGCTTGAGCGCAAAACGCTCTCGGATGAAGGCTTCGCGCGCGAGCGCCTCGGCATGTGGCCGGCAAACGCGGGCGCCTCGCGGGCCATCGACCCGACCACCTGGGACGCAACGACAGCAGACGCGCCGGCAGACGGAATCCGATCCTTCGCCGTCGCTTTCAGCGCGGACGGCAAACGTCAGGCGCTCGCGGGCGCACTGAAAACCGGCACCGGCCCCAACGTGCGCTTCCACGTCAACGCCATCGACACATTCACCGGATCGACGGACGACGGCGTGAAGGCCGTCGCCGACTGGCTCGCCGCCCGCAAAGACCGAACCGCGCAAATCAACCTCGTCGGCGGCTCCGGCGCGTCGGCGCTCGCGGACGCTCTGCAGGTCCGCGGCGTGCCCGCTCGGATCGTGCACATCATGACGACGCGCGAGTATCTAGAGTCGTGCTCACTGTTCTTCGAGGGCCTGCGCGACGGCAGGATTACGCACCCGGCCGGTGACCCGGAGGACGCGCTCAACACGGCGGTGGCCGTGTGCGACAGGAAGATTCGCGCCCGCGACGGCGCGTGGGGATGGGAAGCGAGCATTCCCGATGGAGATGAGACCCCGCTAGAGGCCGTGTCTGCGGCTGTCCTGGCGGCTAAGACGACCCGGCGCAGGCCGGGCAAGAAAGCGAGGGCCCTGTGAGCGCCAAGAAATTCATGCTCGCGACCCCGGTGATGTTCTCGGCTCCGGCCGTGCCGGGGCTGACACCCGCAGAGCAGACGGCGCTCGCGCAGCTCGTCGAGCTCTGGCGAACCAAGCAGCCCAGAAACCGGCTGCGGCAGGCGTACCTCGACGGCGTCGTCCGCCCCGACAACCTCGACATCTCCGTCCCTGACGAGATGGTCGACCAGCTCGGAGCGGTCATCGGATGGCCCCGCAAGGTCGTTTTCGGCCTGTCAGACCTGCTGATCTGGGACGGCGTCACCTCATCGACGGGCAGCGATAATCCCTTCGAGATCGACGACCTGCTCGCGGCAACCGGCTTCGAGCTGGAAATCGCGCAGACCATCCCCTCATCACTCACGCACTCGGTCGCGTTCCTGACACTGCGCAAAGGCGTCGAGGCGGCAGGAGAGCCGACAGTGATCATTCAGGGCCACTCGGCGGACTGGGCTGCGGGCCTCTGGGACCGCGTGCGACGTCGCCTGTCCTACGGCCTGACGATCGACGACATCGACGATGGCGGACGGCCGACACGCTTCACCCTGTACACGGTCGACTCGACGTATGTCGTCGAGCTGAATGCAGCGTCGGCCTGGCGGATCGTACACGCCGAGCTGCACGGCTTGGGCGCGCCCATGATGGAGGCCCTGCCCTTCGAGCCCTCGCTCGACCGTCCGCTCGGGCGCTCGAGGATCTCCCGCGACGTCATGAGCATCACCCAGCGCGCGATGCGCACAGTGCTGCGTGAAGAGCTAGCGACGGAGCTTTTCACAGCACCGGGCATCCTACTGTCGGGCGTTGACCCTGATTTGATCAGTGATCTGCGGTCCTGGGACTGGAAGCTAGGCACAATCAAGACGATCTCGTCCGGTGAAGAGCCGGACGGGCCGAAGGTCACGGTACTCCCCCAGCAGTCCTCACAGCCGTTCACGGAGCAGATGCGTGCGCTCGCGACCGAGCTGTCGGGCGTGTCGTCGCTGCCGGTCTCGTCGCTCGGCGTCATTCAGGACAATCCGTCCTCGGCGGAGGCTCTGTATGCGGCGAAGGAAGAGCTAGTCATCAAGGCAAAGAACGCGCAGCGCGTGTTCGACGCGGCCCTGACTCGCGTGTATGCGCACGCGGTGATGATGCGCGACGGTCTCGATGAGATGACGCCGGAGCTGCGGTCTCTGGCGACGCGCTGGGGCGACCCCGCGCACCCGTCGATTGTCTCCCAGTCTGACGCGATCGTGAAGCAGATCAGCGCCTTGCCGTGGCTCGCGGAATCCCCGGTCGTCCTCGAAGAGCTCGGTTATTCGGGCTCGCAGATCGCGCGCCTGATGTCGGACAAGCGCCGCGCGGAAGCGTCCGGTCTCCTTGATCGACTGTCCGCGGCTGATGCCGATGCCGCAGACGCGCCTGCTGCGACCGAAGAGAAGTAGAGATCGTGAGGAGGCGGCGTGCATATCCACGACGTGCAGCAGCTCGCGAGGACGCAGAACCGCGCGGGCGATGTTGCTGAGCGCCGGATGCGGGCGCTGTGGAAGCGCCTGCCTCTCGATGATCTCGGGACGCTGGAGGACGCTCTGTATCAGCTGTATCCGCGCCTCGTTGAGGAATCAGCTGAGGTCGCGTCGTCGGCGGCGCTCGAGTGGTACGAGAAGCAGCGCGAAGCCGAAGGCATCACGAAGGCATACTCACCCGCAATGCCGACTGGTCTCGTCGATGAGAACGAAGCGGCGAAGATCGTCGGGGCGGCGATCCGGGATCTGCGCGAGGGTACAGGACGAGCGAGAGTGCTCGCGAGGCTCACTGACGGCGCCCGCAAGCTGATCTCTGACGCCGGCCGCGCGACCACGCAGCACGCGGCCGAGCGTGATCCGAACAAGCCCCGATACGCTCGAGTGCCGACCGGAGCGGAGACGTGCGCCTGGTGCATGCTCTGGGCCTCTCGGGGTTTCGTCTATAAGAGCGAGGAAACCGCGCAGTTCAAGCGCTCACACTTCAAGTGCGACTGCCAAATCGTCCCCTCGTGGGACGCTCATCCGCGCGTCCGGGGATACGATCACACACAGTACGAACGAATGTACCAGCAGGCGGTCGATGACCTCGCTGATGAAGGCACGCGCACAGACGACATCAAGAAGATCACCGCGCGTATGCGCGAGCTGTTCCCCGACCAGCTCACAGACGGGCACACTCCAAAACGGGTCTCCAACGACGGCACTCTTCAACGTCATGTGATCGACCAGGACCGGGTCAGCGCCCGCACGGCTCTTCGAGAACGTGGGTTCACACCGGGATCCGCGCACAGAATCCCGCCCCGGGAGATGACGCAAGCGCCAAAGTCATGGCCAGATGAATTTCCCCCGCTTCGTGCGAGGGAGTGGCGTCACACCCTTTATGGGTTCGAAGGCTCAGGAGGGCACCTGGCGGGCTATGGGTGGAGATTCGGGAGAACCGAATTTCCGCCGGATTGGACTGCCGACGACATCCTGCAGGCGGGCGCACAAGTGCTGCGAGAGCAGGGCATCCTAGAGGACGTCAGCGTCGCGTCTGCCACTAGTCAAGTCAATGGGGTAGAGATTCGCATCGCATATAGAAATGATGCGAAGGGATACCGCATAAAAACTATCACTCCACTTGGAAAACGTCTATAATGCGCATATGGAGGTTCACGCCGTAGAGCAGTTTGTACGTGACGCTATCACAGAGCTAGACGCACTGGGTGCCCGTACCGAGGTGGATTATCTGCGCATGATGCTTGAATGCGACGGCCCCGACGTCGACGGCGCAGTCTCATCGCTCGTCAAATACGGAGCCGTCACGGCCACATGGATTGAGCGGCTCGCAGCGATCAACGAGAAAGCAGCGGGGTTCTTTGATGAAGAACTCGCAGAACTACGCGAGGGCATCTCCACCACCGAGGCCCCAGCAGCGTAACCCAACACAATCACCAATCTACCCCGTACCGAACGCGGTGCGGGGTTTTGTTATGCCCGATTCCGCAAAGGCGTCGGGAACCACGCTCTCCGCAAAGGAAGGTAAACCAATGGAAAACACCACCGATCAGGAGGCCACGGACGGCGCGCAGGCACCGACTGAAACCTCCCCCGCCGCCGCTGATGCGGCCGTCCAGGACACCGCGCCCGCCGACACCGCACAGACCTCGCAGGAGGCCACGCAGGACGAGGCCGCTGAGGACTGGAAGGCCCACGCCCGCACGTGGGAACGCCGAGCAAAGGCCGACCACAAGCAGCTCGAAGCGCTCACAGAGGCGATCAACGGAAAGGACACCACCATCGAGGAACTGCGCTCTCAGGTCGCAGCCCTCGAAGCGCAGGCGCACCGAGCAAAGCTGATCGCCGCCGCCGCCTCCGAGTACGGCGTCCCCGCCGACCTCATCCACGGCGACACAGAGGACGAGATTAAGCAGATCGCGCAGCGACTCGCAGACTGGCGAGGCACCACGGCCACCCCGGCCGTGCCCGCGCTCGCGGATTCGGGGGCTGGTGTTTTCCCGCCTCGCGCGTCGTCTCTGTCTCTGGATGAGCAGATCGTGGCGGCGCAGAGCGCTGGCGACTTCAAGCTGTCGGCGCGTCTCAAGGCGGTCAAGCTCGCGAGCCTGACCGCTGAATCCACCAACTGACAACATTCCATTCTCTTGACAGGAGTTACACATGGCTGGCATTAATGAAATGGCAACCACGTACAATTGCCCGAATTACGTCGGCGAGCTTTACTCTGCTTCGCCGGAGGACACGCCGCTGCTGTCCTCGATTGGCGGTCTGACTGGCGGTGAGTCTGTCGAGTCGACAACCTTCGGCTGGCAGGTAACGGACTTGCGCGACGCCGCCGACAACCGTCAGCGCGTCGAGGGCGCGGACGCTACCGCGTTCGAGACCCGCACCCGCACCAACGTCGAGAACGTCCTGGAAATCCACCAGGAGGCCGTCTCCGTGTCGTACACGAAGATGGGCGCGCGCCGCCAGTACGGCCCGACCGGCACCGCCGTGCAGCTTGGCTCGACCACGCTGCCCGCCGACGAGCTCGCCGAGCAGCTGCAGGCGCAGATCAAGCAGATTGCCCGCGACGTCGAAAAGACGTTCATCACAGGCACCTTCGCCAAGCCGACCACGAACGCGCAGCCGCGCAAGACGCGCGGCCTGCTGCAGGCCATCACGACCAACGTCGCGACGACCACGCACAAGGCCAGCGAGCTGACCGCAGACGACGTCCTCGACCTGATTCAGAAGGTCTGGGACGGCGGCGGCGTCCAGGAGACCGAGACCCGCACGATCATCGTCAACTCGACGCTCAAGCGCGCGCTCACACGTCTGTTCGTCAAGGACGGCTTCAAGCAGGAAGACCGCAACGTCGGCGGCGTCAACCTCAAGATGCTGGAGACTGACTTCGGGTCTTTCAACATCATGCTCAATCGCTACATGCCGGTGACCAAGCTCGCGGTCGTCTCCCTCGAGCAGCTCGCACCCGCGTTCCTCGAGGTGCCCGGCAAGGGCCACTTCTTCGCCGAGCCGCTCGCCAAGACCGGCGCATCCGAGAAGGTCCAGCTGTACGGCGAGATCGGCCTCAAGTACGGCGCCGAGAAGGCGCACGGCGTCCTGACTGTGGCGGCAGGCTGATCCGACATGGCGAAGAAGAAGACCAGCATGGTGACGCTGCGCTGCGACGCGATCCCGACCCTGCTCATCACTACCCCGCACGTGCAGTTCGAGGGCGGCATCGCGACCGTCCCGGCCGCTGACGCTGAAATCATCCTCGACGTCCTCGGCGACGACTTCGGCATCACCGGCACGGCTGGCGACCCGCGGCCCGATCCGGCGCCCGAGGCACCCGCTGACGCGGAGGGTGCGCCCACCGACTAGCAGCTAGGAGGCTGAGCATGGCACCAGCAGCCGACCCGCTCGAAGTCAAGATGACAGCCTTCCGCAGCCGCTACGGCGTCTCCGAGGAATCCCAAGTCGGCCAGCAGGCCGTTGAAGCGGCCCTTCCCCGAGCTGCGCGTATTGTCCGTGACGAGCTCGCCGCAGACGGGATCGACCTCGCATCCGCGCTCGCGGAAGGGTCGATACGGCGTGACTCGTATGAGGATGTTGTGTGCGACATGGTGCGGTATGCGATCCGTCAGCAGGCTGATGGATTTGCGTACGGGGCGACGCAGTCGACGGTCACGGGTGGCCCGTACAGTCAGTCCTCGACGTTTAGCGCGCCGGTGGGGTCGATGAGTTTCACGCGTGTGCACAGGCGCAGGCTCGGGATTCGTCTGACTCGATTCGCGTCGGTGCGGACGATTGGGGTGCGCCCGTGATCTTCGGAGAAAACGTCCTGTTGTTGGTAAGGCGGTCGGGCAGCATCGACGAGTTCGGCAATGAGCGGGCCGAATACGGCGGTGCGAAGACGCTGAGTAACGTGTTGGTGGCTCCGTCCTCGTCGCAGGATTTGGGGGCGGAGCGACCAGACGGCGACGCGACGGTCATGACTTTCCATTTCCCAAAGACATATATCGGGAGCTTGAAAGGCTGTCTGATCGGCTGGCAAGGGCGATGGTGGGAAGTGATCGGCGACCCGCAGCCATATTCCAAGGAGTCGACGCCTGGCATGTGGAATCGGCCTGTACAGGCAAGGCTGGTGAAGGGGTGACGCAGGTGAAGATCAAGATCGACAACGCTGCTCTGCGCGAGCTGACAACGCCGATGATTGAGACCGCTGCAGAGCGGATCGCGACGGCGGCGGGCAAAGGCTTTGAGCCGTCTGTTCAGCAGGGCAAGACGAGGCCGCACGGCATCGTCAAGACTGCGACGTTCAAGGCACGCCGCGACAACGCCAGGCATAACACACTCTTGAAAGCGCTGAATGCGGGGCGTGTATGACGTCGTCGACCGCCGCGCTGATCGCCTACTTGAAGCGGAAGTTTCCGGGCACGCCGGTGTCGAACCGAGTGCCGGAGTCTCGGCCCTCGAAGTTCATCACGGTCGAGCGAACGGGCGGGCAGCGCACGCATCTGTGGGATTCGCCAATGTTTGCAGTGCAGGCATGGGCGCCGACCGAGGTTGAAGCGTCTGCGCTTGCTGATGAGGTCGCTGACGCGGTCCTCGCCTGGCAGCTCGACCCAATCGTCGCGTACTCCGACGTTCGTTCGGTGTACGCCTTCCCGGACCCGGATTCACGGGGACCGAGGTTTCAACTGACGGTGAGCGCCACCCTGGCGCTCACCTGACACAATTTTCTCTTGACAGGAGAGTCATATGGCAGAACAGAATTCTGCTCTTGTTACTGCGGCTAAGCCGCAGAAGGGCGGCGCGTTTTTCGCCGCTCCGCTGGGCACACCGCTCCCCGCTGATGCGACGACCGCACTCAACACGGCGTTCGTGAAGCTCGGCTACCTCTCGGAGGACGGCTTCGAGAATCCCATCGAGACCGAGTCCAGCGACATGAAGGCGTTTGGCGGCGACGTCGTCCTCACGCAGCAAACCGGGTACAAGGAGACGTACAAGACGAAGCTGCTGCAGGCGCTCGATCCTGACGTCCTCCGTGAGGTTTTCGGGCAGGAGAACGTCACGCAGGCTGGCGGCACCGACAAGCCGATCACCGTGCGCCACAACTCCAAGGCTCTGCCTCGCCGTGTGTTCGTGTTCGAGGTCCTGCTCACGGGTGGCCTCATCAAGCGGATCGTGATCCCCGAGGGCCAGATCACCGAGCGCGGCGGCGTCGTCTACAAGGACGGCGACGCGGTCGGCTACGAGGTGACGATCGCCGCATACCCGTCCGCGAAGGTCGAGGGCGACTGCGCCCGCGAGTACATCGCGAAGGCAACAGTGGTCTGATCGACCTCACAGACGTGGAGAGGGGCGGAGCCTGCCTGACCACCATCCCCGGGGCGCAGGCAGGGTCGCGCCCCGCCCCTCTCCCACTCACCCCCAATAGGCGCGACAAAGACTCACAAGCTTAGAAAGGTTTAGCGCGATGACTTTTTACAACCAGATGGTGCCCGGCAACCCCGACGACGTCGAGAGCGTCGCAGTCCCGCCGCGCAGCGACGTCGAGATCGAATGGCACGGCGGTCCCCGCGAGCAGGGCGGATACGCGACCGCGCGTCCCGTCGACCGCAAGATGAGCGACCACGAGACAGCTCAGGCAGAGATGCATGAGGCACATCGCGGGCCCGTCAGTACTGTCTCGCAGGGGCTGCGCATGATCACGGTCGCAGGCGTACAGCTAACAGTCGACCCGACTGTTTTCGATGACTTCGAGCTGCTCGAGTCGCTCGCTGAGATTCAGCGCGGCGACATCCTCGCACTGCCGACCGTTTTCCGCGCTGTCACGGGCGATCAGGCTCCGGCGCTGCTCAACTCCATCAGGCGCGGGGACGGCCGCGTCACGGCGACAGCCGCGACTGAGCTTCTCGTCCAGATCATGAGCGAGCTTGCCCCAAAAGCCTGACCCTCGCCGCGATCCTGACGCACGCGCCCGATGAGCTAGAGGCTGACTTCCTCCGGTTTTTCGGGCGCGGCCCGCGCCAGATGCCGGGCCGGCAGGCCGCGCGCCTCGCATCCGTCATCATCAAGCAGACGGAATCCTGGACGCTCAGAGCGATCGACCAGGAGTGGCAGTGGCGATCGATCGATACGCATCTAGCCGCGATCCAGGCGGACTCGCTGCGGTGGCTTCAGTGGGCGAAAACCGAGGCAGCACAGAAGGGCCGGGGCGCGCCGCCGCCGATCCCGCGCCCGGGCACGCGCGTCGAAATCGACCACATGCCCGACACGGACTGGATCGACAAGCAGCTCAGCGCGGCCCGAGCCCCAGTTGAAAACTAGATAAGGAGAAGGCATTGGCCGAAGGCACTTCCCTGGGCACAGCCTGGATCGACGTAGTCCCGTCATTCAGGGGCATCAAGAAGCAGATAGCGTCGGAATTTGGGTCCGGGGACGTCACGTCCGCACTCGCGGGCGCGACCGAATCCTGGGGCTCCAAAATCGGGCAGTCGCTGTCCAAGCACATCGGCGGTGCCCTCTCCTCAATCGGCAAGCTCGGCCTCGGAGGCGTCGCCGCAGCAGTCGGCGGCATCACAGCCGCGCTCGCGGCTCAGGTCCCCGCGGCGATCGCTGCGTCTGACGCGACCGATAAATTCAAGAAAACGCTTGAATTTGCGGGCGTCGACCCCGCGCGAATCAAGCAGCTGACTGCCGCCGCGCAAACCTACGCCGACCAGACCGTGTACGACTAATCCGACATTCAGTCGGTGACGGCGCAGCTCGCCGCCAACGGGGTCAAGAACTTCGACAAGATGGCCGAAGCGGCCGGCAATGTAAACGCGATCGCGGGCGGCACGAAGGAGACTTTCAAGCAGGTCGCGCTCGCCCTCGTGCAGATCAACGGAGCTGGAAAGCTCACAACACAAGACTGGAACCAGATCGCAGCCGCTATCCCCGGAGCGTCAGGCAAGCTCCAGGAAGCCCTGAAAGCCAACGCCGCATTCACCGGCAACTTCAGGGACGCCATGAGTGAAGGCCAGATCACTGCCGAGGAATTCAACCAGGCCCTAATGGACCTCGGTTTCACGGACGTCGCGGAACAAGCCGCGAAATCCACATCGACGTTCGAGGGCGCGTGGGGCAACCTCGAAGCAGCCGTCGAAAAAGGCCTCGTCGCCTCCCTCGACAAGGTCAAGGAACCGCTGACTGACATCATCAACGCAGTCGGAGAGCAGGTAGGCCCTGCCTTCGACAGCGCCGGCAAGTACGTCGACATACTCGCCGGAAAACTCCGCCCATTCGCCGACGCAATGAAGGACGGCAAACTCACCCTCGAGGACATCGCAAAAGCCCTCGGAGAAGCGACCGGAGGATTCGCTGCACTCGCGGGCGCAGGCATGCTGCTCGCGGATCCGTCGCTGATCATCGGGGCGTTCGACGCCTTGCCATCGCCGTCTGCTCTCGTGGATAAGTTCTCGGGCCTTGGCGGAGCGGTGAAGGAGGGAGCGAGCAAAGTATTCGAGCCTGCCGTCGAATCGATTGGGAGGCAGGCGGCAAGCCTTGGCAGCGCGTTAAAGGCGGGTGCGGGCGAGGCAGCGTCGAATGCATCTGCGGCGATCGGCGAGAAGATCGCCGGCGTTGGCCGCGTGATCCGCGAGGCCGGAGACAAACACATCGGGCCTGCTTTCGGCTCGCTCGGTGAGAAGCTCTCGGGTGTCGGCGGTGTCGTCAAGGAAGGCGCAGGCAAGGCCCTCGGTCCAGCTGTAGAGGCGATGCGTGGAGTCGGCCCGAAGATGGGGCAGGCGCTGGCAGGTTCTGCCGACTCGATTGGGTCAGCGGTCGAGGGATTGCTTGGACAGGTTGGGATGTTCCTGAATCCGGCGCGCTTCGGTAAGGTTTTGGCCTTCGGCGGGCTCATCACGGCGGCAGTCGCTGGCATCGGTGCGCTGGTGCAGGCGTCGGGGGGCGAGCTGACGACGCAGATTCAGACGATGATTTCGGATGTGGTGAGCAAGGTCTCGGAGTATGGGGCGCAGCTGGTGTCGAATGCGCCGCAGCTGATTGCCTCGGGCGCCGAGGCAGTCAAGACGCTGATGACGGGTCTTTCAACCGCGCTGCCGGTCCTGCTGGACATGGCAGGCCGGATCGTCGAGTCATTCGTAGACGCTTTCGGGTCGTGGCTTCCGCAGCTGATCCCCGCTGCCGCGCAAATGATCGTCGCGCTCGTGCAGGGCCTCGTCGGCATGCTGCCGCAGCTCATCAGCGCGGGCGTTGCCCTGATCAACGGTCTGACAGCCGGCCTGACAGCCGCGATCCCCGTGCTTCTCGAAGCGCTGCCGGGCATCATCACGTCCCTGCTCGACGCAATCTCACAGGGTGTCCCGCAGCTGATTCAGGCGGGCGCGAGCCTGCTGACTGGCCTCATTAATGGGCTGGTGCAGGCGATTCCGACGCTGGCTGCAGCGCTCCCGCAGATTGTCACGACGATCGTCACGACGGTCGTGCAGGCGCTCCCGCAGGTGCTTCAGGCGGGCGTGCAGGTGCTTCAGGCGCTGATCAGTGGCCTGCAGACGGCGCTTCCGGCACTGCTGGAGATGCTGCCGCAGATCATCAACACGATCGTCACGGTACTCGTGGAGAATCTGCCGCTGATCATCGAGGCCGGCATCCAGCTGCTGACGACGCTGATCAACGGCATCATCGAAGCGATCCCGCAGCTGATCGACATGTTGCCGCAGATCATCAACACGATCGTCACGACGCTGATCACGAATCTGCCGATGATCATCAGTGCGGGCGTGCAGCTGCTGATCGGTGTCATTAACGGCATCGTGCAGGCGATCCCGCAGCTGATCGCGATGCTGCCGCAGATCATCACGACGATCGTCACGGTCCTCGTCGAGAATCTTCCGCTGATTCTGACAGCCGGCGTGCAGATTTTGACGGGGCTCATCGACGGCATCACACAGGCGCTGCCGCAGCTCAAGAACATCTTCTGGGATATTCCGCAGCAGATCCAGAAGGCCCTCGCGGCGGTTCCGGGGCAGATGTCCCAATCAGGCAAGAAGATCATTCAGGGGCTCATCGACGGCGTGAAGTCTATGGTCGGATCATTGACCGGCGCCGTGTCGGACGTGCTCGGCAAAGTACGCCAGTATTTGCCGTTCTCGCCCGCGAAGAAGGGTCCGTTCTCTGGGCACGGCTGGACGCTCTACTCGGGCCGCTCGATTGTCGAGGCACTGGCTGAGGGCGCGGCGCAGCGCGCGCCACTGTTTGAAGCCGCGATCAGGGACGCAATCGCGGACGGGCAGGAACAACTCAACGGCCTCGAGGCCGGGGCTCTGTCGGTCACGGCAAGGCTTGGCGGCGCAGCCGGCCTTGCGCGCATCCAGGCGACCGGCCCGCAGTACCTGGTCGTGCGTGACTCGGATGATCAGCTGATCGGGCGGATGCGCGTCGAGGCCGGGGGCGTCGTGTCTGACGGGCTCGCGCCTGCGTCGCGTTCTGCGCTGCGTGAGCGCATCGGATTCTAAGGAGCAAGGGAGAAGCGCGTGGCGATTCAGTGGTCAGCGTCGTCCGGTTACATGTCGGTCGGTGTCGAAATGTGGTACACGGGCGACCCTCATCAGGGCTACGTCGAGGTGTACGCACAGTTCTGGCTCCGGTCGGACGGCTACGGGCATAATTTCTCGGCGAAAACCGACTGGTGGGGCAACGTCGGGGTTGGGTCGGAGACGGTGTCTTTCTCGTCGCCAACTGGCGCCACCGTGTACAAGGACATGGGCACGTCCCACTGGCGCGAGAATCTCCTGCCGAATCAGGACCGCTCGATTGGAGTCGGCTATTCGCTCGGGCCGATCTGGAACGGCGGGCACCCGTCAATGCAGGCGTGGCTTACGCTGCCTGCACGGCCGGCGAAGCCGCCGTCAGCTCCGTCGTACTGCAAGGCGACGCTGCTCGAAAATGGCAGCTCGGTGCTCGTCGAGTGGCCTGCGGCGAAGCCTGCGGACGCTTCCTCGCCGGTCCGGTCGTACGTGATTGAGCGGTGGGATGCCTATTCGGACAACTACTCGGGGCCGTGGCTCCCCCGCCAGTGGCACGTCGTGTCATGGGTGAACGCTGAAAACGCCACGGTCCCCGTATTCAAGATGGTTGACGACAAAGCAGTGTACGCGAACGACCGGTTCTGGTACCGCGTGTACGCGTCCCCGATCATCCCGACGCGCGTCCGCGACGTCTCGGACTTTATCCCTGGCCCGCCGTCACCTGACTCGAATGGCGTGTCGACGCCGCCGTCGCCTGTCGCGGAGCTGACGGCCGCAAAGAATGAGCATGGGCAGATCCGCATCACCTGGAAAACGACCTTCGCGTACCCGCAGGATGCGACCGTCGAGATCCTCGACGGCGATAAGAAGGTCGGCGAGGTGCGAGCCGACGCGGACGGCTGGGTACACGAGACCGCAGATCTGCAGGTGCCGCACACTTATTACGCGTACATCAAGACGGATGGGCTCGAATCCGAGCGCTCCGCCACGTCGAATGTGATCCAGGTGCTGCAGAAGCCGGGGATCCCGGCTGTGTCCGGCCCGGGCACATACGCGCCGGTCGGCGCAGTGCCCTTCACGTGGGCTCATAATTCCCTCGATGAGACCTGGCAGGAAGCAGCAGACATCCGGTACGCAACCGTGTACACCGAGACCGCGAACGGGCACCGCGCCGGGGACTCCGGACCCTGGCAGAGCGTCTCCGTCACGGGGTCCACTCAGACCAAGACTATTGACCTGCCGACTGGCGTCATCGACTATCAGATCCGCACGAAAGGCCAGTACCGCGAGTACTCGGACTGGTCCCCGACCAGGCGGACAACGGTCACGTACGCACCAGTCGTTGCGCTCGCACCCGACGCACTCACGCTCGACCGCTCGGCGTTCGACGGCGCACTCGTCGTCTCGCACGTGAAGGGGTCGTCAACGACGATCTCGACAGTGCTCTGCGAGCTGCTCTCTGCGAACCTACAGGCAATCGAGCAGATCAAAGGCAGCACAACAGCACTCGGGGTCTCCCCGGAGTTCTCACGCGCACCACTGCGCTTCAAAGCCAGACTAGAGAATCGCACGGAGTACGTCGTCCGCGCGACCCTCACAGACGGATACGGCCTCTCAACCACCGTGCAGCGCCGGTACAAGGTCGAATATCCGACGCCGCCCGAGCCGATCGTGACAGCATCCTGGGAAGAGGACGAGGGAGACATGCTCATCTCGATCGCCTCACCCACAGTCCCGACCGGCAGCACGCAGCCGCCAACCGTTGAGACGCGCCTTGAGCGATCGATCGACGGCGGCTCAACCTGGACCCTCGTCGCCGACAAACTCCCACCATCCACCATGTACAAAGACCGTGAATGTCTCACCAACGGCACCACGAAATACAGGGTCACGGCAACGTCAGCGATGCCCTCATCATCGGTCACGGTCATCGACGCGCTCGCGGATTCGCAGGCGGTGTGGATTTCGGCCGGGCAGGGTTTCTCGCGGTCGGTGCGCCTGGCGTGGAACCCTGTGACTGGCTCGCAGCTTGGTCTCGTGAATCGCGAGGTCAAGTACTTCGCGGGCCGTCAGCTTGGCGTGGAGTTGTCGGGAACGCAGCGTCAGCGGGTAGTGCAGGTCTCTGCGGCGCTGCTGGACTCGTCTGCACGCGAGCGCCGGGCTCTTGAAGACTTGGCATACATGCCTGCGCCATTCATGTACCGCGATCCGCTCAGCCGAGTACTGTACGGCTCGCTGTCGGACGTGCAATTTGGCCGAGAAGTCGGCGGGGTCTGGACGGTCTCGGCGAAGCTCACGGAGGTGAACCGTGGCTGACACGGCGCCTGCGAGGCAGGCAGACTATCAGGTAATGCTCACGACGCCGGACGGCCAGGATATTGGCCTGCTCGATGGTGTCGAGTCGGGGTCGGTGACGCTGTCTGCGACGTCGCGTCTGCGCGCGTCGGGGCAGCTGAGCCTCACGGAGACCTCGCAGAACGTCGACTGGTTCAACATGCACGCGCGCGTCGATTATGTACCGGTCGGGATGCCGGGCTGGCCGGTGGCGACTTTCGTGATGTCGTCGCCGACCCGCTCGGTCAGCGAGCATCGTGTGACCCGCGACGTCGAGCTCCTGTCGACGCTCGCGTACCTGGATCGCATGTCCACGGATCGTATCGAGCAAGTCGAGAACGATCACTTGACAACTGGCAAGTGGGGCCTGATTAAGCGATACGCAGCAAAGGCGAAGAATCTGCGGATGGGCTTTACACAGTTCGGGAACTGGGCTTTTGGCGAGGATCCGAAGATCATCAACGAGGCGATCACGTATGACGTCGGTACGAACGTACTGACGATGCTCAACGACTGTGCTCGACTCGTCGGGTGGGGAGCACTCTCTCCGGACCCGTATGGGGTAATTATGGGAGCGCCATACATCCGGCCGTCGCGCCGGCCGGTGTCATTCGTTTTTCGCGAGGGGGACGCGGCGATCCACTCTGCTGAGTGGACGATCGACCGCGATGTGTTCTCCGTGCCGAACGTTGTCATCTGCGTGGGGACACCAGGGTCAGACGACACGCAGCGTGGGCAGGATGTGTACGGCGCGGGGCCGACGCCGGCCGTCGTTGGGGTAGCAAGAAATGACAGCCCGAGCGATCCGCTCTCAACTGTTAACCGGGGAGAGATCACGCACGTGGAGACTGGGGTCAAAGCCACCTCGCAGGAAGCAATCGACAAGATGGCGCAGAGACTCCTCGAGGAGAAGTCGATGCCTGCCGCGTCGCTTGTAATTGAACACCTGCCGATCAACATCCGGCCGGGCGACGTCGTCGAGTTCGTCTCTCAGGGGCTGCGCATGCGCGGCACGGTGCAGGAGATGAAGATCCCGCTCTCTCCGACTGCGCTCGTCACAACCACTATCAAGGAGGTACAGGGTGTCTGAGCTCGAATATCTCACTGGTGTCATCGCCGACATGCGGCGTCGGCTGGACGCGCAGCCAACGTACCAGTGGGCAACGTGTGTGCGAAATTCGAAGCAAGGGCACGTTAACGTGCGCTTCGATGCAGACCTCTGGCGCCGCGGATCAGACGACAATGATGGGATCATGGCTGTGCCCGATTGCCTACTCACCCGGAAGGCATATCCGGGGGACCGAGTCCTCGTCCAGATTCACCAGGGCACGATGCAGGCACTCGCCTCGACGAGAAGCTATCAGGACCGGTACCTAGATCTTGCAAAAATGGATGATGATGGCCGTATCGTCATCGTGCCGGGTGGCGGCGGTGGGACAGGCCCGCAGGGCCCGAAGGGCGACCAGGGCCCGAAGGGCGACCCGGGCGAGCGCGGGCCGGCCGGCCCGCGAGGCCCGAAGGGCGACCCGGGCGAGACAGGCCCGCGAGGCCCGAAGGGTGACCCGGGCGAGGCGATCACGGTTGTGACGCCGGCCGGTGTCATCGCGGCCTTCGCCGGGGCATCCGCGCCGACCGGCTGGCTCCTCTGTGACGGGAAGGAGTACGACCGTCGCACCTACCCGGACCTGGCGCGGGTGTTCGGCAACGCCTTTCGCTTCCGCGTGCCCGACCTTCGCGGCCGGTTCGTGCTCGGTGCGGCGTCGGCGCATCCTGCTGGCGAGCAGGGCGGCGAGGAGAAGCACACGATGACGACGGCTGAGATGCCCAGGCACCAGCACCAGATCGGCGGCGCAACCGGCCAGTGGGGCGGCGGTGCCGGCATCTACCAGACCGATTTCTCGGGCGGTAGCAGGTGGCCCGGCATCTCGTCGTTCGGCGCGGGATACCTCGACAGGGCCGTCGCCAAAGTCGAAGGCGGGTCACAGCCGTTCAACATCATGCCACCGTACATCGCGATGAATTTTATTATCAAGACCTGACAGGCCACTCCCCGGCCTGCCACAAACCAGCCCCGACCACCACGCCAGGTGGCCGGGGCGTACTGCACCCGAAAGGAAAAGAGTATGGCACCCGATCTTCAGACGATGCCCGAAACCAAGGTTCAGGAGGCCGAGTCTCTCGAACTCCTAACCGAACGCAACCTCAATCAGAAAGAGGGAGGCCAGGCATGAGCACCTCCCCCAATGACCCCCGCGTCGTCGCAGCCGTCGACACCGCCCTGCGAGCCATGCTCGGCGAGGTCGGCCACGTCGGCGGCGACAAGTACTGGGACGCCGTCGGCAAGCCCGACTTCCGAGGCTACGCCTGGTGCGGCGCTTTCCAGGTCTGGGGCTTCCTCCAGGCCGGAGTCAATCTGATGAATGCGGCGTGGTGGTATTACGTGCCGTACATCAAGAATTTCGCGCAGCAGATCGACGCGTGGTGCGACGAATCGGGATATGGCCGTCAGGCGATCTACGAGTGGCACGGCGACGGCATCGCAGACCACGTCGGCGTATCCTGGCCCGACCCAACCGCCGCCCTCTACCGAGCCGTCGAGGGCAACACCAGCATGGGTGGCTCCCAAGACAACGGCAACGGCGTCCTCGTCAAGTACAGGTACGACGAGGACATCCTCGGCTGGGTCGACATGCACCGCGTGCTCGCCTGGATGATCGACAACGGCCGCTGGGACGGCAATATCGACACGAGCGCGCAGGAGAACGGCTACACCGACATCACCGCGCTCCAAGAAGCCGTCGGCGCGGTCCCCGATAACGTCGCCGGTCCCGACACGCGCCAGCGCATCAACGCCGTAGCCGCCGCATCCAACTGGGGAGGCAACGACTTCCCCTACGGCGTCGAATACACCCAGCGTGTCGTCGGCGCCACCCCGGACGGCATCTGGGGCAACGCGTCCGAAACAGCACACGACACCACAGTCGGCCTCATCCAGGCCGCAGTCGGCCTCATCCAGGACGAAATCTACGGCCCCGCAACCAACGCCGCAGTCAGCATCGCACTCGCGGGCGCAGAGACAGCGTGAGAGGAGACGACAGTGAATCAGAGCGACATCCTTCTCGGCTTGCAGTCCGATCCGTTCGTTACATCGGTCCTCATCGGCGTCGTGTGGCCGCTGATTCAGGCGGCGCTCGACCGCCCGTACTGGACGCGCCAGCGTCGCATCTGGCTGACGGTAGCCGTCGCAATCGTCGTGACGGCGGGTGTCTGGGTGTCGGGCTCTTACCCGGCTACCTGGCAGCTCTTCGTCTCGCAGGCGAGTGTATTCCTCGGCGTCGCCTGGACGGTATTCCAGATCCTCTCGGGGATCCGGATCGGCGGCGTCAGCATTATTGATTGGGCGGGCGCTCTCACGCCGGGCGGCGAGACGGTCGATGAGGTGCGCGCCGACGCCGCCAGGGAGACGCTTGCAGGCGACTCGGGCGGTGACCTGGCCTCGTGAGCGGAATCTTCGCGGACCCGAAGGTCATCGAGGCAACCAACGCGCTGATCGCGGCCCTCCTGGCGGGCGCAGGCGGCCTCATCGCAGTGTGGTGCGCGCGCCTCCAAGAGAGCGTCGAGTCGCATATGCAGCGCGTCGCCAAGGCGGCAGAGGAAGCGAAGGAGGCCGCACAGTCGGCGGACGCGCAGGTCAGTAATGACCATGCGACGAATTTTCGCGATGACCTCGACGAGGTCCGCGATGCGGTCAAGGCCGTCAGCGAGACGGTCGGCGCCCTAGCGGTGCTGCCAGATTGCTTCGAGGGCCTGTCCTCGACGGTCGACCGCGTCGCCGCGACCCTAGACGGTCACGGCGAAAGCCTCTCAGACTTGAAAGCGCGCATCGACCGCATCGACGAGAGAGGCAGTCGCATGGCGGCTGAGATCCACGATGAGCGCACGGCGCGCGAGTCGGCGCAGAGGATGATTGACTCGCATGCGCACGACACACACCGAGCGATCTACGAGAGGATCGAGGCCCTCGAAGATCGCGACGGCAAGTAAAGAAGGCCCCGCCTGCCAAAACGGCAGGTGGGGCCTCGCTTGCTATTTAGGCGGACTCGCATGCCGCGAGCGCTGTGTGCGGCTCACGGCTTTGAATGTATCGTCGGTGCGGGTGCCTCCGCCCAGCGGCAGTGCACCACGCTACATGTACCCATTCTGTCCCCATTGTGGGGGCTAAGCGTTGCAATTGCAACGATAAATGGGCTATTGTGGAGATGGGGGGAATCGAACCCCCGTCCAATAGCCGACCCCGAATTCTTCTCCGAGCGCAGTCTACGACTTTATTTCTCAGCCCCCAGCGCCCGCGTAGACTCACCGCCAGATAGGCTCAGTTGATTGAGTGTCGGAGCAGCCCCACCAACATGGGCAGCCCCCAGTGGCTTCCTAAACGACGCCAGACACCGAGCCGGAAGCAACTCCCGGGCTGACGGACTAAAGGTTCAAGCTGCGAAATCAGGCAGCGAGAACGTAGTCGGTGCGATTCTGTTCGGCACCTATTGGTTTGCACGCATCGTTTACGAGTTGAGCGTACATTCTCGGCTCGCTTCACTTCGATCGACGACCACTGTCGAAACCGATCATCCCCTCTTGAGTTTTCAACTCTCCGACGCCCAGCATCACGCCAGACCGTCGGACACATCAGCATACGCCCACGCGCCCCAAACGTCAAGGGAAAACAGGAGCCACCCGGGCGGCCGCGCGAAGCCCCGACAACGAGCCACCGCCTCGTCCCCGACGGAGCCCACCAGAGCCCCAGAGGCACCCGACAACGGAAACCTCACAGGAGTTTCGTCGACTCCAGTTTGGCCACCATACGCCGATTACTGCGCACCAGCAGCGGACGCAGCGCCAACCCCAGGAACGCGGCAAACACAATGAAAGACGCCAGAGACCACATGGCGTCCCCGTATTCGTGTCCCGAGTAGCCTGCGATGGCCGCACGCAACGCAGTGATCGCGTGCGTGGCAGGCAAGAACGGAGAGATCATCGAGAAAGACGACGGCAGGATTTCCAGCGGGAACGCTCCCCCAGCACCGGAGATCTGCAGGACAAGCAAGAGGACGCCCAACGCTTTGCCTGCGTTCCCAAACGTCGCAATGAGCGTATACAGCAGAAATGAGAACACGATGGCCGTCAGCCACAGAGTCCCCATGAACTCCAACGGATGATTGTGCTGCACCTTCAAGAAATACAGGTCACCCAGCCCCAACAAGGTCGCCTGAGCGAGCGCGATCGTCCCAAAGATCAGATAACGCCCCAAGAACCCCGATGACAAGCGCACGGGTGAAGAGACCAGAGCCGCACGAAGGGGGTCGTTCTCGGCCAAGCCCCAAGCGACGTTCTCGTCGGTCACGTCGGAGCGGATCGAGACGACCATGAGGACAGAGCCGACCCACAGGGCCAAGATCGAGTACATGGGCGCCATCTGAGAGCCGAAGTTCTCGACTGGAAACACGGGAGTCGTCTCGATCCCGACGGGCGCCGCGATCGCGGCAGCAAGCGCTTCAGGGTTGTTCCCAATGGCTGTCTGCAGCATCGTCAGGTCACCGCTGGAGAGAGCCTCCGAAATGGACTCGTGCAGCGTATCCAGTTTACCGGCCGCGTCGCGCAGGTCTGTACCCGCGCCACTCAACGTATCGCGAATACCGGTGAGCTTATCGCGCGCACTATCGGAGCCGGTGGAAGTCGTCGAGGCCGCAGAAGACAAAGTTGTGCCCATCGCGCTCAGCGAGGCCTGCGCGGAAGACAGTGTCGAGGCCAGTTCGTCGAGCTTCGGCTTCAGGTTCGTGTTGTAGTCCTCGGACAGGCCATCGATAGACTGGTGCGCCTCACTGATGAGAGCGTTGACGGAATCGTGGTTAGTTGTCGCATCCGTTGTTTTCGTAGACAGGTCGGTTGCCGCGCCACGCAGGTTAGTCGCCAATGTTCGCAAACGATCGGCAGCCCCCTGCAGTGAATCAAGGGTCGACTGGGACACGGGCGATCCGGGAAGCGCCGACAGCGTCGTCTTGATGGTCTCATAGGATGCCGCGTGGGAGTCCAAAACGTCCGCCTGCGAGTTCAGAGAGGTGGCCGCGTCGGTCGCTGTCGTCGTGCCCGTCGTGTACACGTTGTCAACCGCGCTCGACAGTGAATCGAGTGAGGTTTTGGACGACTCGATGGCGCTCGACACGGACGCGATAGCTGCCGTTGCGGCGGCGGTCAGCCCGCTGGTTCCTGCATCTGCGCTCGTCGCCGCGGACTTAGCGGGGGAGGTAGCGGTACTCACATTCGATATGAGCGTGTTCGTCGAATCGATGAGGGCGATCGACGAACTCACCATCGACGAGTATGAGTCAGCGCTGTCGGCGGCCGTACGCAGACGGGTGGCGATGGTCTGTACGCGGGTATCGAGGTTGGTGACGGCCCCGACGGCGCTCGGTGAGGACAGTGCCTCACCCATGGAAGTCGCCGTGTCCAGCGCGATCTCGGCCAGAGTCTGAGTAAAAACCTGATTAACCTGGGCGCTGACGGACTGCGCCCCCTGCCCCGCGAGCTTCGGGCTGATGCCGTTCTTCTTCTCGTTGACGTAGTAGGTCATCGGCGCGCTGGTCGCGTCGCCGTCGAAAAAGGTCAGCATGTCCTGCGAGAACTCAGCGGGGATGACAATCGCCGCGTAGTACTCACCTGAGCGCGTCCCCTCAATTGCCCCCTCTTCGCTGGCGATCACCCAGTCGAAATTCTCGTTGGTGCGCAGCGCGGCAACCACCTGGTCGCCGATGTTGATATGAAGAGGAACGAGATCCGATTTATACCCCTCGTCTGTGTTCGCAATGGCGATGCGCAGGGAACGCGTATTGCTGAAAGGATTCCAGGACGCGGCGACGTTAAACCACGTGAACAGGGAGGGAATAACAACAAGCCCGAAGATCACGACGATCGTGATGAGCGAGCGGCGCGCGCGCGACAGGTCAGCGCGGTAGATGGTCCACATGGTCTTCACGTCGTCTCCTCCCCGGCGGTGCCGATCGCGCAATCATCGGCGCCGCTGTCATCTTCGCCCGCGAGGCCGGGGTCGGCCTGGTCGGTCTTGTGAGCCTGCGCCAAACTGTCCTCATTCACGAGGCCGGTGTCGGCCTCGTCCGGGTTCGTGTCCTGCTCTGCAGGATCGTTGCCCGCGAGGCCGGGATCGACTTCGTCCACGGTGGACTCGCCATCACCCCCGTGCTCAGCGTCATACAGCGCGAGCGAAGCCGCCAAGGCGGAAGAAATAGACGCCCCAACGGCGGCCACGCCAACCGCTATCCGAGAGCGTGCCCCCTTCACGCGGCGCGTAAGCAGGGAACGCACATCACCCTCGTCCATGGTGCCCAGGAGCTGCTGACGTTCCAGGGCCTGGCGCACGTACTGCAAGCCAATGAGGAACGTGATGACCGCGAGCACCCACACGATCCAGGCACCCAGAATCAGAGGAACCTCCGCCGCACTGGTGACCGACAGGACCGACAGGACGGCAGGAACCAGGACGCCGACGACGATCGCGCCTCGCCGGATGTGCGGGTAACGCCGTTCAAAGCGTGCCGCACGCGTGAACACGGACCGCTGAAAACCCTCATGGTCAGCCAGCGCCGCCACGATCTGGGTCAGGCGATAGCGATTGGAAGGCACACGCGTCTCCTCTGCAATGAATAAGCCGGAAGACGACAAATCCCGCGTGATCATCGCATTCAGATTCACCAAGTAGGGGCGCAACGCAAGACCGACAGTGAAGGCAACCAGGGCGTGCATTCCTAACGCCCCGAGTGCCATCACGAAATCATGACGATAAAAGCCGGCGACCGTCTCACGCAACGCATTGATCCCGTACGTGAAAGGCAGCAGCGGGTGCAACATACGGAAGAAGGACGGCATCATTTCGATCGGATACAGGCCGGCAGCACCAGGAATCTGTATGACCACGATGACGACGCACAGGCCCTTGCCGATGTGCTGGAAGCAGGTCGCCAGCATGTAGACGATCGACACAAACACCACAGAGATGAGCATGGACGTACCGACGAAAGCTAGGCGAGACACCGTCTGAACCCCGATGATGAGGTCGCCGATCGACACAACGAGCGCCTGGATGAGACCGAAACACGCTAACAGCATCCAACGCCCCATGTATTTCGCCGACGAGGACACGGGACCCACACCGTCCTCATCCACGTCAAGTTTGACGAGGAGGACAAGGGAAAACGCCCCAATCCACAGCGCGAGATTCGTGAAAAGTGGCGCCATGGCCGATCCGTAGGCGGCGACCGGGAACACGGCCTCGGTCTCGATCGATGTCGGCGACGCCATGAAGGACGCGATCGACTCCGCGTTAGTGCCCAGAGAGGTGGCCAGGTCACGCAGCGTGTTGGAGGAGGAGATCGACGACAGGTCCGTGGTGGCCGTGTCCAGGTCGGTCTTGATAGTACCCAGGTTCGTGGCGCTGGTCGCCGTAGCGCTCTTCGCCTCAGTGAGCAGCGTATCCAGCTGGTCGAGCAGGGTAGACACCTGGTCACGTTGGCTGCTGAGCGTATCTAGCGAAGAACGCATCGACGAGGAGGCGCTGGAGAAGTTATCCAGGGCAGTCGAAAGCGTCGGGAGCTGGCCAGAGACACCCGCACGAGCGTTCGACACGGCAGTGGACACGGAGGAGGCTGCTGTCGACGCGGAGGTCAGCGCCGTCGAGACCGACGTCGAAGACCCAGACAGGTCCGTGTTGACGGTCGTCAAGTCTGCGATGGCCGTCGACAGCGAGGAGTTCTGGTTCGTCAGGTCCGTCAGCACGGTTCCAGCCACAGGCAGATTCCCCACGCCAGCTGCCTGCACGTCGGACAAAACAGTGCCGACCGACGTGTTGATCGAGTTGCCCTCCACGAGGAGCCCGTCGAGCTTACCCGTCGCCGCCTGCACAGCGCCATCAAGACTGCCCGCATCCGCCGACAACCCCGCCAGCGCGTTCGTCGTGTTCGTGGAAAGCCCGTCAAGAACGGAACCCATCGAACCGGAGAAGGTCGCCAGGGAGGTACGCGAGTCCGTCACCAGTTGATCGGCAGTGTCCAGTGACGCCGACAAATCGGTGATCGCTGTATCCAGCTGTGTCAGCGTCGTGCGGGCAGACGACACGGATTCCTTCGCCGAGTCGATCGTTGTGCCCATGCCGGACAGGGACGTCGACGCGTTGCCCAGCTTCGTCGACGCCTCCCCCATCGACGTCATCAGCTCCGTGCGCGCAGCGTCCGCCTGATCCGCGATGCTCACCCCGGCCTCGGACGCCTTCTCCGACAACGCCTTAGCGACCGCAGAGACAAACGCTGAATTAATCTGGCGATCGAGCGCGGTCGCCCCCGCCCCCGTGATCTTGGGGGCGACCGCGTTGTTCTTCTCGTTGACGTAATACTGGATATTCGGCCGGACGTACGTTCCATCAACGACACCCGTCAAGTCGCGCGAAAACGAGGCCGGGATGACGAAAGCAGCATAGGAATCCCCGTGTTCCACCTCGGCGCGGGCCTCATCAGCGCTCACCAGATGCCAGCCCAACTGATCATTCTGCTTGAGCTTGTCCGAGACCATCGAGCCGACATTCACGGTCCCCAGGGTCTCCTTCGTCGCGCCCTCGTCCTCATTGGCCACGGCCACTTTGATCTGCGACGTGTTCGCATACGGGTCCCAAAAACCCACGATGTTGAACCACGCGTACAGCGCGGGGACGAAAGCCACACCGATGATGACAATCCACGCGACAGGCACTGTGATCAGTCTCAACAGATCGCGACGAAAAATCCTGACCGAACCGGGCACGCTATCGTCTTCTTTCGTTACCGCCGTGCTTGCTTGACATAGCGACGCATCGCTCGCTCGGCCTCGCGCTGATCCTGCTTCTCGCGCAACGCCTGGCGCTTATCCCACTCCTGCTTGCCCTTCGCCAGGGCAACCTCGACCTTCACGCGCCCACCAATGAAATACAGCTCCAAGGGCACGATCGTGTAGCCCTTAGCAGCCACACGGTCCTGCATCCGGCTGATCTCGGCGCGGTGCAGCAACAGCTTACGCTTGCGCGTCGGAGCATGGTTGGTCCACGACCCCTGCGAGTACAGGGGAATGTTAGCGCCGTACAACCACGCCTCTCCCCCATTGATTTCCACCCAAGCATCCACCAGGGAAGCACGCCCCATACGCAGAGCCTTGACCTCGGTGCCCATGAGGGCCAGGCCCGCCTCCCAGGTGTCCTCGATCGTGTACTCGTGGCGCGCCTTCTTGTTACGGGCGATCGTCTTCTTCGCGTCGGAGGCAGCCTTGGCACGCTGGCCCTCCGTCGGCTTGGGTTTCTTCCATTCCTTAGGCATGGCGCCTCCTCTCAGACTCGTGTGCGCACACCGTGCGCGAAGACCCCCGTAGCACGGGTCGCTACGGGGGTCTATCCTAACGCGGATTACAGGTAATTCATGGGTTCAACGTAGTTCCCATTCTCACGCACACCGAAATGCAGGTGGCAGCCGGTCGCGTACCCGGTTGAACCAACCTCGCCTAGCGCGTCACCCGCGTTGACGTATTGCCCCGGCGAGACATACTGTGCCTGCATGTGCAGGTACTCGGTGATGACGGAGTTCCCGCCGACAATGCCGTGGTTGATGTCCACGTAGTTACCTGCCGAATAGTCCGACGACACCGCGTTGACATAACCCGACGCAACGGCGCGAATAATCGTGCCGCAGCTAGCCGCCATGTCCGTGCCCGAATGCCCCTTCATGATGCCCAGCACCGGGTGGTAGCGCATACCGAAGGGGCTTGTCACGACGATCGGAATGTCGAGGGGGCTGCGGAAACCTGACGACGACGTGTACGACACGCCGGACGCCTGATTGGCCGCATCAATGGCGGCGAGCTCCGAGCTACGAGCCTCGTAGTCGGCCTGCGCCTGATCGAGCGAAGCCTGAACTTCACCTTTCTGGGCATCCCATTCGGACTGCTTAGTAGAAGCCTGTTCCTTCAAGGTGTTGAGTTCCGTGAGCTTGGCATCGGCATCGTCCTTAGCGGTCTGCGCGTCCGCTTCCGCCTGCGCGGCCTGCGCCTCGAGGTCGGCAATACGATCCGTGATCGCGCCTTGACGCGTAGACTGCGTGCGCTGAGATGAGGACACGTCCAGCGCCGCGGTCATTGTCTGATTCTCTGTTCGCAGCGCCATGTCGGCCGCAGCCGCGCGCTCCGTGATCGACTCGGTCCCGCCCGCCGTCAAAGCAACGGCGACTGGATCCACGTTCCCCTCTCGGAACTTGCGGCGCGCCAGCTCGGCGATCGCGCGCTGTGAGTCGTCGGCCTGAGTATTCGCAGCATCCAGCGAACCGTCGATACGGCTCTGTTCACCCTGCGCGGCGCTAAGCTGCCCCAGGATCGTCGCATGCTCGCGGGACTTGCTGTCGTATTCAGCAGCGGCAGAATCGTAGGCTGCCTGCGCGGCGGGAATCTGACCGTTGAGGTTTTGCAAGTCGATATATACCTGCGCCAGGGACGCATCGATTCCCTCCAGCTGAGACTGAAGCGCATTGACGGTCGCCTGGGCTTGCTCAGCGGCATTCGCGGCGGCCTCGCGGTCGCCGTCCGCGCGCGCGGGCAGCGTCTGACCCAAGGCCAGGAACGAGGCGAACACGAGGGCCAGAGCACCCGCGCGGATCGTTGTGGCACGGAAACGACGAGGAGAACGAGCCATGAGAATCACGCCTTGGTGTACTTCGCGAGCGAGAACGCAGAAGCGATCACCGCCAGAGCGACCGCCGCCAGGACCAAGACTGGCGTCATGATCGCCACCTCACTCATGCCGATAAAGTTCGTCCACTTGAAGGCAGGAGCCATCCATCCTTGGACAACAAAGTGCACGCCCGCGAACAAGGAACCGATCGCCAACGCCGCACCGACCAGCGCAGCGAGCGCGCCCTCAATCATGAACGGCGCTTGAATAAACAGGTTCGAGGCGCCCACGTAACGCATGATCTGGGTTTCCTGCTCGCGGCTCATTGCGCTCAGGCGAATTGTCGTAGAGATCAGCAAGATGGCGGCCACAACCATGATTGCGCCCAAGCCCAGGGCTGCTGTGCGAGCGGCACCCAGGACTCGGAACAGGGGTTCAACGACCTCACGCTGGTCACGGACCTCAGACACGCCAGCGGTCCCGGAGAACTCCTCCTTGACCACGGAATACTGCTCGGGGTTGACCAGCTTGATGCGGAAAGAGAACTGGAGCATGTCCGGGGTGGTCCACTGGGTCAGTGCATCGTTGCCGTTCAGACGCTGGAAGTTCTCGTAGGCCTCTTCCTTCGTCTCCTCATACACGTTAGCGACGTAGGGCGTCATCTCTGCCGACGCTAGCTTTTGGCGCACAGCGTCAATCTGCTCGTCTGTTGCCTCGACTGAGTTGCAGTTCGGGGCGGCATCGTTGATGGCACACATGTAGATAGTGACCTCAATCTTGTCATACCACTCCGACTTCATCTTGGACACCTGCATCTGCGTTAGGCCAGCGATGCCCACGAAGAGGAGGGACACGAAAGTCACGAGGATCACAGCAACGCTCATCGCGCGGTTACGCGACAGACCTTTTCCGACCTCGGACAGAATAAAACGAAGTTTCACTGGTCTTACCTCCCAGCCCCGTAGACGCCCCGGTTCTGGTCGCGCACAACGTCGCCGGCCTCCAACTCGATGACGCGCTTACGCATTTGGTTCACGATGTCCGCGTCGTGGGTGGCCATGACGACCGTGGTCCCGGAGCGGTTGATTCGGTCCAGCAGCCGCATGATGCCCAGAGAAGTCTCCGGATCAAGGTTGCCGGTGGGTTCGTCCGCGAGCAGCAGCTCGGGGCGGTTCACCATGGCACGCGCGATGGCGACGCGTTGTTCCTCACCGCCCGAGAGCTCGTGGGGCAGGCGCGACTCCTTACCGGACAGGCCCACCAGGTCCAGAGCATCGGGAACGGACGTCTCGATCGCGTGACGAGGCTTGCCGATGACCTGCATGGCCAAGGCGACGTTCTCGTACACGGTCTTGGAGGGCAGCAGACGGAAGTCCTGGAAAACGGTGCCGATCTTGCGACGTAACTTTGGCACTGCCCACGTGGACAGCTTGGACACGTCCTTGCCAAGCACCCATACTTTGCCGCTCGTTGCCTTCATTTCGCGCATGACAAGCTGTAGGAAAGTGGACTTGCCGGAACCCGACTTGCCGACGAGGAACACGAACTCTTCGCGCTCCACCTCCAGCGAGACGTGGTCCAGCGCGGGCTGGGCACCAGGCGTGTACACCATGGTGACATCATCAAAACGAATCATGGGACCATCCGATCGGGGTCAATAGTCCCTGCCAGGTTATGTAACGATGGGGTCACGTCCCGGCTGCGACACGCTGAAAAGCGGTGGTGTGGTACTCAGCCCGCCGCCCTCGTCCGCGTGCTCACACGAGCGGCCCGGGCCTCGGCAACGAATCGACGAGGCCCGGGCCGGATGCGCTTGTTCGCTGCCTTAGTCCCTGGCCGCGTTCTGTTCGTTCTTACGCCAGCGGATGCCGGCATTGATGAAGCCGTCAATGTCGCCGTCAAACACAGACTGGGGGTTACCGGACTCGTACTCGGTCCGCAGGTCCTTGACCATCTGATACGGCTGGAGCACGTAGGAGCGCATCTGGTCGCCCCACGACGCCTTCACGTCGCCGGCGAGTTCCTTCTTCTTGGCCTGCTCCTCCTCGTGACGCAACACGAGGAGACGAGACTGCAGGACTCGCAGCGCCGCCGCGCGGTTCTGAATTTGGGACTTCTCATCTTGCATGGACACGACGATGCCCGTAGGGATGTGGGTCATGCGCACGGCCGAGTCGGTCGTATTCACGGACTGGCCGCCAGGACCCGAGGAGCGGAAGACGTCAACTTTGAGTTCCGACTCGGGAATCTCAATATGGTCGGTTGTCTCGATGAGGGGAATAACCTCGACCGCAGCGAAGGACGTCTGGCGGCGGCCTTGATTATCGAAGGGACTGATGCGCACGAGGCGGTGGGTACCCGCCTCGACGGAGAGCGTGCCGTAGGCGTAGGGGGCCTGGACCTCGAAGGTCGCCGACTTCAGGCCAGCCTCTTCCGCGTAGGAAGTGTCCATCACCTTGGTGGGGTAGCCATGACGCTCCGCCCAACGCAAATACATGCGCAGCAAAATTTCGGCGAAGTCGGCTGCATCCACGCCGCCCGCGCCACTTCGGATCGTGATGACGGCGTTACGTTCGTCGTACTCACCGTCCAGCAGCGTACGGATCTCCAGATCGGACAGGTCCTTGTGTAACTTCTCCAGATCAGCTTCCGCCTCGGCGAGAATATCATCGCCCTCGTCGGGGTCTTCCGCGGCCATCTCCACCATGGCCTCGAGGTCGTCGATGCGTTCGCTCATCTGCATGACGCGGTCGAGCTCGCTCTGACGGTGGCTCAGCGCGCTCGTGACAGCCTGGGCGGCACTGGGGTCATCCCACAGGTCGGGAGCAGCCGCCTTCTCGTTCAGCTCAGCGATCTGCTCGCGCAGCTTGTCCGGCTGCACGACCGCGAGGATATTTTCCATCGTGGTTCGCAGGGACGGGATCTCTTCAGAAAATTCAATGGCCACACACCCAGAGTAACCGATTCCGCTCCCAACCAGGGGCGTGAGGAGCCCATCGGTGTCAGGCGTTACGCTGACGAGGCGCACATTCGCGCCATCGACGCCGGTGCCCCGACGCCGAAGACGTCGGGGCACCGAGCTGCGTGGTCGATCAGATGAGACCCATCGCGACCATCGCGTCGGCCACCTTACGGAAGCCCGCCAGGTTCGCGCCCGCCACGTAGTCACCGGGTACACCGAACTCGTCGGCTGTCGACACAGCGTTCGCGTGAATATCCACCATGATCTGGTGAAGCTTCGCGTCGGTCTGCTCGAAAGGCCACTGGGTACGACCGGAGTTCTGCTGCATCTCGAGACCGGAGGTGGCTACGCCACCAGCGTTGGAAGCCTTACCGGGGGCGTAGGCCACGCCCGCGGCCTGCAGGGCCTCGATCGCTTCGGGGGTGGTGGGCATGTTCGCGCCCTCGGCGACCAGCTGGACGCCGTTCTTGATCAGGGACTGCACGCCGGACAGGGGCAGCTCGTTCTGGGTCGCGCACGGCAGTGCGACGTCGCAGGGGACATCCCAGATGGAGCCATCGGACACGAAGGTGGCACCGGGACGCTCTGCCGCATAGTCGGAGACGCGCCCGCGACGCACCTCCTTAACGTCCTTGAGGAGGGCCACATCAATGCCAGCCTCGTCCACGACGTAGCCGGAGGAGTCAGACACGGCCACGACGGTCGCACCCAGCTGCTGGGCCTTCTCGGTCGCGTAGATCGCGACGTTGCCGGAGCCGGAGACGACGACACGCTTGCCGTCGAAGCTGGTGCCCTTCGCGGCCAGCATCTCAGCGGCGAAGTAAACGAGACCGTAGCCGGTGGCCTCAGTGCGCGCGAAGGATCCGCCCCAGGTCAGGCCTTTGCCGGTCAGGACACCCGCGTCGAAGCGGTTCTTCAGGCGCTTGTACTGGCCAAACAGGAAACCGATCTCGCGACCGCCCACGCCGATGTCGCCGGCGGGCACATCGGTGTCGGGACCAATATGGCGCGAAAGCTCGGTCATGAAGGACTGGCAAAAACGCATCACTTCGGCGTCGGACTTGCCCTTAGGATCGAAGTCTGCGCCACCCTTAGCGCCACCCATCGGCAGGCCGGTCAGGGCGTTCTTGAAAATCTGCTCAAAGCCCAGGAACTTGACAATGGACAGGTTCACGGAAGGATGGAAACGCAGGCCGCCCTTGTAGGGACCCAGCGCGGAATTGAACTGAACGCGGAAGCCGCGGTTCACATGCAGGCCACCCTTGTCGTCAGCCCACGGCACGCGGAACTGGATCTGGCGCTCAGGCTCAACGATACGATCGATGACGGCCAGGTCGGCGTACTCGGGATGACGCTCGACGAGGGGAGCGATTGTCAGGAGAACCTCGTAGACTGCCTGATGAAATTCGGCTTGTGCGGGGTCACGGCGTTGGACCGATTCAAAGACGGATGCCAACGCAGGGTTAAGACGCGATGTATCAAAGGTGCTCATGGCTCAAAGTTTACGATTCGTTTACTCGCTCCCTCGTAATCATCCCACGATGTGACCGTCGCACAGGACACGTTTATGCCCAGCTCACAGCGGCCTCACCCGCGCACTCGACGTCCGCTCCAGCTCAGGAACCACCACGCCAACCAAAACGGGAGGAAGCGCATAGACGCGCGGACGAGCCCTCACAGACACCTCCACCTCCCCACTCGAAACGAACACTCCCGTGACGACCACCCCCTCCCCCACGCGACACGTGGACGACCCCAGTTCCACCAGCGCCACCTCCACCCGCGAACGCGCCCCCGCCTCGTCAATACCCGATTCCTGGCGCGCGATAACCGACGAAGCAGACGCACCACCCACGCCAGCACCAGCCAACGCATCCGCACACGACACCAGACGACGATCCTGCATCGCAACCTGAGTCAGCGACACCGTCACAAACAGGAGCAAACACACGAACGCACAACCCGCACACATTAAGACTCCGACGCGCCCCTCCTCACTCACGAGCAACCACCTCCCGCACGGGTGCGCTCGCACTCGAGAACACCTCAACACCCACCGCACCAAACCAGGCAGGCATAAACGGCAAAGGAACACGCACCGAAACACGGGCCTCGACAGTCGCTTCGCCGGACTCACACGCCACGCACGAAGACGAAACCACCGGCGTAGCATCCACACCGAAATCTTCGACAATCAAAGACACCGCGCGCTCAGCATCCCCCTGACGCTGAGCATCCTCAGCAAGGATGCGGGCAGCTTCGCGCGCGCCAGCATCCACCGCCATCGCCCCAGCACTCACCTGCCCGAGCGCAAGAGCGACATACAGCAACGGGATAACGACCGCGACGAGAACACCCACAAACTCCACGCTCGCATCCCCGCGCTCACTCACGGCCCCTCCACGAGGCTGCGCCCGCGCACAGTCAACCATCGCGGACCAAGCCCACCCACGAGAGGCAACCGCGTGCGCACGGTGACGACAAGAACATCCGTGTCGCCGTCCGGCTCCCGCTCCACCTCAATCTCGCGGTCGCGTGAAGCACCAACAAGCGAATCAAGCAGCTCACTCGTGCGCGCGACCGCCTCCTCCTCGTCCCCGCCCAACAGACCACCCCGTCGCGCCCCCTCGGACGCGGCGCTCACGCTCATTGTTCGCACATGCGAAGCGAAAGCCACCTGCACGAGCAGGAGGATGAGCACGACAACCAGCCCCTGGACAAGAACCGTGGAGACGACCTCCGACCCGCGCTCGGCATCCCTCTCAAATGCCCGAAATGGAATCCATCGCACGATTAAAAATCTCCACCAGACGTTCCGAGGCGACGCCCCAGATCAACACAACAAGGGCAGCCGTCATGAGCGTGATGAGCACCCAGCCGGGCACGTCGCCCCCTTCCCCCAACCTCCGGGCCTTAACGATCCACTTCTTCATGGTGTGTTCCTTTCCTCTCGCGAATAATCAGGGAGTGAAATCCAGGGCAATCAGACCCGGATAGAGCGCAAAAATGACGGTGACAGGCAATATCAGGAAAACAACAGGCACAAGCATCGCGATCTCTTTACGCCCGCCTTCTTCCATGAGCGCAGCGAGGGAACGCTCACGCTGGTCGCGCGCCTGGTCGTGCAGGACCGACGCCAGGGGCGAGCCGCGTTCGATCGCCGTCGTCAGCGTGCGAGTCAGGCGTGTCAACGCCGGGGATTCGGTGCGTTCATCAAGCTGGGCAAGGGCACGCACCGAGGGCATGCCGTTGCGGATATGCCCCGCCGTCAGCCCCAGCTCCGCCCCGAGGGGCCCACCCGCGCAACCGGCGACGCGCTCGATGGCGGCGGGAATCGACTCCCCGGCGGCGACCGCGAGCGCGAGGAGCTCCGCGCAGTCGGGTACGGCGGCGTCGATGACCCTCTGACGTCGATTCGCTCGAACCGTGAGGGCACGGTCCATTCCCGCCACGCCAATCAAGGTGCCGACAAGGGCGCATGCGCACAGGGGAATGATCGAGGCGCGCAGGGACGAGGCCGGTCGCACTGTCAGGGCGAGACAGGTCAGGATGAGCCCGGAGATGCCCGCCGTTGCTTGACGAAGACGGAACACAGAAACGTCGGGATTCATGCCGGCGAGGTCGAGCCTGCGTGCAACCGACTCCGAGGTGGAACCGAGGGAATCGAGGGCCGAAGCGCACGCGCGACGCAGCCAACGGGTGACGTCACGCGGGACTTCCTCACGGACTCGTCCCTGAGCGACGCGCTGCGCGAATGACACGTGGCGCGCGAGGAGCGCCCGGATGATGACAGTCATACCGCTGACCGCGAGGACCGCAGCGAAGACGTCGAGCACGCGCAGCTCCCACAGAGTCATCGTTGTCCTCCTAGGTGTCGCGGATCCGCGCTCAGCCGAGCGAGAGCCTTCATGGCAAGGTACGCAATGACGCAGACCCCCGCGCCGCCGAAGAGGACAGCGATGCCTCCGGGCGAGTTCCACACGTTGGCGCTCGCTCCCCCACCAGACAGGAGGAGAAGCACGATCCAGGGGGCGGCCACCCCCAGGCGGGCCGCGCCCACCGTCCAGGACTGGCGGGCTTCAAGCTCCCCGCGCACGCGCGCGTCCTCGCGTAGGAGGGTCGCCAGGTCTTGGAGGAGACGCGTCAGGTCGGCACCGCCCACGGATCGGGCGACGCGCAGCGCTTCGACGATGCGGTCCGCGACCGGGTCTCGTACCTCGTCCTTCATGCGGTCCAGGGCGCTGGCGAATCGCCCGTGCGCAGCGTAGTCACGGGAAAAAGCGTCGAAAGCGAAACGGACGGGGGCCGGGCCCTCGTCTGCGAGATCGCACAGGACCTGAGGCAGGGATGTTCCGGCTCGCACGCCGGAGACCATCGAATCGATGACTTCAGGCCAGGCGGCTCTCACTGTTTTCGCGCGCCCTGCGACGCGGGAGACCACCCACGCGTACGGCAGGAAAGCCACGCCGACCGACATGATGACAGCGACCGGCCACGCCCCCGTGACGATGAAGACCACCGCTGCAACCACCGCGCACAGGGCCAGGCTCAAGAGGACCAGGCCAGCGGCACTCAACCCTGGCACGCGTGCGCGCTCCACGTCCTCACTGAGCCGCTTCCAAGGCCCCCACACCGAGCGCTCCGGTGGCGGCGACAACAGCGGGGACAGAGCCAAGACGAGGCCGATACCGAAGACGAGTCCACACGACAGAGCAATCACCGTGGCCCCCATTCCAGGAGAGAACCCAGGTCGAAGCCTGCACCTGCGAAACGCTCGTGCAGGTCGAGTCCACCTGAGCCTCGCTCACAGCGTTCCCCGTCGAACGTAAAGAGTGTGGCCGTCTCGATACGGTCGCCCTCGACCCGCCCCGGCACCGCGAGAACCTCAGAGAGATAGCGTCTCCCGCCACGGCCTCGTTCCACGTGACACACGAGGTCAATCGAGGAAGCGAGCGTGGGCGTGACGAACCCCGTCGTCACGTTCTCCCCCGCCAGGAGCGGCAGGATCGAGAGCTTGTCGAGGGCCTCGCGCGCCGAATTTGCGTGCACGGTCGCCATGCCGGGCACGCCCGCGTTGAGGGCCACGAGCAGATCGAGCGCCTCGGGGCCTCGAACTTCACCAACGATCAGGCATTCGGGGCGCATGCGCAAGGACTCGCGCACGAGGTCACGCAGCGTAATCTCTCCCGTCCCCTCGGCTGCGGCGGGGCGAGTCTGCATGGCGACGTGGTCCCAGTTCGCCAGCCCCAGCTCGAAAACTTCCTCGCAGGAGATGACGCGCCGCGAACGCGGTAACTCACCTGCGAGAGCCCGCAGGAGCGTCGTCTTGCCCGCCTGCGTGCCGCCCGATACCAGCACTGACAGGCCGACGCCCACGGCGGCGGCCAGGAAGTCCCGCATCGGCGGGGGCACCATGTCGACGGCCACCAGGTCCTCCAGGGTGCGGGCGCGCTGGATGTGCTTACGAATGTTGACACTCCACGCCTGGTCGGTCACCGGTGGGATCGCGACGTGCAAGCGCTCTCCCCCAGCCAGCATTGCATCCACGAAAGGACTCGACAGGTCCAGGCGTCTGCCCGAGTGATGCAGCATCCGCTCCACGAGGGTGCGCACGTCCTCGTCGGTGAGGATGAGGCTGGTCAGTTCCGCGACGCCGGAGCGCGCCACGAACACGCGCGACGCCGAGTTAATCCAGATTTCTTCAACATCCGGGTCATCCATGAGCGCCTGCAAGGGACCCAGCCCGCAGATGTCATCCATGAGGTCCGATTCGACCTGCTCGCGTTGTGTGGGGAGCATGTCGGGAGCATGAGCGTCAATGACGCGGTCGATCAGGTCGCGCACGGCCCGAGGGTCGCGCGCCGCATCGATGCCGCCCGCGGCCAGTCTCTCTCGAACCCGCGCGGCGAGTGTCCGCGTCACGGCTTCCATCCTTGAGCCTCCTCGCTACAGACAAAGCCAATGTGTCGAAAGTAACAGAGTTGTTCGGGAAGGAGCAAACTCCTGTCCCACAATCAGTGCGAGTTCCGCGCGGGGCACCCATCTGCACCGCCCGTCGCGATACGTTAAAGAAATGACGACCCCGAAGAGTCCCCTCGAATTGGCCGCATTGGCCACCACCGCCGTGCCCGGGATGCGCGTGAGCGCGCTACGCCCCCCGACCTACAGTGACGAACTCGCCTCCGTCACCGGCATCGAGGACACCGCCGGCAAACGCTGGATCGTCACATATCCCCACGAGGAAGTCTCCGGGCCAGCCCTCGAGGCCACGTCCGGCATCCTCGACCGCCTCGGAAAGGCATACGAGCACGACTACATCCCCTTCGATGTCCCACGCCTCGCCGGCCAGGCCACAATCCGCGGAGGCGGGGTCGTGTACGTGCACGGGGATCCGGGCGGGCACACTCCCACCCAGGACGAACTCGACAAGGACCTGCTGCTGCCCGCCTCACTTGGCCGCGCCCTCGCAGCCCTGCACAACCTGCCCGGCACTGTCTTTTCGGCGATCGGCCTCCCCTCCTATACGGCGATGGAATGCCGCGACCGCAACCTCGCTCTCCTCGACGAGGCCGCCCGCCAGGTCACGATCCCCGCGTCACTGTGGAACCGCTGGGAAGCAGCCCTCGAAGACGTCTCCCTGTGGCGCTTCCCCTCCGCCCCAGTCCATGGGGACGTCCAGGAGCGCTGCTTGTCCGTCCAACGCGGCTCTGTCCTCGCTATCGGCGGATGGACCAGCGCGCACGTGGGCGACCCGGCGCTCGACATCGCATGGATTCAAGCCAGCGCATCCGACTCATTCCTTGAACGCTTCCGCGAAACCTACGGTCACGAGCGACGCGCCACCGACCTGCATGTCTTCACGCGCGCTCAGCTCCTCAGCGAGATCGCGCTGGTGCGCTGGCTCGTTCACGGCCTGCACGCCGAGGACACCTCCGTCGTCAACGATGCCCGCGAGATGCTCGCCGACCTGGCCGCCGACCTTGACGGTGAGCCGCTGCTCCCCTCCCACGCGGCCGCCATGGGGTCACGCTCTTCATCTATCGACGAGGCCTCCCCCGCCCCAAGCGGTTCACGTCCCTCTCGCGCGCCCACCCATGATTCATCCCCCAACAGTCGCCCCATCAAATGGCACGACCGCAAGACCACCGCGACCGGCGAGGAGCCAGAGGAGGACACCGGCGAACCAACCCAGCCCGTCTCAGCACTCGCCCGCAAGCTCACCCAAGGGGAAGCCGACCCCGCCGCCCCGACCGAACGCCTGCGGCTCGGCCCGGACGGCACCCTCATCTCGTAACTCGTCAACGGTCCTCACGCTGCGCCCGGCGCGACACACGTGGCGTTGTGCGCCCGGCGTGCGTGTCGCGTTGCCGAATGAGCAACTGCGACCCCCTGCCCACCGGCACAACCCCCGCCCCCGCCTCGCTCGGGGCGCGTCACACCACACCGAGCAGAAAACCAACACACAACAACACGACGGGAATCGGCCGCAACGACCCGCCACAAAACCCCGGACTTGGCAAGCGCGAACCCGCCGACATAAAGCGGGGTCCGTCAGGTTTATCCACCTGACGGACCCCGGCCTCGTCAATGGAGCGCTGAGCGGCGGCGCACCGGTCAGCGCTTCTTTTTGTTCTTCTTCCCCTGATGGGCAGACTTACCGCGAGGGGAAGCCGTCCCTTGGGAGGCGGCGGGTTCACCCCGTGAGGAGGTGCGCCCCTCGAGGATTTCGACGCGGCGTTCCAAGCGTTCTACTTGAAGGCGCAGGATCGCAGCCTCCTCGGTGAGGCGACGGCGGTCCTCATCCGAGCGCGACAGGTCCACTGAGAAACGCAGGGATAGGAGCAAGAGCATTACTCCCGCCAGGAAGAAACCCAGGTTCAGCGGGACGACGACGCCCAGCTGGAACGCGGTCCACTTCAGGATCGGGGGGAAAAGCGACAGCAGCGCCGTGAAGAATGCAATGCAGTACCACCACAGGCCGTAGCGTTCCTTCAGGCCCGAGTTGCGCATCTTCACGAACACCATCACCAGAATGATGATCGCGAAGACAAGTCCGAGAAGGTACGTGGGACTCATGCGCTCGCCTCCTGCCTCGGGGCAGTCTTTTCACCGGGGCGCGACAGGGACACCGCGAGGGCGAGGGTCGCTCGCATCAGGAAGAGCGCCGACTTAATCGGGTTGTGTGAGGGTTCGCCACCGGCACGCGGGTGCATCTGCACTCCGACCTCACGCACCACCAGATGGGAGCGGGCCGCGATGACGAGCGCGCCGATTGTGTCGCCCAAGTACTCTGCCGGGTAGTTGTGTGCGAACAGCGACAGGGCGCGTGGCCCGTAGAGTTTGAAGCCGCTGGTTGTGTCGGTCAGGCGTGTCTTGCACACGCGCGAGAGGATGAACGAGAACAGGTTCATCGCCCATTTGCGTGGGCCTCGCGCCCGGTAGTCGCCTTTGCCGGCGAAGCGCGAGCCGATCACCACGTCCGCGCCCTCGAGGGAGGCCGTCTCAATGAGGGTCTCGATCTCCGTCGGGTCGTGCTGTCCGTCCGCGTCGAGCTGGCAGGCGTACTCGTACCCCATGCGCTTGGCGTACTGGAAGCCGGCGCGCATGGCTCCGCCGACCCCCAGGTTGAGCGGCAGGTCAAGCACGGCCACCCCGGACGCGCGCGCGATGTCGGCGGTCGCGTCCGTGGACCCGTCGGATACGACCAGGATGTCCGCGAAGGACGGTTTTTCAACCTTCACGGATTCGAGGACGCCCGAGAGCACCTCCTCTTCGTTCCACGCGGGGATGACGATGAGGAGGCGTGAGTTAGCACTGGGGCGTGACACTCAGTTGTCCTCACGGTTGAGCAGATCGAGCAGGTAGGCTCCGTACCCGGACTTGACCAGGGGTTCGGCGCGCTGGCGCAGACCGTCGTCGTCGATGAAGCCCATGCGCCACGCGACTTCTTCGGGCGCGCCGATCTTCATGCCTTGACGGGCTTCGACTGTGCGCACGAAGGCCGTGGCGTCAGCGAGGGAGTCGAATGTGCCGGTGTCGAGCCACGCGGTGCCGCGCGGGAGGACCTCGACTTTGAGTTTGCCGGCTTCGAGGTAGGCGCGGTTCACGTCGGTGATTTCGTATTCGCCGCGCGCGCTGGGCTTGAGGTTGCGGGCGATGTCGATCACGTCGTTGTCGTAGAAGTACAGGCCGGGGACGGCGTAGTTGGACTTGGGTTTCTCGGGTTTCTCTTCGATTGAGAGCGCGTTGAATTCCTCGTCAAATTCGACGACGCCGTAGGCGTGCGGGTTAGAGACGTGGTAGGCGAATACGGCACCGCCGTCGGGGTCGACGTGGCGTCGCAGCTGTGTGCCCATTCCGGGGCCGTAGAAGATATTGTCGCCCAAGACCAGGGCCGCGGCGTCGGTGCCGACGTGGTCGGCACCGAGCACGAAGGCCTGTGCGAGGCCGTTGGGTTCATGTTGGACGGCGTAGGAGATACTCACGCCGAGCTGGCTGCCGTCACCGAGCAGGCGGTGGAAGGACGGCGCGTCGTGGGGCGTGGTGATCACCAGAACGTCGGAGATACCGGCCAGCATGAGGGTTGACAGCGGGTAGTAGATCATCGGCTTGTCGTAGACGGGGACCAGCTGCTTCGATGTCCCCAGCGTGATCGGGTTCAGTCGGGTGCCGGACCCGCCTGCCAGGATGATGCCTTTCATGTTGCCTCCGCTTCCCGGCGCGTCCTCGTGTGGGTCGCGCATCAACGCTCATTATCCCTGTGAGTCGCACTTTTCCACAACTTTAGTCCTGTGGGCGAGGCTGGGACGGTGTACCCCCACCGTCGGGGTGCGAATCGGATAGTATTGGTGAGGATGGTTACGTCCCAACGACACCCACGCACACAGAGGAAGAATCATGGCGCCTACTGCTAAGCCCCTGGGGATTACGACTACGCCGATCCCCGGCTTTTTGCGCATCGATCTGACCGTTCACGGCGACAACCGAGGTTGGTTTAAGGAGAATTGGCAGCGCGAGAAGATGGTCGCGCTGGGCCTGCCGGATTTCGGACCCGTGCAGAACAATATTTCTTTTAATGACGAGGTCGGGGTGACGCGGGGCATTCACGCGGAGCCGTGGGATAAGTTCGTTTCGGTTGCGACTGGCCGCGTGTTCGGCGCGTGGGTTGATCTGCGCGAGGGGCCGTCGTTTGGCACGGTGTACACGACGATCATTGATCCGGGTGTGGCGGTGTTTGTGCCCAAGGGCGTGGGTAATTCGTATCAGACGTTGGAGCCGAACACGGCGTACACGTATCTGGTGAACGATCACTGGTCGCCGGATGCGAAGTACACGTTCCTGAACTTGGCTGATGAGACGGCTGCCGTGGATTGGCCGATTCCGTTGGATCGGGCGATTTTGTCGGAGAAGGATAAGGGGCATCCGCGCATGGCGGACGTGACGCCTTTCCCGGCGCCTGGCCCTGCGGGTCGCCGCGCGCTGGTGACGGGCGCGAATGGTCAGCTGGGTCGTGAGCTGATGCGTGCGTTGCCTGAGGCGGGCTTCACGGTTATGGGTGTTGATTTGCCTGAGGTGTCCATTTCGGATGCCGAGCAGGTCGCTGCCCTGCCGTGGGATGAGATCGACGTTGTGGTCAATGCGGCGGCGTGGACGAACGTGGACGGCGCGCAGACTCCGGAGGGGCGGCGTGCGACGTGGCAGGCGAATGCGACGGGTCCGGCGGTGTTGGCGCGTGAGGCGACGGCTCACGGGGTGACGCTCGTGCACATTTCGACGGAGTACGTGTTTGATGGCACGCAGGAGGTGCACGTCGAGGACGAGGCTCCTTCGCCTTTGAGCGCGTACGGGCAGTCGAAGGCGGGCGGCGACGCGGCGGTGGCGTCGACTCCGAAGCACTACATTGTGCGTACGTCCTGGGTCGTGGGTGATGGCAAGAATTTCATTAAGACTATGGCGTCGCTGGCTGATCGCGGTGTTTGCCCGTCGGTTGTGTCGGATCAGGTGGGTCGTTTGACTTTCACTGCTGACTTGGCGCAGGGCATTATTCACCTGTTGACGAGTGAGGTGCCTTTCGGCATCTATAACCTGTCGGGTGAGGGTCCGGTGATGAGTTGGGCGCAGGTCGCTAAGCGGGTTTTTGAGTTGTGTGGTCGCGACCCGGAGGATGTCACGGAGGTGAGCACGGAGGAGTATTTCGCGGGCCGTGAGGCTGCGCCTCGTCCTCTGTCTTCGACGCTGGATCTGTCGAAGATTGAGGCTACTGGTTTCACGCCTGCGGATTCGTCGCAGCGTATTGATTCTTACGTGGCGTCGCTGCGCGGCTGATTGCGCGTGCGGCTCGGCCCCGGGCACCGACAGGTGCTCGGGGCCGTTGCTATGCCCGCGTTCACTGCGTGCGCGTAGGGCTACGGGGACTGCCCGCGCATGCCCTCAGGCGACGGTTGCGAATGGGAGCGGCGTATCTGGATAGGTTACGAACATCCGGATAGGTAACGAACATCTGGATAGGTTAATAACCTATCCGCATCTGAATAACCTATCCGGATGCGCACAACCTATCCACGAAAGCACGGGATAGCGGCACTCCACGCGGCCGATGCTGCGCTCCGCACACGGCCATGGCACCACTCACCTTATGGTGCTCCATGCTTTCTGACCGACGAGTGGAACGTCATTCAGCGTTTCCCGAAGGAGTCTTAATACGCCTTATGGCGCTCGGAGCGTTGTGATCCTGAGCCGTCTAAAGTTCTGTGACTGAGTCTGTTCGTGGCTCTTTGTGTAACTTTTGGTGGAGGGTATGGATGGTTGCTTAAAAATGTTGCACGTAATTCCCGGTCTGGTCTTTCAATGTTTGAAAGCTGGTTGTTGATATTCCGCGGTATCTGACGTCTATCGGCTATGGTCCGATCAGGAATTACGTGCGAAACTTTGTATGCTCGGTGCTTTCTGACTAGCGATTTTGGCGGCGTGTGTACCTGAGCCAATGCGGGGTCTTAATGCACCTTATGATGCTCGGAGCGTTATGATCCTGAGCCACCTAAAGTTCTGTGACTGAGTCTGTTCGTGGCTCTTTGTGTAACTTTTGGTGGAGGGTATGGATGGTTGCTTAAAAATGTTGCACGTAATTCCCGGTCTGGTCTTTCAATGTTTGAAAGCTGGTTGTTGATATTCCGCGGTATCTGACGTCTATCGGCTATGGTCCGATCAGGAATTACGTGCGAAATTTTGTATGCTCGGTGCTTTCTGACCATCATGACACCACGTTCCTCGAGGGTCATGTCGCCGTACTTGTCTTAATGCACCTTATGGCGCTCGGTGCTTTCTGACGTTCGTAAGCAGAACTGTATTAAGAAGGTTGTCTGGGACGTCTTAATGCACCTTATGGCGCTCGGTGCTTTCTGACCTCCGATGGGTACGGGCATAACTATTCGGCGAAGACCATCTTAATGCACCTTATGGCGCTCGGTGCTTTCTGACGGGGTGTCCACTTTCGTCAAGAGTAATCCGTGGTACATGTGTCTTAATGCACCTTATGGCGCTCGGTGCTTTCTGACTAGCGATTTTGGCGGCGTGTGTACCTGAGCCAATGCGGGGTCTTAATGCACCTTATGATGCTCGGAGCGTTATGATCCTGAGCCACCTAAAGTTCTGTGACTGAGTCTGTTCGTGGCTCTTTGTGTAACTTTTGGTGGAGGGTATGGATGGTTGCTTAAAAATGTTGCACGTAATTCCCGGTCTGGTCTTTCAATGTTTGAAAGCTGGTTGTTGATATTCCGCGGTATCTGACGTCTATCGGCTATGGTCCGATCAGGAATTACGTGCGAAA
>ERZ772786.61-NODE-61-length-45235-cov-4.868415_pt1 | contig 45235 bp, 79 predicted proteins | sample MGYA00511473_ERZ772786 | MGnify/ENA primary metagenome ERZ772786 (study PRJEB29015, sample SAMEA2738025) | human oral metagenome | biome: human oral; feature: human-associated habitat; material: saliva | place: China | collected 2252 ...
TAAATGCATCATCTTTTACCCATTCAACTGTGTATTGATTGCCCTTGGTGTAGATGCCCGGATAGTCGCTTGATAAACATTCAACAATATCTCCTGACTGCCAGTTACGCCAATCGCTGAAATCAACATCAGCAACCCCCATAACCGGAGTCATAGCCGGAATCAGCGCAAACCCTTCGCTAGCCAGTCGGTTAATCAGCTCGTCACGCTCACGTGTGAATTTCTCGATGTAGGCGTTGAGTTCGGTTACTTCATCCCGCCACTTGAATGGCGATTCAACCTGATCCCATTTTGCGGAAAGATCGTTAAGCGTTTGCATTGCTGGGCCGGTATCAATGTCCACCTTGTAGGTCAGTGTTCCAACTGTCGTATCTTTCACCCGTTCTTCCTCCGTTTCCTCGCTATCGAACTCAATATTACTCACCTTGCATTTGCCAATAGGCTTCCAGTCAAGATTTTCTAGCGCTACCCCATCTTGCGAGAATGCATATTCCACCTGAACGTCCTTACCTACGAATCGACTCACCTCTACTTCCTCCGCTTGTGGCTGGCTGATTACTCGGTATTTCAAGATGTTCGCATCTACATCGCAGTCAGTGAAGGGCCATGCAAAACCCTCGGCGTAATGTTTTTGAATATCGCCATCGCGCAACTTCACCTCTACTAGAACTCCATCCGCTACGGGCTGCTTACCACCGCGATGCCGATTCCACTCGCCACCCTTCTGGCGGTCGCGCTCGGCTTGCCACATGGATTTTGTGACGACGGCGCTAGCATAGTCGGACGAGAGACTGACAGTCAGAGACGGCGCATCGTCGTTTTGATCGATTACTTCATCGCCAATCCATTCACAACCATCAAAATTAGGCTTGATTTTGCAAGGCCAGACACTACCACAAGGGTCCTGAACGTAGCATACGGTCGTAATCGCCCAGGTTTCCAGTTCTTTAGCCAACAATTTTACCAATTTCATCGCCAAACCCTCCTGTTAAAGTACGCAAACCTTAGCCGAATCCAACCTTCCGCGCAAGGTATAATGGAAATAATTTACGAGGCCCTATTTTATGACTGTCAATGCACCACCTGAATTGATGATGGCGCTGAATAACCTGGCTGAGCGGCAGATTGCTGCTTCCAGGCAGTTGGCTGCATTCGGCGCTGGATCGATCGACCAAAAACGCCCACGAGCCTACTGTGAATACGGATTCCCTGATAATCCGTGCTTCGACGAGTTCTATCGCGTGTACAAGCGTCACGGCATCGGTCATGGTGCGTTGATGCAGGTTCTGGATAAGACTTGGCAGACGTCTCCGTGGCTGATCGAAGGCGAAGACGAATTCGACGAGTCCCGCGACGAGACTCAGTGGGAAAAGGACGTTAAGCGACTATTCAAGAAGAAAAATATCTTTGCCGCGATCAAGGAGACTGATAAGCGCAAGATGGTTGGCGGTTATGCCGGTCTGATCATTCAGGTTAAAGACTCCAAGAAGTGGAATCAGAAGCTCGACAAGATCAGCGCTGCTGCAATTGTAAAGTTCATTCCTGTTTGGCGTGGATCGCTTGAAGTGACTTCATGGGATACCAACGAGGCTAGCGCAACATACGGCCAGCCAACGATGTACTCCTACAAAGAACACACCGAGGCCATCGGATCGTCTCCGCGCATGGTCGAGATGCATCCTAGCCGCGTGATCATCTTTGGCTCGCTGACTGAGCCAGAGTCGATATATGAGCCGGTTTTGAACGCACTGATCAGCCTGGAGAAGGTGACTGGAGGTTCGGGCGAGGCTTACATTAAAGCGGCTGCTCGTGCGCTGCATATCGGGTTCGATGCCACCACAGATTTGTCCCAGCTCGCACGCGCCCACGGTATGAAGCCTGACCAGATCGGCGAGCTATACAATGAGGTGGTGCAGGGAGTTAGCCGTGGCATTGACTCGGCCATCATCACTCAAGGCGGCACCGTTGAGACAATCACCTCAGCCGTTCCAGATCCGCAGCAGCCATTCGAAGTCAACCTGCAAGAAGTCGGCGCTGGTATGCAGGTTCCGTCAACGATCATCGTTGGCCGTCAGACTGGCACGCTCGCAAGCAATGAAGACGTCAAGGCGTTTAACCGATTCGGCCAGAGCCGTCGCGAGAACGAGGTTGGCCCGAACACTCGCCTAGTGGTTGACTGGCTGATGGAGCATGGCGTTGTAGAGCAGAAGGAAGACTATGAAGTCATGTGGGATGAGCTAACCGAGTCTACTGACGCCGAGAAACTGCTGAACGTCAAAACCATGAGCGAAGTGAACAGTGCCAGCGTAGGCTTTGGCGAGATGATCTTTAGCCCTGAGGAGATGCGTACAGCAGCAGGTTACGAAAATACCGATCCGCTGACACCACTCCCCGACATCGCCCCGCCAGAAGATCCGGCAACCGTGCAATAAGAAAAGCCCCTTAATTGGGGCTTGTTTTTACAGCATGTTCAGAGGGTCATTAAGCTTGTTCCTCCATTTACCAAGCGCCTCCAAACAGATCCGCTCCTTCTCGTCTTCAAGGTGATTCCCCGGATAGCCCTTGAATGTATGGATAAGCCTGATCAGCCGGTAATCACTACCGGAATACTGATAACCAAGAGTAGCGTCGAAATAAACCCCTTGATCGTCCATGTTGATATAGTGAAGCGTGCAGGTATTGTCGTCGATGATCACAACCTCGGCAATAGACACAGCATCACCACAGCGAACCATGTGATCGGCGTTGTTGTGGCATTGCTGATTGAACAGCGGCCGATGCTCAGGCTTGACTTTTACATCTATCTTTTTCGTATATTCCTTATCGCACCAGTCGCGAACCTTCTTCTTCAGCGTCTTTTTAAGCATGTCATCCTCCTGTTTGGCGTACAATCTAGCCAAGATAAATCAATAGCGCAAGGATTATTTACTATGGCGGCGTCACCAATCCTGCCTTCCGCAACAGACCCCACCGGCCAGCAGCGAAGGGTTCAGCGAGCCGAGAAAGACTTCGCCCGCAGAATCGACGCGGTAGGCAAGGGAGTACTGGCAATCCTCAAGCGCGTTCCGTACAAGGTCGTTACCCTGAATGCCGTCAATGCCGAGCAGAAGACGTACATTTTCGAGCTTGATGATTTCACGCTAGCCAACATGGATAACGAGATTGCGCGGCTGATTGATACGCTGATTGACGAGGGTACGCCACAATCTAACTGGATGCTGTCAGGGTATGTTACGCCAGCATATGTGCAAGGTACGGCTCTGGCCTATTCAAACATCTCGATTCAGTCCGCCGAATACCTGATGAGCCGGCCAACCCTGGATTACCTTATGACCACAGCGCCATACCGTCGCAGGCTTTCCCTGTTGCAGGCTCGCAGCTTTAACGAGATGGTCAAGATCGCTGACAGCATGAAGGGCGATCTAGCCTCTACGCTATCTCGTGGGCTTGCAGATGGGCTTAATCCGCGCAAGATCGCGGAGAACATCGAGGCAAGAATCGGCGTTAGTCAGTTCGATGCGCGGCGTATTGCTCAGACTGAGATTGTCGGGGCTATGCGTACCGCTCGCCGTGAAGAGGCTAAGCAGGCACAGGTAGAACTAGGCATCAGGACAATGCTATTGCACTTGTCGGCATTGAAAAGCACGACCAGACAATCCCACCGTGATCGCCACGCTAAGTTGTTCAGTATTCAAGAGGTGGCTAACTGGTATGCGATTGTTCCAAATGCGATCTTCTGCTACTGCACCCAAATCGAGGTGCTCGTCAATGACAAAGGCGAACCACTATCCCCATCAATCATCGAGCGAGCCAAGCGCAAACTAAAGTAAGACTTGACAAATAGAAAAACACCAAAACGCAACTGTCCACGGTTTATGGATCGTGGACAGTTGGGGGATGGTGTTTATTGGTTTGTCAAGTCCTTGCTAGTTACCGCTTAAACCAAGCATCAACCAACCGAGCAGCAGTCACGCGGCAATCTACGCCTGCGATGTCCATTAGTTCGCGGATGGCGGTTTCGCGTTTTTGATCTGGAGTGGGAATTTCGCGGAACAGCTCTGTACGACGATCACCGCTGTAGCCTTTGTCGCCATGGAAGACGGCAAATTGATAATCGAGCCTGTGATCTATTGCGACAATCGTGACTTCTTCCCAGTCGCCATTCCCATCCTCAAGGTACTAGCACACCGTCCCAGCAGGCGGCAACCCATCTTCCGGGACTGACCAGGGTTTAGGTTGTGGGCGCTTTACGAGCATCGAGATGCGGCTTTGATTGCTGCTAGCGTCAGCCAGATAATCCCACTTTGTATCTGTCGGATATAGCCATCCATACCAGTGATTGCCGATCTTTTTCATCCAGCATGGCTCCCAATCCTTAGTAGATGGGCCGAAGTGCGTTGCATCATCAGGCGCCAAACTCCAATCAACCTTACTCATAACTTAACCCCGTCCGCGTCGTATTGTGGGTGATGTTTCTTTACTTCGATCAGCGCTTCTTCAAGCGCCTCGATTGCCGATTGATGACCCCATATTTCAGTCCGCCCGCTAAGGTAGATTGCCTCGCCGTAATATACCCAGTCGGATGCTGACTTCTTTGCAACTCGGACGTGCAGCGCATGGATATGGCCGCTGTAGTCAACTTCCACGTTATATTCGCCTGCACCAATATCAAGAGCAAGACTCATGATTTCTGCGATCAGCTCGCGTTCTTTTTGGGTTGTCATTTGTAGCCCTCCGTTGATTTGCGTGAACATTAGCTGATCGCTGATTAGGCGTCAAGTGTTCTCCGGAGAATCGTTACCTGCGCATACGTGCAGGCAGAAGCAGGCCGCCGACAGGAACGCTAATCAACATCTCGGCTACAGCATCCATCAGAGGATCTAGCGTATCGTCGTGTTTAGCGTTCGGGAACTGAGTCGCCTCGGATAGCAGGTCATTCAGCCATGGTGCCTGCTTTGGCAGGAATACGTTACCCGTCGCGATCTGAGGCACCACGTCAAGCGCGCGCGTGTACTTGTCCTTGTCTCGCGGAATGCCTTGGATTGGAACGCCCTCAGACTTGAGCGTCTGTATCAGTCCGGTCCCGCTAGCCTTGTCCTCTACGCGCATCGAGCGAAGGTATCCACTGCCAGCCTTGTGTTTGTTGAAGAACTCCCTGGCAATACGCACAAGGTCGTGCGCTTCCCACTTGCCACGCATCATGTCCAGCAGATAGACCTTGCCGCCTGACTCGCCCCAAAGCTGGAACACGCTGTAGTCGTTGTGCTCCTTGGTCTTCATCGCGGTGTCAGCGTAGATCGTCCTGTAGCTCATCTCAGGCTCTTCACCGACGTTGTAATACTGCCACCAGCTATCCTTGAATACGCCGCCACCCTTTGGAGCTGGGCGCTGCATGTACTGGCCTGCGAACACGTATGGATTCGCCTTTTCCATGTCTGCCAGCTTCTGACGGTCGTGCTTGAACTCCCAAAGTGGGTTGTCTTCCTCGTCAAGAACAGGGATATCGATATGATCCCACTTCTCGCCATTTCCGCCAGCCAGGAGCCAGCCCGCCAGATCTTCCTCGTGCAGGCGCTGCATGATGACGATGATCGGTGTGTACGGAGAGTTTAGGCGGCTTTCCATAGTCGTACCGAACCAGTCAATCACGTTCTGTCGCATCGTGTCGCTAGTGGCTTCTGACGCCTTGTGAGGATCATCGATGATGATTGCCCCGCCGAAGTCTTCGCGTAGCTTACCAGCGCCGTAACCAGTGATAGTACCGCCTGCGCCAGTGGCGTACACGACACCGCCTGACTCTGTTCGGTACTCATCCTTGGCGTTGCTATCTTTGCGCAATGCAGGCTTGCCGAAGATCTCCGCATACGCCTCGTGCTCCATCAGTGCGCGGGCGTTCCATGTGTTGTTGGCGGCCAGGCGCTGGGAGTAGCTGGCATGGATGAACTCAGAATCAGGGAAATTACCCATGCACCAGGCGATGAAGTTAACCACCGCAAGCTCAGTCTTTGAGTAACGAGGGGGGATATTGATAATCAGACGCTTACTTTTTCCGATAACCACGCGCTCCAAAGCCTCGCATAGAGTGCGATGGTGCCAGTTCTCGATGAACTCAGAGCCCTTGCGCGCCTGGAACATGTGTTTCGAGAATGCGAGCAGGTCCGTACGTAGCGCCGCTACCTCGACAGGATTCATTCTGCGTGCTTACGTTTCAGCGCTTCCAGAACGGCTGCGCTTTGCTCCTTGGGCGACATTGTGCCGTCCTTGCTGCTCAGGTCGATCTCCTGCTTATCTACCAACCCAATATCACGCGCAATAAGCGTAGGGTTCATGAGCCCGGCAACGGCATTCTCGAACTTGTACTGCTTCATGCGGTCTTCAATCTCGTCGCATACAAGGTCGAACTCTTCGCTGATGCGGTAGTTTTGCCAAGTGTGGCGATGGATTCCGAGATGCAGGCATAGGCCGACGATGGTTACGGCGCGGGGCTTGCTAATGTGGGCCGTCATGATCTGACCAGCCGAGCAGAAGTGTTTTTCTTCTTGCAGGGGATTTGCATGTGCCCATGCCAGGTATTCAAGGCAAGATTCTCGCAGGTCATTTGGCGTCTCAAATGTCCGAGCGCGACCTACTGTTGATACCTTATCCCCCGTGTGTACTACCGGTCTGTTTGCCATAAAAAAGCCTCCATATAGGAAGCCATTGTATCATTCGCCTGCTTTCTTCTCGGCAAACCTAGCTGCAAATGCCTTAACCTGGTCGATGCCGAACACAGCGACAGCGCCGCCGATTGCGAAACACCAGCCGTTAGACAGGCCGAACGCCTCGACTGCTGAGCCTGCCATGAACGTGATAATCCCGCCTGCGCTAACCTCCCAAAACGAGGTCCAGAATGTGCGCTCGCTGTTTCTGAATGCCATCACGGTACTAAGCAGCACGTTCATGATCGCGGCCTTTACAGGCTCAGGTATTGATGCCCAAAGTTGAGACAGTACGGTTGGATCGCCAGTAGGGTCGCTCATGGGCTTCTTCATGTGATAGGTTCTAGTAAGTGGAAAGTATCCATTTGACCAATGATAGCATTTGCGGTTCGGTGGCTTTGTGATATCACTTTTTGGCGGGCAATAAAAAGCCCTCGGTTAAGAGGGCTTGGCGTCTTCTATTTTCCTTTTGCATCTCTCGCAAGTAACATTCCTCAAGTCCTTGTCAGAAGACAGTGAGCTTGATCCGCAGTGACCTATCATGTAGGTCACTCCATCTCTAGGGTAATGAATCACCACTCTAGGTTGCATGTCCATCCCTCGATATTTGAGCCGTTAGCGCTGCATGCTGCGTCGATTTCAGAATCAGATACATCACCAAGGGTGGAGCAGTCAGCAAGATCACACGAATCGTCAAATGTTACCACGATGATTTTGTATTCTTCGTTGTGCTTGTAGGTGGCTTTCATGGCTGCTGCTCCTGGTTGATTCGATTCGATGGAGCGAATATATCTGCCGGTTTAGTCGCCGTCAACACAATCTGAAAATAAAAACCCCTCAGCGCATTATCAGGATCGCTGAGTCATGCGAGGGGGCCATGTTTAACTAGGTGGCGGCCTGTTTGTTAATGCCTGTCTGTAAGCGCAAAACCGCCTTTAAGAAGCCCCAATTAATGGGCTGTGTTGCGGTGCTTCAAGAGCCTACACAAGGAATACATCCCGTGGAATTGATGCTTAAGCAGCGATCACGCTTTCCGCATGTGCGGGCCTGGCGACATTCGCCGCTACTGCTGGCTTACTGTGGCCTCGTCTTTCGTAGCAGAACCAGATCCTAAGATTTCCTGGCACCCTAGCTGAATAGGCTGGTCTACTCGTCAGCGTCTAGCTGGGCATTAAACCATACTAGATCCGTATTGCATTACAGGAAGGTCGCACCGTTCGATTAGCTCGTGCTTTCGCAAGGGTTCTCAAACCGCCAAACTGTTGCTATGGCGCCGCCTTCAATGGAGAGTGTATTCCTCCATCCGTCCATGACTTTGAGTAAGTCCTAGGCCGTCTAATACACAACGGTTCTCCTAGCTGGTCTTACGCTGCAAATCCACTAGATACAGTCACGAAAGGAACTATATCACAAACATCACCTGCGTCTCACCTTACGCCGAGCACTACCGCATGCTATCTCGCCGAGGTTCCTGCATGCTGCGACAGGTGATTCTGGTGGGTCTACGCGGATTCGAACCGCTGCTTCCTTCGATTATGAGTCGAGCGCATTAACCGATTATGCTATAGACCCAATTTGGAGCGGGCGCCGAGAATCGAACTCGGATCGACTGGGTGGAAGCCAGGTACATTACCAATCTGTCACGCCCGCATAATTCAAGGCCGCGCTATTCACGGCAGTCAACTGGTAATGGTCCCAGCGAACCTTGTGCGCCTGTATCTTTAAGCCCAACTGTTGCGCACTTTCCGGGCTGTGGTGGCCGGTGCTGATCTCCGGCTTTCGATTGTCCTGACCTTGATCAGAGCCTGAGCCGTGATCGCCACGCTCCTGTCCGACTGGAAGCAATGTCGGTATGGGTGCAAGTCAGTTATTGCACATCAGCCTGCGCATTCACCACGGAATAGATATTAGCACAAAATCCAAGATACGCAAGCACCATAAAAAAAAAGACCCATCGGACGGTTCACGATGGGTCTAAAGGTACAACAGCGGGGAGGGGTAGCCGCTGGATATATTATGCCATAGGTTTATACATCGGCGCGCATTTAATTCGATTAGCCAGGTCAGTCTCCCTATGATTCCAGTCGCTGATGAATGATTTAAGCGTCATACGAAGCATTGATCCGAGCTTTCCTGTCTCCATCTGCTCAGACAGAAAGCGCTCGTATCGTGCGAAACCGATTTCGCTCAACGTCATCATTGCCTCTGCGTTGATTTGGTCTAGGTCGTTGATTGTGGTCATTTCGGTGGCTCCGAGAATAGTTGGTCGCATTTTCTGTGAAGGTATTCATTTCCGGCCGAGTCTTTGAATATCCATTCCGGGTCTCTCTTTGTTCCTCCGATTGATTTAAGCCTTACACATTTACCGCCGTGCCCATAGAATCCAAAGTGCAGGTAGTAATCAACTCCCCTCTTTGCGTTTTTCGGCTCTACCCACTCGCTCACTTCTTCGCCCTCCACGAATACCAAACGTCTTGCGCATACCGAATAGGCCAGCAGACGCACCAAGTAGCCCATGCCATTCCCCAGTGCCACCACTTAACGTCGTCTAGCTCGTCACCATCAAGCCAGAAGTAGATCGCCGGCCAGTAGCTGAAGAAACCTACTGCCAGGTAGATTGCGATTAGGGTTGTCATGGGCGCGGTTCCAGTTCTGCTAAATCAATATCAAAAGGCTCTTCACATTGCGGATCGCCAGGAGTCATGCAGACGTCAAAACGAAAACCAACACCTCCTGATGTATGCTTGGGAAAGCACTCTGGACATCCGCTACCTGGCCAATCATGTTCACACATATCTACACTGCTCATTTCAACACCCCCAACGAACGCTGAACCGCCATCGACTGCAACCACTCCAACTCATGCGCCTCAATCAGCGTCGTGTGCTTGACGATCTTCTGTGTTGACGTGATAGCCGTATTGCTGCCTACCAGCGCGTATTCTCCGGATTCGTATAGGAGGAATTGGCCGGGGATTAGCTTGGGTGGCGGACCTGCTACAAATTTCGGGACGCAATTTATCATTTCGTGCTCCTCTTGATGATTTCAGAACAGCCTACCTTTAGTCTTTGCAAAAAGATAGGGGTCTTTTGCTGATTTTTTCAGATTGCATGGCGGACAAAGGATCTGTATGTTCTCGCGCCCATTGCTACCACCTTTCGCCAGAGGCATAACGTGATCGACATGGTATCTATGCTTGCCTGATTTCTTGAGCTTGCACGCACAGCTAGCGCATTTTCCTCTCTGCATCTCAAGCAAGCCGGTTACATCCTTGTGCGTATAAGATCCGCTAGACGCGGCCTTGAGCGCCCTACGCCTGCTTTGACAGGCAACCGCAGACTCTGGATTGGCATCGGCCCACTTTCTTTTCGCAGCGCTTACCTTCTCTGGATTTTCAGCAGCCCACTTGAGCGCATAGGCTAGCTTCCTTCCCCTGTTTTCCTGGCAATATGCCTTATCGTAGACGCGCTTCTCTTCTTTTGCAGCCTCCCGAGCGGCTATCTGTTTTGCCTGCCACTCCGGATCTGTTTTGACCTTCTCATACCAAGCCTTCTTTCCTTTCAGAATGCTTTCGCGATTATTCTCGCGAGACTTAGCGTTGCTGGCTAGGATGCGTTCTTTCTTGGCTGGATAGTTGATGGCACGCTGGGCGCTAGCGCACGACTTGCATTGATAGCAATAGCCGTCGCGAGATGAGGATTTTTTAGTGAATTCTGAGATAGGCTTACTGGTGCTGCACTTGTTGCAATGCTTCATTGGATACGCACTCATCATGTGGTCATCGGATGTATGCGGCAAGCGATGATGAGTCGCTGTTCGGGGATCAGCCTAGCCGCAATCCGATTATACGCTAGTGGAGCATTTCTGGGGAGATTGTAATGCGGCCCACTTCTCCAAAGGTTTTATGGTACGTAATGACTGTAGAGCTTCTTCCTGACATCCACCCTCCTCGGCTTGCATACGCGTCTGCTGCTGCTAACGTTCTGTGCTGCTCTACGATCATCAGGTTAGTCTCTTTGACGTCCCTGTGGTGCAGGTGGCCTGTATGTGCGTAAGATTGACTCGTTCGCCCAAACACGTCTCGAAACTTTGCGACAAACACCGCATCCAGGCCGATCATCTTGTGCTTGTGACCGTGATGCCAAAATATGCTTGTCTTGCCGTGCTCGTGGCAGTAGTAGGGGTCTGGACGGGTCTCAACGTAAATGCTTGGGCTATCTGCATATCGGAAAGAGAACAGCTCGCGCAGCCACACACTAGACGCTGGGTCGTGATTACCTTCGCACATCAAGATTTTCACGCTCTTGTATTTTGTGGCGAGCATTTCGATGATCTTTGCGGTAACGCGAATAGCTACGCGCACTAGCCGGCTGAACCTTGTGTCCGCATCAAGCAAATGTTTAGACGCTGGAGTAACTGCATCCATACCATCCCAGTGAAGGTAGTCACCAATTTGTGCGAACACGCAGCCATCGGCAGGAGGGGATTGAGCAATGGCGCGAGCGAACCAGCTAACGAGCAACTCCTCGGCAATGTCGGTGTCGTAGTCCTCACCAGTCTCTTCGCCCCACGAGAGCAGACCCAGGTGATGGTCTGTAATTGTGTACACGTTAAGCAGGCTTTCATTCCCTGCGGTACTGGCAACCGGAATTGTGACGCGTGGTATCTCCTCCTTAAGCGCCTCAACTGCCTCAAGCATCATCTGGTGCCGACGCTCGTGGTCGGCTGATGTCTTCACCCACTGAGCAGAGAGAACGCCTTCCTTGTTGTACAGGCTGGATACGCCTTTGACCTTGAAGCCGTCTGGGCATTGGCGAGTCATGTCGTGTTGCGGGCTGTAGCCTTTCACTGCAAGTCGTGCTTTCCATCGGCGCATTGTCCGCTCGTGAACCCCTAGCGCCTCAGCCATTGCGGCATTGGTGCCGAACATGGCTATCACTTCCTTAACCCGCTCTTCGTTGTATTCGGTCATGCGATCTCTTCCTAAAGAAAAGGCCCGGTTTGGGCCTTGGGTTATTGGTGGCGTCGGTATAGTGTTTTGGTCCAATCGTCTTGCAGGCTGTCAATGTTAAGCGCCCTTGCCCATTGACCGTCACATGGCGGCTGGTTAAACCATGACTCGCTATGGTTTTTGTATGGTTCCATTTCATACCAGTGCCATTTGCCGCACCTGTCCATGGCTAAGTAGTTAGCCCACTTTGGCGCTTCTTTCCAAGCAGAGGGCGCCAAAAAATCAGAAGGCTGCTCGCCAACGATGTAAGTTGAGCTGGGCGGAATAGGTCCGCCAGTCATGCGACCATCCTCAACCTGCCCACACTGCTCACTAGCAGCCTCTGCATACAGAGATGCATAAGCCACGAAGTCAAGCGCGGAGTCATGATGGTATTTCTCAGGATTCTGAGCCTGTCGCACCAGTTTCAGCAGGCCCATGAACATCCATCCGTCAGCCTCTTCAAGCGTGTACCCAGTGATGCAGTTAAACGCGCTCACAGTAGCCGCCATCGAACGTTCCCCGCTAGGCTTGTCGTACTGCTTGCCTCGTTCTTTCTGCACGTCCATGGCGGACTGTAGGAATTCTGTGGATTTCATTTCATTACCCTCGCGATTAAAGTAGTCTTCCATTTTCTTGAGCCCAGTCTATCGGGTCTTTCGAGTGCTTTCTAAGATTGCACCAAGGACACAAAAGCTGCAAGTTATATTTGTCGTTTGATCCTCCCTTAGCTAGCGGCATTACGTGATCGACATGAAATTTCTTTGCGCCTGATTTGAAAAGATTTTTCCTACAGTTCGCGCACAATCCACGCTGCCCGTCAAATATTTCCTGAACATCTCTTGCTGTGTGGGTGCCAGTCGCTCCTTTCTTCATGGCCTTCCGCTTACGATTACCAGCAGCAATAATCTCTGGATTTGCAAGCTTGTACAACCTGCTTTTTTCTCTGTATTTTTCAGGCTCTTTCAGTCGATTTTCCTTTTGAATTGACCTGAATTTTTCCGGATTTGCCGCGTAAGCATCCCTTGCTTTTTTTCTTATCGCTTCTGAATTTTCTTGAAGATAAGCACTTCTGGCTTCTCTCACCTTATCTTTGTTTTCAAAATAGTAAGCCATTGTCCTTGCGTTTTGTTTTTCTGGGTCTTTAGCGTATTTTTCTTTTTTTCTTTTGCTGATCTTTTCAGAGTTCTGAGAGTTATAGACTCTGCTCTGCTCCAATATTTTTTCTCTATTTTTTAAAAAATATTCTTTTCTGGATTTAGCCCTGCAATCTTTGCACGATGACGTATGCAAGTCTTTAGAGTTTGACTGCTTATGAAATGAATTTAAAGGTTTTTCAGTATCGCATTTCTTGCATGTTTTCACAGATACGCACCAGTCTAGTGGTAGTCGGAATGTATGCGGCAGGCAGTGACTAACTGCTTTTTGGGTGCCCCCTAGCCGCAATCCCGATTATACCATGAGGTGTTTATTCTTGCACCAAATCATCAACGCTAATGCCAGCCTCCTCCTCGGCAAGCCTTAGCAATGCCCTTTCTTCTCTTACCCCCAAAACGCCTCGCTCCAATCTTAGCTGATTTATTCCGCTACGACTTGAAATTAAATATATTGACCAACCCCGCGCCACCATCTCTGCAATAACCTGCTTAATCATGCGTGTAGCTCCTGTTGTTGTTTTTGGTCGAGTGGGTCGGACAATGGCGGAATAGGCAGAAGATGGGCGCTATCAAACAACCCCCAGCTATCAACAGTAGTCTCCACTACAACGCCTTCGTCGTAAATGTTAGTTTTAAGATCTTCCCCATCACAAACCCACCCAGTTGTCATGCTGTAGTTTCCGCAAGGCAAAAGGTCATTTTCTTTTACTGAATGGATTACGCATACAGTCTTTCCAATATTGTCTATCTCTTCTCCTCCAATCACCAGCGCCAACATCCCCGGCTGCAATTCGCTCATTTCCACACCTCCTGACCAGTCAGCTCTCGATATAGCTGCTGCGTCATTCCTTCAATATTAATATCTATGTAAGTCTCAAGCGCCCACGTCATACGCTCGCAAAGCTCAACGCAAGCCATGCGGTATTCCATGCGCGCCTCATTCAACGCAGACCTAGCCACGCTCACCGCCGTAGGATTCTCAATATCCGCAGCCATGTATGCAGACTGCGCCTCCTCTAGCGCTTCCCGTGCGGCTTTTACTGTGATGGTCATGTCCTTGCTCCCTCAATCTGCGCCCAAATAGCGCCGTTAATCTCACTTTCGTACTCTTTCTTCATGAAGTCAAGCGATTTGAACGAGATTGGTTGGCCTATTTCGTCTTCGCCGCCCACGAATACCCAGTCTAGTTCTGAATATCCGTTTGCGTACTGGGTGCTTGGCTCGGAGAAGGCGTGGGTTACTGAGACTTCTAGCTTGAGGCCGTGGATGTTGATTTTGTAGTAGCTCATGGCTTCACCTTCAGTCCGAGTGATTCGATGGCTGCAACAACAGCTCCTGCCTCAAGCACGTATTCAGTTTGATCCGATGCACCGTGATGCGTGAAGCCTTGAGGCAACTCGACCTCAATGGCTGCGAGGGAGGCTGACCATATGTAAATTCCCCAGCCCTCGGCGCAGCTCTGTCGCAGCTCTAGCCGATCGTCGTGCCACCACCATGCCAGGAACGCTTCCCGCATTTTCTCAGCGCTCATGACTGCTCTCCCTGGCCCATGGCGGCGTCGATAAATGAATCCATACGGGCAGGCGCCATGCCGGGAATGTCTCGCGTATCGCAATAACCGGCACCGTCACGAATCTCTGCGTTACCGATCAGCACGGCACGCAGAGATTCGTTCTCGGCCTTAAGCATTGAAATCACATCCTTTAGCCTAGCTATCTCTATAGGATCCTTCCAATCACTAACGTAATCACTCATACACCCCTCCAATAACTAATTTTCACCTTAACGGCAGGCATTGTGTATACGGCGATGAACCATGTCAAGGCGATCATAGAGATTCTCCGATTGAGGCTGCGCACAACAGGATGGCGTTTCGGTAGTCTTGAGAGCGATCATCCGTGTAGTCAGCCGTAGCCGTGTTGTCACCGTGGTAGTCAAGCGCATGAACCTCTTCGTATCCGTTGTACGCGGCCACCTCCATATCTAGGGATGCCATCAGATCAAACGAATCCGCAGACGAATGCTCTGGATCCCACCGCCGAACAATAGCCCCATCCTTAACCAGATAGTTCGCGCCGTCCGAGTCAGTCCAGAGGTCATGCTCAATCGCGAAGGCTGCGTTTTTTAGTGTTGTTGGGGTGATGGTCATTAGTCGTGCTCCGAAAGTACTGAGTGGATGATGTGTAGCTCCATCACGTCTACATGCTCAATCTCTTCGACGTGCTCAACGTACTCGTCAAGGTTGCCGTGTCGGTCAAGAGTGACAATCGCCCACTCAGTGACTAGTCGAGTGATTTTAGCTTTTACTCGTTTAGGTTTTTGATCAGTAATCATTTCGCGCGCTCCAGAATATTGCGGAAGTCTTCCATCGTGATATTCCCAGGCCCAGCATAATGCTCAAGCGCAATCGACATGCCGATCTCATCTAGCAAGGAACCGATGTCGAAAGCAGATACCATTTCTTTGGCTGTAAATTGATTGATTACCTCACCTTGATCTACTTCTACAACAAGCTCAATGTGACTGTCTTCTCGAAAATGAGAGCTGCTAGCACAGGAAAACCTAGCACATTCGATATTTATGTATTTCATACACCCTCCAAATTTTCCGCAAAAAGAAAGGCTCACATTAGGAGCCTTTTGGTGGTTGTGTCAAGGTTATTTAGCAGCTATCAGTACAAATAAAAACCCTAACAGGAATGAGAACAAGCATGCAGCTCCGGCAACGTCTGCATCGATCATTTCAGAATATACCGTGCAAGGCTTTGTATTGACGACCACAGCTCGCTAGAAGGTCTAGTATCGTACTGGCCTAGCATCTTGGCTAAACGTACTCCAGCGGGCTTGTGAGTGTCTTCTAGGGCGCGCACATGGATGCGTTCTGTCAATCCATCCGGCGTGTTCATAATGTTGCAATAGGTTATTGGTTCGCGACGGTGATCGATAACAGTATCAAGGTGCATCTGATTCGGCAGCGGCTTCATGCGTTGCTCCGTTTTGCAAGGTAATCGGCAAGAAGTCTCTTATTGATCTTCTTCGTTATGCGCGGCTTACGCTTCTTTGCTGATGCATTGCGACCGAAGCCAATCAGCTTCCAGTCAAGCGATGACATATCAGATCCAGCAGGAGCTATAGCAAACTCCATCGTAAAACCATTGACCTTCATTGCTTGCTCTCCATGATTTGTTTGGCGCGGTCAAGAATATCCTGAGACTGCTGCGGAACACAACCGTAAGCAGCGATTGCCAGGCCCTCGATCTCCATCGCCATCTCATCCACCAACGACACATAAACATCTGTCGTCTCCTGGCAGCGGGTGAAGGTGTCGAGGCGGGCGTCCCATTCAGCGGCTAACTCGGCCTGCACTGCTGTTGCGCCTTCAGTGATCTCGTAATCGCCATAGCCGTCGCACCAATACACACCCTCAGGCACCGGCCAAATTTCCTCGAATCTTGCGCGTATGTTCATATTGTTCGTTTCCGTGTTCGTTATTGTTAAAAGGCGAAGATTTGGTTAGTTTTTGATCAGCGCATAGACCAAGTAACGTCATACCCATCGCCAGTCCCAATGATGCAAACGCCAATAGCACCTTGCCTCTTCAGTCGTCCAGCGTGATCGCAAGCTTGAGTATAGGTCGCGTGACTCATTCTGTAGTTGTTAATGTCGTCACCATCTAGTAAAGAATTCGTTACGCCAATGCTTTGGCGATTGCTTTTTGACCTAATTCCCACAGCCTTGATTCTTTCATTCGCTCAGATCTAGCGGATCGCTCTTCGTCTGAAATATTCATTTTGTAGCCTGTCTCGTATTCTCTTTCAAGGTTATGCAGTGTTGCGTGCTGACCGTGATCGATAATCTGAAGGTTTTCAATTCGGTTGTCAGTCTTGATCTCGTTCAGGTGATGAACATCCTCTGTCGGCAACAGATCTCGATCTAGATGCTTTTGCATGATCCATCTATGCTGCTTCACGTAGACCTGTGTTTGCTCATCAATCCAGACTCTCCCCTCGATGTAACCTCTAGGGTTAATCCACCAGCTTTCCTTCTTACGATTTTGTCCGCCGTTCTTGGACCACTGGCAAGGCCTTGAGCAGAACCTTGATGTTGATGTTCTAGGCCGGTATTGCTTTGAGCAGGCATCGCAGTTTTTATCTGCAAGCTTCCTGTTGTTCCTTCCCCATGTATCAGTCAAGCCTTCTGATTGAACTGTCTTCTTCGGCATAACGCTATCCTAATCGGTTTGAGCGATAAGAATAGCATTAATTTGAAGAATGCGCTGGATAATATCAAATGGCTTTTGAAATAACCTCATCACAGATTGCCTTGATGGCCTCGATACTGCTAAGGCTCATAGACCGCTCATCCTCAAGAAAGCATTCACAACGAAACTGAATCTTTTGCAGCGCTTCAATCATAAGCGGGCTGGCGGCGATTAGTTTGGCATTGGCGATGAATTCAGACTCGCCCTCGTCTTCTGCGTTTCGCCACTCGCCATGATTTGCAGCCGACACGATAGCAACCATGTGATCGCCAGCCTTCACGTAATGCTCTGCGTATCGAGGATCACCTTCGTACGTCTCAAGCGACCACGGCCCATCTGTAAATTTATTCACTATGCATCCCTCAATAAAAATCCAAAAACAACTCCCCCTTCTTCCCAACCTCGCAATCTTTCTCGATTGGCGAGATGAGTACGCCGAGGATTTGGCGGTGGTCGTCGAAGCCTGTAGCTAATGGTAGGTCTCCATGCTCCTCGTAGGCTGCCAGGAGGATTGGGAGTAGGTCGGTTAGGGTCATTTGGTGCGGATTCCGTTGGTGTTCATTGCCGATTCCATTTCAAGTTCAAGCTCTGCCATTACCGAAATAGAGAAACCTTCTGCTTGAGCGATCAGGCCGTGATTCTGCATCTTCTCAAGCAGCTCATCATCGAACGACTCATAGAACCATTTCTTTGTAGCGTAGCGAATATCTATCCCCAGCGACTCTCGGGAAGCCTTCCAAGCAAGCCACATTGGATTGACTGACCAATCATCGTAGTTCTCGCCACGACGCTTTAGCTTGCCATCCCAGCCCATTGCCTTTGCGAACTCTTCAAACTGCTGCCTGCTATCCATAAACCCCTCCACCCAATAACGTTAAAGGTTAACTGTTCTGTTGTTTGCGGTAGCCTGCGTCGATCATTGCGACTGCCGCATGATAATAATCACAAGCGACATTGCTTAGCAGGGCTCGCAGCTCTTCGATGTCTTTCTCCCGCTCTTCCGCCGCTATCTGCTCGGGTGTGCGGATTGGGCGGAAATTAATCTCACCAATACCGTTTCCAACCCCGCCAATTTGATCGCCATTCAGGTGAGGGCAATGAGCAACCACCTGTAATTCTTCGTCAGAAATTGGGGTGGTGATGTAGCGAATAGTGCAAGGATACCAAGTGCCGGATCCCACTCGATATTCACAAGCCGCCCCAACAGGCGGCAGGCCTTCGCCGTTCCACTGAGTAGGCCGCTCGATCAAATGCAGCATTCTTTGGGAATGAAGGTCATCCAGCCTGAAGGTATATTCGCCCTCATTGGCGATATATCGCATTTTGATGCCGTCAGCCCTGTACCATCCACTCGGAATGCCGTCTTCATTGCTCATGACGAAATGGGAGGCCGATTGCGGCGCCCTGATCCAATCAATATTCATTTCCCACCCTCCGTAAATGTCTGCTGATTATGGCTTAGGTGTTGGGAGAGTCAAGCTTTATTCAGCCATAAGCATGCAGAAATCAGAATATCTCCATGACAGGCTTTCGGCGCACAGCAGCAGTACAGGTCTTTTCCGTTCAGGTCGCGTATAGCATCGACAAAAGCTTGATCTGTCTGCATGCGCTTCCATAGGTACGACTTGAAGCTTGCGATTACCTGGGAGCGATCACCGTCCTTTCCAATCACGAACGGGTTTCCGAAGATTGATCCGCGCATGATGTTGACTGCGCCGTCCGGGATTTGGTTTTGCAGGTGGTATTTGTTTATGGTTTTCATTTGCTCTTTCTCCAGAATATCGCCATTGGTCACAAGTGCCCCCGCCTAAAGGCTGGGGGAACATGTGTGACCACTAAGGAAACGGTCACAGCGTGGTCACATCCGTTTTTTAAATCTAAAAATACGTCAATGATAACAGGGGCTTGCGTGGTCACATCAATGTGACCAGAGCTTGTGACCACTGTGACCGTGGTCACAAATAGGGGTGTGACCACGACCCCAGATTGTGACCGTTTTGTGTGACCGTTCGTTAACATATTAATAAACTTCTGCGCGGGTTATTTTCCCATTCAAATCCTTGTGAATCCACTCATCTGCGAGTAGCTTTTTGATGCCTCGGTCCCATGCCATCTTGGTGTTGCTGTCTCGCTTATCGGTGCCCATCTTGGCGAAAAACGAGTCACGCAGCGGTGTATAGAACACCCAATCATCGCCAGTGCGCGCCATCTCGTGCGCAATGAGATTGTTAATCATCTGCGAGCTTCCAGAAAGATCCTCACGAGTAGGAATATCCCCCTCAGCAGCCGGCGACAGGATTAGGCTGGTCAATGGCTTACCCTTCCGATCACGCACGCCAATCTCAACCACGTTAAGCTTGAAGTTGATATCGTCGAATGGGTCTGAGTCCTTTGCCTTGGTACAGCTCAATCGGGTTAGCTTCTTGCCTGGACTCGTTACCTTGAACTCGAAGTCACAGGCCGCACGAAGGGCGCTGGAACCGCGAGCCCCTTTCTCCGCATCCTTACCGCTATGGTGAACAACAAGAATTGTTGCGCCGGTCACTTCCCGAATATGGTCACATGCATTAACGAAGTCACCCATGTCTGTTGCGCTATTCTCTTCACCTTGAAAAGAACGAGCTAGGGTGTCAATGACGATTAGGCGAATAGGCTGGTCAATCTCCTGCACAAGCTCATCACACAAACCAATCAGCGCGTTATGGTCATCTGAGTTGATCGTTACCGCCATGCCAAGGATTGCAAGGTTAGTCAGTGGCCGCTGGTGGCGAATCTCCCAAGCCTTTTTTCGAAGGTGAAGACCGGATGCGCCCTCTGCACCTATATATAGAACGTGCCCAGGTTCATCAACGTCATTGCCGTGCCAGTTCATAGCAGAAGCAATGCACGCACTCATATCCATCGCGCAGAATGACTTATAGGCGCCCGATGGCCCGTAGATAACCCCAAACGCGTCAACCGGGATAATCTGGTCAATCAGCCAGCGTTGTTGGGCAATCATTGCAATAGCTGCATCGGAGTCGTAAGCAACCCGTTTGCGCATTGGGCTTTGTGTTTTTTGAAATTCGTCAACTGCAAGCTGTGCTGCCGACTGGCGCATAAGAGCGTCTGCTACTTTCCCCATCTCTTCCGGCGTAGGACTTTCAATAGCTAGCCACTTGCGAAGCTCTAGGTCTGCATCAGCTAACTCAGCGCGTGCGGCGTTGAGTTCTTGGCTCATAGATTCCGCTCCCACGCCTCAATGTCAGACACCCTCCATTTATTGCATCCTAGCCATACCGGCTCAGGAAATCCTCGATTCTCAATCCAGCGATAGATAGTCCGATCCGACACACCAAAACGCCCCGCAACATCCCCAATCTTCAAATACTGCATTCCGTTATCTCCGGTCGTTATGCGTCACAGGGTGTCAATCTTACACCATTCTTTGACATAGAAAACAGTTGCCGGAAAATATTTCCCATGCGACCATTGATGCCTCAATAAAAGGAGTGGGTATGGCTATTCAATTACGCGACTACCAGCGTGAGGCGTTCGACAAGGTGATTGAGCATTTCAGATCACCAAAGGGGAACGAGCCGGCGTTCGTGGACATGAGCGTTGGTTCCGGTAAGACGGCACTGGCTGCATTCCTGGCAGCGCATACGGCAACAAAAGGCGGTCGCGTGATGCTGATTGCCCGCCAGTCTGAGCTTGTGCAGCAGTCCGGCGAATTCATGCAGAGTATTGAGCTCAAGGTTTCCTATTACTCGAGCGGGCTTGACAGCAAGAATGCGCATCACAATGTAATCTGCGGGACTGAGGGGACAGTGGTTCGTGCGCTAGATACCGTGTTCAAGAGTTGGGGGCCGGATCTTATCCTGGTCGATGAATGCCACATGGCCAATTGGGAGGATGAGGCGACGATGATGATGCGCATCCTTATCCACTTCCAGACTGTTAACCCGAAGGCGCGCATTCTCGGCTTGACTGGTTCGCCATTTCGAGGCGTTGAGCCAATCGAGGGGGAATTCTGGACGAAGTGCCTGTATCAGATATCCACTGAATTCCTTGTTGGCGAAGGCTGGTTGGTAGGTCCGCAGTTCGGCTGGCCTGAACACGAGGAAGACTCGTTCGACTTCGACCAGTTAGAGCAGAAGTACGGGGCGCACGAATTCACCGATGAGCAGCTAGACGACTTCCGCAACGGCAACCCTACGCTTACCAAGCGCATCATGGCAGAGACGGTACATCGAACGGCGGACGACCTTGGCGTTCTGATCTTTGCGCAGACCAAGAAGCACTGCCAAGAAATCGCAGACGCCTTGCCTCCTGGAAGCTGGGGGATTATCACCGATGACTCTACAGACGCAGAGCGGGCTGATGTGTTCGCCAGCGCTAAGTCAGGCGCTATCAAGTACACGATCAACGTAGGCGTGTGCAGTACGGGCTGGGACTGCCCCTTCTGGCAAGTGGTCGTCTATCTGCGCCGCATTGGATCGCTTGTGTTCTTCATTCAGTCCATGGGCCGCGCTGCACGTCTGTTCATTGAGTCCGGCGCGAACATGGGCGAACTGACCCGAGAAGAGCGCCTGCTTGAGATTGCCGCAAGCCGCAAGCCTAACTTCAAGGTGCTGGATTTTGCCGGTGGCGTAGAGAAGCTGATTCAGCTTTACGAGAATGACTTCCTTGCCCAAGCTCAATTCGAAAAGGCCAAGCGCGAAGGCTCGGTTATCTACTGCCCTAAATGCAACTGCGAGAACTCCGATAAGGCGCGGCGCTGCATCGGCGTATCAAGTGGAGGAGTTCGCTGCGACTTCTTCTGGATAAAAACGGATTGCCGTAAGTGCGGAGCTCACAACGATGTAACCGCCAGGGACTGCCGTGTTTGCGGCGAGCAAATTCTAGACCCGAACGCCAAGTTGCTCAACAAAGCCTACACCGACCAAGAAATGGTCCCAGTAGAAAAGTGGGAATTCGACAAAACCAAAAACGGCGGCATCCTGGTTCGCTACATCCTTGAAGGCGACAAGCCCGATCACGGCTGGCCGATTGAGTTCTACGCCCCATGTGGTAGTCAGACGGCTAAGCGGGTTTGGTATAACAACTTTGTGAAGCTGCACGTTCGTTGCCCGACTTGGCAGTCGAAAATCTATGTGATGCGTTCGGTTGATGCGATATTGGGTATGCGGGCTGCGTTTAGTAAGCCTACGCATATTTCTTATAGGATCAATGACAAATCCAAGTTTGTCATCGGTCGGCGTAAATTCAACAACGGCGAGACGCTGGATCAGAAAGGGGCCACGGTTAATGATTGAACGCATTCCTCAGAAGGGCGGCTACTACCTGTACCGTCCGTCGGTCAACCCCGCTAAGTGCCGGCCGGAGACGCCAGAGCAAATCGACTTCGTTGCCTGGGTTCGCTACAACCACCCAGAACATGCGGAGATGATGGTTCACGTCGCCAACGAAGGGGAGCAGACTCCGCAGTATCGACAGCAGCTATACAAGATGGGGCTGCTCAAGGGCGCTTCGGATCTGCTGTTCTTCATCGGGCCTGGCTGCGCAATCGAGATGAAGCAGTGCAAGTGGTCGGCAACGACTAGGCCAGAACAGAAGGAGTTTCTTGGAAGATGGGCTGCATCTGGAAAGTTTGGCGCCGTCTGCCACGGATGCGAGGCTGCAAAGGTTGCGTTTTTTGAGTATTTATCCCTTGACTGGAATCTCCAGCCGGGCTAAGGTTCGGGTTACAAATAGAGCGGAGGGTTTGGAAATGAACAAGGCAGAATTAGCAGAAATGATGGAAGCCTTTCAAAGCAAAGGCGGCGTGGTGAAAGAGGTAAAGGAAGGCGAGCGCGTTATTGATCCAGGCATCCGTCACTGCAAATGCGGTTGCCAAGGTAACTGGACTGACCACACTATGCGTCAGGGCGAATCAGGAACACGGAGCGAATGGTGATGACCTACCGCGACGCACTATGGTCCGCCATCATCGGCGAAGCTGACAAGGCAGGTAAACGGATTACGCGGGCTAAGCGGGATCGGTATATGAAATTGGTTTCTTTTTGGAGGAAGGCGCAATGAGCGATCAAGATGGCGGCACTGCTTTCCCTGTTGTTCATCCAGACGGTAGCGGCGTTCAATATTTCGGCATGACGTTGCGTGATTACCTTGCAGCCAAAGCCTCTGCTGGAATGCTTGCAAATTACAACGTAATCAACACACCAGAGCATGTAGCGCAGATGGCCTACGCTCATGCCGACGCTATGCTAAAGGAGCGAGCTAAATGACCGCAATGGAAGACAGCTGGATCACCGCAACGGAAGCGCAGGTTAAGCCTGAGCGCATGAAGTTCTCAGTAGGTCGCCATAAAGGAATCGAAAACGAGGATTACCATTCCAGCGAAGGCTACAGCAATAGCTTTCTGACTGCCTTGTTGCGATCCCCGGCCCACGCAGTCGCACGGCCTAAATGGAAATCAACGCGCAACATGGAGATCGGCTCTGCATTCCACGGAAATACGCTGGAGCCTGAACTGTTCAGGCGTGACTATCGGATCGTTGAGTGTGACGCCCGCACCTCTGCTCTCTATAAAGCGGCGTGCAAAGATCATCCGTCCGCTCAAGTGCTGACAATTGGCGAGCATGAAACGGTCCAAGGCATGACCGCTGGCGTATATCGCAATACCAAGCTGCGCGAAATCATCGAGCTTCCAGGTTCGCCGGAAGTAGCTTTCTTCGCGATTGATCCGGATACCGGTCTGTCAATCAAGTGTAAATTCGACTGGCTGACCGATTGCGCTATCAGCTTGGATCTTAAGAAAACACAAGACGCCCGAGACTTCGCGTTCTCACGTTCGATCCATTCCTACATGTACCACATGCAGGATGCGTTCTATCGCCACGTCTACAAATGCGCAACAGGCGAAGAATTGCAAGAGTTCTACTTCGGCGCCGTCGAGGAGCAGCGCCCTCACGCATCGAATCGCTGGAGGCTCGGTCCTGAGTCGCGCAAGAAGGGGGATGCGCTATTCCGAGAAGCATTAATTACTCTTGCGGTTTGTCTTGATCGCAATGAATTTCCTGCGTATCCTGACGACGGAGACGACGAGATCGAGATCCCGGCTTATGCATTTGAGCAGGAAGACGAAATGGAAGGCGAAGTTAATTTTGGAGATACACAATGAGCGGTGAAAGTTTCGCAAACACGATTATTCCTAAGACCGATCAAGCTAATGCAGATGACCTGATTTCAGGCCCTCGCACGGTCAAGGTCACTCAGGTCACTCGTGGCAACAAGGAAAATCCAGTATTCATTTACACAGATGGCTTTGAGGGGCGTCCGTATAAGCCTTGCTTGTCCATGCGCCGCGCCATCATCTCGGCCTGGGGCGAGTATCCAGATCCGTGGGTTGGGCGCTCCATTAGCCTGTACCGCGATCCAGAGGTTGTTTACGGCGGCGTGAAGGTTGGCGGCATTCGCATTAGCCACTTCTCGGATATTGAGGAAGACTTCGAGTTGATGCTTACCGTTACTCGCGGCAAGCGTAAGGCGCATCGGTTTTCGAAGCTTGAGATTTTGATGTACCCGGTTGACAAGTTCGAAACGAATTTGCCAGCCTGGCACGCAGCAATCAAAAAAGGCCCGACAACGGCAGAACAAATCATTGCAAAAGTTCAGCAGTCTGGTAAATTGACGCCTGAGCAAATCGAACTGATCAAAACACCACAAGAGGCGGCACAATGAACGTATTTTCTGCAACTGGGAACCTGGGCAAAGACTGCCGAAAGGGTAATGCCGGAAATACCGCTGTACTGAATTTCAGCATTGGCGTTAAGTCAGGGTTTGGGGACAAAGAGCAAACTTTGTGGCTAGATTGCGCGATCTTCGGCAAACAGGCAGAGTCGAAGCTTGGCGACTACCTTGTAAAAGGTCAGCAGGTTGCGGTATCTGGAGAGCTAGGTACACGCGAGCACGAATCGAAAACCTACCTCACGCTAAAGGTTAACTCGATTGACTTGGTTGGCGGCAAGAAGGATGGCAATTCTAGCCCTGCGCAGCAGCAATCTCGACCACAGCAAAGCCAGCAAGCCGCTCCGCCTGATGACTTCGGAAGCGACATTCCCTTTGCTCCAGCTCACTACCTGACAGGTATTTGAAATGACTACCGATAAAGCTTTTATGCAAGCACAGCCATTAACTTACAAAGTTTATGGATATATCAACGAAAATGGAGAGCCTGCTTTTTATAAGGCGCCAATTATTGCTTGGCATCTTGCGGGCGATACTTACAAAAATTCAGACTGCAATCTGCATATTTACGCTTTTCCTGTAGTTCCATCTGACGATGGAAATGCCTGGGAGCCTCAAGCTAACGAAGCAATTTTGTATCCTTGCGGAATTGTCATTAATCCCAATGGTGGAACCTATGAAAGCACCGAAGAGTGGATGTCATTAAATTCTGATCATTTCCAAAAATATTCTTAAGCAAATAAAGCCCCGCTAACCACGGGGCAATCCCAATGCCTGGAGGGGCAAATGAAAAAACTAAACAACCACACAAAACTGACATTTGAGGATGTAGAACTAATCCGCCAGTTGAACGAATGGAAGAAGTCAGAGATTAAAAGGATTATCTCTATTGCAGGCGACAAAGCTTTGGCAGAGAAGTTTGGCGTCACTCAAAGCTGCATATCAAACGTTGTCACCTACAAGACTTGGTGATATGAACAGAGAAGAATATTTGAGCAGGGCGGTAGAACTTGCTCCGCGTGGTCGAGAACTTCCACAATCTAAGCTGCACCCATACCATGTAAGAATAATCCGAGAGCGAAACAGATATGGCGTTCCTAGATGGGTGCTAGCAAAGGAGTACGGCGTTCATATCCGAACTATCGACAAGGTTTGCACGTACGAGACGTGGATTAATGTTTCCCCTGCAAGCCACGGATGACGCCCTGTAGAAACTTTATTTGGGCGTCTTTGGTTTCGATGAGTCTTCGATGGGCGAGATAATTTTGCTCAGCGACTCGGTCGAGGATGGCAGTTCCTCCATTGCCCATGCCGGAATCGCCGGCAGCTGGCACACAGGTTGCGCCGATTGACAGCCGCTTAGAACTACTAGCAAGCTCGCTAGCAAGAAGTTCAGTTTTAGCCTTTGCATCTGATAATTCCTTGCTGGCCTTTGCGTCAGCTTGAGTTACGACGATTGATTGTTCAAGAGTGGCCTGTGCACGATCCTCAGCCTGTTTAAGCGCGATACGCGACACGGACGCATCATGCCAAAGGAAGACGACTAACGCGCCACATGCGAGGCCTGAGAGGAAGCGCCAGGGTAGGGCTGTTAGCCAGGCTGGCATTAGGATTCACCGTAATACAGTTGGCGATCTTTGAAGTAGTTGATCAGCGTATCTGCCTTGTGCTCCATCTGGCCGTAACCGGCGCCAGGTAGAGAGGCCCATCGAGAGCGGCACTTAACCAAAGCATCCTTGATTCTACCTGCATTGATATCGTCCAGAGCCTTGCATTCCTTGATTAGCTGGATCGCAATCTTGTCCTGACTCTTTGGCGAGAAGTCCGGCAGGCTCAGCTGCTTCTTGTATGCATCATAGAAGCGCGCAAGGATTTGGTAGCGACCCGCAGCAGTTGACTTGATGCCGAGCTTTGGAAGATCGACAAGGCGTCGCGGATGGTCGCTATAGTCGGTGAACAATGATCCGCCTACGACGACATCGTAACCGCGATCCTTTGTTAGCTGACGACCGTTATCCGTTCCTTCCGAATACGCAATGGTGTCAAGAAACGCCTGTAGATTGCTCATCATCGCACCACCTCGAAAATATACCCCCATATTACCAAATAATCCTTGACCAATAGCCGCTACTGGCTTAGAGTTCGTCTAAGCCAACAGGAGCGCCAAGCATGCATACCAAACAACAAGCAGAGTTCGTCCGCGAGATTCATCGCGCTATTTCCTTCGCAGACGACAAATTCCAGCGTTCTCGCACCAGCGAGTACAAGCATATCTTCGGAATGTTGCGTGGCGCCGTACTGATGGGCCTTCCTTACGAGATGTATTCGTCTCTCTACAGCCACGTCTGGCAATGCAAGTTCGACATGGAAGGAGTGGATATGGAAGATCCAGAGCAGGCGCAATTGGACATGGAGGATTGATTATGCAAACTCTAAAGATTTTCGGGATAAGCGCTGCAATTATTATTGCCTTTTCACTTACTGCGCACATGAACTACCAAGACGGCCTGAATGACCAGTCGTTCAAGTGCAAGATGATTGCCGAAAAGACATGGCCGAACGTCGATGGTTTTTTTGAGAGGGTTTGTAAGTGAATATTCCGAATGGATTCAAACTTGTGCCGGTTGATCCGACCGAAGAGATGCTAGACGTGATTCGTGCAGGTGGTTACTCATGGCACCTTTACTCTAATCTGCTCGCCGCCGCCCAGCCCCAGGCTGCGCACCCCGCGCCGGTAGCGGTTAAATAATGCTCCAGCCATCCCAACTCAGATATCACTGGTACATACTCGGAAGCAGAGAGGCGCTAAAGAAGCACTTCCGAGTATCTGGCAAATTGCTCACAAATATTCTTCCAGAGGACGACACTGATAAATATTTGCGTGGACAAATGGTTCAGATTGGACGTATCCTGTGCAAGCGGTGTCCTGCGTGCGGAATTGCACGCGAACTAGATAAATTTGACTCTGATGATTACAGGGCTAGCGGATGTAGGTCAATTTGCGAGGAATGTATATGTTCAGGTCGAAAATCAAAAGGCTATAACGAGTTTCAGCGGAGGAAAGATGCAGCACAAAGCGCTGTCTAATAAATACTACCTTGAGGGCAAGGTGGCGTATCTGGAGAATAAACATGAATGCCCATATCAGCCAGGACCAGAAAAAGGAATGTGGCTCGCGGGAAATTGCGAGATGCGCGAAGAACTTAGGGTTTTGCGGGAAAGTTTGCAATTGCAAGCACGAGCTCAGTGGGACGGGTGCAATTTTCCTGAGAAGCTACGGCGTTCTTTATTGCAATGAATGTTCAGGTTTACAGAAAATCAAAAGGGTGGTGAAATGAGCAATTGGATCAAAACAATCGAGCGCCTGCCAGAATCAGGAGCTATCGTTGATATCTATATAGAATCTTCTGGAGAGCGCTGGTGCAATTACAAGCTAGTAAATGACCAGACTGGACATCATTTTATCCCTGTAAGCTCTGGGCTTTGCTATGTAACAAATGCAACTCACTGGATGTACGCACCGGAGAAGCCAGAATGAATAATGATGTGTGGTGCGAATTTGGTGATAGGAAAATGCGGATGGAAAAACACTCTCATGGATATATCGTTACTTGGTACAAACCTAAGGATGAAAATGGTAGTGTGCTTCAGGGCTCGACGGTTATGCTTTCAGAGCAGGCCATGAATGCAACAGTAAATTGCTATCTTGAGTTGAATAAGGAGAAGCCAGAATGAGCCAGAGAATCAAGTTAAAGTTCTTCCCGGTTCCAGATATGGTTGCGGATCTAGTCGTTAACCTGGCTGAATCAGGTTTTAATATCGAGATGGCGCCATGCGAAGGCGAGGATTTTAGCGTCTTGATTGCTGAGAGAACATATGAAGGTGAAGAAGCCGTAGTTCTACCTGATGGGCCAACTATCCACTAAAAGAAATCAACGATTATTAGGCGTCTTGGATAAACTTGTCGAACATCTCCTCGCCCATAGGAGGGGCTTGAAGATGTTTCGATGGGAGGAAGTGTAACAGATTGTAGACAGGTGCCAGTGTGTGGATAACATGCGCCATCCCTAGATTGGTTTGGCGCATTGTATCTCAGCTTTAGAAGGTACGCGGCACGGCGAAATAGATCTGATGATCGGTTGCGGCGTTCTGTGCGTTGGTCAAAATAGAGATACCAGCATCATTAAAGATGCAAACCCCCTGGCTAACCCCTGCGCTTGTGGGCGTCAATTGAGTCGTGACCGGAATGTCAAACGCTACCGCCGCCCGAGACGGGTAGCCCAGCGCTATACCTTTACTAACTGCCCCGGCAAGCCCCGTCAGGTTCAATCGAACGAGAATCTGCCCGCCCTGGTTTTTAGTGGCCGAAACTAGTTTCGCCGTAATCGACTTGTTTGTCACCGCTGCCGCAGGGTTTAACTCCAGTGGATACCACCAGTCGTGATAATCCAGGATCTCTTTTTTGCTAGTGACAGAAAGTCCAATTTTCTTAGCGACCACCTCGGCGATGTACTTGTGACCCGCGACGTTAGGGTGCAAGTCGTTGGTAAACAGATTTAGCGTTCCGGTCAGGTAGGCCGCGTTCGGAACGATAGAGTTTTTCATAAAGTAATCAGGGAATGGGATATAGGTCCCTTTCGTCTCAGTTGCCAATCGCTTCAACTGCACGCGAGTGCGGTTAGACGGTCCTGCATACCACACAAAATCTGGCACAACTACAGGAACCTCAAACTGGTTTGCGTACTGAATTAGCCAGCTGATAACCTGTACGAACTGGTTATATTTAGTGTCGTCAGTTAAGTGGTCGTAGTAATCGTTTACCCCAAGAGCCATCACGAACAACGCAGACTCACCCATCATCCGTCTAACTAGCGCCTCGCTCGTGTTGCGCAACAGTCGTCCGGATTCCGAAAAGTTTTGCAAAACGGATTGGTTGCCCTGATTGAAGTAGCCGATGCCTGTAATCTCGACGGGCGCATTCTCGGCGTTCCGGATCTTGATCGTGCATTTACCGTAACCGTTGTCATTTAGCAGGAAAGCGTAGGATCTAAACGCGTCTCTAGTTTCGGCTGACGTGTTCACAGTTGTTAGCAGTATGTCGTTGATCAGGATGTCAAAAGATCCGCCGCCCGGCTTAGCAGCATAGTAAATCGCTGCCTGGTACTGAAAAGTAGGCACAGTGATAGAGATTACCACCCCAGAAACCGAGGCAATCCAGGAGGCACCTGTAGGCACGTCTGTTAGGGTGTCTTGCAGGGTCCAGCCGCCGTAAATAACCACGTCATGGACATCAGCATTGGACGCGCCCGAAACAGGGTTAACAAATGGAAGAATAGGGGTAACGCCATAGCTGGTCGTCCCCATTTCGAGGTTGAGCATGCGTTTGAACAGGTTCACCCAGCCGTTACGATACCAGTCATCCGCAAAGGCGCCATGCGAGATAGAGTCGCCAAAAACATGCATGAAAGGTGCTCCGGCGAAAGTGCGGGCCCGCACTCGGGATAGCATCATGTTCTGACCAAAAACGCCGGTGTCCGCGAATTCTCTAGCGCTGGTAATCTGCGCTGCTTGTGTCACGTCATCCGCTCGAAGCGCGAGAATGTCTGACTCTACGGTGCCGCGAGGTGTGCCAACTCTAGTCGAACCGGTAGCTGCTGCCAAGTCCTGCCGTAGCGACATATCCCCAACGTCGGTCAGTAGTGGCAGGTCAGCAGCCCAGGTACCGGATAGGGTCAGGGGGAATGTTTGCGGCATTTTCACCCGGTACACAGAGCCGAGGTAATCAATAAGCTGCGTAGGTCGGCTAACTGTAAGCGGTGTACCGACTATATAGTTTAAATGGTTAGGTTCAAATCCCGAGTTAATTAAAAAATTGTTGAAGTCCTGCTGCTGTCCGGCAAGGGTTTTGATTGTTTTTCCTATGCGCGTCACCGCAGTTAGATTGCTACCTGAAACCACCTCGTCAAGTGTTTCAGTATTATCAAACCTATCACGCGCATCACCCGAGGGAACGGGATTTCCAGTATTATAAGTTGTCATGCTTCAGGCCACTCTACGTTAATGGTTAAATCTAGTAATTCGCTATAAAGAATATCGTCAGGGAATTCTCCTTCGCCAACCGAAGGAGCTGCTCTGTTCCTTAATTCAAGCTCTGCGCTGTACGCCCAAAGATTAGGCCCTACTCTGTCAGGACCGCTATACACATCAGTAAATCTGCATGTGTAATCCATATATCCCATTGGTGTGTCTAAAGGACATTCAAACCACTGCGATCCATCCTTTAGTTGGTCACGCCACCAAGCCTCGAAAGCTTGACCCTGCACATCATTGAATAGCCAGTTAATCCTTGCGCCCTGAGGAACGCTTGTAAACCTTCTTCGCTGCATTGCTCGACCAGAAACTAGATCTGAACGCAATAGCGGCGAAACAAGCTGATAGCTTCTTCCTGAGTGCCTGCCTCTTGGCAACCCTTCTGGGTAATAGATTGTCATGTCGGCATAGTCGTAATGTCGTCGTCAAGGTAGACCTCAGCATTATACCCTACGGCCTCAACTGTAGCGCTCGTTGTTCCTCGTGGAGATATAGAGGTAACAAGAACTGGATAGCTCCAGCGATTTAGTGGGCCGAACTGAATGTGTGGTGGCTCAATTACCCATGAGGTATCTGGAGAAAAGTCTAATGAAGGAACCGTTAATCGATAATCGTCAACTCGTGTTGCTGTATATGGACCTGAAAGCGTGCCATCAGGGCGACGAAGAGCAACCACATGCGTTCCACCTGCCGACCAATCAAGAGGCTCTGAAGACTCTAGTAGTACAAGGCCGTTTCCAGCAGTGAACCCAACAAGCAAAGAGGTCTGACCATAGCCTGGTACATCGTCAGATACGGAGCAATACGAGAGATATCGACTGTTCAATGCTGCCATCTCTGTGCCCCATGAGTACTGTTCTCGACGATATATCTGGATTCGTCTGTGGCGAGCCGCAATCCTCAACGCCTGAATATAGTTTGTGACGCCCTTTGCCTCAATTTTTTCTACAAACGCGCCAGCATCTCCAGGAAGTCGAAATTCAATGATCTCGTCAGCCCATGTTGTGCTGTTCTTGTAAGTAACGTCTACACCATCATAATCGTCTAGCTGTCCTGGAAGTTGATCATTTCGAACAAGATTTTCTGTCATGATGTGCGGCGTATACATATGCTCGAATGTAGTTCGCGGCTCATCTCTGACAGGGCGAACGCGGCCACGATCAAGAGTCATTTCCGCAAAACCGGCAGCAAGCACATCATTGACAAATTGAAATGCTGTTGTTTCTGAGTCTACAGCCAGATTAAACGTGTCGCCGCGAGATTTCCAAGTTGTGTCTAAGCGGTCCCACTCTGAAAGGTCAAAATCAGAATCTGTATATTGAAGAGTCTTTAGAGCATAAAGCGCCGCTGGGGCAAGTTGATTTGTTGCAGTTTCTGGCTGCCAGGCTCCAGAATCTCTGGTGGGAAGAATCCGAGTGGCAATTACATAAACTTGGTTCTCGGTTTGGGATGCGATCCGATCAGATATCTGAATCTTTAAACCGATTGTAGTAACCCCTGGATAGCTAGTGACTACTGGAAGACGGGAGCGAATGCCATACCAAAGAATTTTGCTGTGAGAGTTAATGTTTCCATCTAGCGGGTAAGTTTTCTTCATTCGAACTTCGGCGCGCATTGGGTATGGCAATGTCAGACGATTCGTGTATCCAACCTGATCTAGAGTGGCCTCAGTGTTGGAGTAAGCCAAAGAAGTCCATGCGCCGCCGATTGCCATGTCTCGATATTCGAGAACATAGTTTGTAGTTAGGCTTATTACTGCGCCTGTGTCAGTTACAAAGCAAAGTCCCTCAGAATAGAAAACGTCCCACTCAATAATATTAGAGACTTCTCCATCAGGGCAGATTGGGAATGGTCCACGATAGCCACCCTCAAGGCTTGACGAGTCAATGCTCAAGGATGCTGCGGATGTTGTTAGGGCGTCGAAACCTGGAAATGTTGCGTCAATAGAGCCGGCAGCCGTCAGCCTGTCAACGGTAATAGTATTTCCAGAACGGGCAATAATCCTGAATCTTAGGCCAGAAGGACCGATAGCAGAAAGACCAGTACCAACGATCAAGCCATTTGCAGGAGCGCCACCTGCAAAGTTAAGAGTCATAGACGGAGTTCCGCCTCCAGTATAGCTAAATACCTCATATTGACCGGCGTTAATGCCAGCAACTTCAATAAGGTCTCCAGTGGATGGATTTAGCATTCCAAGAGGACCAGTAATAACGTCCCTGTCGGCTCCGGCGCCATCGGTCACAGTGTAAGTATATGGAACAACGGCGCGGATAGTAACGCCTACGATCCAATCAGCAGGGAATGAACCTGCACCTGATGGAATTGTGATCGTATAGCCATCGAAAACATAAGAACTTGCGCCTGGGTTTGGCGTGATCGAGGTCGATGCTCCAAGCTCAAGCCCGGCAGAGCCGGTTGAGTTAGAACCCACTTCTGGAGCCGGATACCAGTTTTCGAAAGCAGTATTCGCCGCTACAGACTGTCCTGGCTGATAGATCTGATAGCTGCCCTGGTTTCCAAGAGATATGATTGCGGTATCCCCAATCCGCACGTTATTGGCGCTGATCTGGTAACGTCCAACACCGATAGAAAGACCAAGCTCAAGCCACTGTGTCCTGGGATCGCTGAAATACTTACGCTGAAACACTACGTAGTCAGGATAGATCCTGTTTGTGCCGAACGCCTCACGGATTGGCTGACCAAGTTTTACCTTGTTGCCCTTGGTAGATCCAGCAGAAAGAGTATCTCCTTGACCTGGCGCGCTTGGTGTTCCGGGTAGCTTTGGCATAAGCATGCTGAACACTGCTTTTACGCCAGCGAACAAGGCCACCGTGATACTGAACGGGTCGGTCCCCCTTGGCTCAATGCAGATAATCACATCATCTTTTGGAAGAACGTAAAAATCCCACCATTGATCTTCATCAATGATTTCTCCATCAACCTTTACGCTGAACGGCATAAAATCGCCGCGCTCATAAGGATCTTTGCAGATCATATTGAATAAAGCGGCAACAGTCATTCTGCGATCAATGACATATTCTTCGCAAAGCCCGTCTAGATCAAGCGTTAGCTTATTCGGGTACGCTCTGATCATTATAGAAAATTACCTTGTAATAAGTATCAACAAAGTCCTGTACCCGCATCCATCGCGGGCCCGAACCTTCGTTAGTTTCTAATACAGCAAGTCTACCATCGATCTCTAGTACTACTCCGACATGCACGAATAACGTGCCACGAAATACCGCTGCAATAGCGCCTATGCATGGCTTGCACTCGGACAGGCCAGAGCTAACCTTTCCATATTCGCGCTGCATTGCGATTGGTTCGGCTCGGCTAACTGGCCCTATATCTGGCAATGAAGGCATTCCAAGATGTTCGCGCACAAGAAGCAACTGGCCCCAGCAGTCCAGGCCATCCATAGTGCGCCCTCGATCCACATATGGAACCTTCAAAAATTCATGAACGTCAATCATTGAGATAAGTACCGAATGCCTGGGAATTCCGCCAGTGTAAACCTGCGGCGAGGCCATGCAGCGTTAATCAAGTCGAAATATCCGCCTGTCAACTGAATGCTCACGTCTTCCATCTGCGCAGTACGTGCTGGCATCACTACGGGGCGCTCTGCTGGCGCGCCTGGATCGCTTTCCATGTAGATGCGCATGGTTAGTGTGATTCGCGCTTGTGCAGCCTTAGCCTGGTCTATACGCTCTTGTGCGATGCCGTTGACGTTATCAATGGCGATGCCTAGAGACTGCGCCCCACTGTTGTCGCGCTTGGGTAGTGATACGTCAAGGCCGGATGCTTTGAATGTAACCGTGCGACCATCCTCCAGCGTGAAAACCTGGTCATAGAATCCGGCGCAGATGAAAATAGACTCGCTCCACGCTGGGCAGCTAAGCTCAAGTGTTGGAATCTCGCAGTCAGTGCCGCCGCTTGCTCGTGCAATATCTAGAATGCTCAACGTCCGGCCCTCTGAGTCCCTGTGATTTGGTTGGTTGTTTGTGCAGTCTTGCCGCCGCCTTGCATGTCGCCCACTATAACGTCAACGATAAACGCCTTGTCTGCCTCGCTGTATTTGCCTGTAGCTGTTGCTTGCTGGCCCGAATAATTGTTAACGTTGACGATTGGAGTGGCAGATCCGCCGCCGCCTGAGGTTGCGTCTTTATTGCTGACAACCTCGCCACGGGTGTTTGGCATCATGTACTGGCGACCGTTGGCAGCGTTAAATATCTCAGGGGCACCGGTTTCGTTTACTCGGTACATTCCTCCAGCAGATGTTGGTCCGCCGTATTGGCGAGCGCCTAATGCCAGGCCCTGAGCGATACCTACAGTTCCTGTAAGAGCCGCGCCAGCAGGAACGGCGTTGCCACCAAGAGTTGCAAGTGACGCGAGGGCAGCAGGCGTTGCCCATGCAGCAGCAGCAATACCAGCCTGACCTACAGCAGCAGCAGTTGCAGCAGTGCCAACTGTCTGACCGATGATAAGCGATTTAAGCTGTGCGAACCCGAATGCAACAACAGCGCCTACAGCCTCGTTAAGGATGGCGCCAGCAAGAGCCTGTACGGCCTGAGTTCCGTCTGATGCCCCGGTGATAAGTCCAGTAAACGCGTTTGTTGCAGCGCTCTGAACTTGATTTAGAGTGCTTATGATTAAAGCGTTTCCTTTTGATTGAGCTGCAAATCTTTGCTCATCAAGAAGAATCATTTGCGCATTATGCTCTGTCTCAAGCTGTCCTTTAAGCTCTAGATATCTCTGGTCGCTAAGCAGCTTTGCATCATTCAGTTTTTGCAGGTTTGCAATCTGTGTCTCGAAAGATTGCTGCTCTGCGGCAAATGGATCTACTTGACCAAGAAGCGCTTTGTTTGCCTTTGCTTCATTCAAGTCATACAGCGCTCCTGCCATATCGCGTACTTGCTGGATCTGCTCGGGAGTTGCGTATTCGTTGAGGCTCAACTCGGCCTGCTGCATTGCAACATCGCGGGCGTTCTGGCCTACCGCTGCCAGTTGAGAACCAAGCTTTGTATAAGCTTCGATATTCTGCTCAATTCCGCGCTTTTCTTCGTTTGCCGTCTTCTTGGCTAGCTGTTCGGCATCAGTCTTTTCTTTCTTATTGGTTGCGCCTTCTGATTTTCGTGCATTTTCAAGGTTGTATATTTCTGCTGCAAGCTTCTGTGCGGCTTCGATTTCTTCTGGCTTAGCGGTTGGCCCAAGCTTTTGTTTGGCCTGTAGCTTGGCTCGCTCAACGCCGACAAGTCTAGTGAGTTCCGCTTCTTTTTGTAGATCGTCTAGCGCTTTTTGAGAATCGGTTTTCGGTGCATTCTTTGGTGCGGTTATTTTTAGCTTTTGACTCTCTGCCTTTTGCTGCTCAATTCGGCTATCTTGTATAGCCTTTATCTCTTTGTTATAACCATCAATTCTTGACTTTGTGGCCTCTGCTGTAGTTTTAAGGCCAAATTTAACTTGTGTTGCGTATTGCTGTTCTGCAATTGTTCTTTTGTTTACAAGCTCTACAAGCTTTTCTGATTCGCTAGCGTTTCCAGAAATGCCACGAATGTCTCTAGCGATGTTATCTAGGCTCTTTGCTAGCTCCTTTGATGCTCCGGTAGCTTGGTCAATCTTAGAGATTGCCATGCCCATTCCGTTGACGATTGCATTAGTAGCATCGCCAACTGTGCGCGGTACATTCTTAAACTCGGCGTTAACCTTGCCTGTCTGCTCATAAACGGCAGTAAGCACTCGGTCAATTGTCAGCTTGCCGTCAAGCATCTGCTGGCGCAGTTCGTTGAAGGGAATACCTAAGCCGTCAGCGATCTTGCGGCCCAGCTCTGGCATCTGCTCAATGATTGAGTTGAATTCTTCAGCACGCAATGTTCCGCCTGCCACTGCCTGCGAGAACTGGCGCAATGCCGCGCTGATCTCTTCAGCGCTAGAGCCGCCGATCTTACCAATCTTTTGCAGAGTGTCTGTAAGGCTAAGTACCTGATCGCGAGTAACACCAAGGCTTCTAAGAGACGCCGTTAGGCTTTCCCATAGCTTTATTGTTGTGGTTAAGTCAGAGCCACCAGCCGACGATATTTGCAAGAGGGCTGCATAGTTTGTGCGGGCATCTTCGGCACTTGCAGACAGGCGTTTTACACGAGATTCAAGCAGCGTGAATTGCTCACCAAGCTTTTGCAGGTTCACGAGAGCCTGAGCACTAACAACGCCAGCGATTGCGCCGGCCAGCGGGGCCAGTGCAAAGCTAAACTTTGACGCCTTTGCGCCAGATGTATCCATGCTGTTTCCAAGAGTGGTCATTCTCTTGGATGATCCGGCTGCTGCTTTGTCGGTTTTATTGAAGCCGCTTTGCAGGTTGTCGAGCTGCTTGTTTACAGCGGCTCCACCAGACAGAACTTTCTGCGTCTCGATTTCTGCCGTGTAACTGATAGTTCCAAGGTTGCTCATTTATTCACCTGATTCTGACGAAGCTTGTTAATTTCAGCGAGTCGTGCCATTGCGTCGTCGTGTTCTTCTACTGGAATCGTCTCGGGCTTACCGAACTTTGATTGCATAGCACCTGAGAATTCAGTCATGGTGAGATTCCAGGCTTCGGCGGTTGACATTCCAAGGTGCGCGACGGCTTGCGATACGAATTCTCGGGCGTTGAATTCTGCTGTGTATTCTTTGACTGGCTTAGCCGGCAGACCTTCTGGCTTTAGGCCGATGATACCGTGGCGCATCAGTGAGCGTGCTAGGTGAACCATGTCCTGAGGCGGCATAGCGCCCATTACGAACGAGCCCCAGCGCGTGCCCATATGACCGATAAGGTCTGTCACGTCATCCTCACAGCAAGCCACAAGCACGTCATAGGCGATTGACGTTACGTCTCTCTCCCAGGCACGATAAGACTGCGCCGGCCAGAACGGGTTGATCTTTGGCGGCTCGAACAGTGCCGTGAATTTCTCTACGATCTCGGCTGGAGAGCCTAGTGAGTCCATAGCTGACAAGGATGGCCGAAACAGAAATTCGCGATCACCTGCTGAAACGCCAATCTCCCCTATGCTGACGATGGGCTTGCGCATTTTTCGCGTCCATAAAAATAGTGGTTTATTTTATCATGCGGGGGTTGACGTAATAGGTATTCCGGTCTAATCTGTTTTTAACGAAACGAACAACGGAGCAAGACGACATGAAAGTAATCGCACCGGTTAGCTGCCCTAAATGCCCGCACGGCCTGGGATTCAAATGCAAGCGCTGCTGGCCATAACCAACCCCACCCACCTCAAGCCCATTAACAAAAAGCCCCTCAATCGAGGGGCTTTCTTTACTGTACCAAAACCTAAACCACGGTGATGGTAGTGGTAGCCGTCTTGGTTGGATCGGATACCGAAGTAGCGGTGATAACCGAAGTACCAGCAGATACTCCAGTAACCACACCGGCAGCAGAAACCGTAGCCTTGGCTGGAGTGCCGGAGACAAACGTGAACTTCTGATTTGCAGCAGCCGGAACAGCTTTGGCGATCAAGTTAGTTACGTTGCCAACTGCTACGGTTGCGGTAGCTGGAGACATAGAAACCGAGGTGATCGCGATAGGGGTGACGCTAGTAACAACGCTAGGCAAGCCACCAGGACGACCAGTTGCGCTTGCAGTCAGCGAGTAAGTGGCAACCTCATCATAAGGATATTCTTCGCTGAACTCTGTCAATACGCAGAAAGCGACAGTGGTGTTGATTGGGCCGGTCAGTCGAATCCACACATACGGCTGCGGGTCAGTCTCGAAGTGGTTAGCCAAAACCTGCTGGTTTGAAGTTGTGCCGTCATCGCGCTTAGTAACGCCATCAATCGATACTTCAAATGTCTTGTAGGTGATAAGCGTGTCGCGGAAGCTGCCAACCGAATCGTCAGCAGTCGCATCAACGGTATCAGCCGACATGGTTTTCGACTTGTTACGAGCAGCACCCAACGGCAGCCAGGTCAGCGTCAACGGGTCTACATCGCCGCAAGCAAGTGCAAACTCAGCGAGTACACTCTTACCTACGAATTTGGAACTTGCACAGTTAAGGGCCACAAGGCACCTCCTTTGAAGTTGAAAGTACCGCCCAAAACGAGCAGATACGGATAGTTTAACATGCCAGCTCGAAGTTGATTTCGTACCAGTTTCGATTTGTCTCTGTGTAATAAGGACCCTGAATACTTCCAAGCGGGCGAATATTCATCATGCAACTTGTTGAAAAGTGCTCAATAGCCGCATCAAACAGGGATTCAGCGAACAACTCGGCGGCTTCTGTATCCCCAAGCGCCCGACCATTAGCGCGACCTGTTACGATCACGCGAATCTGCGGATACTGGATATCACCATTAGGCGAGCGTCCAGGGTTAGACCATACCGCCACGAACTTCTTGGTTGAGTTATTCGTCTCTTCCCACATGCCGCGACTGATCGTATAGCCAGCAGTCGAAACGTAAGCCTCTAGCCAGTCTCGAAACAGATTGATAGGTGTATGGCTCATTAGATTTTCATATGCCTTTCAATGATTGAGTCGATATCCCGGCGCGCATCAGAGTCTTCAAATGCCTTTCGTAGGAATCCTGGCTCAGCATCTGGATCCCACACGTTTCCGCGTGATGGATCGCTGGCAGAGCGTGGTGTATTGGTGCCCTTTAGAGTTCCCTTGGCGTCGTGTACTGCTGCGGCGTATGCGGCTGTGTAGCCGAGCATTGCAGAAACCTTGCTGCCCGACTTGGTAATCTGGCGGAACTGGCTGTTAATCAGGTTGCTTGTGTCGATTGGCGTCATCGTTGCGGCATAACCGGCAGCCGTAATCAGCACCTCAGTTAACGCATGCTCAGCCATTGGCCCACTAATCTCGCCGGTAATGCCCTTTAGTGATTGGCGAACTTCGCGCAGGCCACGGACTGGCATTAGCGTTTAACCAGTGGTCTGTTGCAGAACTTCTCAGGCCTCTCTGCTCCAGGCCTGGAAAGGACAATCTCGCAAGAGCATGTAGCAATCTCATCAAACGGAAGGTGCGGCTGAATATCTCTAACCCATGCAACCCTTCGGCCATCTTGATCGACAAGGCAGTGGGCGCCATCAACCTCCTTAAGGCTTAGGTAAATAAGGGACGGATCATAATCTTGTTGAGTTGCCATGCTTATACAGTCTCCAAGTCATATTCGTCTTCATACCCAAACGCCGACATGCCATGCCGCGCAATCTTGCGAATCTCTGCGGCTTGAACAGTATCCCATGTTTGCGCTGTCGTATCTCCGTATGCGATTCGGTCTAGATACTGCGGGCGCACGTCGCCCGTGTAATAGATGTCACGAGTTACGAACTCTGCGCCCTCGGTGTCGCGTGATTGCCGCGATACACCTTCGCGACCACAAAGGATTGTGTACGGGGTTCCGTATGTGACGCCGCCGCCCCAATCATCTGAGGCTAGGCGAGGATAGATCGTCGCGGTGTCGATCATGTACCATGCGCTCATGAAGGCCATTAGCAGCACTTCCCGCCAGTCGATACCCACAGACCAGCACTTGCACCAGGCTCTGGCGGAATCACCGAGGCCGTACAGCCAGAAGTGTCCAGCGTATCAAGAAGAGAACGCAGAGAGCGATACCGGTCAGCAAAAGCGCCCCAGCGAAAAGACTGAGAAGCACCAGACGGAGCAGTTTGCGAGCTAATCTGACGGTCAACGTTGACATAGCCTGTGAGTCCAAGCAGGTACAGGTAGATAAGCATCTGTGTAGACGCAGGGTATCCGGCACCATCCAGGCACGGCTGGATCACGACAACAGTGTCGATCCAGAGCTGAAGGATGAAGTCTGGAGGAACAGGAATCCCGTACGCCTCAAAATATTGCTTGATCTGTTCGAGCGTAGGCATTTTCGCCACCTGAAAATAGTTTAGACCATTTTAGCATTTTTGCTTGACTGGGAATCGTGCAGGCTATATAGTTCGAAAACCAAAATGGAGGTAGCAAAAATGTACGATCTAGAAGAATTTGGCAAGATGGCAATTAAGATCATAGATAAGCTTGATGAGGGGTATGCGTTTGTAGTAGTTTACGGGCCTTCTGGCAGTGGGAAATCTTCTGCTGTTAGTATTGCAAGAAAAGCCATGACCGAAATATCAGAGTCTTATTGCATATATGGATGTATTCGACGCGATGACGCGCTTGTTAGAATGGTTACTGAGTTAAGCACTGACCGAGACATAATCAACGTGTTTAGTACATGCAATAGAAATCTAGCTGACCAGCTAGCAGATTTGTCTCTCCCAGTCGTATACCTAACCGATAAATAATTGAGGAATTAACAATGGAAGTCGTCTTGCACATCAACCATCATTACGTACAAGCTGAATACATCCCGCCGACACGAGCTAAAGATGCAACGCATCGTAGCCCATACAACAACGAGTTATATAAGGTAACTGGTGATAAGATTGAATCATGGCTTGGGGCTTATGGATGGGTTAAACTGGCGGATTCTATATATCAAGAGGCTCTGGATGATATTGTTCCGCTAACTGGAAATCCCAGGAATAGGTATAACGGATCCAGCATTGATGATTTTGAAGTTAAATACTACGAAAGCATTGAAACAAAAAATCTGTACAAATTCGACGACATGGACAATGAAGTACTTTTTTCAAAGTACGGAAAATGGATAAACTCAACTTTCGAGGTAGAAGAGCTATGCGACACCACATTATTTAAGCGATTAAACTTGAACAAGTAAAAACAAAGCCCTCAATCACGAGGGCTTTTTTCATTCCTCGTTTTTTTCTGCATGATCCTTAATATTTTTGATATCCTCAGAAGGCCCAAACCATACAGGCTCACCTTCAATATCTCCGCAATACTTGTAGTAAGCACCCAGTACTAGGCCGCGTGATGTTTCCGGCTTGTAATCGCACTCAATAGACATTATTCCGCACTCTCTTTAGGTGGACGACCACGCCGAGGTGTTGCCACCTCAAGCTTCCTAACAGGCTCATCAGGCAGAGAAACACACTTACCCTTAAGCCATTGCGGGCATACGTCAGCTTCTACGATAGCGCCAGCCTCAAGGCCGTTCGTGGGGTATGTGACCTTGAACCTAGCCATTATTCTTTATCCTTTGGCGGGCGTCCGCGTTTAGGTGGCTCTACGACTTCATCCGATTCAACCTCTACAGCCTTGTTAACCAGCGTTACAGGCATCGACTCATGTTTAACGCGAGAACCAATCTCGAGCTCAACACCATCAACAAACACGCCTTTCTCTGTAATCTGAAACTCTTTCATTTCTCATCCTCAATAAAAAAGGGCACCCTAGGATGCCCTTATTTTAACCCAGTGGATTAGCCTTTGGTGAACTGAGCGTACCCAGCGTTACCGGCGTAATCGCGCTTGAACTGTGGAGCAACTGCGGTCATGATCTGGAAGCTGTACTCGTCGGTGAAGTTTTTACGTTCAATCGGCATAGTGGTTACGGGCATACCAGTCAGGATCTCAACAACCCGACGCTCTTTGACCACTGCCAGAATTTCGTTGGCAGGTACTGCGGTCGAAGGAACGATTGCCAGAACGCCAGGGATCGCCATGATGCGAGTCAGGATGGTGTTCTGTGGGGCTGCGGTCACGTAGTCGGCAACCGACATTGCGAACCAATCACCGTAGTTCAGGTAGACAGTAACGCCGCCGTAGTAGTTCTTGGCTTGCAGGCCTTGAAGAACTTTGGTGATAGCGGTTACCCACTGAGCGCCGGTAGCGGTTACCAGGTCGAAGTTACCGAACAAGCCAGTAGCACGACCAGGTGCAGTACGCAGGCCATAGACCTGAGCGCCGCTAACGTTGAACTTGGTGTCGCCGTTAACAACCAGATCTTCGAGCTTCTCGATAATACGGCGGTTACCGTTGTCACGAGTTGCGGCATCCAGATACTGCCAGCCACCGTCTTGACGAGCGGCTTCAACATCGCGCCAGCCGAAGGTGAAGGTGGTGTCGTAGATCGGCAGCGGAGTACCTTCGTAATCCAGAACTGGTGCGTCCGCTTTGGCGCGGCTACGCCCATCCAGCGAGCTGTTAACTTCGCCCGAGTCGGAGACTTTGGAGAAGTAGTTCAGAACCTTGCCGATTGGCACGTTCTTTTGCAGGCTGGACAAGTCGCTGAACACGCCGAGCTGTGCGCGCTGCAAGGTGATCAGATCTTTGTCGTAGGTAGCCCACGCATCACGCGGGATGGTATAGGCGTTACCGATCAGCTCGCCTTCGCTTTCTTTTGCGAGACGTTCCTGGCGGGCGTTGTGAGCGCGGCGCTTGCCGATAACGGCGGCCTCTTGCTCTTTGTTAAAAGTCAGAATAGGCATTATGCAGGCACCACGTAAGAGTTAGCGAGGATTCGGATGTCACCGAGGCCGTTTGCAGCGATTGCGCGGGATGCAGCCTCATCAAACACAGCTACAGCAACTTCACCGGCAACGGCGGCCTTGAATTGGCCGTTAGCAATGCTCAGCACTGCGCCTGGAGCGTAGGTTGCAGCAGCAAAGCGAACATTGAACTCGTACTGCGGAACAGGCTTGAATGCTTCGCCAGTCTCGCCAGCAGGAACAGCGGTATCCACGGTTTCGCCGATGTAGGCACGGTTGTGGGTGATGAAGAAGTCGGTCTTCGAGGTTGCAGCCAATACGAACTGACCGGCAGTGATCGAAACAGCCAAACCAGGCAAGGTCGCAGCAGTGAACTTCAGAGTGCGCGAATCAGGCTGCGCAAGATGCACAGGACCGCGCCAGATAACGTTAGCCATTATTTGGCCTCCTGATCAGCTTGGTTCAAGCTATAGCCTTCGAACTCGTCTTTAGCGTTGGCAACTGGCGAACCGGAAACGATGCCGGCTGCGGTTTGAACGCTGGCGAACATTGCATCCAGAGCTTCACCGGACAGGGCGTTTGCTACAACCTCGCCGTGCACTGCGGATACAGCGGCACGCTTGTCTTTCAGGCCTGCTTCGGCATTGGCTTGAATAGCGGTATTAGCAGCCAATACATCTGCTTTAAGCTTTTCGTTTTCGGCCTGTACAGAAGCGAGGGAAGCATTAGTAGCCTCAAGCGCTTTGTCTACAATGGCCTGAACCTGCTCAGGGGTCATATCTACTTCCTCGTTTACGGTAGCCTGTACAGGCTGTTTAGTTTTGGTACTGAAATATTTTAGCACGCTTCGAACGTGCTCAATCATGGAGTTAGTTTTAACCTTGTACGACGTTTCAACAGTTACTACTTTCGATTCGCCAGTGAGGATTGGGTTATCGCCCTCATAGTGATAGTCAATGGTGTAAGTGCCTTCTGGCGTCACATAGATCAGTGCGCGATCATCGAAGTCTTGCACGTATGCGTAACTGTCCGATGTTGCGAATCGCTCTTTGACTGCCTCAGACAGAATTGCAAGTTTCTCGCCGTATGAGTCGTCTAGGGCGTCTTCGTTGACTACTGGAATCGCAGAGTTGATAACGAAGGTCTTGTTAACCATCATGCCAACGCCGTCTTCAGGGGTTGCCGCGCCAGTTTCGTTTACGAGAATCGCATCGTGGTCAAAGGTCATGTTGCGAGCGATCCAGCCGTAGCCATCTGCGTTTGGCGTCATTTCACGCTCAAGAAGAATGCCGGTCGACGTGTGGATAGGCTCGCCTTTATCAATAGCAGCCAATACCTCTAGGCCGCCCTTGGTGTTCTTGGCGTACTCAACATCAAGCCACTTTTCTACCGAGATTCTATTGCCGACGCGCTTAACGTTTCGGTTCCAGGCGCCGATGTGGTACGAGTTGATAGCTTCAGGCTGTCTAGCGCTAACATAGTCGCCGTCTACCTGTGGATGCCCAAGAGGAGCTAGCGTGCCCTCAAGACTGGCATACGACTTCTCAATCTCATCGTGAGGATACAGACCGCCATTCATGATTACTTCATCTGGCAAAGTAAACGATGGAATAACGATATGCTCGCGGCCATTGTGCTGCTCACGACGAATCGACGCAGCGTTTACAGCTACTCGGACGTTTACGCGGGTATTCATTAGAGACCCTCGTATTCTTCGAACAAGTCGAAATCAATTTCTTTCATGCGCATAGGATGATCTCCAATAATTACTCACATTCTACCAGACAAAAGAAACCCCGCCGAAGCAGGGTCTTTTTTATTGATGGGCTGTTTTATGGGCGGCGGACGAATTTCAATCCTTCAGCTTCATCATCAAACCAATCGCAGCTAGACGTGCCGCCAATATCATCAAACACGCTAAATGCATCATCTTTTACCCATTCAACTGTGTATTGATTGCCCTTGGTGTAGAT
>ERZ772786.67-NODE-67-length-42642-cov-4.480428_pt1 | contig 42642 bp, 34 predicted proteins | sample MGYA00511473_ERZ772786 | MGnify/ENA primary metagenome ERZ772786 (study PRJEB29015, sample SAMEA2738025) | human oral metagenome | biome: human oral; feature: human-associated habitat; material: saliva | place: China | collected 2252 ...
AAGATCGGTATATAAAATTTCTTTTGTACTGTCTTGAATTCCAAAATTCTCAATAAACTGATATATAATCTCTTGCATATATTCTAAACCAGTTTTTTTAGAAGAAGAGGATGAATTTAACACATCCAATAAATCAATTTCAAGAAAATCATTATCTTTAACAACCCCATAGTCTTTTCTAAGTATTTCAAGAATCTCTGAAGCCACTTTTTTTCTTAACCAAACTTTTTTTCCAATATCGGTAAAAATAAGGAAACTTATCTTATAAAACAAATTTAAATCATCTGGTTTTATGGGATAAATATCCTGAGATCGGAAATGTACATGAGGCAATAACTTCTTTAATTCTTTTACTAGAGGTGCTAAAATAAAATAATTTGGTGAAGCAATACAAATTTCTTCTTCTTGAATTCCATGGGATAACTCACTTTTAAGAATATTAGCAATTGTCTGTGCCAATAATTCTTTGGATGTAGAATTAGAATACTGAATTATACTTTCTCCTGCCGTAGATTCTAATTTACTAGTAATAAGAAAAGATTTTTGTTGATATTTTGAATAGTATTCAATAATTTCTTGAGTAGATCTATAACACCCCCCTAGTGTTTTACTTTCAAATGATTGCTTCATTAACACTTCAAGTTCAATTTTAGATTTGGCAACTCCCCCTAAACCTGTATAAATTGCTTGATCTGTGTCTCCTAGAAATCCAAATTTAATTGAACAATTTGCTCTAGATAGATAGCCCAAAATTTGATACTGAAATTCCGAGGTGTCTTGAAACTCATCAACATATATTGCCCGGATTGTCCTTGAAATAATCTTGGTAACATTTGGTTTTTCTTTTAAAATCTGAAGTGCTAAAGTAAGAATTAAATCAAAATCTATTTCATTATTCTTTTTTAATCTAAAATGATATTCTTCAACAATTTTTCTTTTTTCGGGATCAAATTCTATAATTTGTCCTTCCTCTGTTAATCTCAAATTTATTTTGTCATAATAATTAAATTTAATTTTTAAATCCTCGGCACAAGCTTTTAAATATCTTCTAGATAAATAATCATCTATTATTTTAAATCCCTTAGAAATTCTTGGACAATTGAAGCCAAAAGGGCGTATAATAAATGTCAAACAAAATTGATGAATAGTTCCAACCCAAACATTAGGGTTATTAATCCCCATTGCTTCCAAACGTTCTTGAATTTCATGTGCTGCCCTACTTGTGTAGGTTATCGCAATTATTTTTTTTAAAGAATCTGGATATAAACTGCATAGATATGCTATTTTCCATGTCAACGTTCTTGTTTTTCCACTTCCTGGACAAGCTGTCACATAGAGATTATTCTCAAAGTCTAGAACGATACTCTGCTGTTCTGGATTTAAACTTGAAATTATTTTTTCAGCTAATTTTTTATCTTTCATCTGCGGGTTTCTTTCTGATTAACATTAGCTTTTGAATAAATTTAAACAAGGGCGGGAAATCAAGATTATTATTATTTACAGGATCCATAAATTCTTCAATATCATCATATTTTCCAGTCGTTTGATTTATTAACTTTTTAAGAAAGTTTTCAGTGATAGATTCTTGAGAAGCAAATACCAAAGCATCCATTATATATTCAGGAATCAATAGATTATAATTTGTTTTCATAATTATCTGTGAGATAATTACAGCTAGCCACCCCTTACCAAATTTATCTGCTAATTTTAACACTGCTTCATTTTTATTTTCAACTGAGGTATCTATTAATTTTGACTTCCACTCGCTAATCTTTAATTTATTAACATATAGTTCTTCAACAGCTTTTTTATATAATTGAATATTTTCTCCTACACCAGCAAGTTCAATTTCAAACGTAGTTTCCGCAAAGTATGATTTTACCCAATTGTTATCCTGAAATAGTTTATTGAGCTTATCTCTTCTCTCACGACCTTTTTGGGCTGCTTGCTCTTTATAAAGTTTTGAGTTAGTAGGAACTGCTTGTTCATCCAAGTCTGTAATAATAGCACAACATCTTTGAATTCGCTTATCAGAAAAAACAGAAGCAATATACTCAAATGAAGTACTTCCAATATTAATGATACTCACTCCAATTTCATCAAGGGATACACCTAAAACTCCCTTCACTAAACTTGGTATAATAATCTCTTCAGCATCTCCTTCCACTAAAATCACACCTTTAGAGAACAATAAAGTACTTCTCTTAGAATCTAAATAGCGTTCAAGTGACTGTGTCAAATCTAGCTTTATCTGCAAATTATCTGATCCAAATTGATTTAACCCATTAAATGGTTGCGTTGCTACTGATTTTCCATCAACTGATTTAATAACATTCATTCTTGAAATTTCTGATGTTTCTGCAATATTTGGAGAATGGGTGGTCATAATCACCTGTGTCGACTCATCTTCAATTCCCAAATTTCTGAATAGTGTTTTTTGAATATGTTGGTGAATATGCGCTTCAGGTTCCTCAATTAACATAATATTTAAAACTTCTCTTGTTGAACTGATATTATATTCAACTATTTTAAGAGCAATAAAAATCATGTTTAAATGTCCTAAACCAAGAGAAATTAGTCCTTCTTCATTTTCTGGATTTAAATTTAAAAATTTTGATAAAGAATCCATTTCATCTGATATATTAGAAGTCAATGACAAATCAGGAGAATAAATTAGCCCTAAAATTTCAACAAGTTTGTTATTGAGAGATCCCTGCACATTTTTTAATTCAGAAATGTTAGCAATAGATAAGTTAAGATCTTTGATCTTTTCTCTAACTTGTTTAACATCACTATCATCAATTTTATTTTCTATAGTCCGAACTATATTTCTAATCGGATTATTTCCTTTGGTCATTAATAAAAGAACGTCTCTCAGTGCATCAACAAAAACAACTGATATATAATTTGTGACATCATTTATGATAATTTTAGTACCAATGATTGATTCGCTATTTTGTAATATACTAGGATCAGGTGCTGAATAAGAATTAAAATCCCCGACAATTGCCTTATAATTTTGTTCAATCGAAAAATCAACAAATCCCTTAGAAAGATATAAAAATTCATAATCAATAAGTGATATAGAATTTATTACTTCTGTAAATTTAATTGGGTCCCCAGATGCTTCAAATAGTTTTATCCTAATACTTTCAACTGGTCTTATAATCAACGACACATTACCTTTATCAGTTGTCTCATTGGACATACTTAAATTTAGTTGTTCTATACTTTCATTGATATCTATGTCTTGCATAATTGAAGCAATAATTTCTTTTTGAGTTTCTTGAATTGTCATCCCCTCAAAATCAACGCTAATAACTATCCAGTGACCCTTCCAGTCGCCTATTGATCTATTAAAATCACTCTCTTTAAGAGTTTTTTGGGAATAGTAGTAGCGATCATCTAGCAATAGCCTTAACGCTACCAATGCATTAGATTTTCCAGAATCATTCTCACCAATTATCGTATTTGTCCCTTTTTCAAAATTGAAAGATGAGTATTTATAGTTTCTAAAATTTGTGATTTTTAACTTTGATAAAAACATAGCACTTCCTTTTAAGTATATTGTAAAACTGATTACTTTAAAAATAGCTGTATTAAATGTTGCAATAAGGCTCTATTATAGTATAACATCATATCGTTATTGTTTCTGTTCTTAGTATGGGTTTATTAAATAAATTTTAGTGAAAACTTCATTCCATATATTGTATTCTACATTTTAAAGAATTATAATAGTTAAGAAAAAAAAGGGGAGGGGGGATTATCTCTGAAAACAAACAGCAAACTACATGATAAATTTGCACTAGAATACGTGATTTCTGGAAGAAATGCAGTTTCCTACTATGGACTTTGTAGCTTTGATAGTAACGCTGAATGTCTAGAATGCAATGAAATTGCTAACAGAAATCTAAATCCCTATTTCAATAATTTGATTTTTGTTAATGAAAGTGAACCAGAAGATATTGTATTAGGAAATTCTGGTGTGCGCTATGCTTCTTTAAATAAAGCTCTCGTAGATTATTTTGACAACGCATATGACGATTCTGCTATTGATGAAATATTCGATTCTATGAGTGATGAGCAGGTTAAATCGTTCAAGCAGTACTTAGAAATAAAGAAAATCACTTCTTTCGATAACCGAGATATACGAATAAATACAATTATCAATGAGGCAATGAAAAACCGCATAAGTGAGAGCAATTAAAAAAGGAAGTTGAATATCAGCTTCCTTTTTCATTTGTATTGTTATACTGCTCAACAATGGATATGAGCTGTAAAAATAATTGCATTTGATCATCAGTCAAACCTCCCATTTCAAGAGGAGTTTTATCGGAAATTCCTAAAAGATAATCTGATGATATACCCAGAGTATCACAAATTTTTCCAAGTACTTCTATTGAGGGATATGCACTTCCTTGTTCGTATGAGGCAACCGTTCTTGTTTTTACATCAATTTTATCCGCTAGTTCTTTCTGAGTTAAGTTTTTACTTTTTCGAGAAGCTTTTAATTTATCCCCAAGATATTCAAGATTCATTTTCTACCACCTCTTTAAAGGATAACAAAGCTATGTATATTTATATTTCATTTACTGACATTTAAAATGTCTGTTTTTTGTTTTTTTATGCTAAAATAATTGATATAAACAACATTTAAAATGTCAATTAATAAAAGGAATCATAAAAAGAATGTCAAATACAAAAATTAAGCAAACTTCCATATCAGTAATAGGTATAGTTATAACGACTTTAACTACGTATCTTCCTTACTTCAAGAATACTTATGGGATTGATACGAGCACTATGATTTTAAGTCAGAAGCAAATGCTGGACGGCTTTTTGTCTCAAGGACGTTTCGCTATCGTATGGTTGTTCAATTTGTTTATCAGAAATTATAATAATCAAATCGTGCCATTTATTGTTATTCCTCTACTCGTTCTTGCAGGAATTTACCTTTATTTTATTTTGAAAAACTTTGATAAATCTTCCTCAAATTTTTCTATTACTTTATTTGCTATTGTATTTATTAATAATCCAGTTGTTTACTCTCAACTGTATTTTAAAATGCAAGCTATCCATATCGTTGTTGGATTATTCTGTGTACTCATTGGCACACACCTATGTTTGTCCGAAAATAAAAATATTGTAAAAATTATTGGCGGAGCAGTCCTCTTCGGATTCTCACTTTTAATTTATCAAGTATTTGCATTCTTTATCTTCTCTATGTTTTTACTCTCTATGCTCTTATTCAAAGAGAAACGTACTCAAATTTTACAATCTATGTTCCCTAGTTTAGTTGTCGCAGGAATCATTTATGTTATCAGTTATATCATTGCTTCAATGACAATTAATTATTCTTCATACGGTACTGAAACTTACATGATGTGGAATAAACTTGGAACACTTGGAGGCTTTCAAAAATTAGGAGCTATCTTAATGGCTCTCATTGCTCTTGGATATGCTGCTCTCTTCGTAATAACAGCTTTACGTTTGAAATCAGGGAAAAAAGTTGACCGACTGCTCTTAGTTTTACTTATTGGTTCTATTCTTACGTTTAACATTGCTTTTGGTAATGTCAGACCCGCACCTCGTGTTTATTTTGGAGCATTTTCAGTTGTGTTTGCGGCTATAATCTACCTCTTAGCTAAAAAAGGCGGACAGTATAAGTGGTTAGCAGCAGCAGTAACCTTATTATCAGTCCTCTTCACTTTTGGACTTTCTCAAAGAGCAAATCATTCTTATGACAACGATGTAAAACTTACACAGGAAGTTTTTGCTTATAGCAAAACAAACAATATACCAACTAGTGATTTTGATAAAACAAATGTCGTATTTCTTGGGAATTTACAAGCTGGTAATCAAGGAATTTATAGCAAATTGCAGGACATTTTCATTACTGGGGCAACTCGTACCTCGTTCTTTCAATTTGACCCTCCTCTCACATCAGTAAGACCTTATGATTTTATGAAAACACAAGGATATAATTTTGCTATTCCTGACCAAGCATTACGAACTCAAATGACTACTCAATATTCAGGATTACCTGATTACCCAAATGAAAAAGCTTTTACATATGACCCAGCTAATAAAACTGTCGTTGTTAAACTTTCAAACTAATATTTGAGTATTATCTGCGATAGGCAGTAATGAAATTATGCAAAAGAAAAAGGGATCAGTCCCCTATTAGATTTTAGCTTGATAGTTCTCCTAAGAATACAAAAAAAGAGCACATGGGCCCATAAATACTCCTGGGATACTGAAAAGTATTTATTGTCATTTATTTGACGAAGAAAAAAGCATAGGTCAAGATAAAATCAGAGAAATGATGAAATAAGTAGATTAAATTATGAAGTATATTTTATGATTTCTCTTTATCTTGGATAAACTTTATTTGACTTTATACTTATTCCTTTATTTGCTTCTTTTTTTCTGCTGTTTATTTCTTCAATAAGCATGTTAGCGTACTCTTCACTATTACATACAAATTCAGCAATACGTTGGTTACCATCATCTGGAGAAGCCACTGCTTCCAAATTATAAAGATGAGGATATCTATACCTCATTCTAAAATAATCACATTGTTCTTTTGTATTTGAAAATATTACCATAGTATAGGGAGCTATCGGAAAACTAAAAAATAATACATGTGAGCCATCTGGGTTAGGAAAAAAATTCATTTTCGGAATATTATCGGTTAACACAAAAGCTGGCAATTTCAAATGTTCAGAAAGTGAATAGTTGAGAATAGTTATATTCCAACTATTCGATGTTAACATAGTATCCAATTTTAATATTTCATCTGAATTAGGTAATAATTTTATTTGCTGTTTTATCAGAAAATTATGAAGTAAATCGTACTCAGATTTATCATCTTTAAAATTAAGTACTTGCATATTCCACTCAGGTATAAATAACTTTGCCATGCCAACAATATTTTGGGGTTTAAGTTCCTGAATGTATTTGTTCATTACCACTGATGTTTTTGACTCTTCTGAAGATAGTTGATTTTCAATATCCTGTTTCCACAATCTTAGTTGACTAAATATTTTTCTAGTATTTTTATTACTTACACTTTTTTCTGTGTTAACCCAGTATTTTCCCTCTTCATCACTAAAGTGCTTAATCAAAAATTGCGGAACAAAATGATTTATTTTTGTTTTTCCCATTAATCCTCCTATATTTATATATTGAATATACAAATATAACTTATTTATTTTCTATTATACCAAGAATCAGGAATAAAAAAAGGGGGGAATTCCCCCTTTGAAAATGCTTTAATTACTAGGTTCTCTTTTTAAAGTGAATATAAGTGAGATCACACGTGGATATATTTTTGTTAAATACACAAAAAGTTGACAAAAAAAGAGCACATAAGCTCCATACTTAGTGCTGCTACCGTCAGGTCCTGACACGCTTCGTAAGAAACTTATTGCTCCGAAAACTATTATAACACAATTTATTTTTTTCGTCTATTTTTAAAGAAAACTTGCATGATTTTTGCACACTCGTCTTCTAAAATCCCCGATTCTACTTGGACTCGATGGTTCAGTCGCTTGTCTTCTAAAATCTGATAAAGACTGACCGTTCCTCCAAATTTAGGATTTGTCGCTCCAAAGTAAACTTGTGGAATCCGCGCTAACCCAATTGCTCCGGCACACATGACACAAGGTTCAATGGTGACAAAGAGGGCGCAATCAAGAAGTCGCCAATTTCCCACTGCCTGATTTGCCGCTTCAATCGCGCAAACTTCAGCATGATGTGTCGCCCGACCATCAAGCTCTCGCCTATTGAAATCACGCGCAATAATTTCGCCGTCTTTGACAATGACAACTCCAATCGGAACTTCCTCATTTTCAGCTGCTTTCTGCGCTTCTTTGAGTGCTTCCTTCATAAAAAATTCTTTTTCTTCTTCTGTAAAATTCATTTATCCTAAAAATTTCTCTTGTTCAAGACAATATATTTTGACTGGAACTGCTTCAAATTGTTCTAATGTCCCATTGACAATTGTATTATCTAAACAAATATAGTTCCGATGTTTTCCAAATAAAAAACCACTCACATGACCAACAAAGACCTGAACATCAGTGTTTGGTACCCCCACAGCTTTAGCAACACTATTTCGCCGTTCAAAAGAATCCCCTGGCAAATGTTCCCAAAACAAATCTTTTGTCTTCTCTTTTTCATAAGAAAGGCTCATTTTTGCACTATGAGAGAGTACCACCCACTTATTTCCAATTTTTTCAATCAACTGTTCTGGCTGACCAAAGTTATTTTTCATTTCTGTCAGTAAAAATTGTCTGTCAGTAACTGACAGTTTTTTCCAGTTTTCAATTGAATACTGCCAGCCATTTGGTGGAGCCCCTTCATAAATATCAATCGTTCCAATTGCATTAGAAAGTTGCTCTTCATCCGTTTTACCGTCACTTGCAAGTTCTGACCACATTTGTTCGTGATTTCCCATCATGACTGTCACATGATAGCCAGCATTTGGCAAAGTTTTTAATAAATAAAGTAAGACATCAAAGCCAAATCGGCCATGATCAATGCTATCTCCCAAGACAAAAAGCCGGTCATTTTTACTAAAATGAATCTCTGTCAGCGTTTTTTTCAAGCCAGATAAGCGTCCATGAATATCAGAAACAAATAAATTTCGCTGATAGTGCTTATCATCACTGACAAACCTCGTTTTAGAACTGTCAGCACTTTTTTTAACCAATTGTTCAATCTGACTTTTCGTTTTTGGTGGATTGTAATTAAGCACACAATTTTGGATACTGACAAAACCAAAGAAAATTCCTGTCAGTAAAATGATAAATGAAATGAGGAAAATTAGCTTTTTAAAAGGGCTTATCAAAGTTGCCATTTTTTATGCGGAACTGCTAAATCAGTAATGACAGTATCTCCTGCTGCTTCTTTTGCTTCTGTCAGTAAAATATCCAAATCGCCAAATTGTGGCAGATGAGTCAAAATTAATTTTTTAACCTTTGCATCCTTAGCAATTTGACCAGCTTCAATTGATGATAAGTGATTAGGCATTTTTGCTTTATCTTTAAAGAAATAAACATCAGCAAGAAGAAGGTCAGCCTCTTTGGCAAAGTCAGTCAATTCATCAAAATAACCCGTATCTCCAGTGTAAATCAAAACTTGTCCCGTTCTGCGTTCAACAATGCGCATGGCATAATTGACCACAGGATGAACTGTTTTTAGAAAAGTAATATCAAAAGGACCAACTTTTGTTCCATTTTCGACATCATAAAGATGACCTTCAGAAACCTTATCCAAAGTTAATTTAGAAAATTCATATTCATTTTCCCCATGGCCATAAATAGGCAACATCATTCCATCCCAACCATCTTGACCCAATGGATAAAGCTGACGATATTGGCGAAGAGCCCCCAAATCTGCAATATGGTCTTCATGATAATGACTCAAAATAACTGCATCAAGTTGAGTTGGTTGCAATTCATGTTCAAGTTCTGTCACCGCGCGTGAACCACAATCTAAAAGCAGGTTAAAACCTGATTCTGATTGTAAAAGATAAGAGGTTGTTCCGGCATCGCGCGTAGGATATCCGCCCCAAACACCTAGTGCTGTTAATTTCATATTTTTTCTCGCTTTCTTTATTTTTTTGCTTAAGTCTATTATAACAAAGCAAAGCTAATTTAGCTTATGCGCCATTTAAACTTTACTGACAAACAAAAAAAGTGGTAGAATCCACCACTTTTATTTTATTTCCAAATTTTATCCACAATCTTTTTAATATGTGCTAATTTAGCCCATTCTTCTTCTTCAGACAAATCGTTTCCTTCTTCTGTAGAAGCAAATCCACATTGTGTTGAAAGTGCTAAATTTTCAAGTGGAATCGATTCAAGCGCCTCGTCTAAGCGAGCTTTAATGTCTTCATACTTTTCAAGTTCTGGATGTTTAGAAGTGAAAAGTCCTAACACAAGCAAGACCTCTTTTCTTTGATTCCAGATTTCTGCTAAGGGAGCAAAAGAACCTGAGCGAGCATCATCGTATTCTAAAAAGAAAGTATCATAATTAAGCTGACCTAAATATTTTGCCACAGGCTCATAAGAACCCTCAAATAAATAAGTTGATTTGAAATTCCCTCGACAAATATGAGTTGAAACTCTCAAGTCCTCAGGTAAATCCTTCAAGAGTTTATTAACAAGATAGACAATGTCTTCACACATCTTAACATACTTTTCATGATTTTCTGGATCATCTAGTAATCTGGCAATAAGATAAGCCCAAGTCGTATCGTCCAGTTGAATATAACGCGCACCCAATTCATAAAAGTGGAGCAAAGTTTCATGATAAGCTTGAGCCAAATCATCTAAGAATTCTTCCCAACTTCCATAAAATTCTGGCCAACGGTCTGAACGACCATCACGATTTGGAATTAACGAAGGTGAAGGAATAGTAACTTTAGGTTCAACTCCTTCTGGTAAAAGACTTTTTAAATAGTTAAAATCCGCAAAAAAGGGATGTTCTGGGTTAAAAGCGACTTTACCAGTCAATTCAATATTAGTTGTCCTTGTTTTTGCCCCATGGAATTTATAAGAATCCTCTTGTTCATAAGTCCCAACTCCATTAAGCCCCCAGAGGAAATCTAAGTGCCACCACGAACGATTAAATTCTCCATCTGTCACCGCTTTAAGGCCAACGTTCACTTCTTCTTTCACTAATCTCTTAATTTCAGATTCTTGAATTTTTTTAAAGTCACTTAATGGAAGTTGCCCTTCTGAATAAGCCAAACGTGCTTCTTTTAAAGCTTGGGGACGAAGAAAACTTCCAACGTGGTCAAAATGATAATGCTTATAAGTTTTTGTCATGAAATTACCTAGATTCTATTAGTTTAACTCATTCCATTGTAGCAAAGCGTCATTTCTTTGGTCTTAGAAATTTTTAATGACATGATGTAAATATTTAATATTAAATTCAAGTGATTGACTTAGGAGTCAGACTGGTATAAACTTTTACTTATAAGAGAGGTAGAGAAATGAAAGCAATTGGAACCATTGATTCTAGCAAAAATTTTATTGACTTTGAAATAGAAAAGCCAATCTTAAGACCCCATGATTTATTGATAAAAGTCGAGGCAATCTCAATCAATCCAGTTGATACAAAGGTTAGAAAAGGGATTAAAGGAAATTTAGCAGAACCAAAAATTCTAGGTTGGGATGGTTTAGGAACTGTCGTCGAACTTGGGAGTGAAACTAATCTTTTTAAGGTTGGGGATAAAGTGTTTTGGGCCGGTGATGTTACTCGTTCAGGTTCAAATGCTGAATTCCAAGCCGTTGATGAACGAATTGTTGGTTTTGCTCCCAAAAATCTGACCAAAGAAAAAGCAGTCGCTATGCCTCTAACAAGTTTGACTGCCTATGAACTTCTCTTTGAAAAACTAGAAGTGACTGATGAATCCAAAGGAAAATCACTCCTCATTATTAATGGTGCAGGGGGTGTTGGCTCAGTAGCAATCCAAATGGCCAAAAATGCCGGATTGACAGTGATTGCTACGGCATCAAATCCCCAAGCCATTGAATGGGTCAAAAATTTTGGCGCCGATTATACCGTCAATCATCATGAAAATTTGGTTCCTCAAGTTCATGAACTTGGCTTTAAGTTTGTAGATTATATTTTAATTTTAAATGCCGTTGTTGAACATATGCCAGCAGTAAATGAGTTAATTGCGCCACAAGGTTCGATTGCAAATATTGTTGAACCAGGGCAAGCTATTAATTTAGATCAACTAGCTCATAAATCTGCACGTTTTAACTTTGAATGGATGTTTACAAAAGTCGTCTCAAATACATCTGATTTACAAAGTCAACATGATATTTTAAATAAAGTTTCTGAATGGCTAGATAATGGCGTTCTAAAAAGTACAATGACTCAGAATCTCGGACCAATTACTGCTGAGAATGTGAAAAAAGCTCATGAACTCATTGAAGAAAATCATACAATCGGAAAAATTATCCTATCTTAATGATTAAAAAAATCCTCTTATTTGAGGATTTTTATATTTCATCAAAACGAACAATTAGATAAACGGCCCCTATCATGAAAGTAGAGCCCATCATCGTCCAACTTCCAAACCAATTTCCAGCAAGTGTTGCAATAGCTGCTCCAGCAAAGAAAATACTGATAAGCGCGGCATATATACCAACTGACCGGAGTTTTTGTTTATCTTTGGTAATGATATACTGAGCAAGATTTGCCGACATGGACTTCATATTACCTGTCATAAAGATACTTCCGTAAGCACGACCATGAACTTTTGTAAAAGTATCATATTGAATCGCCATAAAGTAAGAGAAAATCCCAACATAAAAGGAAACAGGAATCTTCAAGCCCAAACCATAAGCCAAGGCAAAAATTGTCACCCCTAACCATTGAACCAATAACAAATAAGAGGCATCAAAACGGCGACGTTTCATCAAATAGTGAGAATAAAAACCACGAGTCATTACTCCTAATATAAAGAAGATAATCGGAATTGCAAAATCCCAAAACCTAGCAAAATCTCCTTTAGCAATATTAATCCCCGCCTGAATAACATTCCCTGATTGTGCACCAATAAAACGGTCATTAAAATGAAAGAATGAGAAACCATCCATAAAACCTGCATTTAATGCAAAAATTAATGCAATACGCAGTTTTTCTTTAACTTGTCTATCCATAATTAGAATTATATCACAAAGATTATTTTCATTGTTTTTCAATAATGGTTTGAATTTCACTTTTTTATTTATTATTCTAGATTTAAGTAATATATTAAATAGTGAAGCGGATTCAAAAGACTAAAAGAATCAACTTTTTTGAGTTATAATGAATTTAAACGATTAAGGACAAGCGATTTTTCACTTTACTAACGAGGAGGAGTTAAAATGAACGGTTATCAACAACAATACACTTGTATCAAATGTGGCAATCATAATTTTGAAGAAGATCAACTTCAAGCAACCGGTGGAAATTTTTCAAAGATTTTTGATGTTCAAAATAAGAAATTTATTACTATTTCTTGTTCTCAATGTGGTTATACAGAACTCTACAAAGCACAAACGAGTACGGGAATGAATATTTTAGATTTTTTATTGAACGGTTAGCTTAGGTAGTCAATAAATTTGAAAATAAGACTTAGGTCTTATTTTTATTTAAGAAAATTAAGTTATAATGTAAAGTACATACTTTAAGAAAAGGAAGAGAGTCTTTATGGCCGTTTTGGAATTAAAAAATATTAGGAAATCCTATTTTCTTGGAAAAGAAGAATTTCCTGTCCTCAAAGGAATCAACCTCGAGTTTGAACGTGGTGATTTCGTCAGTCTCCTAGGAGAATCTGGGGGAGGTAAGTCAACTCTGATGAATATCATTGGAGGACTTGACCGTAAATATGAGGGGGATGTCATCGTTGACGGCCTTGCTCAAAAAACAAAAAAAGAAAAAGATATGGATGCTTACCGTCGAGATACTATCGGCTTCATCTTCCAATCTTTCAATCTTGTTAGCTATTTGAGTGTATTAGATAACATTTTAATTAGTCTTAAAATGACAAGCTTATCTGATAAAGAACGTCATGAAAGAGCGATTGAGCTCACAAAACAAGTCGGTCTTTACGAACACCGTAAGAAAAATCCATCACAACTTTCTGGAGGACAAAAACAAAGAGTCGCAATCGCGCGTGCCCTAGCTTCTGACCCTGAAATTATTCTTGCTGATGAACCTACCGGTGCTCTTGACTCACAAAACACGAAAGAAGTTTTAGCACTCTTACGTCAAATTGCTCAATCTGGTAAAACAGTAATCGTCGTTACTCACTCACAAGAAGTTGCTGATTACGGTACAAGAATTATCCGTTTGGCCGATGGACAAATCACAGGTGACGAACGTCTAAAAGAACCCTATCCTGTTGAATCACATCAACGGATGAACTCAAAAGCGTTGTCATATCGTGATACTTTTAGAACAGCCTTTAAACACTTTACTCACTCTTGGAAAATTAATTTATTAATTGCAATCGGAACAGCAATCGGCCTGTTCTCAGTCATCTTTTTCTTAGGACTAGGAAATGGTGCAACCAAATATATGAATGACACCATTACTTCAAGTGTCAATCCGAATGTGGTCACCATCTTCAAGCGGACAACAACTGATAATAAATTAGGAAATGAGCAAGCACTCCAACAAACGCAACAAGAACTTGGAAATGCTGCTACTAACCTTGACAGTACTCATCTTTCAAAATTGAAAAAAGTTGATAACGTCAAAAAAGTTGAGCCAACTTATTCAATTTCTGGCTTAGGAACACTTACTGCCAGTGATAAATCTAAATCTGGTTTAATGACTCTTGATACTTGGACTCAATCAAATATCAATGATGATTACGTTGCTGGTTCAAAACCTGCTGATGGCGAAATCGCAATCTATGCTAGTGATGCTAAAGAATTAAATAAAGATTATAAATCATTAGTTGGTAAGAAAATTACTTTAAAAATTCCAGCTAAAACAGCTGCTGGAACAAGTGTTGAAGTTACAAAAGAATTCACTGTATCTGGTATTTTGAAAAATCCTCAAGGCCCAGCAAGCTCTTCTAGTAGCCTAATTGCCACTTACAATACTGTCAAAACTGCTCTCGAATCTGCTAATGCAGATAGTGATGCCACTTATGCAGTAGTTACAGTTAACAAAGTAGATAATGTCAAATCAGCAACTTCTGACATTCAAAACTTGAAAATTGATGGAACAAAAGCATTTGTTACATATAGTGTTACTTCATTCCTCGATGTCATCACTAATATTACAAATATCGTCAGCTATGTTCTTGCCGCTATTGCCGGAATCAGTTTGATTGTCTCAATCTTTATGATTGTTGTTACTACTTACATGTCTGTTGCTGAACGGACAAAAGAAATTGGTGTTATCCGCGCACTCGGTGGACGTAAGAAAGATATTTCTCGTCTCTTCACCGCTGAAAGCTTGATTCTTGGTCTGTCATCAGCCGCTATCGCTATTGGATTTGCCTACCTCGGACAATTCCTCATCAATAAAGCTCTAAGTAGTTTCCTTGACGGGGCAAGTATCGTTCAAATTTCTGGTGGACACATTATCTTTGCGATTATCGTTGCTGTATTAATTGCTCTCCTCGCAAGTTTAGCTCCAAGTGGACGTGCAGCACGTTTGAACACAATTGAAGCCCTCGCTTCTGAATAACATACAAATTCTTCTGTCAGTCATTTCAAATGACTAACAGAACTTGTAGATGAAGTTTATCTACTGACAGCCTCTGTCAGTAAACCTATGATTTCAAAAAATAGACCTTGCCAAAAGACAAAGCCTATTTTTTGTACTTTATATTGTTTGGTGGTCTTCCAGCCTTATGTTAGAATTAAAGTAATAGACAAATAAAAGGAGTATTAATGCAAGAAATAATTATCCAAGTCATGAACCAATTTGGCTACTTTGGTGTTGCCTTTCTCATTATGATTGAGAACATCTTCCCACCAATTCCTTCCGAAGTAATCTTAACTTTCGGTGGTTTCATGACTACTTATAGCGAACTGGGGATTATCGGCATGATTATCGCAGCCACTATTGGTTCTGTGCTTGGGGCATTGATACTCTACTTCGTCGGTCGTCTTTTAAGCGTTGAACGCTTAGAAAAATTAGTTTCTGGACGTTTAGGAAAAGTACTTCGTCTTAAACCAGAGGACATCACAAAAGCTGAAAAATGGTTTTTAAAGAGAGGATATGCAACAATCTTCTTCTGCCGATTCATTCCTTTAATTAGAAGTCTAATTTCAATCCCTGCTGGTTCTGCTAAAATGAAACTCCCAAGTTTTCTTATTTTAACAACCTTGGGAACACTTATTTGGAACATTGTTCTAGTGTGCCTTGGAGCCGCTCTTGGTGATAACTGGGAGATGATTGCTGGAATTCTTGATTCTTACTCTTCAGTTGTGGTTGTGATTTTAGGGATTATTTTCATCCTTGCGATTCTTATCTTTGTCAAGAAACGATTTTTCCCCAAAAATAAAAACTATTCATCTGATACAGAAAAATAAGCTTTAATGCTTATTTTTTTTATAAAATTTCATTAACTTTTGTTATAATTGGTAACACAAAGGAGATTTTATGGTATCTAAAGGGCGTTTAGCCGGTTTTATTGATGCAATTATTGCAGTAATAATGACCATTATGTTATTAGAATTCGAATTACCTAAAACAGGTGGAATTCTTGATTTTTTGAAAGATAATCTCGTCTATCTGATTGCTTATCTTTTGAGTTTTATCTATGTTACAACTTCTTGGTTTAATCAACAATATATGCTTTCACAGGCTGAGAAAATCACTCGTCGAATCTATCATAGTTGCATGATTTGGGTCCTCTCATTATCAATGCTTCCTGTACTTTCTGCTTGGGCTGGACGCACAATGGACTTCTTTCATGATTTCGGAATCCACTCACCAAAAGCACCTACCCTACTCTTTATCGGGATGATTTATATTTGGGGATTTGCATATAGTTATATGACCGATTGTTTTATTGCTGACAATCCTAAAGAAAAGGCTGAACTAATCGCTCAAATGGAAGTTTATCACTATTTACGGAATCCTTTTTGGAAGATTGGAATGGTCATTAGCTTCATTATCACTTTCTTCTATCCCCCTTTTGTATTCATTTATACAGCAGGAGAAATGATTATTGCGACAATAAGAAGTCAAAATAAAAAAAGCTCAACTTAAATCGTTGAGCTTTTTAGTTTATTGACCAACAGTCAATTGTTCTGAAACATACTTAGCATAGAGTGGATGTGTGGCAACAAGTTCATTATGTTTACCACTCCCTGTGATTTGACCTTTTTCAATGAAGTAAATCTTATCCGCATCAACAATTGTTGAAAGTCTATGCGCAATTACGAGCGTTGTGCGACCTTTCATCAAACTATCTAAAGCCTTTTGAACCATTGATTCTGATTCACTATCCAAACTAGCCGTTGCTTCATCAAGCATCAGGATTTTTGGATTTCTCAAGAAAGCACGAGCAATTGCTAAACGTTGTCTTTGACCACCAGATATTTTCACACCTCGTTCACCAACTTCCGTATTAAGTTGATCAGGCATATTTTCAACAAAGCTTCTTGCAAAAGCTAAGTCAAGAACTTGCCAAAGGTCATCATCTGTATAGTCTCCTTCAAGTCCATAAGTTAAATTTTCACGAATGGTTCCAGCCATGATTGCTGAATCTTGACTGACAAAACCAATTTGACTCCGCCAATTTTCCAAAGAAATATTATCAATCGGTTGATCATCAATTGTAATTTTTCCTGCCGTTGGTTGATAAAAACGTTCTAAAAGAGAGAAAATTGTTGATTTACCCCCACCTGAAGGTCCGGCAAAGGCAATAATTGAATTAGGTTGAGCTTCAAAAGAGATATCATGTAAAATTTGTTCAGAATCATCATAAGCAAAGTCAACATGACGAGCTGAGAGGGTTTTTCCTTCCAAATCAAGACTTTCTCCTTGATGAAGTACTTCTTGTTCTTCATCAAGTAATTCAGTCAAACGGCCAGTTGATCCTGAAGCTTTAGCAAGTTCTGTAAAGAAAGTTGCCACAGTTGGTACGGCTCCGATTAAGTTCATCAAATACATCATCATTCCAAGCAAAGTCCCAAGACTCATGACTCCTGTTGAGATGAGATAAATTCCGTAAGCAAGAAGTCCAAAGATCATCAGCATCATTGATAACATCATAACTGGTGACATCAAACCATCAAAGATGGCTTCTTTTACCCCAATTTTATAAAGCGCATTGACATCATTTTCTGCTTTTTTAGAGGCTTGTTTTTCAGCATTTGAAGATTTTACCAAGCGAATTTCTGATAATGATTCACTAGCAATCCCTTGGAAATTTGCTAAAGAATCTTGTCTAGTTCGCCCAATTTTTTGACCAAAAGTCATAATTGGGAACATAATGAGCATAACTACTGGAACAGCAATAATCATGGCAAGGGTCAAACGCCATTGCATCTGAAGCATGAAGACAATTGAACCAACCAAAAGTAAAATAGACGTAAAAGCTTGTGGAATACTGTTTGCAATTAAATTTTTAACTTGGGTGGTATCGTTGGCTAAACGAGAACTCATTTCTCCTGTTTTTACTTCGTCAAAATATTTTACTGGCAGATGAATCATTTTATCCCAGACACGCGTCCTTAGATTTTTTACAACTGATTCACCAAATATCCCAAGGACAATTGCTGCAATAGCAGAAACAGCAGCTGAACCAATATAAAGAGCGATAACTAAGGCAACTTTGCCACCGTTTACTCCATGTCCAAAACTATTAACAAGTGGTTGAACCATTTTGGGGACTTGTAATTGAATTAGTGTTCCAACGATTCCTGCTAGAATCCCAATGATAAAGAAAAGATAACGTGGCTTTGCAGCACGAATCAATTTGACGAAATGTTTAATGGATGTTTTGTCAACCGCTTTTCCTTCGATACGATTGGCCATTTGTGGACCTCTTTCCATTGTTTGCTTACTTCCTTTTTCTAATTATTAAATTTCAAGACGAAAATAAATGATTTCAATTACTTTTCGTCTTAAATTATTTTTTATTCTTCCAAATAAACTTTGAGGTTTTCTAAGACAAGTTGATAGCCCGCTGGGTTTAGATGCGCTCCATCAAAAGTTAATTCTTTTTTCAAATTGCCATTTTCATCAGATAAACCATCATTAACATCAATAAAGTGAAAATGATGGTTATCTGCAAGTTTTTTTATTTTATCTGAAGCTTTTTGAAACTTTTCATTACTTCTCGTTTCAAATAAAGTTTTTTCATCTGAATCTTGACCAAAATCAACCGTATTAATCGGATAGTAGCGCATCACATAAACTTGCGTTTGAGGTAATTTACTTTCTATTTGAGAAAGAATTTGATCATAGTTATTCAAAAACTCATCTTCTGGAATCTCAAAACCGATATCATTCGTTCCAATATTAATAAAGATTTTTGAAGGTTCCAAATTAAAAGTTTGACTCTCTATGTGTTCTAATAAAAATGAGGTCGTCGTAGCTCTAACCGCCCGATTGTAGATATAGTGTGAAAAAGTAACTTCCCCAGCTTCCTCCCACTTCTCAATAGGAAATATTTCCATTAATGATGAGCCAACAAATAAAGTTTGTCCTTTTTTTGCTGATAGGTTTGCCTTGTCATAGCTTTTAAGAAGTTCTTCTTGAAAAGCTGCAAGTTGAGGGTTTATCGTAAGAGCTTTGGTTTCTTTTGACATTATCTTCTCCTATAAATTTAGCTATTTTAAATCCACTCTACTTTGTTTAATTGAGCCACAAACTGTTTCTCAGCTTCCGGTAAAAACTCAATCGGGTGTTTTTTAGACTCTAGCTTAATCATTGATTTTGCAATAATTTTATCGTGCCAATTAAAGGGGATCAAATTATTTACCTCCCCTCCAAAGTTTGCGATAGCTACAGCATTTTTACGCAAAGGTTCGGCGATTTCTTTTTTAATCACTTTCGTAAAACGATCATATTCAACCATTGTAACGAATGCCGCAAAAGGTTTCGTTTGCAAAATTTCTTGATATTTTTTTAAGAAACTGCCTACTGAACGTTCAAATTTATGACTATAAACAGGGCTGGCAACAATCACAGCATCAAAATCTTTAGGATTTACTACTTCAGCATTTAAATCCACAAGTGTGACCTGATTTAAATGTATCGCTAGCTTTCTAGCGCACTTGGCAGTATTTCCTGTCTTACCAGCGTAAGCGATGAGTGTTCTCATTTTTCGCTCCTTATCTATTCAACCCTTAGAAATCATCCCAGTTTTCTGGTTTTTTAGGCTCTTTATTTTTGTCTGTCTTTGGCTTAGAATCAAAATCTGGACGACGGTTTCCGTCAAAATCACCAAAACGATTTTTCATTTCCTCTGAAAAGTGATCCCAATGTTCATTAAAATCGGCTTGATCTCTTCCACCAAAATTATTTTTAAAGCTATCTTTGAGCTGCTTACCAAAGGCTTTCCAATCTTCACCAAACGGAGCTTGTGAGCGTTCGTCACGACGCATACGATTTTGTCCACGTTTCATTTCTTGAGATGAACGACGCATTTCACGTTGCCAATTTTGCATTTCACGGCGCATGTGATTCCCAAATGCATGACGGTCATGAGCATTCATCATATTTTCCATAAATGGATTTCCGAAAAATTGTGCCATTCGTTGGAACTCTTGATCATTACGTGCGTCGTTATTTTCTACTAATTTTTCCATTAGAAAGGCTAATTGTTCTTGTTCTTCATCTGTTAGATTGCCAAAAATTGTTTCTGAAATATCATTATGCATTGTATCACGTGTTTCTTGAGCTTCACGACCTTTATCAGTCAAGAAAATACGGCTGACACGTTTATCATTTTCATCTTGTTTACGAATAACCATTTCCGCTTCTTCTAATTGTTTAACCTGAGCTGTTACACTTGAAGGTTTGATATCAAGAAGTTCGGCAATTTCTGCATTGGTTAGACCATCTTTATTCCATAATTCAACGAGTAAACCTTGAGCGCCGTTGCGGTTACCGCGGTTTTTCATTTGTTTTGAAATCCCAACTGCTCTTAAAGCAAAAAGGATGTTTGGATTGTGCAATAGTTTTGAAAATAGATTCAATAAGTTGTTTGTTTGTTCTGACATTATGTATTCTCCTTATATCAAATTCTTTGTAATTCGTCATCAAAAGCATAGATTAGTCGTTCATCTGGGCCTTCAATAAGTCTGATGAACCAATTCAATTTTTGAATTATTATTTTTATCATCTTAATCATTGGTTCTCCTTTACTATCTTTTAATTTCTTGAAAAGTTTAAATTAATTAGTTAGTTTATTTTTTATTTACCTAACAAAAAAGATTATAAAACATTTAATTAGTTTTGTCAATATAAAAACTAACTAAATTAAAAAAATCAGCCCATAGACTGATTTTTTATATTATTCATTTCCTAAATCAAGTTGATAAAGTTCTTTAAATGTTGGGTTATTCTCCAGTAATGACGCGGGTTTCCCATCAAATTTAATCGAGCCATTTTCTAAAAATAAAACTCGGTCCATATGATGAACACCTAATAAGTGGTGAGTAATAAAAATAATTGATTTATCACGGAGCCGTTCAAAAAAGAGACTTAAGAGTTGATTTTCTGTGATTGGGTCAAGTGATACAGTTGGTTCGTCAAGAATTACAACATCAACATCTGATAAAAGAACCCGTGCCAAGGCTAAGCGTTGACGTTCTCCACCAGAGAATCGTTCTCCCGCTTCATCTACTGGTGTCAGAAGTTTTTGAGGTAATGATTCAACCATTTTACGGAGGCCAACTAATTCAAGAGCTTCCCAAATTTCAGCATCACTGGCATTGAGTTTCGCCAAAGTCAAATTAGAACGAAGGCTTGTCGCAAAAAGATAAGGGGATTGATTAATGACACCAATTTTTTCTTCAACATTTTTAGCTTTAGATGGCTCAACACCAGAAAATTGAATATTTCCACTTTGGGGAACTAAATCTCCTCTGATTAAGCCGGCAAGTGTTGATTTACCCACGCCTGAACGTCCCAATAGAGCAATATGTTCTCCTTGTTTAACTTCTAAATTAAAATTATCAAAGATTTTTTTATTTTCTTCAAATGAAAATTGGAGATTATTGATGACTAAATCTGTAGAAACAATTTCCTCAGTCCTTACTTCTTCATCTTGGTCTGGTAAGTCATTTAAACGATTGATTGAATCGCCATAACGTTGCGTTTCAACCACCGCATCAGACAAAGGAGAAAAAGCATCAAATAAAGGGAAGGCAGCAAGACTAACTGCCGCAATATAATTAGGCGCGTCTCCCAATCTTAAGGCACCAGAAGACCAAATCATCAAATAAATCACTAATGCGCCATAGACAACTTGTAAAAATAAATTTCTTCTACGTCCGAAAGCTAATAGTTTGGCTTGAATTTTTCTAGCAGATAATTCAGAACCTCGATAAGCTGTCAGAAAATCTTCTTTTCTTCCTGAAAGCACCCAATCTTGTAATCCTAAAATATCATCTGTCAAATGAGAAAAAAGTTGATTGCGATAAATTTTGAGTTCTTCATCTAATTTTACTGTAAATTTCAAAGAAATTAATGGCAAGATAACAATCAAAAATCCTAAGAAGAGCGCTAAACCTAAAGCAAACCAAAGTGAGAAAAATCCTCCAGCAATAATTAGAGCAATCGATAAACTTCCAGCAATTAAAACTGGAAATAATGTTCTCAAAAAGAGGTCTTGTAGATTTCCAATATCTTCATTAAGAACACCCAATAAGTCACCTAAACGGTAACGCTCTGCTAATGTAACGGCCGTTTTTTCCAGTCGCAAATAGAGTTTTTTTCGTAAGAGACTTGTGATTTTTAAAATCCAATTATGAGAAGTTAATCTTTCGACATAATGCATCACTGGTCGTCCAATCCCAAAAATACGTACAAAGAGAACTGGAACATAAATCATTAAGATATTTTCTGGTTTTGTTGCTGATTTAGAAATGACATATCCTGAGCTGAACATCAAAAGTCCCGCCATCGAAATTGTAATCGTTCCTAAGAAAATAGATAGAATAAAGCCTGAACGATTTTTTTTCAAAAATGGAGAAATCCAGTCATTACCAAACAAAATATTTTTTAATTTCATTATTTCTGACCTCCATTATCTGATGAAGCTTGGCTGACAGAGCTGTCAGTAGATTTATCATTTACTGACGAAAAGTTCGACCTCTCAGATACTTTTTCTTCTTGGTCCTTTACTGATTTGCTTGTTTCATTGTCTAATAAATTTTTGTCATCATCAACGCCACGCATCTGACTAAGTAATTTTTGATAGTAAGTATTTTCAGATAATAGTTGTTCAGGAGTTCCAATTCCTGCGACCTGTCCCTCGTTTAATACGATGACCAAATCCATTGATGAAAGCCAATGAAGACGATGAGTAGCAATGAAAACAAGTTTATTTTCAAGTAAAGGTAAAATATTTGCTTTAATTTCTAATTCGGTTTCAATGTCCAGATGAGCTGTCGGTTCATCAAGAAACAAAATATTGCGGGTATGACTTAAAAATGCTCTGGCTAATGCAACACGTTGAGCCTGTCCCCCTGAAATTGTACGACCACTGGCCCCAATTTGTCCATCAAGACCAATTTCATCAATTAGACTTTCTAAACCAGCAAGTTTTGCCGCTGCTTTGATTTCGTCATCAGTAGAATCAGGTTCGTAAAAAGCTAAATTTTCACGAAAAGTTCCTGCAAAAATATAAGTCTTTTGTGGAATGAATTGAACTGACTGACGATAGTTTTCGTCAGTTAAAGAAGTCAAACTTTGCTCATTGAGTTTAATTTCACCAGCTGATGGTTTTAGAAATCCAGCCAGCATTGAAAGCAATGTTGATTTACCAGAACCTGAATTTCCGACAATGGCAATTTTTTTAAAGCCATTTACTGACAGATTAACATTTGAGATTCCACGCCCTGTGTCGTAAATTTTTCCTAACTCTGTCAGTTGAAGTTGTGAATTTGCACTCCAAGTTACTTTTTCTGTAAGTACTGACAAAGTATTTTCCTCAGTTGAAAGAACTTCATTCACAGCTGCCAAAGCATTTTTTCCATTAAGCGTCGCATGATAATCACTTGCAAAATCACGCAGTGGAAGGAAATATTCTGGTGCTAAAATTAGAGCCGCCAAAGCTGGAAAAAGTAAAATATCACCGCTCATTAAACGAAGTCCCAAAAACAGTGCGACAACAGCAACCGAAAGACTTGCAAAAAAATCAAGGGCAAAGGTTGAAAGCATAGCGATTCTCAATGCGCCCATCGTTTCTTTACGAAAGTCTTCAGAAGTTTTATAAATTGAATTTGAGTAATCTTTAGACAATCCAAAATATTTCAATGTAGAAATTCCACGCAATGAATCTAAAAAGTGATTTGATAAATATTGGAAAGTTTTGTATTGACGTTCAGCACGTCCTTGTGCTGCGTATCCCAATAGAATCATAAAAATAATTGCAAAAGGAAATGTCAAAGTTAACACAATTCCACTTTGCCAATCAAGAAAATACACTGGAATCAAAATTAACATTGGAATGATCATCATATTTAAGACTTTGGATAGGATCAATTTAATATAATTTTCAACCTGATCAATTCCTGTGATTACTGTTGTTGCAGCTGAGCCCGAACCTAAATTAGCAATAGCAACTGGACCAAGTCGGAAAAATTTATCCAACATATCCCCTCGCAATTTTGTTGCTAATTGGTAAGCAAGTTTATCCAGAGCCTTTGAACGACCAAAATTAATAATTTCACGGCTCAAAAAGCAAGCAAAAAAGCCCAAAACCCAAGGAATGGTATGAGAAAATAATTGTCCTTGCCAAAGCTTAGTAATTGCAGTAGCTAGAAATAAAGCTTGACCGGCAATTGCAATGAATTGAAAAACTGCCAGAATCCCCAATATCGGAAACATTCTTCTTACACCTGGCAGTTCAAAAAGAGATTTATCAATCATGTTTAAAGTTACTGATGAGATAATATTTTACTGACAGAACTTACCAGCAAAGCTGATAGGTCCTTCATTCACGGATTGAATGACTTCCTCTAACGCATTCAACTGACAGAACTTACCAACAAAGCTGACAGTTCCTTCATTTACCGATTGAATGACTTCCTCTGGGCGCATTCAACTGACAGAACTTATCAGCAAGGTCGGCAGTTTCTAAAATCTGCTCATAGAATTTCTGTCAGTAAAATAAAATTCCTCAGTTCCTTTCTAAAAAATTTAGGTCAGAAAAAATTTTCCTGACCATAATATGTAGTTGTCTTAATTAATTATATCAATTTACAAACTAATCTGAAAATAACTGGTTCAACCAGTTATTTTCATGTTTTATTTTTTAATTCTTTTTCTGAAAATGAAATAGGTCCAGCCCATATAGATGAGTACAAATGGTAAGATAACCAGAGTAATGATTGTCATTGTTTTCAAAGTATAGCCTGTTGAACTAGCATTTTTAATCAAAATACTGTGAGCAGGGTTAGTTGCAATCATTACACGTGGGAAAATCCCTTGGAAAATCAATGCAACAAGGGCAATGAAAGTCAAACCTGAAGCCAAGAAAGCAGACATTTCTTTTCCTGCACGAACAGATAAATGTGCCACAAGAGTTAGAATAACAATCAAAGCAAGTAAAACTAAAGTTCCAATAAAATGTTTTTCAAAGAAATCAGTGAAAATAGCTAACAATACAGCGAAAACAACTTCACCAGCATAAAGAACAAAATAGAGAATATTAGCTATCTTTGCAGCTCTCTCACGTAAAGCTCCCTCTGTTTTCAAGGCTAAATAATTTAAGCCATGAAGCCAAGCTAAGAGCATTACAGCAACACCACCAACGACTGACAAAAAGTTAACGTAAGTAGTAAAAGTAGCAGTCACATTTCCTTTAGCATCCATTGGAACGCCTTGAATCATACTTGTAAACATCAATCCAAAGAGAAATGGAATAGCAAAACTTGCAACGCCCAAAACTTTTGTCCAGAGCATTTTTCCTTTTTCCGTATGTGAGTGATGACGAAATTCAAATGTTACTCCCCGGAAAATCAAACCTACTAAAATCAAAAATAGAATAAGATAGAAACCAGAGAACAATGAAGCATACCAATAAGGGAATGAAGCAAACATTGCCCCACCGGCAGTTAATAACCAAACTTCATTCAAATCCCAAACTGGACCAATTGATCCGATAGCTTGTTCAACCTCACGTTTGTCCTTGGCAATTGTAATTGCACTCATTCCTACACCGTAGTCAAAACCTTCGAGGAAGAAAAAGCCACTAAATAATACTCCAACAATAATAAACCAAAAAAGTTGTAATCCAGTCATTATTTATCCACCCCTTTCTCATCAGTTTCTTTTTGAATTTCACTATCTTCTTTTGATGAAGAAGCAAAATTTTCTTGACTAAATGAATCTAAAGAAACATAAGCTGTTTCCGCTCCTTCTACTCCTTGTTTCATTCTTTGAAGCGTAAAGTAAACCATCACAGCACCAAGGAAACAGAAAAGGAAGAAATAGACGATATTTGAGAATAAAAGTGAACCGACAGAAACATTTGGTGAAACTGAATCTTTGATTGTAAATAACCCATAAACGGTCCAAGGATAACGACCAAGTTCAGTAACTAACCAACCTGAGGTAATCGCAAGGAAAGGTGCAAATAGCATCCAACGATAAACTTGTAAGCCAAACTTATTTTCATATAGACTTGGTTTTTTCTTTCTAGTCCAAAAGAGCCCCAGAGCAGAAAGTAAAATCATTAACATTGATAGACCGGCCATAATCCGGAAAGTCCAGAAGAGAACCGTTACTGGTGGGAAGAAATTACCGCCAATTTCTTTAGCTACATCAGGATATTTCTTTTGAAGTTGAGCGTTAATTTCATTCATCCCTTCAACCGAACCGCTTGGACGGTGATAAGTCAGAATTGAAAGCATATAAGGAATTTGAATTCCAAATACTTCTTTGTGGTCAGCTTCATTAAAGAAGGCAACCATATCCCAAGCCGCAGGGTCAGGTGTTGTTTCATAGACCCCTTCAGTTGCAGCAAATTTCATAGGTTGAGAGTTTTTAACTTCAATCATTTGTTGGTCACCAGCAACAAAGTTACCAACTGCACCGATTAGAGCTACTAAAAGTCCTAAACGTAAAACTGGTTTAAACATATCAATTTCACGATTTTTAAGAATTTGATAAGCTGAAATACCAGCAACCACAAAACCACCAGTTACAAGGAAACCTGTTGCCACGTGGCTAAATTCCAAAATAGTTTGAGGATTTGTCAAAAGGGCAGAGAAACTTGTTAATGTTGCTCGTCCACCTTTAACTTCATATCCCACTGGATTTTGCATCCATGAGTTTGCCGCTAAAATCCATAAAGATGATAAGAAGGTCCCAACAAATACAATCCAAAGTGTTGCATTGTGCAATTTCTTACCTAATTTATCCCAACCAAACATCCACACTCCAAGGAATGTAGATTCCAAGAAGAAGGCAAGCAAGGCCTCAACGGCTAAAGGTGCGCCAAATATATCCCCAACATAGCGAGAATAATCTGACCAGTTCATTCCAAATTGAAATTCTTGGATAATACCAGTTACGACCCCTACTGCAAAGGATAAGAGCATAATTGATCCAAAAAATTTCGTCCGTTTTTTCCATTTTTCATCACCAGTTTTCACATAGATCGTTTCCATGATTGCTGTCATGAGAACCATTCCGACAGAAAGTGGTACAAAGAAAAAGTGGAAGATTGTCGTCATCGCAAACTGAAAGCGTGCGAGAGTTTCAATAGTAGGCATAATAACTCCATCTTTTATATTTTTTATTTTTAAAAGTAACTAATAACAATATAGATTTATAAACTGACATTATCATAAAATCTGATAAGTTTATTGTAGTTACTTTCATTTAACGAAATAGTAATAGTATCTATAGTATCCCTTCTCTCACCGCTGTATGATTGAGAGAAAAGTAATTGCGCATTACTAATAAGTTGAATAAGATACATATACATTTTTACAAGAGAAACTATATTAATATTTTTAATTTCAATTGAATAAATCCTAAGTTCTTCTTCAATGACAATTGAGTATCTATTCCCATCTTGAGTTATTTCAAGATAGTTTTCTAGTATTTTTTCTAGACTAGTCATAATTAAAATCCTATTTTTACACCAGGAGCAACTCTTGCTCCTTTTCCAAAAACATCTCCTGATTGCCCTGTCAATGTGACAGTCCCTCCAGAGCGTCTTGGAAAATTAACATAACCTGTAATCCAACCTCCCCATGAATATCCTCCCACTGGATAATATAGAGTCCGGTATTTCTTATTGTAGTACTTTACAGTAATTTCACCTCTGAATGTATATCCGTCTGAAACTTCCTCCCTTACAGACCAACGAACACCAGAACTAGTTTTATCTAGTTTAGAAACTCCACCATTCCCATAGACAGTTGTAGCATAAGCATTTTGGAACATTAAATTTGAAGAAAAAATACTTGTTACTAATATAATAATAATAATAAAGACTTTCTTGTTACTTCTTTTTTGGGTTCCTATACTCATTTTAACTCCTTTCTTATTTTTAATATTTTTAATTTATTTTAGCATTTGTGAATGTCTTTGATTTTTAAACAAAGGCACTAACATCTGCAAATAATTTAAAATCACGTTACACTATATTTTATCATAATGTAAGCGCAGATAAAAACGATTGATTTGTAAAAAACTTTTAACAAGTGTAACTTTTCAGACACTTCTATAGTTTTTAAAATACAAAAAACCTATCATTAAAGATAGGTTTTATTAATTACTAATTAACGAACATCTCCCATTAATTTCAAAATAGGTTTTTTGATAATAAGGAGGATAATTCCCACGATAATACCAATAATACCAGTAATCGCAAAGAAGTGAACTTCTGTTGCTGCTTTAAAGAGTGGTGTAATTTGAGCATTGATTGCTTGTGAAGTTGAATCTGCCAAGAACCACATCGCCATCATTTGTGATTGGAAAGCAACTGGAGCTAATTTTGTTGAAACTGATAATCCAACTGGTGAAACAAGTAATTCACCTGCCATTTGGACAGCAAACATCAATACTAACCAAAGAGCACTTGCACGACCAGAAGTTCCGTTCAAGAGACCTGGAAGTGTCATAATCAAATAAGAGATCCCTGTCAACATCAAACCAAGACCAAATTTTACAATTGTTGAAGGTTGACGTTCACCCAATTTATTCCAAAGACGAACAAAGATAGGTGATAAGAGAACAATGAAGAGCGGGTTCAATAATTGATACCAAGAAGGGTCAATATGGAAAGTAATTCCAAACCAAGTTGGGTCCAAATTAGAACGTGATTCTCCCCAAACCGCAATAATTGTAGAACTTTGTTCTTCAATTGCCCAAAAGACAATAGCAGAAAGGAACAAAGGAATATATGCTGTTAATTTACGACGTTCATCTGATTCTACCTTTTTAGAGGTAAACATCATTACAAAATAAATAATTGGAACAACAATACCGATAATTGATAAAACATTAATGAAGTTATTAATGAAATTAGCTGGACTTGCTTGATAAAGTAAGAAGAAACCAATAATAGCGACAATAACAACAATTGTCAATGTAATAAGAAAATTACGTCTTGCTTTTGAATCCATTGGATTTGAAGGTTCGCGTCCAATTTCTGGGAAGTGACGAAGACGTCCATACCAATAAGCAAATAATGCAAAAATCATACCGATAGCTGCAAGTGAGAATCCTAAGTGATAATTCACACCTTGTCCAACTGTCCCAACAATCAATGGAGCAATCAGAGAACCCATGTTAATTCCGACAACAAAGATATTGAATCCAGTGTCACGACGTGAGTCATCTTTAGAATAAAGATGTCCAACCATATTTGAAATATTCGGTTTAAGCATCCCTGTTCCCAAGATAATTAAGAATAATGCCACGAACAGTGAAGACAAACCAAATGGTGTTGCTAAAGCGATGTGTCCCAAAGTGATTAAAACTCCACCAAGGAAGATTGTGCGCGAAGCGCCCAACAAGCGGTCAGCAACCCACCCTCCAACGATTGTTGAAAGATAGACAAGTGCACCATAGATACTTACAATCGCCATTGCTTGAGCTTTAGGAAGTCCTAAACCTGCGTTGTCAGCAGTTGTCAATGCATAGAGGTAATAAACCAGAATGGCACGCATCCCATAGTAAGAAAAACGCTCCCAGAACTCAGTCTGAAAAAGCGTCAATAGGCCGCGAGGTTGACCGAAAAATGTTTTTTCTGTTTTGTTTAAGTTTTGCATAGATTATATTATAAAGTTTTCTATACAACTTGTCAAGTTGTCAAACAATTTTGCCTATACAGATTCTTTGAAAAACGCGGGAAAAAGAGGGACAATAACAAAATTTCATAGATATTTATTTATATTTTCTTCTTTTCTAAAATAAGATTTAGCTAAAAAATATAGTTTTTATCATTTTTTACTGACAAATAAATCTGTCAGTAAAAAAAACTTGCATCAGCAAGTTTTATATTTTCATCTTTAATTCTAAATTTGTTTTTCCACTAATCACTTTTTCTGTCAGTAATTTTTTTAATTCTGGTAAGAATTTCAGATTTTGTAAAAAAGTAATTTCTTGAACTTCTATATTAAGCTCATCTTCACTCGGATTAATGAGTTCAACAAAAACTTCTGAATCTGTATATCGCAATATTCCTAACAACCTGTCAGTAAAAAATGTTGAAAACTCTCCATATTTCAAGCTATTTTCTGACAGACGTTTTTGCGTCCAACTTTTATAAGCGTTGTAAATTTTGGGTGAAATGTTATCCCAAGGAAAATATTTACGATTCTCAGGGTCTTTTCCACCTGACAATCCTGCTTCATCTCCATAGTAAATACAAGGAATTCCTGGTAATACAAAAAGCATTGCTAACGCTACTGACAGATTCTTTTCTCCAACCATTGTCAAAATTCGTTCAGTATCATGAGTCCCTAGATTATTTAGATTATTAAAAAAAATATCTTTAGGATAATTCTCTTGCAAAGTCATCAATTGATGCGCAACATCTTGACTAGAACGATGACCATTTAATAAATTAATAATTAAATCACGAAACGGATAATTCATAGCAGCTTGCAAACTTCCACCAAGAATATAATTTCTTCTTTTTCCATAAGAAATTTTGTTAGAAGCATCTTCCCAAATTTCACCAATCAATATCTTATCTGAATAAGAGTCAAGATTTTCTCGAATTCCTTTAATAAATGAATCAGGGAGTTCATCAGCAACATCCAGACGCCAACCATCAATACCCAAGTCATTCCATTTAGCTAAAACAGAATTTTTCTCACCATAAATAAAATTGCGAAAAGAATCATTATCTTTGTCTATTTCAGGTAAATCTTTAATTCCCCACCAAGATTTATAATCAAAAGGATAATTTTCAAATTTAAACCAATCAAAATAAGGCGAATCAGGATTTTTTGCTGCTCCCTCATCATCGCCATAATCACCATTAATATTGAAATAAAGTGAGTTTTTTCCTACATGAGAAAAAACACCATCCAAAACCAAATGCATTTTTTCTTGATGAAGCAACTGAATCAATTCTTCAAAATCTTCCTGCCTACCCAGCATTGAATCAATTTTTAAGTAATCATTCGTATCATAGCGATGGTTACTTGTACCAGAAAAAATTGGATTAAGATAAATCGCGTTGATTCCCAGTTCTTTTAAGTAAGGAATTTTTTTAATAATTCCTCTTAAATTTCCACCGAAAAAATCCCAACGTGCAATATCACCATTTTCTTCTTTAACATAAAAAGGACTATCCGTTTTTCTTCCATAGATAAATGAATTGGGTTTTGGGTGATTGATTTGACCATTTTCATTTCCATTATAGAAACGATCTGGGAAAATTTGATAGAAAACTGCTTCCCGATACCAGTTGGGAGCTTGATCTTCTTTTTCAAATACCGTCAACTGATAAGGTTTAACATCATTTTCATCAGTATATAGAAGTCCCTCTCCTCCTATACCAGAACAACCATAAAATCGCCTAGTTTCTCCCAAATCCGAAGACTCGACTATTTCAAAATGATAAAAATAAAGTCCTGGCTCTTCATCAAAAGGAATGGTAATTCTAAAATCTCCACCTGAATCTTTGGTCATAGAAAATTCATAACGTTTTCCAAAATCACGTCGAATTACGCATGTCACAAGTACAGAAGGTTGGTCAGTTGTAAAACTCAAGCTCATTGAGTTTCCAACCTTGATGGCCCCAAAAGGTTGTTTATAATCTAAATTCCACGGATTATAATAATACATCTAATTCTCATTTCCTTTATTAACACTTAAGGCTAAAGGCTCCTAAAATTTATTCTGTCAGTAACAAAAATTTCTGTCAGTAAATTTCTTCATTCTTTTTTAGCCTTTATATACCAAATGTCATCAGCATATTCCCTAACTGTTCGGTCAGAACTAAAACGTCCCACATTGGCAATATTCATTAAACTTGCTTGAGTCCATGCTTTTTGGTCACGGTAAAGTTTTTCAAGTTCAGCTTGTGCCCGAACATAATCATTAAAATCACGAAGTACAAAATATTCATCATTATAAACGGTGAGCGAATCAAAAATTTCGCGACCTTCACTTTTAATATTTGGCACCGTTCCGTCAATTAAGGCATTCAAAATTCGATTAACTACTGGATTTTGCTCATAAATATCACGCGCATTATAATTACCATTGCGATAATATTCATAAACTTCATCCTTAGTCAGCCCAAAAACAAAATTATTTCCATCCCCTGCCGCTTCAAAAATTTCAATATTTGCGCCATCAAGTGTTCCAATGGTTAAAGCACCATTTAGCATAAACTTCATATTTGAAGTTCCAGATGCTTCTTTAGAAGCCAAAGAAATTTGTTCTCCAACATTGGCTGCTGGAATAATCACTTCCGCCAAACTTACATTATAATTTTCCATAAAGACAACTTTGAGTTTATCTTTAATCGCTTGATCATTATTAATCATATTTGCTATTTCGTTAATTACTTTAATGATAGATTTAGCATAATGATAAGAAGGAGCTGCTTTTGCCCCGAAAATAAATACTCGAGGAACCCTATCTAATTCCGGATTATCTTTCAAATCAAAATATAATTTTAGAATATGCAAAGCATTTAACAATTGTCGCTTATAAGCATGCAGCCGTTTTACTTGAACATCAAAAATTGCATCAGGATTAACCGTAATTCCATTTTGTTCTTTAATCACTGCAGCCAATCGTAGCTTGTCATCTAATTTAGCTTTTTGAAGTTGTTCAAGCGTTTTTTCATCATTTTTAAAATTTTTCAGCAGCTTTAATTCATCTAAATCATGACGCCATGATTTACCAATTGTTTCATCAATAATTCCAGACAAGCGTTCATTTGCAATCTGAATCCAACGACGGTCAGCAATTCCATTTGTCTTATTATTAAATCGTTCAGGATATATTTCATAAAAATCATGAAGTTCAACATCCTTTAATAAATCAGAATGCAATTTGGCTACACCATTAGTTGAATGTGAACCAATGATTGACAAGTTGGCCATATGAATTTGTCCATCTTTGATGATTCTCGTATTATGCACCAGTGTTGCACCCACTTTAGGAAGCAACTCAGCCGTACGTCTCCGGTCAATTTCCACAATAATTTGATAAATCCGGGGCAAAAGTTGTTTAATCATCTCTTCTGGCCACTTTTCCAAAGCTTCAGATAAAATTGTATGATTGGTATAAGACATCACCTTGAGGGTTGTATCCCAAGCTCGATTCCAGCCCACACCATATTCATCAACTAAAAGGCGCATGAATTCCGGAACACAAAGTGCAGGATGTGTATCATTAATATGGACAGCAATATAATCCCCAATTTTTCGAATATCTTTTTTTTGTGTTCCTTTATAGTGGTGCAAAATTCGTTGAAGTCCAGCAGAAACAAAGAAATATTCTTGCTTCAAACGTAAAAGTCGCCCATCATAATTAGAATCATCTGGGTAAAGTTCAGCAGTAAGCATCGAAGTTTGTCGCATATAATCCAAATTTTGAAATTTAGGGTCTAATTCCTCTGGAACTTCTGAGCGCCACAGACACATATTATTAACCGTTGTATTTTCAAAACCAACCATGGGCGTATCATATGGAACAGCTAGAACACGTTCTTGGTCCTTATAATGAGGAATAAGATTTCCATTACCATCATCTTCTAACCAAACTTCACCACCAAATGTCACTTCAACTGCTTTGTCTGCTCTACGAACTTCCCAAGGATTCCCGTTATTTAGCCAAGAATCAGGTAATTCTACTTGGTAACCATCTACTATTTTTTGTTTGAACAATCCATACCTATAGCGAATGCCATTTCCATTTCCTGGAAGCCCCGTTGAAGCCAAAGAGTCCATGAAACAGCTAGCTAAGCGTCCCAAACCTCCATTTCCAATGGCCATATCTGGTTCTATCTTAGCAATCTCATCCAGTTCAATTCCAAAATCATTTAACCCTTCTCGAACGGTATTTAAGATACCTAAGTTAAGTAAATTTGATTTAAGCATTTTTCCTGGTAAAAATTCAATCGAAAAATAATATGCTTGTTTTTTTCCAGTTTCATCCTTATATTGATTATCGGCTACCCAAATATTAGCATAGTAATGTTTCACAACAGATGCCAATGCATCATAAATTTCTTGGTAACCTGCTTTTGTCAGGTCAGTCGCAAATTTTGAAGTTAGACGCTCTTCGAAATCTTGCTTAAATTGTTTTTTTGAAAGTTTCAATCGTCGCTCCTTTATTATTCTCAAACATCTTTTATTTTAAAATGAATTCTACCACAATTTAATCACAAGCGCAAACGTTTGCGTAATTTTATAATTCTTGATAGAGCTCAATGTATTGTTGAGCCTTCGTTCCCCAAGAAAAATCTTTACTCATTGCTGTTAAAACCATTTTATTTAAGACTTCTGGTTCTTTTCCATAAACTTCAAGTGCACGATTAATCGTCTCCAATAAAATCTGTCCTTCAAAATCAACAAAACCAAATCCTGTTCCTTCTTTGCTAATAGGATTAAATGGAATCACAGTGTCTTTCAAACCACCAATTTCATGAACGATTGGTAAAGTTCCATATCTCATTGCAATCATCTGTGATAGGCCACAAGGTTCAAAAGCAGATGGCATCAAGAAGAAATCAGAGCCAGCATAAATTTCCTGAGCAAATTGAAGGTCAAATGCAATATTTGCTGACAACTTATCTGGATATTTTTGAGAAAAATATCTAAAACCTTCTTCAATTTCAGGGAAACCTGTTCCTAATAGGACAATTTGCACATTTTCTTCCAATACTTTTTCCAACTGACTCAAAATTAAATCAAATCCTTTTTGATTCGTTAAACGGGAGACCATCCCAATCAATGGAACATTTGCATTCAATGGTAATCCTGTTCGCTTTTGGAGCTCTGCTTTCATTTGGCCTTTACCAGAAAGCTCTCCCTCGCTGAAATGGTAAGGAATTAATATATCATTTTCGGGATTATAAATATCATAATCTATCCCATTTAAAATTCCAGAAACTTTTCCATCTACATATTGCAAAATTGATTCTAAACCACAACCAAATTCTGAGGTCTGGATTTCCTTAGCGTAAGTTGGCGAAACTGTATTAACCCGATCCGCATATAAAATTCCTGTTTTTAACATATTTAGCATACCATTATGACGGACGACTCCTTCAAAATAGCGTTCCATTCCCATACCAAAAAGCTCACTTAAAGCGTCTCCATGCATCAAGCCTTGAAATTCAATATTATGAATGGTTAGTACTGTTTTAATTTTTTCATAGGCCTTAATCCAGTTGTATTTTTCTTTAAGTAAAAAGGGAACCATTGCAGTCTGCCAATCATTGACATGCAAAACATCTGGAATGAAATCTAACTTTTCTAAGAGTTGGCAAAGAGCCAAGTCAAAAAAGGCAAAGCGCTCTCCATCATCGCCATAACCATAGAGTTGTCCCCTACCAAAATAATGTTCATTATCTAGAAAATAATACTTCACACCTTCTTTTTCTAGACTTTTAACTCCAACATATTCGTGTCGCCAACCAACATCAACAAAATCATAAAATTCATCTTTTAAAAGTGAACGATATTCTTCTTTCATTTCATTCTTAAAATAAGGAAGGATCACAGCAACTGAATCTATCTCACTTTTTTTAGCCAATTCTTTGGGCAGTGCTCCAGCTACATCTCCAAGTCCTCCCGTCTTAAAAAAGGGGGCACATTCACTTGATGCAAATAAAACTTTCATTTTTCTCTCTTTCATTTCCTCTTTAAAATATAATTCTTTTTTTGACTTTTATTCAAGAACGCCGATAAATATTATCAGCGTCATTTGTCTTCTATAAGATATCTGCGGTAACAACTGTTCCTTTAGGAATCACTACTGGTTTTTCCGAACTACCAATAATTTTGACATTATTTTCGACAACCACTCCTTTATCAATGATGGCAAATTTAACTTGAGCGCCACTTTTAACTTCAGAGTTGGTAAAAACTAATGATTCTTCAATTAAGGCATCACCTTGAATCTTAACTCCACGAGAGATGAGAGAATTTTTTACTTTACCATTGATCATACAACCAGAACCTAATTGACTATTCTCCACTTTACTATTCTCAGAAAAATAAGTGGGAACTTCATTTTTAATTTTAGTATAAACTGGTTGGCTACTATATAAAAGAGAGGTAAAATTTTGGGGGTCGAGCATGACCATATTGGCATCATAAAAAGACTTAATATTAGTGATATTACTCATATAACCTGTGTATTCATAAGTATTCACATCATAGTTCTTCATATAAACACGAATGAGACGGGCAATTGAAGTCAATTCTCCCATATCTTGCATCTCTTTTATAAAATTAATCAACCAATCGGTGTTCACGATAAAGAGATTCAAACAAAGGGCTTCTTTTTCTTGGGGATTTTCTAATTGATTAACATAACAGTTACTCATTTTCCCTGATTCATCAAAACGAAGAATAGTATCATACTCACTTGCTAAATCTGGAGAAACTTTTTTATAAACGGTGGTTATTTCCTTACCTGCCAATTTATGTATTTTAAGAACAGCCGTTAAATCGACATTACAAATAAATTTACTACCCAAAAGAACCGTATATGGTGCTTTAGATTTACGTAAGAAACTTAACTGTTGAGCAAAATAATCCTTACCTTGTTCCCTTAAACGGTCAAAATCTTGCTGAATATAGACAAAGTAGCGACTATTAAAGCCATCCAAGCCCCATTCGCCACCTGAACCTAGATGGTCAAAAACAGATTGTGTTTCTCCTTCATTAAAGGTCATAAAAATATTATCTACATGGGCATTTGATAATGATGACAATGGAAAATCAATCAAACGATATTTACAATCAAAAGGAAGAGTAGCAATCGGACGAACCTCTGTTAAGGGGCTTAAGTGTTTGCTTGAAGAAATATTTGAGAGGATTGCTGCCATTTTATTACTATTGTTCATTTTTATTTTCTCCTTTAATTTCTCCATGACCAATCACTGCGACTTCATTTTCACCGATTATTTCTACATTATCACCAATTTTTGCATTTTCACCAATGATTGCATTTTTGATTGTAACGTTTTCCCCAATAAATGTCCCAGACATAATGAAACTATCCTCAATCACTGTTCCTTCTTGAACATGGACATTCTGTGAAAGGATTGAATGAACAACTGTTCCATCAACGTAACAGCCATCACCAACAAGTGCATTTTTTACATTGGATTTTTCTGTGATAAACTGTGGCGCTGAAATATCATTATGTGAATAAATCCGCCAAGATTTATCTGTAATATTTAGTTCATTATTTAAATCAAGAAATTCCATACTGGATTGATGAAGAGAATCAATGGTTCCAACATCTTTCCAATATCCCTTAAAACGGTAAGCAAACACATTTTCTCCAGCTTCAATATAAGCCGGGATAACATCTCCACCGAAATCTTCCATCGGATTTCCTTTCGAGTAACCGTTCACAAGAACTTCGCGAAGCCTTTTCCAATTGAAAATATAAATTCCCATTGAAGCAAGATTTGATTTTGGTTCTTTAGGTTTTTCTTCAAATTCAATAATTCGGTCATTATCATCGGTGTTCATGATTCCAAAACGGCTTGCTTCTTCAAGCGGAACTTCCATTACTGAAACTGTTAAACTGGCTTCGCGTTCTTTGTGGCTTTCTAACATGGCTTCATAATCCATTTTATAAATATGATCTCCCGAGAGAATGAGAACATATTCTGGATTTTGCTGGTCAATATAAGAGATATTTTGATAAACAGCGTGAGAGGTTCCTTCAAACCATTTAGAACCTTCTTGTGAAGAATAGGGTTGGAGAATAGTGACTCCACTATTGATTCCATTTAACCCCCATGGTGCTCCATTTCCAATATGAGCATTTAGAGTTAAAGGTTGGTACTGAGTAATGACGCCAACATTTTTTACATTTGAATTTGCACAATTTGATAAGGCAAAATCAATGATACGATAACGACCTCCAAAAGGAACAGCAGGTTTTGCAACATCTTTTGTCAATTTACCTAAACGCGTCCCTTGACCACCAGCAAGAATAAGACCAAGCATTTCAATTGCCATAATGAAACCTCCATTTTTTTCACAAAATTTTTGTTTTTTTACATATTTATTATTATTTTATAATTTATACTTTCTAATTCAAAATGATTTACTTTGAAATTTAATAGGCTCTTTTACTTTCTTTGATAAATTTCTTTAAAAATTCAGTCCAATCCTGATTATCAATCAATGTTTCAAGTTGACAATGCAATCGGTAATTCCAGTAATGGTATGGATTTGCTGGAATATTAATTTGTTCGGATTTTGCATCTTCTTTTCGCAATTGTTCACTCATTGCTAACCAATCTTGAATAGGTAAGATAACCATCATCGCATTGGAGTTTAAATGTCTTTTAACTATCTCTTGGATAATTTCTGCACTTGCATAATAAGGAGCTTCGCCATACCAACCCATGACTTCATTGTAGTAACGTTGAATTTCCTCATGATTTTCTTCCCACCAAGCTCTTAGTGGACTTGTATCGTGACTTGAAGTCGTTAGGACCGATAAATAGGGGACTTCATTTAAAGGACTGACAAATCGATTATCTGAAGGCATTCTCTCAATTATCAAACGTAGAATATTAAGATGATTCATGACGTCTGGTACATTGGCGGGAACCATTCCTAAATCTTCACCACAAGCTAACATATTCGTAGCATCTTTTAAAACTGGTAATTTTTCATAGGCCTTTTCTTTCCAAAATTCATAATTTCTTCCATAAAAATAGTCATTATAAAGTTTTTCAAGCCGTCCTTTATAGTCATCACCAAATTCTCGAAAGCTGATTGTTTGCATTAAAGAAATACGTGGATGATATTTCTCTAGATCCTCATCATCTTTTAATAATATTATATTTTCATGTAATTTATAAAGTCCTTCTCGCACCCAATCTTCTAATTGAGCTTTTTCTACTTTTTTCTGGTTATTATACTCATTTTGAAATGTATAATTTCCATTACCTATATAATCCAGAAATGTTTGAATAATCCAATCTCGATTATCTCGGCCAAAAATTTCATCAATTACCCAATCCTTGATGAAAGGATTAATAAACCGCTCGAGGCCCCATTGTCTTAATGGAATACCATAGTTATTTTCAATTTCTTCTGCTGACAAGGCAATAGCTGGTGAAAACTGGCCCAATAAACCTCTTACGGAATCCTCTGGCATCTGCCATATTCTAAAGAAACCAAGAATATGGTCCAGCCGATAAGCATCAAAATAATTAGACATAGCTGTCAACCGTTTTTTCCACCATGCATAACCATCTTCGGCCATTTTTTTCCAATTGTAGGTTGGAAAGCCCCAATTTTGTCCATTTACAGCAAAAATATCAGGAGGAGCGCCAGCTTGTTTATCAAGATGAAAAAGTTCTGGATGAGTCCAAGCGTCTACGGAATCATGAGCAATTCCAATTGCGATATCTCCTTTTAGTGCGATTCCTAATTGATGACAATAGTCAACGGCTTCTGAAAGTTGATAATGCAAAAGGTATTGCACAAAGATATACAAATCCAATTGATTACTTTCTGAAGTTAACTTTTCAAAGAAATCTTCACTATAAGTGGCATACTTTCCCCAATTCATAAAATTAGCACTTTGATTGATATCTCTTAAATACGAAAATGCCGCATAGGCCTTTAACCAATCCTCATTTTGTTGATAAAATTGCTGATAATCTTTGCTTGCTTTAAATTTATGAGCTGAGTTTTGATAAATAATTTCAGCATATTCCCATTTTAAGGCTAATGCTTTTTCATAATCTATTTTTTCTAAAGCATTTAATTCTAATTCCGCGATGAGAAGCTTTTCTTGTTGAATTTTTGTGAAAGAATCCCAAAAGATGTGAATATTTAAATAAATTGGATGCAATGCAAAAACAGAAATGGCACGATAAGGATATGAATCACGCCAGTCCATAAAAGTACTGGTATCATTAATTGGTAATAATTGAATGATATCCATCCCAGAACGGTGGGCAAAATCGGCTAACTCTTTCAAATCTGAAAATTGCCCTACCCCACTTGAGTTTTCAGTTCTTAGTGAAAAAACTGGCACTGCTATCCCTGTATGGTAAGCTTTTTCTCCGTAAGGTTCAATTGAAAAATTATTGGTGAGCATTTTTACTCCTTAATTCTCTAAAAATAGTGTAGAATCGCAAAAGAAAACGTTTTCTTTTATTATATATCTTTTAAAAAAAATATACCAATATTTAGTGTGATTTTTCAGAAAATTAATAAGTAATGTTAAGTAAGATAACTCATTAATTACAAAAGCTAGAAAATCGTAATAAAAAAAGCTACAGATAAAATTATCGGTAACTTTTTTATTAATTTTATTTTAAGAAGTTGGTTAATACACCATTAATGAATCGGCTTGATTTTTCATCACTAAAGTCTTTTGAAAGCTCAACTGCTTCATTGACCGCAACAACATTAGGTGTTTCTGTATATAATATTTCATAACTAGAGACTTGAAGGATTGCTTGTTCAACAAGAGTCAAACGTGAAAATGACCAAGTTTTTGCCAAATATTTAGAAATATTTGCTTCCAAATCTTCTTTTTTATCTAAAACTCCATCGACAAGTTGTGTAAAGTATTCAGGAGCTTCAAGATCTTCTGGACGGTCATTGTCATAATTGAGAACAAAGCGTTTTGTATTTTTCAAAAGCTCTGACAATTGTGATTGAGCATTATTTTCTGCTTGTGCTAATTCTTCATCAAGTTCTTCTTTTAAAGTACTTGGAGTGAATAAATCACTTGTATATTTTTCAAGAACATTTTCATGAAGGAATGAGAAGGTTTTTTGGAAAGTTTCAAGAGATTGTTCAGCTGTCGCATTTTCTGGAAGATTTTTGAAAAATTCTAGAACTTTTGGCGCAACAGGTTCTTCATCAAGTTCAATTTGGAACAAACGAATCAATTTCAAATTTGCCATGACACCAACAAATAAATTTGTTGCTTCATATTCATTCATTTTCTTAGCGTAACCACCAAAATCTCGCATGAAAGCAAGAGCTTTAGCAACCGTTGTTTTCTCGATATCTTTAAGTCCAAGAATTTCATAAATTTCATAAATGGCTTCTAAAGGTTGAGAAAGTCCTTTTGGAAATTTACGAACAGTAATTCGTTCATCACGAAAATCAACGTCAAAACGAACAGTTTGAGAAAGTTCTTCTTCTAATTTCTCGACGTTTTCTCTAAAAGAGCTTACGACATTTGTTGCCATTTCTTTTTGGACAGCATAAGAAAATAAGACCTGGACCGCTCGTTGACGAATCTGGTGTTGAGTGAGCGTCTTAGGCATCAAAAAATCCCTCATCAAACAAGTCTTCAAGCGCTGGTTTTGGTTGTTTTTCAGTCATAATTCCGACAACGTGGATATTGACTTCATCAACAATAATCTCAGTAGCTTGGGCAACTGCTTCTTTCACTTCTTTTTGGATTTTTGTAGCAACGGTTGGTAGGCTTACACCGTAAGTAAGGTACACATAGATATCAACAGCTACTTTATCGTCTTTTGAGTCAATATAAACACCACGGCCTTCATTTTTCTTACCAAGGCGGTCTGAAAAACGTTTGTTACGAAGGGCGTGTACCCCTTCGATTTTGGCTGTTGTAATACCGATAATTACTTCAAGAACTTCAGGGGCAATGACGATATCCCCAAGTTCTTCAGAATGTACAGTTTTTTCTGCCATTTTGATTTCTCCTTTTGTCTTTGCAAATTTTTCCAATTGGAAAAATTTCACTTACAAAATGAATTTTCTTTACTGACGAAGTCTTTAAACTTCATAAAGTTACTGACAAAAGGCTGTCAGTAACTTTTTTCAGTAATCGTACTTAATTAAGCACGTTTCAAGTATTCACCTGTTTGTGTGTTGATTTCAAGTTTTGTTCCAGCTTCAACGAAATCAGGAACGTTAACAACAAGACCAGTTTCCATAGTTGCTGGTTTACCAGAACCTGTTACTGTTGCACCTTTAATAGATGGTTGTGTTTCAGTAACTTCAAGAACAACTGTTGTTGGAAGTTGAATACCAATTACTTCTGTACCGTAGAATTGAATTTTAACATCTGTATTTTCAAGAACATAAAGAAGTTCATCTTTAACTTGTTCTACTGGAATTTCATATTGTTCGTAAGTTTCATTATTCATGAAATTAGCAATACCATCCATTGAGTAGAGGTATTGTGCTGTTACAGTTTCAATAACAGCTTGTTCAAACTTATCTTCAGGACGGTAAGTGTCATCAAAAGTTGAACCTGAGCGTACGTCTTTAAGTTTCATACGCATGATTG
>ERZ772786.74-NODE-74-length-39885-cov-5.255687_pt1 | contig 39885 bp, 64 predicted proteins | sample MGYA00511473_ERZ772786 | MGnify/ENA primary metagenome ERZ772786 (study PRJEB29015, sample SAMEA2738025) | human oral metagenome | biome: human oral; feature: human-associated habitat; material: saliva | place: China | collected 2252 ...
AAAAGCGCAGGTCAGGAAGTGTTTTCCCCGCGTGAGCGGGGATGAGCCCTGTCAACCCGCCGTATTCTCAACTCAGTGCTGCGTGACAAGCCTCACAATACCGTCAGCATCCTGCTCAACTGTCATCCGACCATGGATAAGCTTGCCATCCTCACCAAAGATCGAGCATCCACCATCAAGACGAGTCTGACACAAGCCGACAGCCATAGCACCCGTATCAGTCAAGAAGTAATCATCCCCCTGATACGACAGCCAGCCGGTACGCATAGCACCATTAGCTTCCAGGTAGTACCACTTGCCCTTAAGCTGCACCCAGCCAGTCTGCATTTCACCCTTCGAGTTCAGGTAGAACCAGTGTTCACCATCATTCACCCAGCCAGTCTCCATTACGCCGTAGCGTCCATCATGAACCGGGTGCAGGTAGTACCAGTCACCATCAATGAACTGCCACCCAGTCTGAATCCAACCCTTCTCATTGGCGTAGTACCAACTACCACCCACATGGAACCATCCAGTCTCGAAGTTGCCAGCAGGCAGTCGATACCACCAGCCACCATCCTGCGACACCCAGCCCTCCTTGTTCAGCAGCTCAAGATCAAGGTCGTCGTAATACTGCTGAGCCTTCTCAATGTACTCGTTCGCATACGTGTCACGCAACGAGGCCGGGCAAGCAGTCGAATAGAAATCACTGTGGGGGAAGACATTCACTCGCCACTGCGGACGGCCCAGACCATAGCCTCGACACAGGGCAGCGGTGAGGTGAGCACCAGCATCCAGTGTCTCCTCACTAATATCCCAGCCGCCGTCAGCGCCTGTAGAATTAGCGTGCTCAATACCAATCGACTTCTTGTTCACGCCCGGACAATGCCAGGCCGTGTCGTAGTCATGGACATACTGGCAAATATTGCCATCAATGTCCACATCATAATGCGCACTCGTACCATTCGAGCTGAACGCGCCATATACGCCACTAAAGCTCATGGCCTTACCAGCATTATGATGGACAACAACTCGATCAAGCGCGTTACCACCACGCCCCTCATCAAAGTTGTCAATCCACATGTTCGTGTCGGCGACAATATCTAGCCAATTCATCTCTTCAACCCCCAGTGTCCGAAGTCCTTTAGTTCTGCCTCAATCATATCAGCAAAGAACTTCTCCCCTTCCGAGGTCACATATGTCTGCCAATGGTAGTTCGGGCGCTGACCACCCCTGGTGATAGCACGACGCAACCCGAGCAAACCCTCAGCCTTCTCCGTCGGCACATTAATCAGGCCTTGGCGCTTCAGATAACCCTCACGAGCCAGTAGCCTAATGACCTTAAACGGGCCGATACTACCAATGCTCCTAGCAAACTCAAGTAAGCTCTGCTCCATCACACACCATCCACATCAGTAAAGAAAGCAGCAAACGGATCGTCCCCTGGCTCGGTATACAAGACATCGACAGGTGCAGGTTCGGTATCGACAGGGCGCAGAACATCCTTCGGACGCCGCATCGTCTTCAGGATAACCGTCCAGTCGATAGGCAGGTAATCATTCAGCAGGATCATGTCCTTGATGTTCAGACTGCCACGGACCAACTTATTGTAGAAGTATCGATCCGAGTGTCCCCCAACCTTGCGCCCGTCCTTAAACGCCGACAGCCCCGCGTCAATGAACTGCGCAAGCACCAACTGTCGAACATCCTCAAGACGGGCCTCGACATCAGCCGGGTAACCCATCTTCTTTCGTGATGCACGCGCATTCGCCATCCGTGCACGTGCAGCTTCCAGCTTTACAGGATTCTCAATCCTACTCACTTGCCAGCCTCCTTCTTGATCAAATCAGGGCGGAAACCCGACCAATGCTTCACAATAGCTCCCTTGGCATCCTTCACAACAACAACAGGTGCCTGACTGTACCCGAGGCTCTGAATGAACGACAGGGCCTCAGGGTCCTCAGACACGTCCACACTCTCATGCAGGATGTCCAGCCCATTCAGCTTGCGGTACGTAGCCACACACTGAGGGCAACGAGGCTTAGAGTAAACAGTAATGCTCAACTTCTTCTCACTTTCCAGTCGAACCAAACCCACCCTGGCCACGTTCCTTCGTAGACAAGACAGGCTCATCATACAGATCAGACAGGTTTTCCAGTCGCAGGACCACGATCTGCGCAACCCGCTCGTGTTCTTCAAGAACGACAGGGCTATCTGTCAGGTTATGCAGTGGCACAAGAACCTCACCCTCATACCCGGAGTCGATCACACCGACACCATTGGCAAGGATCAGGCCCTTCTTGTGCAGTGACGACCGGGCAAAGACGAGACCGACAGCCTCACTAGGAATGTCAAACACTCGTGGCGTATAGCCTGTCTTCACCATAATGGTCTCATGAGGGTAAATGATGTATGGGATCGACACCTCCAAGTCGCACCCCGCGTCGCCGTAATGCTGTCTGTAAGGCCGCATCTTCTTTCTCCTTCCTCTTTGTTGGTAATAAAGTGGGGGCCTGCCTTATGTTCGACAGGCCCCCGTTGTGCATGTTGTAAGCCTGCACAAGGCCCATACCTGGAAGGACGAACCCTCCTAGTACGTGTTCCTGAGATCAGAGGCGCGCTGTCTCAGGCCGTCTTATCAACCAGCGCCCACGAGAGGTCTTCCTCAGTGCTCTGGTCGCTTGCACACCAAAGGATAGCGTCGAGGGCAGTACATGGATCATTGACGACCCTCTCCACAAGGCCATCCTCATCAAAGATGACATACAGCTTCTCAGGTGTCACGACCAACCCCTTTCAATTGTCACCAGTTCATTAACAGGGTCCACAGTAACCTCTAGAACCATCATATATGGCGTCTCTTTCAAGGGCACCCCAACTTCGACAGTAAAGATGTCAGAGTCACTCCAGGCTGCCTCCAAGTCATAGTGGACAAACACCTACTCATGCTCAGTGAGCATACTGAGGACATCACCAATGTAGACCACAAGTATCCACCACCTTAATAAGGGAGATGTGATCCCTCAGAATAGCCGCAAGCTCCTCATTCGTATGGAGCCTGCCTGTGTTCGACGCCCACATGTCGGAGTTATCCAGCTTGAAGAAAGACCAATCAGACATATTGATAATAGTGCCATCAGGCAACTCGCTTGCATCGAACGTCCTGTAATCCTTCGACAGGAACTCATATGCCTTAAACTCACAGGCCCCCATGAATCACCATCACCTTTCCATTGCACTTGCGAGCAAGTTCCGCAAACTCGTAATCATTATAAGTCTCACCACTACAGGCAATCCAACTCGCTATCAATGATGCAAAAGACCCCCCAGCCACCATATTCATCAACACGCCAGGATAAAAGCACGTAGCATCAACGACAACAGCATTCACAAGAATCTGAAACTCAGTGCCGCTTAACTTCGGACTATCTTCAAGCTCGCTGCGCACCAGAGTAGAAATACCCTCAAGCAGCTTATCAACATCGGTCATCATTCTTCTCCTTTTTCAAACCATCAAGCAGTCCAAGAATCCTCGGGTGGGCATACGAGTGCCGGGCACGAAGAAACCCAGAATATAGTCATCCGACCACTGCCTGAACTCTTCCCATCTCTTTACATTCGCTCATTCAGTGTCGTCGTGTAGGTTTGCAGAGCTGTCTCCCACGCTAGCCTAACGGCGTTGACATCATCCTCTTCACCGACGTGGCCTCTTGATACTCAATAGACGACATGCACCCGAGCATGTCAGCAACATGCTTCAGCGCCTCATTAATGGCCTTCGCGTCACCATGGTCCTTGAACAGGTCCTTGAACAGGTCCTTGAACAGGTCCTTGAACAGGTCCTTGAACAGGGCGTAGTACTGCACCTGTGAAGGGTTCTTGTACTCGACACCGCACTCATCCTTCAACAGCGCGTTGGCATCAACAAATGCAGCGCGGCGGATAAACTCAGCAGCCAGTTCGATGGTGTTCTTCATCAGATAATCCCAATGTGGACGACACGCACGACATCATGAGCCGAACGGGCAGTATCAGCGAACTGCTCATGAGTGTACGTACGACCGTCGAACCCGATCCATGCCTTCTCATTGCGGTCACCATTACCAACGACACGCATTGCTTCCCAGCCATCGACAACAACGACAGTGCCCGGCTCAATGTCGAGTGAGTCCAACACGACTCGTCGGCACTGAAGTGTGAAGCACTCAAACTGTGTGCTTGTGAGGTCGGATGTGTTGGTGGTGATGATACCAGCCTCCTCAAGGGTTTTGACGAATGCTTTAATGAGCTGGTTGGTGTCAGTCATTGTTGTTCTCCTTTTCATTGGTGTCTGCGCCTAGAGGGTCAAACAGGACCACGGGCAGGTTGGTGGTGTCTTTGCGCATAAGGGTCGCGAGCTGTTCATGGGTAAGGTAATGGCCCGTCCGAGCTGCAAGCCACTGGTGAGGACCCTTTGAGACATCGACAAGCACGAAGACTGACTTGCGTAGCCGTACGACAGTGCCAGGGACCATGTTGTCCACGCTGATGTGGATTGGATTGTTGAGATTGGTCAAGGTGATGAACTCGCTCGGGTGTAGTGGCTGAGTCATGTTTTCTCCTTTCGTTGTTGATACCCATATCTTAGCAGCCAATCATTGAGTGTGCAACGTGACTTGACCCACGACCTCATACAGAAGGGGGTATCCACTAAAAATACACGCGTGTGGGTGGGTGGGGGTATGACACCCCCCGCCCCACCTCACCCCATATAGCATATGATTTTCTATTTGTCAAGTCGGGGTGCCCCCAAATCCCCGACTACATCCCTCTACCATGTTTTCCTAAATTTGTCAAATGATGCGCCCCGGGTCAAATGTGTAAAGACAAACCTGTCAGAGTGCCAACAAACAACCGTTTCAACTCGCGTGACTCGCATCATATGATCCCAGTCACAAATCAACCCTATGCTGCGTGCCCCCACTCACGAAGTACCTATCACCTAACCTAACTTAGGCATACCTAACTGCGTGGCTACACTCACGAAGCACAAGTAAAGTTGTGTTTACCTTTGTATCAACTTGCACGAACTGACATGATCTATTCGTCAGAGTGTCAGAGAAAAAATCCTCGCGAAAACCCCCTTTTTCGCTGATTATTTCTTGATTTTTTTATTGAAATACAATAAGTAAATTATTATCTACAGAGAATAGTTATAAAACATAGTTGTAATAACCATGTTCTATATACAAGATGTTCTAAAATAGAAAATATTCTTAATACTATAGATAATATTCTTTGTAATAAAGAAAGTTATAGGATCCGCGGAAAGAAATCATAGAAAAGTAGTGGTCGGTCAGTTTTCGAGCATCGCAAAAAACGCTCTAAACGCCCTCTCACGCCCTTTCAGCCCCCTACCTAGGCCAGGACACTACCCCCACCCTAAAACTCGCTCAGATCGTCTTCTAGACCCCTTAAACGACCTCTCGCATCCACACCCCTCCCCCACAGTCCGAAATCCGCCACGCTGTGCACACGCGATACCATCAACCCAACAGAAAGTCAACTCTAACCACATGCTGAGATGTCAAACAAAAGACCTCAGGCACACAAGACCCGGGGGTGTCGAAGAACACTTAACCCCCTCTTGCCTTGTCATTGAACTAAAAGAATGATAAAATACCAGGGTCACCGCCCTCAGTATGTGTAGAGATAAAGCAAGCAAGCTAGGCCGCCACCTTGTTGAACGGGGGGTGTCGAAAGCTTTAGCACGCGGGCCAGGGGGCGGGTGTTGGCAGCTTTAGGCGACAGCAAGGCCGGGGGTGTCGAACAGGTGAGCCCGCGTAAGGGCTGCACACACCCTTGTCGAAGATAAGGCCTCAAGGCTTAAACTAACCCGAGTTAGCCTATCCCCCTGGTGCTGTCTCCAGGGCTACATGCCTATAGCGAGGCAGCCCCTGCTACTGCTGCTACTGATAGCGGGGCAGGGTGTGTCGAAGGCGTTAGCCACGGAGCCTATCCCCTGGTCCCCTACTACTGCCCCTCCCTATGCCTATAGCAAGGCGCCCCTGTCGAAGGCGTGAGCAAGCCACACCCATAATGTGCCGCAGGTCACGCATACTTGAGTTGACACTCTGACAGACGCTGCGCTAAGCTTAAGTCATCGGCAAGGGAAACAGCCCAAAGCCCAACGACAAACGACCGCCGTGAGGCGGGCAAAGCCCTCGACCCGAACGATCTTGACTGTAAACTAAATGACGTGGAAGGCGTGGCTTGCACCACGCGGCGGGGTTGGCACCCCTACCAAGACTTCCACAGGCCAGGGCTTAGACGCACTGAGTAGCCGCTCACCGCGCTAGGCACCTCAGAGCCGCGACCCTGTCGTTCGCAACGACAGAGGCGGGTGTTGGCAGGTTCGATTCCTGCCCGGCTCACGATGTGACGCACGTCACGAAGCTTACAGTTGACAGAGTGACAACACCCCGTGTAAGCTGAAGCCACAACAAACCAAACGAGACCGAAAGGCCCAACCATGACACACCTGGTCACCCTCACCGACGAGTACACCCGCGTCCCCACCCTCACCCGCATCGCAGGCGACTACAACCGCTACAAGGAATGGTTCGCCCTCGTACCCGGCTTCAACGCCTACGACGCAGCCAAGTGGGCACAGCGCGTTTGCCGAGGCCTCCACGGTGACCGGGTGGCACTGAGGCAGCTTGAAGACGCAGGCTTCAAGCTCACGGTCTACTGACAACCAACGCCCGGCCCTGATCACAACCCACGCGGGGCCGGGCACCCCCCAAGGAACACAACGATGAACATCGCCGCCCTCGCAGCCATAGCCCTAATCGCGACAGCACCTGTCGCCACTTACGCAACCGAAACCAACAACGACGGACTCACAGTAGAGTATGTGCCCCTCGACCAAGTACCTGACTGGTATACGACCAAGCCCTACATGCAGACCGGGGTATGCATGATCACTGAGCATGACATCACCTGTGCCACCGACACACAGTGGAAACGCGTCACCTTCCACGACAGGTACACGCAGGCACTATACAAGTTCACCCGAAAGGAAGCGCCAATGACACTCACCACTATCACCGACGTGCACGACGAAATCAAGACCGCCCTTGGCGAGCACGCCGACAACTTCAACATTGAAGGCATCGCCAACGACGCCTACATCTTCAACCCCGCAACCCAGACCTTCGACCCCTCCCCCGTGACCTCATTCTGGGCAGCTGTCGAAGCCAACGCCAACGCCAACACCAACACCTACGAATAGTCTCCAACAAGACATCCCCGCATCAATGGCGACAAAGCCGGGTTCAATCCCCGGGCGGGGAACGAAGCACCCTCAACAGGTGAGGGCGCTCAAACCAATACCGAAAGGTAGAACCATGTCGAAGACATACAAGACCGATCCGTGGGACATCGAGGAAGCACGCGAGGTCACGTGGCACCCTCGTGAGTTCCGCCGGGAACACTCCCTGTACACCCGCCGCACCCGGGACCTGAGTAAGCGCATCCGTGCCCGCGAACGTCGGGAGATGGACCGCATCGCCCGGGACATTGAAGCGTGGGAGTCCTACTACCCGACCGGGGCAACCCTCCGTGAGTTCGAGACCACCACGAACAAGTACTGATGTCAACCATCAAGGCAACGCTTCAGAACCTGAAGAACAACGGTTGGGGCTACTACCCCTGCCTTGTCGGTGGAAAGCTTCACATCAACCTGGACGGGAACCTGTACATGCTCGTGCGTAACGACACCCACGAGATTGCTTGCCAGTGGAACAAGCACACGGGTGTCGTCTGGGTCCTCGGAGAGCTCGCCTGGCACGAGAAAAAGGTTATTGATCAGATCGTTGAGATTTGGTGGCCCTGGTACCAGGTTGACTGGGAGACCTGGGAGGTCACTCACCGCCGGGCATACAAGACACTGCTACCCCTGAAAGGCATTTGAGACATGACGATTCGGGACACACTACAAAGCGCTTACCCTGACTCCCAGTTCATGGGGACCCGTCGCCTCGGAGCCAAGTACACGCTGTGTCGTGGGATGAATGGTTTCTTTATTCAGAATCGGCTCACCGGCACAGTCATGTGCACCTGGGATTCACAGGGCGTCTTGTACGCTAATTCCTCGGGGCTGTCGCCATATGAGAAACGGCTCATCACCACGGTCCTTCGCATATGGCGAGGTACACCACGCATCAAATGGGACGTGTGGGAAGCACACGCTGTCCGCATGCACGACAGATGGGGGCGTGAGTATGCCCTCGTGAGTACACCCTGAGAAATGGTATCCCGGCCCTGTCGGTAGGTTACATGTGGGTTCGACTCCCACGCCGGGAACGACAAGCAGTGTCAACAGAAAGGAAATGATTTCATGACAACTATCGTCCTGAATGGTACGCGCGTGAACGCAATCAACAAGACCCCTCACGCGCTCAACATCTATGACCTTGAAGGAACGGATGTCCTTGTGACTGTTCCATCCTCGGGGATGGTTCGGGTCTCGGAGACCATTCGCACCGTGTCGGATGGTAAGGGAGAAATCCCCCTTGTCGAAGTGGTTCGGGACCCTTCCAAGCTGGAAGGTCTTCCCGAGGAACAGGAAGGGACGGTGATTGTCGTCTCGGATATTACCTACCAGGCGGCTAAGCCATTGGGTCGCAAGGACCTGGTGAAGGCCGGTCCCGCCGTGCGTGATGATGCGGGACGCATCATTGGTTGCCATGGACTCGCACTCTGAAAGAATAGGGAGCAACAATGTCAGAATACGTGAAGCTTATTGAGCGAGCTGAGGATTTGCTTAACCAGCTACTGGACGATACCAAGCATGGCCGGGTTATCCTAAAGGGCGCCAATGGGTTGTCGGATATTGAGATTCGCAAGCCGAGCGACTTCAACAAGCTGCCACTTGGTAGTGTCATCTCGATTGGAATTTGTGAGTATTTCCTAGTGACTGATGGACTAAATAGCAATTGTGTAAGCTATGACTTCAGGCGAATCCTCGCGTACCAGGAAATGTACATTGAGCTTGTAAAAGCTCAGGAAGCGGGTACCCCGGTTATGCTTCGTTACAAGGGAGCCTAATATGACATCTTTGAACGAATGGTGGGACATACTAGATAGGCTTGAGTCTGTCATCAATGCACCGGAATACATCACCATTGAGTACCCTGATATGTCCAAAGTCGTGGTGGATAGACCCTCAATGCTTCCTGTCCTTCAGGGTACAGTTCTCACACATGGTGCTAGTAGGGTGTACCTACTAAGAGAAAATGGAACCTGGGTGTCGTCTTGCACATGCAAGAACAACAACGGGGTCTACACTGCGGAAGAGTTCTTCAAGTACCTGTTGACGTTGGACCCACGCCTACCCTTCAAGGTTATTCACCCATAACCTTATCCCTGCCCTCGTTTGGGAGGCTAGCTAGGTTCGATTCCTAGGCAGGGAGCGACAGAAAAACAAACAAGGCTGAAAGGTAGAACAATGCTGTCAACAGTCTATGCTCAGAAAGTTCTGGGTAGTGATCCGTCAATCGAGTTCGCTGCAGATGTTTTGAACGGCCCTGTCAATATCTGGGATCAGACCTGTACCGCCATCAATGGTTGGTGTAGCAACGAGGCTGTCTACAAGGCATGGGACAAGTTGGGACGCCCTGACACGGAGGATTTCATGCCGCCTGACTATGACACCCTTACCGATCCCGAATGGCGGCGTGATGTCATTGCAGAGGCACGTATTAGTGCTATTGCACGGGTCATTCAAGATCAGCTGTATGGTCTGATTATTGACAGGATTTTCAGTGGGAAGCTCAAGGTTGTAGGCGCTGCCCTTGTCGAAGGACCCGAAGACCCTCATGGTGTCGGCTGGGTTGAAGGCGGAATCCCAGGGATTATTGAATGCGACTGCTACATCATGGAAGGTGACAAGGAATGATCCCTGAGTATCCGCCGCCTGATCCTTTTGCGGAAGTATGGGAACGGTTTGAAGCAGCCATTTATGACTTGATAGAAGAAATGAGGAACAAAAATGCCTAACTGGTACGGGATTGAAGGAATCAAGTTTGAATGTCATGGCCAACAAGACGGGTTGCTGTATTATAAGGAACACATTTTCAATGCCAATGACATACAAGACAGCCTGTGGGAGTTTTATCAGGAAGATACGGAAAACGGCCTTGAGTGGGAAGAGTTCGTCATTGCCAATGCTATTGGCTATTTGGAAGACCTTATTAATTCGGAAGGAGAATACTGATATGGCCACCCTCGGCTTTATCACCGGCTTTACTAGTTGCGTTGTCATGGTTATTTTGGGTATTGCACTACGAATAACAAGCAAGAATGACCTGGGTGCCACTATCCTTAGCGTGGCTTCTATAATCCTCGGAGCCGTGTGGGGATTCGTCTTCCTCGGTATGCTGATGGGTTGATGACTGGCATGTGGGAAGAGCTGCTTGAAGAAATCGGCAAGCAAGATGACTACCGGTCATACCTGGATAGGTTGCAACTCTCTGTTGCCGGGTACGTTAATGATGCGACAGGCTGGGACCTGACAATTATCAACCCGTGGTTTGTTGAACGAGGGTATGAGTTCGTAGGCTACTTGGACCTGTTCAGCGAGAACGAACCGTCAGGTATCTTCGTTGCTGTCGAAGGTCTCGTATGGCGGTGCAACACCAACACAGCCGACAACCAGCTGTACTGGTATTTCGAGACAGCCAGTGTTGAGGGCGTAAGCCTTGATGATATGCGTTTCCTACATGGCTGGGCACACCAGTTCATCTGGGATCAGGATAGTGAGGCATGCTATCTGATCAATATTGCGGGGTGAAAGGAAAAACAACATGAAAGTTAACCCTGAAATTCTCACTAATTGGGATAAGCGCAAGTCTTACAGCTCGGAAGAATTGGGACTTGACAAGGGCATGTGGGACTACGTGTCGAAAGATGGAACCCTTGGTATTATCGAAGAGTTTGAAGACATCTGTGCGGATGCTTTTGATGAGAAGAACGGGCAGCTTAGTCTCTTTGGTAAGCTCTACCGTGCGAGCGAAGTCGCTCGTGAGGTGGCTTGGGACGATTGGAATGACTTTGTTCGGGACATGCTTACACGTGTAGTGTCAAATGGGACTATCCGTCGGATTAACTGAAAGGAAATCAGTTAAATGAAACAGCTTGATATTAGCAATAAGACACTCAGAGAACTTGCATACATTGGCGTTGTCGGTGCTTACAGCGAGGCAAATCATTCCATTGGGATAGTCTGGAAGAACGCTTTGGTGACACACATCAAAACATTGAATGGATGAACGAAAACAACCCTAGTACCCTGTGGTAAGACAACAGAAGGAGAAAAAACAATGAACACTGAAGCACTCGTTACACGTATCATCAAGCTCAATACTGAGATTGCTGAGCTAACCGAGGCCCGTGACAACCTGAAGCGGGAACTGTGCGCAGCCTTCCAGCCGGGAGATAAGCTCACCGTTGGAGACGCATCTGTGTCGTTCATGGTGCGACGCACAGTTAACCCGGCGGCGGTTGAGAAAATGCCAGCTTTCAAGAAGCTGCCCAAGGCAGTACGTGAGGCTTGCTACGACAAGCCCAAGCTGAATGTGCGTAAGCTTGCAAGTCTGGGTCTGATTGACCTGGAACCTGCCACCAATGTTTCAGAGGTCTACGCGACGTTCCGATGAGATGGAAGACTTACGGCACAGGTAGTGGTTACACGGTTGAACAGGTGGAAGCCACTACCCGTGCCTTGGAAGACAGTAAGCTGGTTGAATACTCAACCCAGTGGCTTGAGGCTGTTCGACAGATGCGGGCTGCTGAAATCATTCACAAAACCCTGGGAACAGGGGCAGAGATTGAATTGCCTAACGGCGTAAGTATCTATATTAAGGAGGAGCCAGAATGCTAAAGAATTGGGTGGAAGGGTCTACTGTTAAGCTGGAAGAGTTTAGGGAAGACATCTTCTACGAGATGTACCATGATGGTGAGCTTGAACCCTTGCCTGAAGACCCTACGCTTGGTTGGGAGGCCTTGCATGATGACTGGGTTCGTGGGCTTGGTTTCAATCAGTGGTGGAATGAGATGCTTCCCTCCCTCGGATACGTAGAGTACACAGGTCAGGATGGCAGGTTCTTGTGGGTGAAGGATTGGGCAACCCTCGTTGTGATCCCCGGTCCTGTCGAACTACTGGCAGCCGACATCAAGGCAACGTTTAACCAGTGCACTCTTGACAAAATCGAATACGCAGAAGGCGTCGTCAAAGATGGAATCTTCTACGCGGGAATCATTGCGGCAGAAAGGGACTAACTAACATGGATTGGACCGAGTACCAGACAATTAGGTGGGCATACAAGGTTGAGGACTGGCATGACGGAGGGTTCTCATACCACGAACGACACGGGGTGTTCTATATGCCCCATGAGCCAATTGTCGATTTCCGTCCGCTCTACAAGCTGACAGCCGAGGAACTTGGGAGCTTCGAGAATGCTCAGGGTGTCATTAAGGACAATCTGTTCTGGGTCAAGTCTTGCAGGTTTGAAGGGAGAGATTACGTTGCAGACGCCCTGGACAACAGTTGAAGCCTTGATGGAAGATGGGAATGTTCCTTGGCAGGGACAAGACTCAGGGTTCATTTGGCTGGAAGAAAATGGCATTATCATGTGTGACCCGAAGTACACAGTGGTTGACTTCGAGACAGAGTATAAGCTTACTGAAGACGAAGTGAAGTCACTAGAATACGCAGAAGGCATCGTCAAAGATGGAATCTTCGATATCGCATCAGCACTAATTGTAGGAGAATACTACAATGCAGACTAATCTGGAACAGATGACAAAGGAATACAGTATCGCGTGCGCTAAGGCAGTGCGTGATACCATTCACAAGCTCGCGGCCAAGTGGGACAAGGAACTTATTGACGCACTTAATGCCAGTGACTTTAAGATCACTGTCGAACTCTATAACGAGGACCTGTGTATCGAAGCATACATTGGAAAGGATGGCTATTTCGGTCCTATCCGGTATGAGAATGAGGAAATAAACCGTCTCGTTCAGGAAGCATTTGATGAACTGCCCTTGCAGGTTGTTCTCAACGCACTGATCTACGATGAGCTGGAAAGTGCATCCCAGATTACACAGTGGAGGATTAAGTAAATGACCTTCACCCCCCGTTCCTACCAGTCCCGAGTGTTGGAAGGATTAGCAAACTCTAAGACGCCTTTCACGGGACTGGTAGGCGCGGGCCTTGGAACAGGCAAAACAGCAACAAGCATCTGGAACACCATGAACGCATTCGGGGATAAGATCAATGAACAGCTTATCCTCGTGGTTGCCCCTGTCCGCACTGAGTCAGGATGGTGCAAGCATTGGAAGATGCTTGCGGGCCTCGATATGGTCACCTTGTCAGGTAAGAAAACCAAGGCAGCCCTGCAAGTATGGGACAACCTGGAAGCTCGCAAGCCCGGCGTCTACTTTATTACCTGGGAGCTAATGCGCTCGCGTAACAAAGAAAAGCGCTGGGACGGTAAGGCTAAGAAGATGGTCTACAAAGCCATGAGCAAGCCCTTCTACGGTGTTGAGTTCGGCATGGTCATTGCCGACGAATGGCACCGCGCGTGCAATCATTCTTCCCTGAACTTTGCTGTCGCACGAAACATTCAAGCCAAGTACAGGCTGGCGCTGTCGGCGACACCAGCGGGGAATAAGCCCTGCAACATTTGGGCGGCCCTCAAGTTCCTATGGCCTAACCACTATGGCGGCTACTGGGACTTCTGTGCCAAGTTTTTCACGGAAGAGTTCAATGCCTTTAGCTCTTTCGGGAAGACTTACACGAGTGAGAAACACCCTGGTATGGTTCGACGTGGTGCACCGTCCTATCACGAGGTGTCTCAGGCTGAGGCTAATCCGGAGCTACCCGGCGTGATCGTTCACCGTGTCGAAGTGGGACTGTCTCGCGCACAACGCAAACTGTACAACGACCTGGAAAAAGATGCACTCACGTATTTGAATGACAAGCCACTGGCCTTGTCTATTCCAATGGAGCTAGACCTACGGCTTCGACAGATGACACTGGGAGTGCCATCATTTAACGAGGACGGGACTGTCGATTACAAGGAAGACTGTAAGTCCTCGAAGCTAGACGCAATGATGGACATCATTGCCGATCTTCCCGAGGATGATCCTGTCGTTGTGTGGGTACACTCGCAGAAGTTCATTAAGGCGGTCCTGTACCGTCTGCGCAAGGCCGGTATCTCATGCATTGAGGTGTCTGGCAAGTCCCGTGGTGACTTCCACGCCATGATTGACGGGACAGTCCGTGTCATTGTTGCTCAGCATGAGGCTATGAGTGAGGGTGTCGATGGACTGCAAGACGTGTGCCACACGGAGATTTGGCTCAGTCAGTCGAACAGCTTGGTCATTAACGAGCAAGCGACGGGACGCCTTAATCGACAGGGGCAAAAGACGGCTGTCAACCGCTTCCTGATCCAAGCTATCGACACGGTGGATGACCGTGTGCTAGGTCGCTTGCAGGAACGGTTTGACAGACTGAAGGCCAGCGGCCTAATCTAGGAAAGAAACAACAACCGAAAGGAAACTAACATGCATGACTACTACCGTGATTGTACTAACGAACTAAAGGCTAGTTGGAATGAGCGTAAGCGCCGCTCATTCATTCCGATCATGTTATGTATTGCTCTTACCGTGACGGGCCTCTGGTTCCCGTCGTGGCACATGTACATCGTGATTGCTTGTGCCTTCTGCCTTGCAGCTCTGGTAGCAATCTTCCTCGTGATCACGATTCTGTTCGTGATCCTTTGGGCACTCACCCGCTTTATGATGAAGGGAGAAAACTGATGCAGATCATTGAAGTAAATCACAAAACGGTTGCTAATCTTCTGAAGAAGAAGGTAGAAGAGTTCTGGTTGGACGACAACAAGGATGCATATATTAAGTTCACTGATGGCAGTGTCGTCTGCATTCATGTGCTTGATTACAAGTGGGAGACCTACGTGGCACTTGATGAGCGAAAGGAATTTGAGTCCGGATCATCATTCAACGACAGCCAAGACATTAACCTGGGGTATACCAAGGGAGGTGTTGAATACCTGTTCACGTCGCGAACAGTGTCAATCTACTTTGATAGCATCAGGTACTACATCAGTGACAAGGTTCAGTACCCAGTTCGACAGTATCTTCCAGTAGTTGAATTTCACTATTATGAAAAAGGAGAAACATGGGAGTAACCATCAAGGAAATCTACAGCCCCATCCTTGGCTACGGTTGGGAGGATTTGCCATCTGACTACATCAAGCGGGAGTATCTTCCTGTCGAGGATGGCATTGTCACCACACCAAGTGGGGTAAAACTTGGGACAGCTTTCCTTGCGAACGGTGATCTGCGATTGATTAACACTAGTGGCACCGTGTGTGCACAGTGGTGGACCGGTGACAGTGAGATGGCTGTTGTTGATCCTTTCAACAACCAGGTCTTCACCGTGCCGACACTGACTGACCTGAAGTGTAACGCACGAGAGCTGGTGTCGAAGAACATTGACCTCGACGCTGCAAAGCCTCTTGACCTGTCACTCATGTGGGTGGATCATGACCGAAACGAGGTAGGGTTCTACAGGGATGACTTCCCTGAGAACATTTGTCCCTACACCGCGCGTCTCAGTGGGATGAGTCTGCTTGCGCTTAAGGAGGATGAAGACGGCAACATGGTCGTTCTGAAGACTTCCGCACTCGCAAGGCTCATGCGATATATGGACGGGAACACGCTCGCGTTCCTTGACTATAAGTGGTCACGAGTTCCGAAGATCATTGACCCCCGCCAGGGAGTCACAGACTTTGGATACAAGGTTCTCGGATGGGCAGCTACTATGTCACCGGAGCATAAGGAGATTCTTTCCAAGTGAGAGAGTACATTCAAGCGGCACGGGACGAGGCTAAGAAGTCCCGCTGCGACCGTGCGCATGTCGGGTGCGTGATCGTTGACCGTGCGAGCGGTCAGGTGGTGTCGAGAGCATTCAACGAGACGCCACCTGGCCTTGAGCCGTGTGACACAGGCGGGCACAAAATGGTGGACGGCCACTGTGTCAACACTGTGCACGCGGAACGCGGTGCCATCCGCAAGATGACAGAACATGGGAGTGAATACGCGCTGTACGTAACTCACTACCCCTGTCGAGGATGCGCGCACCTCATCTCATCGTGCCCTGAGATTGTCGAGGTGGTCTACCTCGGTGACTACAACAACTCTAGCGAGGCAACTGCTCTCCTCATAGGACTGTCGAAGGGAGTTCATCATGTCGAAGGATAAGCTGGTTATCCAGGTTCCACCTGGGTTCCTGTTTACCTCTGTCGAACAGGACAAAATTCGCAAGACAAGGTGGGAGGTTAAGGCTGGCTCAGATCAGATCGTGCGCCACGCTTCGTGTGTCCCGTTGTTTGGGACCCGGGAGTTGTGGAAGGTCATTGAGGAAGGCGTCTTTCTGGTATTCATTAAGTCGCCTCTAGATGACCTGCATCAATTTGCATGGAACTTGTACGTCATGAAGGAAGAGCAGTACAAGGAATGGGCGTTGCATGAGTGACATTTATGATTCTCTTATCCTGGAGCTATCGAAGCCCTCAGCACGTGACCGTCAACGCAAGGTCGGCCCGTCTGAACTGGGAGACCTTTGTGAGCGCTGTCTTGCAGAGAAGCTGCTCGGCATCCATGAGGAAGTCAGCAACCACCCTCTCGCGCCGATGATTGGCACAGCCTTCCATCTCTACCTAGAGACTGTCATTGGCCTCAAAGGTTACATCAAGGAGACTAAGGTAACCGTTGGTACCATCGATGGGTACGGAGACATCTCTGGTACCTGTGATGGCTTCGACACAACGACAGGGCATGTCGTTGACTACAAGGTTCTGTCGAAAAAGAAGATCAAAGCCTTCTCGTCAGCAACCTTTTTCAACGAGCAGCAAGAGCCGGAGTTCTACTCTGACTCACGAACAGAACTGCAACTCAAAAAGTACTTTTATCAAATGATGTTGTACGGGCTGGGTATGGAGAACAGTGGGCACGAGGTGAACTACTGCTCGCTCATCCTCTTCCCGAGGGACTGCACCATCGAAAGTGTCCTGCAAGCCAGCCATGAGCTATGCTTCAAGTATGACAGGACGGCAGCCCTTGCCGTCCTCGAACGAGCCAACCAAATCTTCCAGTGGGGCAATGAAAATCGGGAGCACATTGGAGACCTCGACAGCCATCCCGGCTGTTACTACTGCGCTTTTAAGCGCTGACAGAAAGGAGAAACATGGGAAAGTTCGATTCATTCCTCAAAGGAATCAACATCGAGGTAGCCGACCCGCGTGTGTCGATCCCTAAGCTGAAGGTCCTACTCTACGGACCCTCGGGTACAGGAAAAACCAGCCTTGCTTCGACAGCCAGTGTCGTTGAAGAACTCGGGCCTGTCCTATACATTGACCTGGAACGAGGCACTGCTCCCGCTGCCAAGTATGGCGACTTGGACAATATGGTTATTGTTCAGCCAGCCTCTTACAGGGAGTTCGCTGATCTCCTCCTCAAGATCAGCCAGACAAAGGACGCACCCTTCAAGACGGTTGTCATCGACACGGTTGATAGGCTTCAGGAACTCATCAAGGTTCACTTTACGACTGTGAATCCGAAGGATTCCTTTGCTATGTGGGCAGCTACGTACGATAAGGTTCTTGATCTTGTCAACAAGATTGCTTTCGACCTGTCGTTGAACATTATCTGCATCACGCATGAGTCACGCGAAGTCACCGAGACTGAACGTTTGTCTCTCATCGGCCCTGCTTTCGAGGGCAAGCAGAGCTTCAAGAAGCTGCCTTCCATCTTCGACCTGATCGGTCGCATGACGTGGGAGGACGTGGGAGAAGATGGGGATGAACAGCTCATCACTGTTCTGACTGTTAAGTCCTCATCGAACATCTTGACCAAGACGCGCTTCGACAACATGCCGCCCATGATTGGTAACCCGACAATGGGTAAGCTCATGGGCTGGGTGCATGAGCATTATGATACGAAGGAGAAGAATGACGACTGAGTACCTGTCGATAAAAGCTGTGTCCGAGAAGACTGGTGCCAGTAGGACAACGATCCTGTACCGCATACGAGAAAGCTCCAAAGGTTTTCCACAGCCGGATGCTATCATTCGACACGACAAGCTAGTCACCTACGGGTGGCTGCCTGATACTATCAACAACTACATCATCACCAACAACAACAAGAAGGAGAACAACAATGATTGATTTCGATGCACTGATGAGCCTTGACGTTGCCGAGTCGATGTCTTTCGAGCCTCTGCCCAAGGGACGGTACAAGGTGACCGTCGATGCCTGTGAGCTGGGAGAGTCCAAGAAGGGCAACCCCATGTACACGGTTGACTTCATTGTTAACGAGGGCACCCACGCATCCCGTCAGATTCGTTACTGGCTGGTCATGGTCACCAAGAATGGTCTGCACTGGGACCTCCCCAAGTTCTGCGCTGCGTCGGGTAACCCCTGGCCTACTGAGCGCACGGAACGTACCACTGACTACTACTACCAGGTTGCTCTCGACATCGTTGGCAAATCTGCGACGATCACCGTTGATGTCGCGGAGTCCGAGTACAACGGCGAGACCCGCGAGCGCAACAATATCAAGAAGGTCGAATGGGATGATGTGAAGCCGAAGAAGTCTAAGGCTTCCAAGATCGAACTCTGACCGTCAACTAACTAGGCGGGGCTGCACTTCGACAAGAGGTGTAGCCCCGCCTTACAATAGGCAGATACGAAAGGAGAGGCATGAACCTCACAGAGTTCTTCCAGGCAGTCTTCCCAGACGGCGAAGGCTGGACGCCTATTATTCTCAAGGGTCCGATGGGTGGCCTCACAAACTTCCGCTGGTTCAACCTGCCAGCACAACTCGACAAGATGGTGGCTTACACCAAGGCACATGCTGACATTGATGTGTACTACTCGCCTTTCCTGTACACGAAGCCCCCGGCCCTGTCGAACACGCGCCACGCGGCCAAGGATAATGTCATCCGCGCTGCGTGCGTGTGGTCGGATGGTGATGACTGCCCTATCGACAAGCTGAGGATCAAGCCTTCCATCCTGGTTCAGACCAGTGAAAAGCACTGGCAAGGATACTGGCTACTCGACGATGCCAATGACCTGTCGAACGACATGTTGGAAGCCCTCTCGCGAGCACTCTATGAGGATCACCGCAACGACGGCATGGATCGTGGCTGGCCCCTGTCGAAGAAGCTCAGGGTCCCGTTCACGCACAACTGCAAGCGAATGGACCCGTGGGAAATCACACTCACAGTCAATAAAGAGCTGATCACTGCTGCTGAGTTCGCAGCAGAGTATCCCCCTGTCGAACGAATGGGCATCGAGGAAGAAGACTTCCCCACTGACATCCCCACCATGTACGAAGTCCTCGGCATGGTCAATCGGTCGTACATCACTGACCTTGCAACTGATGACGTGTTCATTGACGAGGAAGACCGCTCCTCGAAAATGTATCACCTTGAATGTGTACTCTGGGAGGAAGGCTGCTCGATTGTCGAAGCCTTCGCTGTCGTGCGTGGGACAGAGTTCAACAAATTCGCTATGGACGGGAGAGGCGACGGCTACCTGTGGAAGCAGATCAACCGGGATCATGCCCGATGGGAGGCACAGCACAACGGGCCATCTGAGAAGGAGCTGGAAACTACTACCAAGGTCGGCTCCTCGTATCTTCTGAGCGAAGCACGCGAGCTAACCCTTCAAAATGTCAGTTTCCTGCATGAGAACGAGCAGGAACCAATGGGCCTCTTTGTCGATCAGTTCGCCGTGTGGGCTGCAACGAAGTCAGCAATGGCACCTAAGCAGTTCCACTACGCGGGTGCTCTCGCTATCCTCTCCTCAGTGTTCGCGAAGTATGCTTTCCTGCCCATCAACGTCCAGCGAATGCCATTGAACCTGTACTTCCTGGTACTAGGACGCACCACCCAGTCCCGCAAGTCAACGTCGCTGCGCCTCGCCGAAGGCATTATGCGGGACGTTGCTGTTGGTGTTGGTAAGGGGGCAGACGCCTTCATTGCACCGGAGGATTCGACAGGCGAGGCACTGTCGGCATACCTTCGTACCAAGCCGAAGGAGTCTGGCCTGTACGCAATTGACGAGGTGCAGGACTTCTTCGCACACGCGGCGCAGAAGAGCAGCTATATGGCCTCCATGATGCCTTTCCTCACCAAGAGCTACGATGGGTATATCCCTGCTGTCGCACGCAAGGACAAAGGTGGTAAGGTCGCGTACCAGACAGCGACGCCGTACTACATGACATTTTACGGGACAGGTATTCTCGATCAGTCCGCGAAGCACCTGACGAAAGAACGAGTCGAGTCTGGCTTCACACCCCGCTGCCTCGTTGTTGTCGATGAACGGGATCACTACATCACGTCCTCGCAGGACGTTAAGCTGGTTGCTGTTAATCCTTCGACAGGTAAAATTGCCGACAAGCAGCGGGACTTCATGCTGTCGAACCTCATTAGGGCAACTACTAAGTTCGACACGCACTTCAGCGCACGCCAGGCCAGGTCTCTAGCACATGAGGAAGCCCGTGTCCCTGTCGAGTTTGAGCCGGGTGTGTTCGAGCGTTGGATTGAGTTCTCTGAGGAAGCCAAGGTGATGGCTGCTCAGCATGTTCTGAGTAGCCGTGAGCTGTTTCCCGGCACCGAACGTATGACGTTCTCTGTCTTGCGTATCGCTGCCCTGCTTGCCATGTACAATGGCCCTAATGCTCATGGTGGCGTCGTTGTCACGATGCGACACATGCTCAAGGCCATTGCTTTGGCTCCTATCTGGATGGCGTCGAACGAGGTGTTTATTCACCACGTCAAGAACTCCAACTTCAGCAATAAGGTGGATAAGTTCATCGGCTTCATTGCTCGTTCGGAGAATGGCCTTGTGCCGATTCCGAAGATTCTTCTGAAGTTCCAGTCGGAAATCAACGGAATGAAGGAGCTGAAAGAAATCATCACATATGCTCAGGCACGCGGTGTCGTTCAGGAAGTTATTCAAGGGAAAAAGAATAGTGATCGTTTCATCAAATACATAGGAGGCCAGGTATGAGGATTCTAACTAACAATGTAGACAAGCTGCCTGTGCTTGTCACAGTTCTGCTGAAGAGGGCCAGGGCTGTCTCAGGTCTTCCCGCTGGCACGCCTATCGAAGTCGTTGATAATCCACAGGCCGACGACATCAGGATCACACTCGGCACTGTGAAGGGCTATAAGGGCGACGCATACAAAACGCTCTCGCCTAAGCAGATCGTCAGCCACCCACAAGCAATCCTGTTCCTTGCTCAGGCGCTTCAGTACGGCTACCTTGGCCCTATTGATCCTGGTCTGGAACTTGGTAAGGACTGGGTGATCTGGGAGGGCCAGGGCATCTCCTTCAAGAAGGGGAGCGTCATTGCTCTCGACATCGAGTCCGCTGGGGACATCGACAACGACACATTCGCGGCTGGTCGCATCCTATCGATTGCCTTGTGGAATGGAAAGTTCGGTGTGGTGATCCCCGAGGAGCTTGCTGAGACTCCCGAGTCTGCTGAGCTGATTGAGCGCCTGTGCCGGGACTGCATTGTCGTCTGCCATAATGGTACGTTCGACATGCCGTATCTGTCGAAGCGTCTAGGTATCAACGTGTACCATCACGAGGACACGTTGCTGATGCACTTCGTACTCGATAACCTGGCTGGTGAGCATGGCCTGAAGCCTCTTGCTCGTCGCTGGTTGCGTGCCGCTGACTGGGACTCTGACGCTAAGTCCTACCTGAAGGGCGGGGCACACTTCGAGAACATTCCTCGTGAAAAGCTCTACAAGTACAACCTTTTCGACACGGTATACACCTACAAGCTGTACGAGTACTTCCTGCCACGCCTGAAGAACAGTGGAAAGTACGACTATTACCGCTATCGTATGCAGGTCACCAAGGTTCTCAACGACGTGCAGATGAATGGTGTTGCAGTCTCACTTGATGCTCTTGACGAGCTTGAAAAGAAGTACCAAGAACAGTGCGACAAGGCGCTGGTTGTGTTGCGCTCGCTGGCAGGCGAAGACTTCAACCCTCAGTCACCTAAGCAGATCAAGGACTACTTCACTTCTAAAGGTGTATCGTCCCCGTCGTTCGACTCAGATCACCTGAAGAAGCTACTACGCGAAGGTAAGGAGGTCGAGTTTATCGACGCTCTGCTTGAGTACCGCTACGCCGCTAAGGTGATTGGGAGCTTCATTGCTAACGTGCGGCGTAAGGTCGGTGAGGATGGACGTATCCACCCGTACTACCTGCCCCACGGTGCTAAGACTGGTCGCCTGTCGGCTAAAGGTCCGGCGATTCAGACGATGGGTCGCGACAGCGGCATCAAGCGTGCCCTTGTCGCTGAGCCTGGCTACAAGATCATCTCCTGTGACTACTCTCAGGCTGAGCTACGTACTGTCGCTGAGCTTGCAGACGACAAGGCCATGATTGCCGCCTTCCAGCCGGGTGCTCCTGACTTCTTCGATGACTTGATGACGAAAATCTGGCCCGAAGAGTTTCCGACAATCGAAGCGTATGAGGCTTTCAAGCACGAACAGCCAAAGACTGCAAAGAACCGACGCGCACTGGTTAAAAGTATCTGCTACGGGAGTAACTATGGTCGTGGTGTTCCTGCCATTGCGACCGCACTAGAAATGCCTATCGACAGCGCACAGTACGTCTACGATCAGTACATGGGTTCTTACGCGGGCCTACGTAACTGGCAGCAGAAAGTACGACACAGTGTCGGACGGAAGGAGGAAAACTACATGCGACAGACCAAGTTCGGCATGACATACAACCCTCTCTTCGTGCCCGATGCTGACTACGCCTCGACACAGAACGAAGCCCTAGCCTTTGTTCCGCAGTCCACTGCGAACGACATCTGTTTGAACGCAGCAATCAAGATCAACGAACAGGTAGGGCAATACGGTGCCAAGCTGATCGGCCTTGTCCACGACGCAACCTACGTCGAATGTCCTGAAGAAACCATCGAAGAATGCTCACGCATGATGGAGCGTGAGATGTCTAAGGCAGCAACACTCGTGTTCAACCGTGTGCCCTTCGTGGCAGAAGCAGAGGTTGGCAACAACTGGGAGGAAGTATGATCGACATCCATGCCTACGAGCAAGCACCCTGTGTAGGCGTACCTGTTGAGCTTTTCTTCGACTCAGGGTTCTACTACCAGGTCTTAAAGGTCTGCTGCTCACAGTGTCCAGTCAAAGAATTATGCTTGGCTGACTGCCTTGCACTCGAAGATGTACCTGTCGATGGCAAACGCTACCGGTCAGGGGTCTTCGGTGGGACGACACCTGCTGACAGAAACAGACTCTGTGACACAAAGTATGACATCTTGAATGACAATTGGGAGGAGAAGAATGAAAACCGTCATCGCGATTGACCCTGGCGTCAACACCGGCATTGTCGTTGCCCATGTCGAAGAAGAAGTGGAGATTCTTTACTTTGAACAGTTCATTTGTGCAACTCACGTGGAGACAGCACAGCATATCAAGCAGGTTCTCGACGCCTACCCTGGTGCCGTGATCGTTGCTGAGCAGTTCGACCTGCGGCCTGGCAACAAGTTTAGTGCTGACCTTACCCCTGTGAAGGTTAATGCTATCCTTGATTACCTTGTCGATGACATTCACTACCAGACCCCGGCACAGGCTAAAGGCCTTGTCAAGGATGCGACATTGAAGAACCTAGGTTGGTGGCTTACTGGCAAGGATGTCGGTTACAAGGATGCGAATGATGTACGCGACGCATTCAGACATCTGGTGTACTACCTCGTGCACGAAATGCGCAACAAATGGACACTCGACAACGGCTGGCCCAGGTAAATAAAGAAAACCCCCTGACTAGGAAAGGAGAACTAGTCAGGGGGTTTTCTCGTACCCAAACACCCGCAGCATTCACACAGACAATGATGAATAACTGTCGTTGCCTAGTATAGCATACTCATCCGATCTTCGACGCCCCAATGCACAGGCCACCCCAACCGATGTTGTTGACTGGGCTGCAGCTGATCTTCACCTGCACAGGAACGCTACGAGGACCTGCTGCATAGTAAGACATTGTCGCCATACGGAACGACATGACCCCTTCGGAGTGATTGTATGTGTTCGTCGTTCCGACGTTGTAGAAGATGCCGTCGCCGATGGCCTGAAAGACATCAACGTTCGTGTCCTTGGAGCTGTCGTTGTTATCCAGCGTAATACAGTTGGAGAACAGCCACAGGCCCTGGCTAGGGATCGACACATTGCGGCTAATGACAGCGCCTGCACCGTGCTGAGCGTAGCGGTACCACTTCGAGAAAGCCTCGTTGTCGTTGATGTACTTAATCTCAGGAGCACCACCCCAGATCTTCTTCACGCCAGTGTTCGTCGCAAGGTACATTTCATTGACGTCCGAGCGGTACACGAGCACATCATACGAGCCGGTGGTGGCTTTGTTGATGGCTGTTAGCTTGTCCCGCTGGTCGTTATTGTTCTTGGCGATGAGGACTCGATTCTGCTGAAGCCCCTTAATAACGTCCGACACCGTGTTGAAACCGAGATTCATGAATGCGGGCCATGATTGAACGATGTCCGAATCGGAATAGGTCCAAATACCCTGAGGGTTGACTGGCATGTTAGTACCTCACTCCTGCAATTTGCAGGGATAGTAGTGCTGTCGAATCCCAGTTGTATACCCATTCTGGATGCACACTGGAATTACTCACGTTCACAACTACAATACCACCCTTGTAATTCTCGTAATCGATGACGGTGTTGTAGTTGATGTGGGCTACCATCATGGCCAGTCCTTCGTCCCCTGTCGGTTCATACGACAGGAAGCACCTCAGGTAGCGGGTGTCTTGGGAGCGGGCGCCACGCACGCCGACAGAGACGTTGACAGGGTACCTGTAGCCGCTGTAGAGCTTGAGGCTCAGGGGGATCCTCAGGTAGCCGGAGATAGCTAGCTGCATGAAGAGGCCTGAGTCTGCCCAAGGGATACTTCTGTACCAGATATCCTCGTTGACGCCGACGCCGCGTCCTCGGCCGGGTGAGCTGATGCTTACCTCGTCGTAGAAGGGTTTGGCGATGCCATTGGTGGCGCGGTCTGACACCAGGGAGGTGACACTCTGTGCTGCGTTGTTGGCTGTCGAGCGGATCAGCATGAGGTCGTTTTCTACTGATGCGAGGCGTTTGTTGATGTCGTTGCCCCATGCTTGTGATGGGGTGGGGAGGTTGTGTTTCATGGCATTAGTATACCAGTATGACTAACGTCACGTTGCATGATACACTATAAGCAAGTACTCTCACTTGTGTCAGAACAAATCAACAGAAAGGAACAACACCATGACACCCAGATACCTAGGCATTACTGGCTTCGCCGAATACGTCGGCCTCAAAAACGGCACCATCCAAAGCTACCTAGCAAAAGGACTACTGCCAAAACCCGACATCTACTACGTCATGCGAGGCGGCCGACGCCCCGCATGGGCCATCGACACCATCGAAGACTGGTTAGACAACCGCCCAGGTAGGGGAAGCTGGGTCCGACGCAACAAGAAGGAGAATAACAAGTGAACGACATCACCATCTTCAACCACCTTGGCAACAACATCAGAGTCACCACCAACGAACAAGGCGAACCACTCTTCGTCCTCAAAGACATCTGTGACACGCTTGATATCGGAAATCCCAGCGACGTAGCTCGCCGCCTCGATGAGGATGGGGTCGATAGTATCGAGGTCACCGACAATCTAGGGCGCAAACAAAAGACAAACGCCATTACAGAAGCGGGCCTCTACGAAGTCATCTTCATGTCCCGCAAGCCTGAAGCCAAAACATTCCGGCGCTGGGTCACAAGCGAAGTCCTCCCCTCCATCCGCAAACACGGCATGTACGCCACACCTGCCACCATCGAAGAGATGATCGCCAACCCCGACATCATCATCCAGCTCGCGACAACTCTCAAGGAAGAACGAGCGGCACGCGCCAAGGCCGAAGCAGAAGTAGAAGCCCAACGCCCTGTCGCAGCCCTTGGAAAAGCCATCGAAACAGCAGAAGGAGACCTCACACCCAGCGCCTTCGGCAAGATCCTGTCGAAAACCATCAAGACCATGGGACCTAACAAGTTCTGCCGCTGGCTCCTCGAAAACAACTTCGCATTCCGCAACGGGCAAGGCAAGATCATCCCCATGCAGGACGCAGTCAACCGAGGCATCCTCATCCTCACCGAACGCCCCGACCCCGCCGGTAAGATCAGGCCACAACTCCTCGTCACACCCGCAGGACAAACCTACTTCGCAAACATCCTGAGCGCATAACACAAAGAAGGGGCGACACCAACCACGGTGTCGCCCCTCTCTCATGCCCGGACCTTATGCTCAAAGCCTCGAAGCGTCAACTGCCCCAACGTAATCCCCGGCGGCGTCGGAAGATCACTCACCCGAGGCATATCAAACAAATCCGACAAATCCCGCACCGACGTATACGGCTCAGCAGACACACTCGCACCCGACTCACTGTACTCGACACTATTAATCTGCCACATGTACCTGTCGAACAACGCACAAGTCCCCGCCATGCGACCAAACACCTGAGGTTTATCAGTCACAGGCTTATTAGCAGTAAACGCCAACAAGTCATCCATGATCTTCTTCATATTCGTACCCTCAGGCCACTTCTCCCTGCCCTTCTCAGGCAACGGTGCATCAGTAAAAGCAGTCACATCAGCGGCCGTCACAAGCTCACGCTCAAAGTCATACACAACATCCGTATACGCCTCATTCAACGGCGTCATACCAGACCACTCAAGACTCGTCTTCGTCCCCAAAGCAGACTGAGCAGCATACATGCACGCAGCATATGCCTTATCCACTGTGTCGATATACGGGCTACTAATCTTCAACGGATCAGTCCGACGAGTATACCCAGTATAAAACGTCACAGTCTTCTCAACATAAGGATAACCCTCACCACAAATACGCAAGAACGAGTAATCATTCTGGCCATCAGACTCAGCCAAACGATACGGTGCAAGACGCTTATTCAACATGCCCGTCACAGTAACCTTCAACTGATTCGGCTCATCACCCACCTCAACGAAGACACTGCCACCCTCAGCATTCCACTGCGCAGGAGTAATCGGCTTATTATCCTTACCAACAACAACGTAATAACTCTTACCAAACTCCTTAGGGTTATTCTCCGCACCCGACTTAGCGAAATAAACCGAACGAGCAGTACTAGGATAATCAGTCGGCATCACACAAACAGGCTGCGAAGTAATACTCTTCACATGAACAGGAACCTCAAGAACAAACTCCTTCGTCTCACCAGCATCGACAGAGAGCACCTCAAGATCCTTCAAAGCATCCACAAAAGGCTTATTCAGATCATAGTACGGGTACAACACGACAGTAGGCGCAGGCATATTCTTTAAATAAGCATTAAAAACAGGCTTTCCATCAATCCAATAAGCCGCCTCAGAATTACCGCCATTAAACAGCTTCTCAACAATAGACTCACGATACGTACACTCAATACTCGACACAGGCTCAGACTGCTCATACGAAATCTTGTAGTCAGACGTATAACCCTGAAGACGAGTCAACACAGTATGATTCTTAAACACCACAACCGTGTCGTAAATCCATGTGATCTGAAGATCATTGGCCGACAGCCACGACTTCAACAAAGACCACAAATTCCCCTTGCCACCAGGAAAATCATAAATATGATCATAAGACACACCTTCAATAGTAAAGAAACCCGCAACAGTGCTACTAGGATGAAAATTCTGCACATAAATCTTCGGCACATCAACGACACCAGCAGTCCTAAAGAACTTCGCAATGATGGTCTTTAGCTCCGTATAGACCATAGGCTCAATCGTCGTCTCAATATCCAGAAGATAAAAAGGATCATTCAGCGTAACAGACCACGACCAAGGCCCTGTCGAAAGCGCACGCGCCACCGCATGAGTACGGCCAAAACGCAAGTCACTGAGCACCACATCCTTGTTCACAACAAGAGCAGGCTCAATACCCCCAGCACCCTCCAGAGAGTACTCAGAAAAGCCGCCAGACGCCTGATCACGATCCAGCGACACACCATCCTCCTGCACAGACCAGTTCGTGAGTTGCCCAGCGGGGATCCCGAAGACTCGCATCACCATGAGTAGCACTCCTCCAAAGAAACCGAAGCAGAAAAATGACCACGAGCATTATTAACCGTAACGACACGGGCAGACCCAGGAACGACCTTCATATTCCCCCCACCAGCCGGATACGAGAACTCGTATTCAGGAGGACCAGCCACAACCTGATCAGGATCATACGGCGTAATACGAAGACCACACCACGACAATTGGCCATCCTGAAGAGGCTGCATCGTAATCTCCCACAAGCCCTCACCAAAGCTGAAAACCTGATTCTTCAACTTCGTAACAACAGCACCGGGAGTCCCACCATCGACACGCTGCAACACCCACTTAAACGGCTGTTTACCATCCTCATAGCCCGATGCAAAAAACGTCCCATAATAACCCTCAGGAATAACGACACGCTCCGTATACGTCCCGATCTTACTCAAGGCCAAAGAATACTGACGAGCATTCAACTTCTTATACACATGATCCAACTGATTCCTCACCGCAAAAGAATCAGGCTTATACACAACCGTAGGATGCCGGGACTTCTCATCAATACCCTCAGAAATAAACAAAGCCTGCTTACCCCAATCGTTATATGCGAAAGGGGTACCAGCATGAACGTGCAAATAAGGCAAACCCATCAACGGCGATAACATATTATTGAACGAGAATGGGTCAGCATACGACACCCACTCGTTCCCACGATTCAAAAACAAACGACGGAACAACTCAGCCTGATCACGCTTCAAGTACGACCAATTCAGCTCATACTTCCGATGCCCATACACCGAACCATTAATCGACGCAAAGCCATTCAGCAACGTTGTCGAATCACTGCTGAACTGCACACTATCCGCCGTCGGAGACTCATCCGGGGCCGGAAACCACGACATGAAATTCCCGACCGCGAAATAAACCTCACGAGTCGAACAACCCCTAGTAGACGCCACGGTTACCACTCCTCACGTTATTGCTGTCGATATTCTTGCTAATGGCCCGGCCATTCAACATAACTGTTGTCGAAACGGCCCGGACGAGCTCATTAAACTGTGCTGGATTAATTGTAACAAGCCCAGCACCGGCACCAGCAGAATAACCACCACCAGACAACATCGGCACCTGCATCGTATTCAGTGCGTTCATAAAGCCCTTACCATAAAAATCGACAGCAGGCTGAGAAATGACATACTCACCACTGCGCACACTAAACAGACCATTACCATTCGTCGCCAAAAGATTATCGACACCAGGATTAGCCGGAGGACGACCAGGCACCAACCCACCACTAGCAAACCCCCTAGATGGAATCAAACCACCATCAAAGAACTGGTAACCATCAGCCCAAGGACCCGGCTTACCCCAATGGCGCTTGCCAGTCAAATTCATACTCAAATCAGGAATAACACGCATCCGCACGGTAATAGTAGACTGTGACGGCTGCACGGGGACAGTCACAGGATCAGCATGAATACCATCAATAGCGCCCTGCGTCGCACCGACAGTCCCATTATCCGTCACGTTCTCATGAACATCACGAGGAACCTTACCAATCGTCCCAGTCAGACTGTCGAACGCACCAGCCAACTCAGTCACTTCACCCTGGTTATAGCCCAACTGAGTCACCTGAGAAATAAACTGCTGCTTCAACGACTGCGTATACGCCTCGATCTCCTGTGTCGAATGACCAGCGGCGGCATAAGCCTCAATCAGACCAATCATCTGAGACTGCAACGACCGCAAAGCCTCACGGTTAGCAATAGCCGCCTCCGTGTACCCCTTCAACGCAAACTGGCCAGCCTGAAGAACTGAAATCTCCTGACTGTTCTCACCAATCTTTGTCTGAGACTCGTTGATCTTCTGCTTCGCCTCATCAATGTCAGTCTGCGTAGACTGCATACGCTCCTCATCACCATACTTCACAGCGACAGCATGGAAGAACTCGGCATCATGAAGCTCCTGCTGAGCCTTACGCATATCAGAGGCAAGCTTCTCATTCTCCTTGCGCAGGTTCTTGATCTTGCTCGTCGTATTCTCAACATCCTTACGCAGAGAGTTGAGACCTTTGTGGTAATTATCCTGAGCCGTCGTCGAACGCCACCACGACTGCAACGCCTTGTCGAGCGCAGACTTCAACCTCGACAGGAAGTCCTCAAAGATCTCAGCAGCAGTCTTCGTCTCCTTACGGGCACGCGACGACGGCGAATGGCCACCGCCACCACCACCAGAACGAGGCGCACGTTCACGCCCACCGCCACCGCCACCAGACGAACGCTGAGGCTTCGCACGGAAATTCGCACCACTAAACGCTGACCTCCCGTTGTTACGCAAAGCAAACGTAGGCGTACGAATCTTCGACTTCTGGCCAAGAGTAAACGACCCCTTGCCCGTCTTCGACTTCGTGCCACCAATCTGCGACATGTAACCCTGGATAGACTGCCAAATAGCCTGAACCTTGCCCAAGAAACCCTGAGCCTGATTCACTGCATTAGCAGCATTGCCCACCATCTCATTCAACGACGCATCCGTCGCCGAATGATCCACCTCACCCGACTGATAAGGCTGGGCAATAATCGCCGCCATTGTGTCACGCTGAGCCTCAAACGCGCTCATATCGAAGCCCTGGGCAGCCAAGTAATCAATCGTGTCCTGGATCGACTGCTGAGCGTACTGGTACGCCTCCTCACCAGTCAGGCCCATCTCCTCAATACCTGCAGCAGCAGCGTTACCCATGGCCTGGAAGTAGTCACTGATGGCTGCAATGTTCGCCTGGCCCTCAGCAGAGTTCGGGTCCATCGACGTACCATTCTGCTGCATCGACTCATACACCTGCTGCAACGCACTGTCGAGAGCCGCCGCCGCATCTGTCGAAGAGAACATCTCATCAAGAACAGAGCGAAGAACCTCACCAAGATCCTTGAACTCATTCTTAGCGTCGCCAATCTTGAACGACGCCTCCTCCGAGCTGTCGCCCGCCTCAGACATCTCCTGGCCAAAGAGCTGAGCATCGTTCAAAGCGTCACGCATTGCGCCACCAACACCCTCAGTCTGGCTCTTCACCTCATTCAGAGCACTAATTTGCCCCTCAAACTGCGAAGCAATATCCGCACGCTTAGTCGCGTAGGAGGGAGACTCAGGATCGAGCTTAGCAATCAGCTCATTCTTGCGTGTCTCAAGCTGAGCAATATATCCATCCACATACGCGTCAGCAGCAGCCTTACCGCCGCCCTCAGCCTCCGACGTAGTTGCCAACTTAATGTACTGCGCGTAAGAGAAGCCCATGTCAACAAGCGCCTGCTTGACATCCTTCGACATGTTCTTAAACGAATCAGAACCCTGAATAGCGTCAGAAATCAGCGCCTGCGTGTGCTCACCGATCTTCAGCGTCGAATAGCCGAATGCCTCAGCCTGAGCCCGTGTCGTCTGAACAACCTGCCCAGACTTATCAACGTAATAACCCAGCGCCTCACCATTCGACGTAAGAGTCTGCCCATTCTGCTGAATCGTCGCATTCAACTCAGCAAACGAAGTCTGAGCACCAGAGCCAACTTCCTTCGTATCCTGAGCCAAAGCATTCAAAATAGCCGACGAACCACCGACAGCAGCCTTCAGGTTCTCAGCCTTCTCCGACGCCCCCATGAAAGAATCACCAAGATACGACGCAGCGACAGACGCCGCCGTAATCGCACCAGTGATAGCCAGCCCCCACGGCCCACCAAACATCGCCATCAACCCGGAGCCAACAGCAGACAGCTTCGACAAAGCACCAACAGCCTGGCCAGCACCCGCAGCCACCTGGGCGCCTGTCGAAACAGCAGACGCCGCCGCCTGAGCCTCCTTCGCGGCGGCCGCCTTACCAGCAGCCACAGCGACAGCCGAGTCCGACGCGGCAAGACGCTGATTAGCAGCAGCAGCAGCATTCGCCGTACCCGTATTCGCAGCCAAAGCACTGTCGTATGCGACAACACCACCCTGGGCCTGCTTCACGGCCTGCCACACCACACCCCACGACAAAGTCTGTTGACCTGTCGCCTGCATCACGCGAGACCCCATCTGCATGTACGTTGCAGACATCGACACCAGCGCAGCCTTCGTCGCCACCATACCCACGCGAGCAATACCCACAGCCGTCAAAGCACCAATGAATGCCTGAATAGGCCTAGGCAACTGAGCGAAAGCATTCACAGCCATTGTCGCCACAGACACAATAGCCTTCATCGGCACCATGAAGCTAGAATTCATAGCCGCGCCCGCGTTCTGCAAAGCGTTCTGGAACTGCTGCAACTTCACCGACATGGTGTCGGTGATAATCGACATCGAGTCATCGATGAATGACGTATTCTTCGACGCCTTCTCAGCCTCCTCCAACTGCTCCACATAGAGGCCAACACTGTTCGACATACGTGACAGCAGCTCCACGTCGCGCACGTTATTAAAGCCCAAGTCCTTAATAGCCTGAGCCTTCTGCACCTTGTCGCCGATGCCCGCAAGGTTCTGCAAGATACCCTGGAAAACCTTATTCGGATCATCACGCCACAACTTCTGGAACTCAGCATCCGTCACGCCGACAGCCCGTGCATACGTGTGCATAGCGTCACCACCCTCAGAGGCAGCCGCGTTGATCGAGTTAAAGATACGCTGCAACGAACCACGCGCCCACTCCTTCGGAATGGCCAGTGACGACAGCGTAGACGACAGGGCGAGAATCTGGTTCTGAGTAAAACCGGCGCTCTTACCCTGCGCGGCAATGCTCACCATCATGTTGGCAATCTCAGGCTCCGTCGCAACCGACTTCGCACCAAGGTCAGCAACCTGATTCGCAAGAATCTTGTAGCCGTCCCCCGCACCCTTAGAGGACTCCTGCAAGCCGCCCATCATCTGGCCGAAACGACCAAATGCTGTCGTTGCAGCCTCGACATCCATCTCCGTAACCGTCGAGAACTCAGCGACAGCCGTCGTGAAGTCCTTCAAGTCCTTCGTTGGAATGTTCATCTGCGCGCCCAGCGTGCCGATCTTCGCCAGATCAGCAAAAGGAGTCACAACCTTCTGCGTAGACAGGTCCGTGTACGCCTTACGAAGCTCAACCAAATCCTGTGTCGTGCCCTGTGCGGTGCGCTTCACGTCGGCGAACGCACGCTCCTGAGCAATGCCAGCCTGCGCAGCAGCCGACACCAGCGTGCCAATACCAGCAGTAATAGCCCCGTAATACACCGCTGTGTCGCGAGCGGCATAACGAACGTTCTCAATAGCCTGCTCGTTCGCACGGAGTTGCGCTTTCGCCTGAGACGCATTGATACGCATCGCCTGACGCTCGCCCGCGCCCTGCTCCTTGATCACAGCACGCTGCGTACGGCCGGCCTCAGCCTCCCGAGCGGCCGCAATACGCGCAGACGCAGCGACAGCCGCAGCCTCACGCTTCGCCTCAGCGCTTGCCGTCACACCAGCAAGCTTCAGCTCGGCCTGCTGCAACTGTGCCGCAGCCTGGATCTCGGCAAGACGAGCAGACTCGGCGCCTTTCGCTTTCACTAGGTTCCGCTCGTCCCGGCCCTTCTGTCGCTGCAAAGGCAGGGCATTATCCTCACGCTTCACACTCGCCTGAGCTCGAAGCTTCTCAGCCTGAGCCTCGGTCTTACGAGCCTGCGACTGGTTCAACGCGGCCTGCGCGCGCTTCGCCTTATCCTCAGCAGTAGCCATAGCATTAGTCGCCGATGCGACATCACGCATAGCAGCAGCAGTATCCTTCAGCTTTTGAATGTGATCATTCGTCAGCTTATTGCTGGCCTGCATTTCGCGCACAAAACGACGGTAAGCCGACACAGCCTTATCGACACCGCCAGCCAAGTCAACCTTCGACATGCCATCCCCGGCACGCGACACAGCCGACAGGCCATCAGCGACCGACTTCAACGCTGTCGCCGTCTCACGCATGTTCTTAACCTTGCCGCTATTCAGCTGCAAAGAATCAAGAACAGAACCACCACGGCCAGAAGGGGCCTTCAAAGCCGCAACAGCAGACTGCAAAGAGCCGATCTGCTTTTCCAGAGCACTAATATCCCGCGCAGCCTTTTCAGCCCCCGCGGAATTGACATCAATGTCAATCTTGATCGACTCGTCACTCATGTCTTAATCCTCTACATAGAAATGTCCCTGGTACCACTTCAATGATACCAGGGACAATTCTCACTTAACGAACTCCAATGCCTCCAAAGGAGAAGGCATTGGTTCCTTTGTGCCATCAGAATACTCGACAGTATCCATCACTGTGTAGGTGTTTTCACCAGGCCTTGAATCCCTCTGCTTCTCTCGATACATCTCAAGCTCAGCACATGAATAGCACGTCGAATGCTCAACATGAAATTCAATGGATGAATGTTCACTGCGACCATACCACAAAGGTGTTCCGCATTTGTTACACAGGCTGTCGAGGTAATACTGATAGCCTGCACACAAAGCCAGATCAAGTGGAGTGTATTCAGTTTGAGGGATTGACTCGTAGTCCTTGCCGTAGCCAAACCACACAGGCAAGGTGCGAGCAAACATACCATGTGCACCAATAAACAGTGTTGGTGGCTTACCTTCAGCCCTCGCGGTCTTCAGAAGCAAGAGCATCCACTGATTCTCCTGCTTCGACAGTTCCGTCCCCACGAAACGTGGGGTCACTGATTGCCTCCGACACAACGACACCCAACGTCTGAGCGTCATTCCACGTGGTGCAAATCTGCTGCCACAAGAACTCAGGGAGTGCACCGCGAAGCTCAGCAACCTCTTCGTCCGACAGACCTTTCTGAGACTCACCAGTCGAGTTGTCGATGACTTCGACACAGGCGTGCGCGACGATGTACTCCATCAGTCGATCCTCGCGCTCGACATCAATAACTGCCTTCTCATCAGCATTCTTGTTCTTCGTTGAAAAGACAGGATCAGTCCACACGCGGCGCTTCAACACCTGAAGCTCCTTATTCGACAGGGCACGAAGACGAAGAGTAATCGTCTGCTTGCGCAGCTCATCAAGCTCCTCCTGGAATGCCGCACCAGGACCCACATCCGTAATAGAGCGAGCTGTAGTGTTCTGTGCGACAAGGGCAGTCTTCGCGGCTTCAGTCAGCTCCACTAGCTTTTCAGCATCCTCGGTGTTCAGGGGTACGTCGATGGCCTTCACAGTGGGCTTGATCGACGAGATGATCTTAGACAGTTCAAAAGGCATGATGTCTACTCCAATCAGATATGAGAATACCCCCGCACCTCGGAGGTACGGGGGTATTCTATCAGGCCGCGATGGCCTTATTCAGTTCCATGTACCCTTGAGGGAGGAAGGGTACAGTGAACTGGATGGGCTTATCGCCGTCGCCCAATTCATCCTTCGGGTTGTCTGCGACAACCTTGAACACGCTGATCTCCATGCCAGCCTCGACAGGGGTACCCTGTCGGAAGCCGACACGCTGAACAAGGTAGCCCTCGTTCAGGCCATCAAGGACGCCCCGCTTGAAAAGCTGGAACGCCTTGTCGTAGACGCTCGTATTGCCAGCTGCCTTCTGGCCGGGTGCAATCGCCTCACGGAAGAAGGTCAGCGACGCTTCATAGTTCGACACTGTAGGGGTCTTCGCGTTTCCGGAATCACAGATCGAACGCGAGTCATCTGTGTCGCTATCGGTCGCACCCAGTGTCATGCCAGCCGCGATGGCACACGAAATGTCCGCGGCCTTAGCCGAGCCACCCGTGTAAGTGGCGACCTTAAAAAGGTCCTCCACGTTGGTAACACTGTCAGCCGAAACCCACCAAATAGTGGTATTCGGAGAAAGCATCTTAGGCATAATCAGTCCTCCTGATCCATCGTATTGTCAATATCAATGATATCATCCGCACCACAGCACTTAGGCTGTGTCACGGGCGTATCATCATCAACAGGCTCATACATATCGGGCAACACCGACAGCATGTCCTTAGACTTTTCGCACACAATACCCGTGTAGATATTCCGTACTCGCATATCAATCCCCCCTATCCAGGTTCACATAGAAACTCATATGCCGCTGATAAACAGTAGGCCGCAATGTCGAATCATGATCCGCCGTCGAACCGACAGAAGCCGCAATGTTCACCTCATTCGACCCGTCAATCAACACAGCACCAATGAGCTTTTCCTTCACAACCGACACCAGCCGGTTGAGCATTTCCTTATTCTCAGCATAAACATCCACATTAAAAGGATGCTCATACACATCCTGAGTGTGCCCTGCCATCGACATATATGAATTCAAGTAGCGGTTAATTTCCGCCCCACCGTGGTACACAATGTACAAAGGCCTCTTCACATCACGAGCAAAAGATTCGTAGACCTCAACATCACGGATGCCCCGCAACAGATCAAGACATGCCGTGTCGAACTCAAGCGTACGATCCCTCACTTCAACCTCCCATAAAACTCTTCACGGAAGACCTTCGTCACACGAGGCAGGTACTTCGCCGGAGTAATACCCTTACCCGCAGACTTCTTCGCCTTGCCACGCAAACCAGAACGCAAGTACCCTGTCGCCCTATTACCCTGCGTACCATTCTCCTGCCATGAGTAGTAAGGCTTTTCACGCGCCCACTTATGCCAGCCGATCTCCACGACCTTGCCACCCTTAGATGCATCGACACTGAATGTATCGCGCATATAGCCTGTGTCGACACGGCGAGGATCCGTATCAATCAACGCTCGGCCATACTCAGTGGAAGCGACAGCAGCAGCCTGAGCAGCCTCATTCACACGCTTCCACGCGGCATCAATGATCTTCTTCTTCGCGCGAGCAGCAACACCATACCGGTCAGACTCGACAGTGACCTTGATGCCAGCGACACGCCCATCAAAGCGGACAGTCTTCTTAGTTCTCGCCACGAGCAGTGTCCCCCGTCTCAATATCACACAACAGCGTCGGCTGCCATGGCAACGTGTCGAACACAGCGTTACGCACAACCAACTTCAACCCATTCTGCCTAGGGTCAGCAGGAGACTCATTAATCACCACACGCATACCCTCTCCAAACGACACACGCATCTCAGGATCACCCCATACATGCTTGTTCATAGCCTCGTTCTTGTCGATGTGAAGAAGCTGAACACGGTAGGCGTGCACACCAGTAACCTCACCGGCCCACTCGCGGTTACGAGCATGCCAGTCAACGTTAGGCGTCACATTCGCCCACCCAACCCAGATGGGCAGCAACTTTTTTGTCTCCAAACCAGTCTCAGGGTCCCACTCATGCTCGACAGAATCCGGAGTCTGATACACACTGATCCGGCTATTCGCCAACAGCTCCAACGGATAGTGTGCAAGAGTCACAAACAATGGGTGGATATTAGGGTTGATCGACAGCCCCATCAGAAATTCACCGCCCAATCCACAGGCTCAAACGAAGGATAGACAACATCAAACGACAGGTTGTTCTCGTCGTCTTCCTTTGCCTGCTCCCGCAAAGTCCTCGCACGCTTCACAATAGCATCAAGCAGCTTAGCGCCATCAGTCTGCTTGTCGTCCGTCTTCAAGACAAGCAGCTGCAAGGCCTTATCCATGCCGATAGCGTCGCATGCATCGGCTGCAGCACGCTTTACATTCCCGTTATTAACGGCAAGAAAGGCAAGAATCTCATCATCCGTAAACAAATAGCGAGGCTCATTGCGAAGGTCCCGCAAGTCCTCCAACTTACGCAAGTCAGGAATAAGAACCCGCACCTGGCCAATAGGAGAAGTGTAGTCAATCATGATCTAAGTATAACTGAACCCCCTACAGCAAAAGCCATAGGGGGTTCAATCAATCCGTCAGGAGTTCAGGCCCGTAGACCCGATAATGCCATCATAGCGGACCAGGCCCGCACCGGCAATCTGACGAATACGAATCTCAATGTCGTCGTTGTCGAAGCTGCCCTCGTACGGGTTCACATCCCCGCCGCCGAGCATCTGGCCGGTCTTGTTATGGATGCGAAGCTCAGGAGCTTCACGACCCAGCATGCCTGTCTTGGCCAGGACAGTCTTGCCATTGGCGCGACCACCCTTCGGCAAGAGGACCCAAGCCTTCTCACCACCGACAACAGAGATAAGATCGGACGAGAGGACATCCAAGTCCTTCAGGGGGTTCGCCTTGATCTCCGTGCGCTTGCCAACCTGCGTACGAATCTCATTGATGAGGGTGTAGGACTTGGCAACCTCGGCCAGTGCAGGAGAAGTCACCAGCACGAAGCCCTCGGGGACGTACGTCGAATGGCCATCGCGGATCGTCGCAAGAGCCTGGTAGCGTGCGGCCACAATGGCGTCGAACGACAGAGCCGCGTTCTTCACACCACCGACACCACCAGCACCCGTGCCGCCCGTGAACTCATCGGGAATACCAGTGAAGTCTGCCTTGGTCTTGTTGGCGTCGTTGAACACATCCGCACGAAGAGACTTCGTGGTGGGATCGAACAGCTGAAGCAAAACAAGCAGGTCCTCAGTACGCGCAGCAAGCGTCGCCGCATCCTTCGGGAAGCGACTAATCACGTTCCACTCGTCGTTGATGAACGATTCGAAACTGAACTGGATGCGTGCACCGTGCTTAGCGGTGGTAATGAACGCGCCCTCTGCCTGATAGCTCATCGTGGGGTAGGGGGTAAGTTCAGGGACATGAGGAAGCGTGCCGACAGGGTGCTTGTAGCCACCGTTGTCGATGGGGGTCGTCGTGGTGTCACCCTTGAGCGACAGGAGCGAAGCAGGACGGAAGTCCGTCAGCAGCTCCTTGGTGGCAATATTGCCCCACATCGTGTTGTAGGAGTCAAAGTACTCCTGGAACTTAACGTTAGCGGCCCTCACAAACATGGGGGCCAACTGGTCCGACGTGATAGCTTCCTTCAGACGCGCCTGCGCAAGGCGGCTACCAGTGAGAGCTTCCGACAGGCAGACGTTGAAGTCGTTCTGATCCTTAAAATGCATGTTAAAGCCTCCTATCAGGCGGTCTTCGCAGGTGCAAGGACAACCTGCAGCTTCTGATCGACAGAAGCGGACGACACCGGCTCCTTCAGCCAGCCGATAATGATGTCCGCACCAGTCTTAACGGTCGTGATAACAGGCTTGGTGGCAGCACCCGTCGCAGCCTTCACATACACAGGATCACCAGCCTTGGCATCAGCAGTGACCTTGCCGGTCAGCTCGAACACACCACCAGCGACACGCACAGAGGCGTAGCCGGGGCCGTTCAGCCCATAGGTCGGAGCAGTCAAGACCTCACCAAGGGTCTTCTCAGGCTCAGCAGTCGTCGGGCGAACCTTCGACTGAAGAATGCCCGCAATGCCGTTCGCCTTGTTAATGACAACGACATCACCCGGCTCAAGATGGGCCTGCGTTGCATCAACAGGTAGAGAAAGAGTATCCGAGTACTCGAAAATCTGGTTGCCATTGACAACCGGAACACGAATAGGCATAACCGCCACAGTGATCACCAACCGATCTTCTTGAAAGTATTGACAGGCTTGTCGTCAACCGGGGTAGCAGTAGCCGCCACAGCCTCCTTCAGATAAGCACGCTCAGACTCCAATGCGGAATCAACATCCGCACCAGCCTTCACGGCCTCACGAACACGCACGATGGCAGCCTCCGGCAAACCAGACTCAGCAATCTTGCGGCCAGCCTCAAGAACCGAATCAACATCGACAGATGCCTCTTCGGTA
>ERZ772786.80-NODE-80-length-37207-cov-6.745936_pt1 | contig 37207 bp, 57 predicted proteins | sample MGYA00511473_ERZ772786 | MGnify/ENA primary metagenome ERZ772786 (study PRJEB29015, sample SAMEA2738025) | human oral metagenome | biome: human oral; feature: human-associated habitat; material: saliva | place: China | collected 2252 ...
ATGATATAATCATGGTAGGTGTAAGGGGCTTTCGCCCCGACCTACCAGAGCCTTACTTGAACCGCTTTGCTTTGCTCGGCTTGCGTTCTTTTGGCTCTTTTTTTATTGCTATGATAACACTTGCGATCCCTGTTAATAAGGTTCCAGTTGCCACCATTAGTTCAGCAATCTCTGATATTTTCATATCTTCCTCCTTTCTGATTATATTATATCACGGTATGCCGTGACTGTCAACACTTTTTATAAAAATAATTAGAGATTTTTTAATCTGGAACTAGTTTCAGAGCAAAATAAAAAACCCTCCCGAATTGGGAGGGTGTGTGTCTTATGGTAGATTTTCCGGCCACGGTTCGTCTGTCGTGTATGACATAGTGGTAAATCGTAAATCTCCGATGTCTCGGTCGGTAGGCACGGGATCATCAAATTGCAAACGCAAATGATTATAATCACCTTGCCCACCCAGATAAAAAGTTCCCAAACGTTGGCCCTTGTCGTTGGTCATAATGCCCAGTTTTGAGTTTGTAGAACGAAAACCGACGGGAACACCGCCGTTGCTTAAAATAAACACGTTTCGATCACGGTCTGACCCTTGCGCAACATAACCCTGTGCGCCTCTACGTTTGATACCAAACCAGCCCCACGATAGACCGCCAAAACTAATTTCTACTGTTGAGTTTATGCGTCTAAATTCTACGTACGCATTAGGTAGAGTTGAGCTGATATTTTTCGGTTTAAATTTGACATCGCCAAACAAAACAGACCAAGCACCGGAGCCAGTTCCGGGGCCTTTTTTAATCCATTTAACTGCCCCATTTTTAGCAGTCGTATCGGTATATATCGTACCAATATCTGCATTGAGAGCATACGGGAAACCTTGCCCCTTTAATTCTGTGCTCGCACTGCCTCCAGTATTGTTGGCTGAAATTTTTCGTTTTAGCTCTTCGAACTCATTTTTGCTGACTAGCTGGCTTGTATCCATTGTAGGTAGCTTGGATGTTGTGACAAATGGATCACCGCCATTTTGCAACTTAGTGTCAATCAGAGCATCCAAGCCAAGCTCTAAATGTTTGTCTTTTATGTTGCTTGTCATTTGCGCCTGCAGCGTGGAATAGGTCGGAAAGAGTTCATAGGCCTTTGACTGTGGCAATAAAGACGCTTGTTGACCTTCGATGTTGCCGATATCACGACCGATCTGTTGGATCGCTTCTTTTAATTTGTCCATCTAGCGCCTCCTTTTAGAGACTGTTCTTTGCTGCTGTATAAACCTGTACGAAGTCGGTATTTTCGAGATCCGTGATTTTTTGGCCAAGTTCAGTCATTTTTGAGACAATAGCCCCATCAGAGCTACTTCCATCAGAGATTTTCTCAGCAATCTCTTTTAATGTATCTAACTCCTCTGGCACACCTTCACCTAAGATGGATGTTTTGACACCTTGAATTGCAGTGTCCAACTGTTCTTTTGTGATCCCACCTTGGCCGATCTCGCTCTTTTCCGCTTTATTCGCAAGTTGTGTCTTGATATCTTTGATATCTGTCCCGACCGCTTGAGCAAAAGATGTTAGTTTCTCTGTATTTAAAGTCATAATTCTTCCTTTCAAATTTTAGCTAAATTGTAAAGTGTTGTTAAATCTGGCAATTCTTCTGTGTTTGGCCCATTTGGGTGTGCTGCGATATACTTATCGATTTCTGTTTTAACATCGTTTTTTACAAGCGATAAGACTTCCTCAGTCGTGAATTCTTCCGCAGATTTCGTAACCTCTAGCCGAGCGCTTCTGTCACTTGGAAAAATGTATCCATCACAAACAACTTCAACAAGATATGACCCTATCGGCAATGCCTTTTCGATTTTGAAAGTAACTCTGGACTTATCCACTGTACTCTCAAATGTGGCCTTTCCTTTTTGATTGAAGATCCTGATTGTAGCATTTTTGCCATTCAGTTCTCTGATCGGTCGCATGTTTTCGTCCAGTAGCTCATAGCCAAAAAGAGAGGCAGAGTCGCCTTGTTTGACGACAGCCCCTCCTTCAAATTGCTTTAGATTCGTAGAATTTAATAATGTCATTAAATCCTCCTTGTTTTAAGAGAATGAGCCGAAGTCTGTAATCCGTTGCCCATTCTCTGATTGACCGACTGCCACATAGCGACGATTACCGGATGCACCGATGTAAGTGATCCAGATATAGCCATCGTTATCTAACCAGCCGTCGTAATTGATTTCCATTCCAGCAGTATAGACTGCCACAATTTCGCCAGCAAGACCAGCAGAAGACCGTACATTAAGAGCCGATACTTCAACTATGAATGTACCTGTCTCTGGGTTGAATCCATTAGAGTCAACTGTAAGAGGCTCTGATGGTGTGATAGGCTCTACTTGTGCAGGCTTACCGTCAACTGGGAAATAAAACCAGCCAACAATAGCAGTAAAATCACGGGTATTATATCGTGCCGGGCCACCTACATATAGACTATCTTCGTTGCCATCAATATTCTGCTCGATAGTACGCATGGTATACCCATCACTATCCTCGATCACTAGACCAGTATGACCGTATGAATGACCGAACAAGTAAGTAGTTTCTTGTACAAACACAGCCCCAGCTCGTGGTTTGCTGTCCGCATTGCCCTCTTGGTTATATTCCACCTCATAACCTAAATCACGGGCAGAATTGAGTAGATCAATAGCATTGCCCCAGAGAGTTTTGCCGAAAAAGTAAGTAGAGATTGCATTAGGTAGTGCAGCGCATTGCATCCCCCATTGGCTCATAGATACACCAGTGCCAGCATCTGCTAACCCTTCTGCATATCCCAAAATATCATTTAAAGTAGCCATTATTACTGCTCCTTTCTAAAATCAAAAGCTACTATCCAAAAATAGATAGTAGCCAGTAAAAATATATTAATCTTCGCTAGGTTCTTCATAGCCTAACGCACGTTCTGAGTCGCTTAGTCCAGCAGTAGTTGGATCGTTAACAACTCCGACCAAAACGAAGAATGCAAACAATACATTGACGAATACCAAGATTTTATCAATGGTTTGCCCAAATTCTAGCTTGATGCCAAAGATATCGGCAAACGCTTGGAATAGCAATGCAAGCGCTGGAACGATTGCGAGCCAGAAATTTTTGTTACGTAAACGTACAGACCAGTTAATTTTATTCATAATAGTTACCTCTTAATTATTTTTGTTCTGAATTAATGCTTTAAGCTCCTTCATATCCTCGCTCAAGGCTTTGACCTGCTCTGCGAGGATCAATAGAGACTTATTCTGTTCATCGTGGTTGTCGAGTCGTCTAACAGCCGTAAGACGGAAATCACGCATGTTTTCGATATCTTTTTCGATCACGACCATGCGTTTCTCTTGTGCCACGACACTTCCTTTAAAATTTCCATATATTCCAAGTAAGATCCCGACAAATCCGACCATCATCGAGATATCTTCTGGTGTAAAGTGGATCATAGATCACGCCCCTCTCTCATTAAATTACTGGTTGTGGTGTAGCTGTCGCAACTGGTTGAGTTTCAAGATTTCCACTTGGTTGTGCTGGCTTCTCTTCCTTCTCTTCTTTCGGTTTAACCCACTTCCAGATGCCGATTTTACCATTTTGATAGAGGTTATCCAATTGCTCCAAAGTTTCCCCTTGATAAGTAAATGGCTCATTTACTTGGATCATGATGCGCTTACCTTCTCCAAATGCTTCAGTATGATTTGGATCTTCGATAGTAAAGATCTCTTGTGGTTGGTAAGTCTTACCAGATTGACCAAGGTCTACCAACTCAAGACCACGTTTAAATACAGTCGGATCAAGTGGATTGTCAATATCGGTCACACGGGCCAAAACGTTCCATTCTGCCACTTCTTTGATCTTCTGGATTTGGTTTGCTTTTTCTTCGTTGTCCTTGGTCAACTCCTGAATTTTAGCGATAGCTTCTTTGTTGGCCTCAACAGACTTGTCAAGCTCTTTCTTGATTGCCACTACTGCGCCAGATGTGTCCAATTCCATGCGGACGATGTTCAGTACTGCTTCAACCAGTGTCGCATCGTCTTCGTTTGTGCGATTGTTTGGCAAAGATTCTTCGAATACACGATAAGGAAAATTTTGCTTGATTGCTACTTTCGTAGTGTTGGCTACTGCATCGTATGATTTAAATTGTACTTTATAATCCATTAGTTTGTTACCTCGTTTTTATTCTTAATTTCTTCAAAAAGATCCTTCAAGTCCTTATCGGACTCTAGGACAGAGCGATAGCTTTCAACTTCTTGAGCAAGTTGTGCTACATGTTCCTGAGTTTCAGTAAGACGGGCCTTAAATTCAGCTTCATTGATTGTCTTATTCGCCAATTGGTCGGCTAAATCAGCGATAATTGCTACGTATGTGTTTTCGTTCATTTTGTCACCTCTTATTAGATATAGTGGTCAAACGGAATTGTTTGATCAGAATTGATATTGTAGAATGGGAAGCTGTATACATTAAGTCCCCATGAAGGATTTTTTTTGCGTATTATTTCAAAATTCTGTCTAAAATGTTCAAGTAGTACGCCTAAATTCCATGCTCCGGCATGTCCACCTTCACCATGTGAGGGAACTGTAAATCCGGTAGTTTGAAATTGTAGTCCACCATTTTGATGCACAGAGTGTCTAAATTGGATTCGGTCTCCGACTAATTCCACCCTGTCGTAAGGAGTTTCACGACTATCACGAAATATTCTGATACCGGCGAAAGATCCATCCGCTCCAGCATCTGACGGGTTGTCCGTCATTTCATTGATCCATTTATGAGATGTATTTCCTAAAGTGGTCGCAACACCGCCATGTATGGAATCTTTAAACATCAATGCTCCGATAGTGTTGTGCTTCTTCTGAGGATGTGTGCGTTGTCTAAAGAGTACATTTTTACCAGATTTAAATTCAATTCGAGCGTTTTCGTTAAAATCAATTTCTGAGTTATCTAGGTCAATTTTCATCGCTCCCTTATTAGATAAAATCCTACCGCCGCTAATTCGTTCAGCAGAAACATCAATCGATGCCAATTGAGTAATAAAAGCCTTCTGTGAAGTCAACTCCCTAATAAATGCTTGATTAGCAAGCAATTTTTGGATCAAGGCATAGTCAACTTGTAGTTTATCTGCTGTTACTGCGTTGGAAGCAAGAATCTGTGTTGTGACAGAGCCGGACTCCATGTGACCGGTTCGAACACTTTGAGAAGCTAGATGACGGCTTGTGATAGATCCATCGACTACCATGTCACCTTTCACCTTGATCAGTTGAGCGATCAAAGCGATGGATTCTGGTTCTTGCACCAACAAGGAACTGATGGTTCGTCCGTTGATAGTCTTACCTGTACCAAAAGAGATTTGGCCATCTGTGATATTGATGTCTGTTTTTTTCAAAACTCCATCAAATTGGCTGATGATCGTTGCCACTTGCCCATCCACTGTCTGCTTGTATTCGGCAATCTTGGAAGATATAACTTGGTCATTATTTTGCTTTAAATCTTCAAGTCTTCTTGTGATTCCAGCTACATCTTCATCATACTTAGATTTCGCTATATAGCCTTGTCCCAAAATCTGTCTGGTTGCTTTTACAGCTTCCAAAGCAGCCTTCTCAGAGTAAGTCAGCATGCGCTGTTCAAGTTCACCATTTGGGCCGGTTTTTGTCTCTAATTTAGTTAATTGAGTAGATAGGCCTTGAACTGACTTTTCAAAAGTGGCTTGTGCTTGCTTCACTAGATAATTTTGATCTTCTGGAGCAGGCCCTGCATCTGTTCTGGTAGTGCTTTGTGTAACTTCTACTTTCTTAAAGGAAATTGATCCAATTCCATCACAGCCAATAATGATCCGCCAGAAATCAAACTCTTCACTTTTTTCTAGTGCAGGGGCAGAAACTTGGTATAGTTGCCATTCGTCTGTTAATTGAAAATGAGCCGAGATCCTTTCTTGATTGCCTCTAGATTTTCTATTTTCACGCAAAGAAGTCCATATTGTAGCAGAACCACTATTTCTTTTAGCATAAAATGAAATAGTGTAAGGCTCGCCTTTTTCCAGATAATCCAGAGCAGTTGTTTTTGAAGTAGCCCAACTTGGGGCTGTGCTAGAAAATATCTGTGCTTGTTTCCAAGTGTTAGTGTCGCCTGAAATAGTATAGATACCATTTTCTGCTGTACCAGTTGAATTGCTTGAATCACCCTTAGAAAAGAACCATAGACCACGGGTGAAATCATAATCTTCAGCGTAGTTTCTTGACCCAACTTTTAGACTTGTGAACTCTTCTTTGATGCCATTCACTGTCTGTTCAACATAAGACCGGTCTGCTTTTCCATTGGCAACATTGGTCAAGTCAGAGATGGCTTTTTCAGTCGTCTGCTCAAAGCGTGATTGTGCGCCTTGGATTCCAGAAAATTGGCTTTGTGTCTGAGCTTTGAAGTCATTGACCAGCTTCTTGATGTCCACATCACTAGTTTTCAACTGGTCGGTAGTAGACTTTAACTCTTCCATCTTGACAGTGATGTCGCCATATTGTGCGCTGAACTCTTGTGTAATTTCGTTCTTTGCTTTTTGGCTTGCTGCATTGATCTTGTCAGTGACTTGCGCTGAGATTTCTTGCTTAACCACTTCAGCTTGTGCTTTGGCTTGCTCAATCCCGTCCGAGATTTTATGTTCCAGCTCTTTTGCTTGCTTGTCATACTCAGCATTAGCATTGTCTACAAGCTTCTGCACTTTCGCTTCGTATTCAGCATCATAAGACTTCATTTTCTTATCAACGGAGTCATTGACCATACCTGAGATAGAGTCTGCTAAAGTTTTTGTTACTTCACCAAATCCGATACTGACAAGCTTGATGCTCATTGGATTGAACTTGTATTTTGTGATCTTTTTTCGCAAATCGACATCATAGTCCTCGTGTAAGATGCTCACGATATCAAACATGTGTGCTGGTTGATCTGCCTGGCCTACAACATCAATCTCAAGGCTTTCTTCAATCATGTCGCAAAGAGTTTCTCGGAAATAGCGCTTGCCGTATTCTTCAAGTGTTTTTTGATCCACTACATCCTGATCTTGTACTTCCATATCCGCTTCGTAGATATGCTTGTATTTATTAATCAGTGGGCTATCAATGGTCACGGTTAAGATCTGATCTTTCTTTCCTTCCTCGTGGGCTTCGATAACCTTTTTAAAATGGATCCGTGTTCTCAACTCTTTAGTGGATTTTGATTCCTGAAACGATTTCATGTTTTTCTTATAGGTAAACAATGATTCGTTTTCGATTCCGCCATGCTCCAGCAATCGAACGCTGTACTTATCACGGACGAGATCACCACCCCACTGCCCAACGATAGAGTGCTTGTCTTTTGCCAAGGCTTCCATCGCTGAGACATCTTTAAGATTGAGGGTGTGTTTTGACATCACATCGGAAAAAAACGTAAATGGTGTTTCTCGTTTGAACCCGGCAACAAGCGCATTCATTACGGTTGCTCCATTCACTCGATCGACATTGATCTTGTTGATGGAATATCCATTAAGTAATGTTGCTACTTGATTGGCATATACAGTGACATATCCGTGTTGCTTTTCAACTTCAAAGATAGTAAAGTACTGCTCTCCATGTAAATCGTCAGCAACTAATTCTGTTTCCGGAATTAACAATGCCCATTTTGGATCTGAGGTTGGAAATTTAAAGGTAAGCTGATAGGTGCTGTTAGCTTCCTGGACGATTTCGGAGCTAAAAGCTTCGTTAAGAGGGAAGTTTCCCTCTTGTAGATAAATCATACTTTATACCTCCAATTCCCTTTTATTGTGATTTTTGAGACGGTACCTGAAACTGCAATACCGGATGTACCTGGAGCAATCTCAAAGAAACCACCTCTTTTTCTCAAGGTGTTTTTCAAATTTCCATTTTTGTCATAGACATTTTGTTTTTTATGACGGCAGTCAATTGTTGCTTTTGTATCAATCGTGAGTTGCATGGTTTGCTTACCAATCGTAAGCGTTACATCCCCACTTCCCTCAACTATGATGACCGGTTCAGAATAGACCGTGCCAGGGTTCGTCACAGTGCCATTACTTGTCAACACGACTTCCGTATTGTTTTTCTGATAGCGGAAAGGATGCATCTTGAGCTTGATTTCTAGTGACCAAGCATGGATGCCGTTTTGTCTAAAACTTGAGCCAGCATAGTCAGCATAAAAAATAGAGCCTGGTCGATGCCCAAACTCTACTACATTATTCTGCTGGTTGAATTGCTCAAGGATTTTCTGGACCTCCTCTTCCTTTACAACATACAGACTAACAGTCTTATCATAGCCATCATATGCTCCATCGTAGATAGGATAGTCTCCATTAGCCCCGTAAATCGTATTATTGTCAAAACGTGGCTGAGCCATTTGCTCCTCACCGTAATCGGTGACATAGCAGTTTGGGATTGTTCCAGTGTCAAACCCATTAATAATCATGTTAAACATTAGATTCCCTCCCTTGCCATGATTTTAGAATAGCGTTGGTAGCTATTTTGCGCCAAAACATTGCCATCTAGATAGGTTTCTGATGGTTTCTCAAGGATAGCAGTCAATAACTTTTCTAAACTTGACCTCAGAAACGCAATCTCAGCAACGACATTTTGACCATCGTACTCATTGCCACCTTTATTATCGATTAGCACGATTTCCCGATTGGCTTTTTCCATCTCTTTCAGAAATTTCGCATCCTCTGGAATACCGATACCGGACGCATACTTAGGAATTCCGAGTTTTTGCATCAAACGTCTGGTCTTATCCGCACGCAAGACCTTGGATCCACGAGGCAGTGGCATGATGACATCTCGACCTTCCGGGATGAAGCTCCGTCCATCTGGTAACGTGACCATCTCACGATAGACCGCATTGCGCTGGTCGTTGACCATAGCAAGTCCACCTGGGTGATAATCTGTACCATCTTTGTGCCCGAATAATCTTCCGACGGTATTCACCACACGATTGACTACTTCTGTAGCTGTGATGGTAGTATGCCAACTTGTAGGGATTGATTGAATAGCCCCGCTTGCAGAGTTCGCAGCATTAATTGCACTATTAGCATCACCAGTCATATACTTCGTAGGACTATAGAGGGCGTTCCATTCATTCTGCTTGTTGATAGCAGATTGTCCCGCATTTACTGCACTACTAGCATCCCCAACCTGTGGCTTAGTTGGCGATGGAGTTGCGTTCCATTCATTCTGCTTGTTAATGGCAGATTGCCCTGCGTTGACGGCATTGCTTGCGTCTGCAGTGATTGGCTTCGTAGGTACTTGATAGTTGTTGACTGCTCCATAAGCCTCAACGGCTTGATTCTTGCCGGCTACAGCACCACTTGCATCCGCATTGATGTTGGTGTTTGTCTCCTTCGGAATGTTCAGGATATCGTTCATTACCTGGGAGATAACTTTGCTGGAATTGTCTTTCGCATTGATTGGGATATTAGGATTCATACCGACAAGCAAGTTAAGGGCTTGCTGGATTTTAGTAACCTCACCAGTTGCTAAATCTTTAGCAATAAGCTCTTTCTGCTCAGGACTCAACTGATTCCATTTCTGCAAGGTAGAGATAGCAAGGTTCCCAGAGTTGAGGAATGCCTCGTTCTTCATCAGGAGTTCTTTGACTTCTGCTGGAAGGGCGTTCCATTGAGCGAGTGCCTCCTTGTTTTCAAGGATAGCCTGCATACCTTTGTGGCCGTCTAAAACAAGTTCTTTCTGTTCCAGAGTTAGCTCATTCCATTTACCAGTCTCGACCAAGGTCTCACCAATCAGCATCTTAGCGTTGGACTCAAGGTTGGCATTTTTCAAGATGAATTCAATCGAATTCCAACCATTTTCAGCTTCTAACACCTTGGAAATTTCTTCCTTGGCATTCGTCTTGACTTCGCCCTTTTTATCATCAAATACGATTGAGTTCCAGACCATGTTAGCCTCAGAAGTTTCCTTGCTCATGTTAGCCATGGACTTCGCAACGATCCCAGATGATGTCGTGACAGTATCAGCAGCAGAACGCATATACTCTTCGAATTGCTTCACATCGAGGCCTAATGCGCCCATACGAGATTTAGCGCCTCCTATGGCTTCTTTAGTCCATCTACCATTATAATTGTCTAGGAAGTTCTTTTCTAATTCAAAATATTTCTGTTGGTAAGCTTCTTTTCTGGCAAGATGCTCTGCTTCCAGCTCATCTAACTTCTGATTACGTTCTTGAATTCCTTTTGCGGAGCCATCGTTTTTGTATGCCTCTTTGATAGCTTGCTTGCGCTTTTCGTAGACCTTCTCTTCTTCCAGAATCCAATCTGTGACCACTTTCAACGCATCTTGACGCTGAGTTTCATTCATGGATTTGACATCGCCATTCATAGCTTGCATAATAGCATGTTTCTTATCCTTAGAAATATTCAGCAAGTCTAATTCCTGGCTGATCATTTGGTTTTGGATGTTTGAGACGATAGCTTTCTCTTCAAGAGTCAGGTCTCTGTGCTGGTCCTTAGCGTTTTGATAGATACGACCAACCTCTTCGGTCATATTCCGGACATTTACTTTGGTTTGTTCGAGTTGCTCTTCTTGGTTCTTACGAACCTCCTCACTCATACCGACTTCTTTAGCGAGAGCTTGCAACTTCTCTTTCTTCTCATCGATCAGCTTGTCAATCTCACTGTTGAGTTTTTCAAAAGAAGCCTTGACATTATCGACATTTCCAGCAGTTGCTCCAAAATCGACGATAGCCTTGTTTGCTTCATCAACCTTGGATTTGAAACCGCTCAGTTGTTCATCTTGAACCTTGCTGACGGACGTCCCCCAGCGCTGTGTCCTATTCTCAGCTTCTGCCATCTTCTCAGCTATATAAGACAAGCTAACTAATGCAGCTCCTCCCAAAAGGACTCCCCATGTAACCGGGTTCCCAAGCAGTGTAATTCCTTTGGCAAGTGTGCCAGTGCTTGCAGCAGCCCCTTCAGCAGCAATCCCTGTTGAAGCCATTCCAGCGCTTGCTGTTTTAAAAGCTTCTGTCAGGCTACTTCCTTGTTTAAAGAGCTGGAAGGTTTTACTGAGAAGTGATAGTCCTCCTCCTACCTTACCGATTCCTTGTGTGAGAAAACCGATGCCTTTTGTGACTCCTCCGATTACTCCGATTCCTTTACCGAGAATTGATAGGGCTGGGCCAGCCCCAGCGGCAAGCAATCCCCATTTGATGATATTTTGCTGTTGTTCCGTACTCATTTCACTAAAAGCCTTAGCCATATCGGCTAACTTCTGAATCCACGGTTTAGCAGCTTGCAAACCAGAGTTCATCGCTTTTATGAGAGGACCACCAAATTCAATCGCTAAATCTGTAATCTGATTTTTAAAGATTTTAAGTTGAGATTCTGTTGTTTCGTATCGTTTTTTTGCCTCGGTAGTAAGTGCATTATTTTCCTTCCATGCCCCATTGGCAGTTTTCAGCGCCCGAGACAAGAGATCTCCTGCACCAGCCATACGTTGCATAGTGTCAATTTCTTGAGTTGATTTAATCCCAAGTTGTTTTAATGTTTGGGTCACATCCCCACCAGATGCCTTGACTTTTTTCAACCCATCCAAAAACGCAAGCATAGCGATTTGTGGCTCTGTCTTCCATGATTTAGCAAAATTTTCGGCGCTCATGCCGGCGACTTTTGCAAATTTGTCGAGTTTGTCCCCTCCTGAAAGAACCTGTGTGTTAATTTTTTGCATGACACGGGAGAAAGAACTACCCCCAGCCTCGGCATTAATACCTACAGAAGTCATAGCTGTTGCTAGAGCGAGAATTTGTGGTTCTGTTAACCCAACAAGATGCCCAGTCCCGGCAAGTCGTAGAGACATTTCGACGATTTCCGATTCAGTCGTTGCAAAGTTGTTTCCTAAGTCAACGATTGTTGATCCTAGTCGTCTGAATTCTGACTGAGGCATTTGAGTGATATTGGCCAAACGAGCGAGAGAGATCGCCGCCTCATCTGCAGTCATGTTGGTCGATTCACCAAGGTCAATCATAGTTTTTGAAAAGTCTACGATATTCTTCTTCTTGATACCAAGTTGTCCGGCTGATTCTGCTACTTTTGCGATTTCTACTGCGCTTGCCGGCATCACTTTTGATGCTTCGCGAATTGCACTAGACATCTTTTTGTATTCACCTTCTGTAGCATCTACGGTCTTTCTTACACCGGCGAAAGCTGATTCATAATCGACTGCCGCCTTGACTGCAAATCCAGCACTAGCGACAAGTGGTGCAGTAATCCCCTTTGTTAGCGTCCCACCGAAGTCAGATACTTTCTTACCAAAGTTCTGGATGTGCTCTCCGCTTTTAACAAGATTCTTCCCTAAAGCTTCCATTTTACCTGAGAAGCTATTCTCACGCCCTACAGCTTTTAAGGCTTGTTCAACTTTGTACAATTGGCCTTCCATTGCTGCCAACTTCGCATTCTCACGCTCAATATCAGCAGCGGCTTTATCAAATTTAGCAGACCCTGGATCAAGCTTATCAAAGTTCTGCTTCATCTGATCGAGTACATTTTTTTGTGCTTGAATGGCTTGGCCTAAAGACTTATATTTAGCTTTAAGCAATTCTGTACTCTTGCCATTACTTTTTAAAGTGCTGTCGAGTGCCTTGACGTTGTTTTGGAAATACTTCACTGCATTCTTTGCACTTGTTAAGCTAGGATTGAACTTTGACACGTCCAGCCCTAGTTCTATATACATTTGTCCTAGTGGCGTTCCACCTGCCATTTTTCCTCCTTCGAAATAAAAAAAGCCTTTAATAAGGCTTTACTTTATATCCCGTCAAATATGTCTGCAATATCTAGCGGAGTTTCGTCTTCCGGGTCGCTACTTGTATCGACGATACCGATTAAGTCATCCCAACTAATATCCATAACCTCATTGATACTCATATTGTACGGACCATTAGAGACATTTTTGACAAATTTATAAAAATGCTTTAAAGCATCTTTGGGATCTATTGTTTCCCCTTTGGGTCCACATCACCTACCAGATGAGCGTAGATGTCCATAAATACTTCAATGATTTTCGCAAAGTCTGTGTGCTCCAGCAATTGTTCAACTGTAACATTTTCAAAAAGCGAAGCGATAAAGTTTAACTGTTGATCCAATTTTTCAACTTCTGACTTTTCAGACGTGAGCGAGTCATTGAGCACAAGATAGTCACGATAGTCACGAGTAGTGATTTCTTTACTGGAGTATAGGACATCTTCGCCTTTCTCGTTCTTCATAGTGAATGTAATTTTAGCCATTTTGTTTTCCCTTCTAAATTAAAAAGCACCTTGCGGTGCCTTCTTTTATTTCGTCCAGTTATTTTTCCCGAATTCGACCTTTGTGACATCCTTAGACGCATTACTTTGCTTCATCGCAAAAATGATAGTCACATGACCTTCCTTGCCAGCCTGGAAGACGACGCTGGAATCCGAATTGATAGCTACAGTATTGTCATTTGAAACTACCGAGTCAAATCCAAGATATTCCCCATCTTCGTCACTCGCAAAGAATTTTCTAGGGTTTAATTCAACATTTGATGTATCCTTGTTATTGATTGTCAGGGTGACGGTGACAGCTTTGTACTCATTTTTATCATGTTCCATAGCGAGTAACCCTGAAGTGTCTTTTTTCGGTTCCCCAACTGTTATTTCAGTCTGATTAAACAGGACCGGTTCCCCGAACTGATAGCGATATTCTCCTTCGCTTAATGTAAAATCAATAGCCTCAGAAGCAAGCGTATGATCTACTGCGAAGACGTAAGTAAAGAATCTAGATTTGATATTTTCAATCTGTTCCTTGTCTTCTTTGAGACTCTCATATTTCTTTTCTAGCTTGGATTTCTCACTCATCGCAGAGAATAACAGCCCTGACATCGTTACTAGACCGATACCAAATGCAATAGTTAATAAAATCAAAATCGAATGTTTATTCTTTTTCATCGCAAACCTCCACAATCTTATTTTACCAAAACTTGAAAAGGTTTACAATATTAAGATAATAAAACAAAGGGGCTAGATGCCCCCGTTTCATTTTATCCGCCTGCTACGATACCAAGTTTAGTTTTAAGTTTTTGTACCTTAGTATCATCCTTACCGAAGTACATAGCTCCGTACTTGTCTTTTGAGTCTTCTGCAGTAGAAGCCCCAGCTGTGAAGGTTACGTTGGTGGTCGCAAGTTCGTCCGCTTTGTCCTTGATCGTGTTCAAGTCGATGGCATCCATTGAGAGATTCCCTTTGTAGAATCCGTAAAGGGCAAGCTCTCCGCTTGCTGTACTTGATTCAAGCAAGATAGATACATCCGCTGATACAGTGTCAGCACCAAATTCAAGAATATCATCTGTATCAGTGTATCCAAGAGCTTTAGCGTACAATGCAACTGGGATGTCCAAGAGTCCCAACTCAACCTTCAAGTCACCCACACCACGATTATTTACGTGGTAAGCGATGTTGCTACCAAATGTCTTGGTAGGGTCATTTGCAAGACCAGTGATTTTAGCAGTTTGTGTAGCACCTTCTCCTTTTTTACCTTGGATAGTAAAGACGTTAGTGCCTTCGGTTGGTGTTCCGCCATCTAAGATGCGAACTGTCAAACTCTTAAAGCCGACTGTTGCTGTACCTTGTTTTTCTTTTCCCATTATTTAAAATTCCTTTCTAATAGTCGTCATACAGAGAGCTTTTTCCTCTGTATGTCCGAGCATCTGCATAACGTTTAATTTCTGGGATCCATGTATCTAGACCCCCGTCCGTTTGGTAGAAGCCTTCTGACTCCATGATTTTCTCAACAGCACCTTGCAATTCCTTGCATTTGATGCGATCAGCAGACTCTACGTTGATTTGATAGAGAAAAGTCTTTGACAGACTTGTATTGCTCCCACGGTCGCTTTGAAGAGGAGGGCCGACCGGAATGATGACAATGCTCGGCTCCTTCTCAGAAAGCGTCTCAGGACGTTTAAACGACTTGATACAAATCCCAGAAAGATTTTCATCGCTTTTTAAGGCGTTGTAAATTTCGGTCAATTTATCTTTAATCATCCAAGTCCCTCCGCTTTTAGTTTAGAAGCCAGTCTGTATTTAAACTTCTCTTTGTTCGCCTCTGAAAATCTTCGAATTATGCCAAATCCTCGAGGATGTGCCTTCTTCGCATAGCCAAATTCACTCAAGTGGACCAAGCGCCATCGTGAACCGGCACCAAATCCAAGCTTAACCATTGGGACACCTTCAAAGCTTCCAGTGACATTTCCGACAGTCGCACTTGCGATTGTCTCACCAGTATCTTTGTAGACTCCCAAGGCACCCTTAAAATCTTCCAAGGTCTCGGTCGCAGCACCTTTCAGTGCCTTGTTGGCTGACCGTCTCACCTTTTCGTCTCCGAGCTTGGCTTCTAGATTCCGGATCACTTCCTCGAATCCGACCAGTGTCGCACCACTACTCATCCCGACCACCTCCGATAATGACGATTAAGAAATCACGATTATCATAATCAGGACGAACATCTATGATGTTCCAGTGTTTACCTTGTAAACGCTGGTCCATCACTTCCACAAAGTGCCGAACATCTGGCTGATAGCTAGTCAGTGGGTCCCGAATTTTCAGAGTCATTTTGGCAACCATGGATTTACCAGTGGAGATTTCAATATCCTTCATGCTAGGTGAGTAGGCTTTCGCAAAAGTGAAAAATGCCTTCTCAAAGCTAACATCACGACCATCCAAACTATCCTCCACCTTAGAAGTATAGAAGGTGACAGGCGTTCTTAGGTCCCCATTGGTTGCTTCCGGTTGCTTGTATTTAAAGTTAGGCTTCAATGCCCTGTGTTGCTACTTCTTCTGTTGTCGTTTTAGGAGCAGTCCCGACCACTGGATTGATGAAACCAGGTAGTTTTTCCATCAGTTCCTTTTGTCGAGCTTCATCCGTTTCAAATGTGGTTCCGACTTTGCGGAGCACATTTTCTTTTAAATCGAAAAATTCTTTTAAAACTTCGACCATGTTCCCTCCTACTGATAATTATTAAGAGACAGTTCCAAAATCTCACCCTGGAAATTCGCATAGAAAAACTCAACCTGGTCATTATAGAGATATCTCGAACGCTCAAGGATTAATTCTTCCACACGGCTATCGCTGGCATCAAATGAATCCGTAAGGTCCAGAATCGCTCTTTCTGACGAAGTGAGCATGCGTGAGAGATTGGCATCCTCTGCATCATGAAAGATTTTCATCCGCTCCTTGAATGCTCCTAGAAGCGGATGAAGTTGTTTAGTTTCTTCCATTCGGTGTCACCACCTATTATTTAATTTTCAATTCCCAAACAGCAGCAGTCTTCTCATCGTGAGCCTTACCATAAGCAAATTGCTTAGCAGTGTAGAGGTTCAAATCTTCGAGAGCGTAAGTCTCAGTGAAGCGACCAAACTCGATTCCACCACCTACGAATGCATCATAGCGCCCTTTAACAAATGTAGTCACTTTACCAGCAGTCTGAGCAACTGACTCAACCAAGATCAAGTTGTACGGCATTGCAGTCACATACGCTCCTTGAGCGTTCAAGGAAGTGTATTGTTTCTTGACATCCCATGCATCTGCTGGGTTGACCACCATCACGACATTCCCTTCAACTGCCACTGGATTGCCGTCAGACTTAACAGAGTGATGTTTGTACACCGCAGTCAATTCTTTGACAACAGTTGCAGAGTCAGCAAATGTAAGCTTTGCAGTTTCAACAGCTTTTTCTGCATAAGTTGTTTTACCACCAGACGCAGTTCCAGTGAGGGTACGAGATAGACCAATAGGTTTGTCGTCTCCGTCACCGTTCAAGAAAGCAGCTTCCAAAGCAGCAGCAAACGCTTCTGTGATTTGAGCAGAAACGAATGATTGCAACCAAGCAGGTCCAAATTTTTCAGAGTCTTTAGGAATGACTACAAAGGCAGTCAATTTATTTTGAATAGTTTCTTCTTCGTTGAAGGCTTGTTTCAATTGACCTTGAATTTCCCCGTTGATCTTGCCCCAAACAGCTTGTCCAGTTTGAGTTGATTTGAGGAATTTAAGGCGGATGCCAGCATTGCGCAATCCAAGATGTTGCAAGAGCGGGCGAGATTTCACCATATCATCAAAGATACGGTCGATTGTTTCTTGTGGGAAGAGTTTTTCTACTCCCACAGGAGCAGTCTTGTCGATGTCGTTGAAGAACTCACGAGCTTCTGCAGTCAATTTAGCATCATAAGGATTCATTGCTGAAACTTCCTCATGAGCAGCATGACGAGCTTGTTCCATCATTTCGTTAGTCATCGACTCGATCATTTCATTGTAGAGTTTCGCTTGTTCTTCTTGAGGTGCACCATTTGATACAGCGTTCAAAAAGTTCTGACGAATTTTATTGAATTTGTTTGATAATTGCATTGGCATTAGTATTTTCCTTTCTAAAATGCAAAAAGACCGAACCCTTTCGGTACAGTCTCGTTTGTGTTATTTTCTGGACTTTCTGGAATATTGAATTTTTTCTGTACAAATTCGCTATTTTCAAAAGTCTCTTGTGCGATTTGTCGAGCCTCTAGTTTATTAGCTACCAGCTCAGCGATTTTATCAACATCAGGAGTCATTGCTGATTTCATCTTGTCAATAAAGTCATGCGGGATCATTGGAGTTTCGCTTGCAGCAAACGTAGGAGCAATTTCTCCGCTAAACATGACACGGTCAGCAAAACCTTCCTTGACTGCTGTTTTAGCATCGAACCAGGTAGTCTTGTTCATCAAATCCAATAAATCATCCAGCGCCTTACCTGTCTTATCGACATAAGCATTAGCGATTGATTTGTTGAATCCTTCAAGAACCCCAGCTTCATGCAGTAGAGTGTTGTGGTCTCCGTCAACTCGTGATGACACGTTATGGATCATGATTTGAGCAGTCGGGCTAATTTCTACCACGTCACCAGCCATAGCAATGACGCTTGCTGCACTTGCAGCAATGCCCACGATCTTAACAACTACTTTCCCTGAATAGGACCGCAAAGCGGTATAGATTTCGCTACCAGCATACACATCACCACCGCCCGAATTGATATGGACTTCAATGTCCTCACCAGTTTCAGGAAGTACAACGTTTTTAGGAGCAGTACAGTCCCAACCGAACCAATCGTACATCCAAACATCATCGTTTGAAACAATGGTTCCCTTAATCGGAATCACTTTCATCTTCTTTCTCACCTCCCTTCTCTACATCCTCACCAAGTTGATAGTTCTTAGTGATCAGAGGCTTGTCGCCCCACGGTACAGCTTCAAGACCAAGTTCCTCACGGACTTCATTGATAAGCATAGATCCAGAAGAAATCAGCTTGTCAATACTTTGAGCAAGTGAGAATTTATCCCTTTGACCTTCACCGACAATGACAAGACGATTGTTATCCCTATACTCGCTTTTACTTAGCAAAGCGAAGTTCAGGCCGTCACTCATCTTCTTCACGAGCGACTGATAGCAATAGCTATTGAACATCTTCTGGCTATTCTCAAGGTTTGCCATATCCCCATGCATCAGCGCAGTAGGAATTCCCAAGATGTCAGCCACTTCATCATCAAACTGCCGACGAAGCTTTTTGAGCTCATCCACAGACAGATTAGAAGTCCCTGTGGTATTAGTCAGCTCAGAATATTCCATCCCTTCTTGAGCTGGTACAATCGCAACCGTTTTAGTTGTAAACGACTTAAAGAGACCATCAGCATATTTCTGCATCTTCTCACGCTTCTTATCGTCGAAGCTTGCATTTGTCCTTGTACTAAGAACCCCACGGATTTGATTATTCCGTGCCAGCGCTTCGACTAGCCGAGTGTGTAGTTTCTCATAATCGTTAAACAACTGAGTGAAATACTCTTGTAGCCGATTGTTGTTGTACTGCAAGAAAATGACTTCGTCCATCTTGAATGGTTTTTGGAAAGTGTAATTCTGACAAGTCACAGACGTGAATGTATCATCATACACAGCATACTTTTGACGAATGTACGAGTCAGCTATTAATAGCTGATCATCACTCGACAGAAAGATTAGGACTTCATTCTTGGTCAATAAGCGATAAATAGCTTTTTGCCAAAACTCAGAAGCAGACTCGTTCTTGTTGGGTCTTACATTTAGCAGATAATCCCAATCAGTAGCCTTCTTCTTCCCGTTCTCAATGAACTTGAACTCAGACCTTGCAAATATGCGGGCCACAAATTCAGCAGCCTTATCAATCGACAAGCTCTTTAGTTGCAGATTTCCAAAAATCCGCTCCAGCTCATCAAATTCAAAGCTTGGTTCCGGAACTTCACGCTTGAATAAATTTAGCCATCCCAAGGCACCTCCTCCTTTCTTAAATTTTATGCCAACCACCCACCCGGGACCTTATCCCTTATCGTTTAAAAAACGGCTTCTTCGAGCGCTTCATATCTTGCCTGATAGCTTCGAACTCTTTGTTTGTCTGCTCGATATTCTCACTGCAAGCATCTTCATGGCGCTTCAAGGCTTGACTTATAGTATTCAACTCGGATTTGAGATCACCGACTTTACTTATTATGTGCATGTTTTCCGCACTTAATGCAACCAACTCACATTCGAGCTCATGAATTTTTCGTTCGAGCATTTGTTTCTTTTTCATTCGTTTGTTCATTTGGTTTTCCTTTCTAAAAATCCCAATCTTCAATCACATCAAGGAATTCACCAACAGTGCTTTCCTGGATGATTTCTCTCTTGTAGAGAGCAGCAATAAAAGCGTGGAAGCCATCGGTCTTGCGTCTCACAGGCTCTTTCTTCAAAAACCTCTTGTTTCCGTCCTTGTCTTCCTTCACGAAGGTGTTATCTGTGTACCACAGCATCGACCTATCATTTCCAAAATTGAATCTCTCATTCGCAAACCCGTCCTCGATGATTGGTGCCACCTTGGATTGGATAGCCCCTGGATTGCGAAGAAATTCAAACTCAAAACCAGCTTCTTCCAGTAACGGTTTCAGCAAGTCCATCCGAAAACCATCGGCACAGACTAGTTCGATATTGTATAGCTTGCGCCATTCATTCAGCTTAGCGACCAGCAACCGTGGATCAATACTCGGACCATCCACAACAGTAAAGATCCCTTGCTCCTGCCACTCACGGATTGGAGCCTTGATTTTAAACGCATCAAGGAAAGTCTTCCGAGCAAAGCTGTGTTGCCTCCAGATAAAATCATCGCCATCTTTAAACAGCAATCCCACCGAAGTAAAATCTCGGATGCTTGCGTAGTCAAATCCAGCCACACACGACCTTCCAACAAGTTCAATGTCAGCGTCCCTCAAAGTAGCAAGCAACTTATCACGAGTCGTCACATCTTTCTCGAGGTCCGCTTCTGGAAGGTTCATCCGCTTGGTCATAAACTCTTGTCTGCCTGATGGCTCAAGTTCCAAGTCATCATAGTCAGCTTTCGTTCTAGCAAGCAGACGCTTAGCGTAAGGAGTTGTCTCATCCAGCATAGGATTCGCTTTTGGCCAGTTGCTCATATCGTCCACTTCTTCTGGATCATCCAACTTGCAGATAAACGGAAATAAGCGGAACTCATCAAGTTCACCATTCAAGATTTTCATTGATTTTTCAATCAGCTTGTCGTAGAAACCTTCACGGACGTGCCCGTTGGTACCATTGTAGAAGGTACGAGCATGGGCAATCTTACCAAGCCCTGACCGCTGGATTTTAACGGCAGAATCATTCTCGAACTGGTGAATTTCATCAAATTCAAGACAACCATCACGAGCCGAGTCCATTGTCTTTGGATTATTCGTCCGATAAGAAAAGACCGAGTTATTCCCTCGGCCTGTAATAGACATCTTTGTCAAATAGTAATGGTCTTCCAGTCCTCTTCGCTGGACAGTTTCATAAACTTCCTCAAACGAGACCTTCCCCTGTTTCTCAGAGTTGGCTGTGATGGTCACATCGTAATCCCTGACAGGATAGAGAGGGCTGATGAAGAATGCGGACCTACTGGACATAAAACCATTCTTCCCTCCCCCACGGGCCAGAGTTAGCAATATTTCATCAAATTGAGGTTCACCATCCTCTTTCCTAAACAGGAAAATGAATGGTGTGATAAATTTTTGATACTTTGCCAGTGGGAAGAAATTCTTCTCAGTGAACTGGATATATTTCTCAATCAAAATATTGTCAAAATACAAATCATCCCTTGGATAGATTTTTTCTTTGATGATCTTGAATAAGAGTGAGCGTTCTTTGTTGACTTTGATTTTTCCTGATTCAGCAAGTTCAATATATTCATCAATCAGAGGATGCGAAATCACAATAGATCACTTCCATCCGATGATGGTTTCTTCTCGACTGGCGAATTTTCAATCTCAAAGTCAAAAGATCGCTCGATGGCCAAAAGCTGATTGCTGGTAGTGTTGATTTCCTTAATCAGCGAGTTTGCTTTTTGGAATCGTTGTTGACCATTATGCACAGTGATGACCAGGCCGTCTTGATGAAGCCTCTCTTTTAACTCATAAAGCAGTCGGACAAGATAAATATATCGATGGACTTTCTCATACTGGACAGCGTCCTTTTTTCGTGTACTGAAATTCCCGATTTTAGAAAGTAACTGGTTTTCTAAATCTTTTATATTTTTTTCTGTGTATTCTTCCATTAGCCCCCACCCCCTTCATTTTTTTGATAAATATTTGGATAATCAACCCCTCCCACCGGTTCCCTGGCGCTTGATTTTTTCGATTTTTTTCGACCGGGGGGTCTTAAAATTTTTTCGTTTGACAAATTTCACCCCCACCACTCATCAGTTCGGAAATTTTTGTTTTCCATTCTGGAAGACTTGCGGAATTGGAATCGATTGTGTCTTTTGTTATGGCATTCCTTGCAAAGAGTCCGAAGGTTATCTAGATCGAATGCATGTTCTGGATAATACTCGAGCTCTTTGATGTGGTCAACTTCAAGAAGAGTTCTTGTCACTCTTCCCTCATCTCGACACCAGACACATTCGTGATGATCTCTATTCAATGCTTCGAGTCTTAACTTCCTCCACTGATCTGAGTTGTAAAATTCTGCTCGAGTTTGTTTTGTGCTTACGTCTATTTCTTTTCCGTTCATTTTCGATATATTCTTTTCTGAATTTATCCCACTCGGTTTTAGATCTTTCCCATTCGATTAACGATGGGAATCTAACAGCGAATCTGATTTTATTTGCATTTGTTTTCATGATTGCCTTTCTGAAATTATTCATCTATTCATTGAAAATACTTCTGTTTTTCTCTTCTGAATTAGACATATCTTATATTCTGTCTGATTCGCACCACTATTTAAAAGCTAGTAAAATAAATGGACCACGGAGATTTGATGAAACAAATTAGCGTTTTCCTCGTTATGTCTAATTATTAACTATAAATCAAAATTAGACATTGCTTTATCTCGTTGATCTTGTCTAATCCCGATATATCGAAGTGTAATCGCAGGAGATGAATGATTGAATAAATCCATGAGCATTGCCACATCCTTGGTCTTCTTGTAGTAGTGATAGCCGAATGTCTTTCTCATCGAGTGCGTCCCGATGTTTTCAATTCCGCATTCGATTGCAGCAGTCTTCAATATCCAATCAACTGTTCGTCTGTCGAGTGGCTTGTTCTTCCCTATCCGACTTTGGAATAGATAATGATGCAGTGGTTTGTCTTTGATGTACTCTCTGATTTCTTTTTTCAAAGTCTTTGTCATCTTGAGTTGCTTCCGCTTCCCAGTCTTCTGCTCTTTGACTTTGATGTACCACCCTTGTACATCCTTAACTCTCACTTGTAAGATATCACCTACACGCAAACCAGAATTTATTCCAAACAAAAAGAGCAGATAATTTCTTTCGTTCCACTCTCTCAGATATTCCTTCATCGCTTGGATATCATCCTTGTCTCTGATTGGGTCCACAATGTTCATTGACTCACCTCCTTTCAAGGTAAAAATAAAAAGCCAGCTTGTGCTGACTTGGCTGATATTAGGAGTACAGGATTCGAACCTGTGACACGAAGATTAAAAATCAACTGCTCTACCAACTGAGCTAACTCCCAACCCGTTTCATAAGGAGACCTCTCTTCGGTTTTACCCGATAATACAATTTTAGCACCTTTATTTTGAAATTTTTCCACGATTTCAGTCGAATTTTTAACTTTTTTCCAAATTTATTTTAAATTTGCTGTTGGCCGACAATTCAAAGATCTTCTTTTCGAGTTTGTTGAAGAATGGTTCGATGACCTCTTTGTAGGTCAGCGACTTGCTACAATGCAAGTATTTGATTGATGCTCCCTCAACTGTCAGAGTTCCGTCGATGTAGATCGCTTTGATTGCAGTCCATTCGTTTTCTGGAGTTAAAACCTTGACTGAAGAAATAGCTTCTTTCATCAATTCGAGTCGATGCAATTCTGGATCTGACTCTTTCTTGATGATGTCTGATAAAGCTTTTGGAGTCACAGTCTTGTTACTCTTGATGCCCGTGTTAGGATCAGATGGTTTCCAAGGTACTTCAATTTCTTCAATTCGGTCCTTGATTTCTTTATCAAATGGATATTGTTTCAGTGCCAGGATAAGATATCCATAGCGACTTCGTAGGTTCATTCAATCACCTCTCTTTTGAATATTTCAATCATGCCTGTCAGTGTAGCTCTGTATGCCAAGGCTTCATGCAGTGTTTCGAACTCTGTATCATTCGCTCTCGCTGGATGAGTCCCTTCCCACATGCAGTGGCCTTCGTACTGTCTTACAACATATGTCATTTGATGTCCTCCTGTTTAACGAAGACACCATTGACCATTTCCCCTTTCCGGTCCTTAATTTCTTCGTAAGCAGCTTGAAGACATTCTTCTACCGTTAAATCGTAAGCCCCCCCAACATTTGCGATGCTATCCGTGATAGCTGCCAAATCTAATTCCGGCCAGAATCTCGGACGGTCTGCAAGCTGGCTGATGTGGCGCAGTGTGAATTTAAGACAGCTATCAACGTCTTTCAAATGCCATTCGTTGAATAGTCCAGTAGGTGTTCTGTTCAGAGCATCTTCGATTTTAATATTCTCTTGCTGGCAAAAGATAATCATGACAACCATCATATCGCCGATTGAGTCTTTGATTTGATCAACATTGTTTTTTAGATGGCCTTGGACCAATTCCCCGAATTCCTCAACCAATTTCAAGATTTGCTTGCCACTATCTTGGTTATTTAACCCACGATCAATTGACCAAATTTCAATTCTTTTGATTAGTTCGTCCATTATTTTACCTCGAAATATTCTAGTAGTTCATTTTTTAATTCTTCTAGACTTCCGCATCTTTCGATCATATCAGATACATCACAGACTACATCAGACTTATTTAATGTGTTTTCTGCAACTGCATCAGCTACCCATTTTGGATGTGTGCCAGCGTAAGAAAACTCATCCTGTGGCAACGATTCAAGCAACACTTCATAACGTTCTTCAAGAGCGATTAGAGCACCAAATGTATCGATGTAATCACTGTCTAACTTTTTACGTTCAAAAACTTCTGGTTGATTTTGTTTAACGATCTCAGCATAAATAGCAGACCATTCTTCGGCTGAAAAACGTGATTTCTCGATCAATGCACCATACTCTATTTCTTTATCGTTTACTGTTATTTTGTAATTCATTTTTAACCTCTCTTGTAATTCTATTTCTTTCCACTCTCCATTTAAGACTAATATTACTGTCAGAACATACTAGCGTTATTTCTTCTTCCCACTGACATCTTGTATACGGATATCTATTTGGTCGTTTCATTCTGTTACTCCTTTTATTTTTCTAACGTTTTGATTACATTTTCAATTTGTTCTTTCTTCTTCTGCAACTCTTCCAAACTTTTGACTTCTAATGCTTTTTTAATAATTTCAAGTTGTTCAATTTCTTTTTTAAACTTTATAAGTTCGTCAACTTTATGAGCATAATCCCTAAAATTATTTGCCCAATCATATTCATCCCAACCGAAAACTCTTATAATTTCGTGTTTTAAGTCATTGTATTTTCTTTCCAAATCTCTATTGACCATCGCTTGAGAATGCATAATGTAGAATGTCATAGCTGAAATCAGCAAACAAGCAATGAACATCCCCCAAAACATTAAATCTTTCATTTTGTTACCTCCAACAATTCTGGATTTTCGTGAATGTTGCCAACGATTTCATAGTAATTTCTCATGTGCTCATAAAGATTAAAGATTTCTGTGGTAAGCTTCTTATCAAGTAAACCTAACATAGGTGAGTTTGCAACCCTCACCACTTGAAACATCCCAATCTGTCGCCTATCTCTAGGATTTCGCATTCTAACTACATCCCCCTCAAAGATTTCCTTGCCGTTTTTGTCGTGCAAGCCCGCTGATTGCATGATGACTAAATGTTCGACAAAAACATAATCTGGAGTGCTTGTTACAAACTCTTGTTCAACCACTACGACTTGCCCACTTTCTGTTATTGCGAAAGTATCTTTAAACATTTCTTTCTTTACGCTATCCCACGCTCTAAATTTTGGAATCATCTTGCACCTCCTCAAACTTTACAAATGCCATCCAGTGGGTTGTTCCTCTTTGTTGTCCAAACAAGGGTTTAAATGGAATGACCTTTAGTATTTCTTTTACATTTACCTGGCAATCAGACCACTTAAAGATTAACGTTCCCCCTGTTTTTAAGACCCGCATGCACTCTTCAAAACCTTTAGCCAAATCTTCAGACCAAGTTTTTTTATCAAGTTGGCCATACTGGGCTTTCATTATCGAATTAGGCCCAGCCCATTTTAAATGAGGTGGATCGAAAACAACCAAATTAAAAGTATTATTTTCAAATGGCATATTACGAAAATCGCCGACGATATCAGGATCTACGTTGACCTTTTTGCCATGTATCTCAAATTTTTCTTGCCTTATGTCCATGAAGGTTGTGTGGCTCTCATTTTTATCAAACCAAAACATACGACTACCACAACAAGCGTCTAGTATTTTAATTTCTTCCATCCTTCCACCTCCTCAATCTCAATCCCTGGGCTATCAAACACCCAGCTAAAGCCGGCTTGTTCCAACTCTTTGCGGGTGTGGGTACTTGATGAAGCACACATTTGCACTTCATTTCCAAAAAAGTATTCTTTTGTGATGTCATCACGTTTTAACGTTGACGAATAACTATGTATATTCTTCATCTTCACAATATACCTAGGTTCTTTCTTGACCGTGTAGCCGTCAAGCCATGCACGGGCGAAAATCTCTTGATTTCCTTCGACCTCAAAAAAATCTTTTAGTTTTAAATCGTCTTTTTGATTTGCATAATTGCAAAAATATAGATCACCCATCTCTAGAGCGTGATACAGATCAACACCAGTTCCTTTGCAATACTTAATCCAACTCGCAACAAACTGCGGGATTGTGACTTTCTGCGGTTCGTCTAGTTGCTGTAAATCTTCCAAGACTCTGATGATTGCAACAACAGGAAAAATATGAAGCTTTTTAGACAGATCCTCGTAATGTTCAATCAATTCTTTTTTATTCATCTTCCACCTCCTCAATCTCAATCCCCGGACATTCAAACACCCAGCCAAAACCAAGACTGTCTAATTCTTTCTTGGTAAATTTAGATCTTAGTTTGCTTTGTAAAAAACCTAGGAAATTTTCATCTGTAGCCTTTACAAGGTACTGATCTGAAGCTGTAATCTTCACTAAATACCGCTTTTCTTTCTCGACCTCGTAGCCGTCAAGCCAAGCACGGACAAAAGTTTCAATGTTGCCTTCGTAAAACCACTCTTGGACTCTCTTATCATGATGATCTTCAATCACTCTCATCGCCCCATAAACATGAAAATCGTATGTTTTTTTAAAATCTATATAGTCCGCCACAAACTGCGGCACTGTGACTTTCTGTCGTTCATCGAGTTGTTTTAGTTTGTCTATCACACTTTTTGTTTTTACTGTTTCAACAAAATTGCTGACTCGTTCATACTCTGCGATCAACTCTTGTTTTTTCATCCCATTCCTCCAATAAATATTCATTTTCGTAGACGTTTCCAATAACTTTGCAAAGATAATTTAGTTCAGAGTCGAGTGAAAACGTCCGCTCTTCATCTTCGTGCCTTGTTTCAAAGTAGAACCCTGTGCTATAAATTTTATAGCCAAGACTGTCGTTTTCTATATATTGTCCAAATCTAACAACTAATAGCCCTTCGTTACAATCCCTTGAAATAATATCTCCTTCAAAGATTGTTTCCCCATCCTTGTCCTTACCGCCAGTGGCTAGCATCAAGTCCCAAAAGTCATCATCTGGATATAATCCTAAGAAGAATTCACCTAATTCCCAATGGTCATCAAACGTTAGCATCATTTCTTCTTCTTTGTTCCAAGCTCTATATTTCGGAATCAACTTGACACCTCCTCAATTCTTGCTAGCGGGTTATTTCTAAGCCATCCGAGACCATGCCGTTCGATCTCGTCGATCGTGAACGTCTGCGTAAATTCGATAGTATAGCGAGTCTCGTCTTTGATCTCTACGAGGTAAGTCTTCCATCCGTCCTTGGGATTCTTCGACTTGGACAATAGGCTCCGCAAGCTCTCTATCTTCGCCCCGGTCTGATCTGCTATCTCTTGTAGCGTTCCCGTTGCCGTGAGCTTGCCTTTGTGATAATAGGCAAACGTCCGGAGCTTGACGGGCGAACCTAGAAGATCTGTCTCGGTTATTCCAAAGAACGAGCATAGGTCCTCGATTGCATCTTGGTTCGGCATACGTGCGCCCCGTTCCCAAGCCGTAATCGTATTATAGGCCCACCCCAAGCGTCGAGCGAGCTTATTCTTTGATAAGCCTCGCTCTTTTCGAAGGCGGTCTAAATTCTTCGGGAATCGTTGACGCTGATCGCTGTCGTATTTCACTAATTCAACCATAGCGCACCTCATCAAAAATGCTTTCTTCGCATGCTGGACATTCCATCGAACTTAAAACCATGGTCCTTATCAACACCCTTGCATGCACGATCCATGATGGCTTGATTGTAGACCGACTCAATATCAGCGCTACTCTCAAGATTACTTGTGATAATCGTGCAGTTGCGGTTGTCTAAGATTGAAAATAGAATGCTCTTGGACCAGTCACTAATCTTCTCTTGTCCTAAGTCGTCCAGAACAAGAAACGGAACTTTTGAAAGCCGAGCAATCCACTTCTGCTCCGTCTGTTCCTCGTTGCCAAAATCATTTCTGATTTTAGCCAACAGCTCAGGCAATTTGATAAACATTGCATGCTTCTTCGTCCGATTCGACACGTCCTTGATGATCCCGTAGGCAAGATGACTCTTACCAACACCAGCCGGACCGAGAAATAGCACATTGTTGGTAGCTCCCTTGCAATATTCATCCACTATCCTGTTAGCAGCAGATAGCATTTCTTTCTGCCTAGTGGTTGTTGCTTCGAAGTTCCCAAGAGTAGCATTTCTCAATTCAGCATTAACGATAGACGAATTAAACAACACATCCAATCGTTTAGCTTCTGTTCGCTTGTCTTCTAGCTTCCAGTATTCCAGCTGTGTCTTCTGCTCGTCACGTTCGATAGACTCTTTACCACAAGCTTGACACACCTCGACTTGATTGGGTCCGACCGCATACATCTGTTCACCATGTTTCGGGCATACCTTGTCAATTTTCGTCATGGCCCATCGGCCAAATACAATTACGTCTTTATCCTGCATGGCCACACCTCGCACAATCCATAAGGTGGGCCAGTTTGCCCAGCACAGCCTTTGGATTAGGATGAGATAACATGCGTTCTTTCATCGAATCACTGAGAGGATAAAATTCCTTCTCAAATGCTTCAATGACATCTGCTAATGTAATCATGTTAAACTCCTATGTCATTTCTACTGTTTCGATTAGAGCGAGGACCTTCGTTTAAGTACGTTTCAAACTTAGTCCCAAACAAAGTTTCTGGCCTCAAATACTTATTCATATCTTTATTCTTCAGCCAGTCCCGGCTCTTGGTATCGATCACCTTTTTAAAATCATCCAACCTAAAACCATCATTCCATCTAGCACGAATCAACTTACGAGTGGATTTCCCTGTGTGGGTATATCCTTTTCCGCATGTGTTATTAAGATGCTCGACGATTTCTTGGTAAGGGATAGGTTCCTCGTGTGATTCGTCAGAATCAGCACTATAGGTAGTTAACCTATCCTTATCTAACCTATCCTTACCTAACCTATCCTGTGGCTCCGTAATGGATACATCATGTATACATTTTTTTTCAGCGTTAAAATTAGCCACTTTTGACTGATCATATTCCAAGTGAGATTTCTCATCCTGGTAAATAGTTGTTTGGAATCGGTCAGATTGGATGTAGTTGTGGATTCGCCAGTGCCGAATGACAACCACACCACTTTCGAACGGAATCAGAAACCCTTTTGCAATAAGGATTTTCATATCATCATCGCTGGCTCTGATAGTCCGCTGAATCGTTCGAGCACGGTCGATGAAGCCTTCGTCATCGGCTCCCATGTTCAGATGGAAGTAGAGTGCTTGTGCAGATAGAGGCATCTCAAGAAAATGGTCTGTGTCAGTGATTTTTTTACTGAACATTCGTCTTTGTGCCATTTCGTCACCTCCTAAAATGGTAAATCGTCATCCTTGATATCCATTGGATCTCCTGCAAATGAAGGAGGCATCTGCTCGGCCATGGAACTCTGATTTGCAGAATTATCACGCTTTTCAAGGAGTTGGAAGCTTTCAGCAACAACTTCTGTCACATAGACACGCTTACCATCTGTACCTTCATAATTTCTAGTCTGGATGCGACCGGTGATGCCAACAAGATTGCCTTTCTTGACCCAATTCGCAAAATTTTCAGCTTGTTGACGCCACATCACGCAATTGATGAAGTCTGCATCGTACTCGCCATTTTGATTTTTAAAATTCCGATTACAAACAAGATTAAATTGGGTTGCAGCAACATTCGTTGGAGTGTAGCGTAATTCTGGATCACGAGTCAGACGACCGATTAGTACAACATTATTGATCATTGTTACCTCCAACAAATGCCTTTGTCTTTTTCAATGCCTCTAACTTTGAGTCTACTTCTTTCAATACCTCTTGCTGTAGAAGCATAACTTTTTCTTTTTCAATCAGCCAGTCCATGTGCACCTTGGCTTTTTCCAAGTCCTCGATGCCATTTTTCTTACGATAACGAAGCAGATACTTAAGTAGATTACCTAAATGGTATCCAGTCAACTGTTCATCATTCATAAAGTTACGATGGACATCAATGGCCTCAAGACCATTCCGCCCCTGGTAGTGTTTTGGATTGTGTACGTTGTCGCTCATGCTGTCATCATTCCTTTCACGCTATTCTTTTTGTGGATCTCTGTCGCACGTTTATTAAGTAGTTCCCGCTGATACTTAGCGGATTTATAATATTTCATTTTTGCTTTTTGTTTCTTGATGATTTCACGCAATACAAAAATTGCGAACCCTGAAAGTGCTGCATATGTAGCAAACGCTACTGCTAAGAAAATTTCAATAGTTGTCATTAGTTTCTACCTCTACTTCAGTTGGCTTTTCTGGGAATAGTTCCCGATTGAATTTGTTGATCATAAAATCTTGGGCCTTGTTGGCTTCTTCCATTCGTCCGACAATCTCGGCCCAGCGTCCAATGCTTCTAGAGTGCGACTGCTCCCGTCGCTCCAATTCTTCAATTTTCTGTTGCTGGTCATATGAAACCTTAATCATCACAACCGCAAACAACGAGAAGAAAAACAGAAGCATCATTGTCATATATCTTAGTTTTCTAAGGCTCATATTCGAATCACCCCGTCATTCTTGAAATCTACAGCCATTTGATGCAACTGCTCTTCAAAATCACTATCAGAAAGCTTCATCAATTCGGCTTTTTCTTCGACCTTTAGCGGACGATTGGCGTCTTGCCAATCCATTAACGCTAATAATTTGTTGATAGGTGTCATTGCTTCTCCTTTTGTGTTATAATTATTCTGTAATTCTTTGAAAAGTGCCTTTTCCCAAAGGTGCTTTTTATTTTTGTAAAGTTCGACAAAATCTGAGGGCATCTTCCAAATTATAGAGATACTTCCCACCTTTGCCAGATTGTTGAAATTGGAATTTCCCTTGGTCTCTCCATTCTTCTAGCTTAGTTCGTCCCCAGCCAGTAGCCTCTTGCAGTGCCTTAATAGGTACCCATGTGATTTGCTTGCTGGCTCTTCTTTTGGCTTCTTCCATGGCTTTGATGTTGAGAGTTACAAGTTCTTCGAAAAGTTTGTCTTTAAATTCTGGTCCAAATAATTCTAGAACCATGTGAGCCTCCCTACCCGACCAAACTCATCTGTCCGTTCCGGGCTTTAATTTCTAACTTAGTATTTGCTGATGGCTCCCAGCTATTCCAGTAGTCAAAGGCTTGCTCCTCGTCCTTACGCTTCAACAAATCATAGCGAGGGATTCGGAAGTAGTCCTTGAAGTCTTTAGCAGCCTGAGAAAATACAGATTGTGCAAAGTGTCGGTCACGGTATGCTTGGCTGTCTTTACCACCGAGCAAGGCCACAACTTTCTTCTTGCGTAGCTTTTCCAATGCTAGGCAGACCGAAGGGTTGACTGGTTGCTCATTTTTCAAATAATCGACATCAGCTGATAAGATGGATTGTCCTTCTTTCAGCTTTTTCAATTCCTGGAGTGCATGGATTATTGCATCTTCTACCACTAACTCGGTAGGTTGAGTTGTCACTTCATTCATTATTCAAATTCTCCTTCTAAAATGTTGCTTTCTTTGCGGATATCGTTTAAGTCATTGAAGAAACGAAGACCACGGTTGATGAAGCTATCAAATTCGTTTCGGATGATTCCGTCTGCTTTGAGGACTTTCTCCTCGTCTGCGTAGATTAGACCGCCCATACTTGCCAAGAAGTCATTTCCTTTTTGAAGTAGGCTTGTGATGTTCTTGTAAGCTGAGATTTGCTTCTGTACGCTATTCAGTTGCCCTTGCGATTCTTCAATCGCTCGTGTCAATTCATCGTACTGAGCAGATTTCTTATCGACCTCTTCACGCTGGGCCAGTGTCTCAGCAAGTTGCTTTTCGATAAATTCGGAGCGTTCTTCTATTGCCTTGACAGTTTTAGATAGTTCCTTGTTCTTTTCTAGCAATTGCTTGTTAAGGTCCTGTGTGGCCTTGTAATCGTCCGGGACGACTTCCTTGATAGTTTCCTTTATTTCTACCTTGGAAGACTTGATTTTCTCATTTTCATTCCTTAGAAGTTCATTTGCTTGTTGACTGAGTTTGAGTTTTCTCTTAACTTCCTGTAGCTCTCGCACTGTCGGAGTGTCTCCGTCTTCGATGCGTTGGATCTGCTCCTCTTTATCTTCTTCTGGAAGAGTTGCGATCAGATGAAGTGCTGTGGTTCCTAAATGTTGCAACGTTGCAACATTTGGAAGTTCTTCTGCAACCTTCATCATTCTATGAGCTTCTGTTCGCTCGATGTTCATCTTCGTCAGCCATTCCAAAAACTGACCATGTGCCAAGTCATTTTCTTTCACATGGTTCAATCGTCTGCCAATTTCCCAAATCGACTGGCCAGCTATTTGCTTGTGGTGACTGATTTCTAGTTCTATCTGAGACAGATTGTTCGATAAACTAATTTCGTTCATTTCCTACTCCTCAAATTTCTCCCATGACTCGTTGATTCGCAATTTTTTGTTAATGCGAAGTTTTAAGTCATCACTACCTTTTCCATCTTTGAAAAGTTGTGTGATAGCTGATGGACTAACACCCACAACAATGGCCAAGTCCGTCTGTGACCATCCACGTTTTTCAATTCGCTCTTTAACAAGCTCGATCCATTTGCGATGTTGTTGGCTCATGTTTCTCCTCCTTTATTTTTTTATAGAGTTAAAGAGTTAGTAAATTATTTTATAAAATACTTGACAACTTTTACACTAATGTGTAAAATGAAAGCATAATTAAAAACCTTGATAAAATACTATATCTATCAACTAATTTGCTCGCCAAAGCTATTTATTTTTTTAGATAAGTTTTAACTTTGTTTTTTACTAACTCATTAACTTACAAAAACTATTTTACACTTAAGTATTATTTTTGTCAACAGAAAATAACACTTTTTTATAAAATATTTTTTGTCGTGTCTTTAAAAAGGTGATATGACAATGTTTTCTACACTTGAAAAAATTAAAGAGCTTGCTATGAAGCGAGGGATTAGTCTTCAAAAAGTTGCCGAAGATTTAGGTTATAGTATAAATTACCTCTATACTCTAAAAGAAAAAACTCCTAAATCTGATCGCCTGCAAGAGATCGCAGACTATTTTAACGTGTCCACCGACTACTTATTAGGACGCACAGACAATCCACATATTGCGAAAGATGGTGATGCTTCTGCACCATTAGACCTCAGAGACATTGCTGCTCAATCAATGTTATTCGATGGTAAACCACTTACTGAAGAAGATATTGACTTTATTACAGCGGTCTTGGAGGCACACTTAAAAAATAAATAGAGGTGCATTTATGACTGTAAGAGAGCTTTGCGCCATTGAGGGTGTAAGTTTATGCTATTTTGACGGGAGCGAATGGCACAGCCCAGGCTTCTTCAATCCAGCATTAAAGGTTCTCGCTCTAGATATTAATTTATCTGAAAAAGACCAAAAACAAGTGGCACTACACGAGTTAGGCCACAAGGACCACACACAGACTCAATACGAATTAAATAGAGAATTGTGTGAATTACAAGCTGACCGCAACATGATCCATCATCTGCTGGAAGAAGAATTGAAAACTATGGATGATGTGTCAGAATTTAATTACATCCATTTTATGGAACGCTATAATTTAAAAACCATCGCTAACGAAACGATGGTTAAAGATGAGTATAAAACTTTCATTAAAAGGAGAAAATAATGGCTATTGCAAAAGTTATCCGTATTCTAGATCAATATACAGTTATGATAGATAAAGGGTATGACTCTAAATCAATTCATGTTGATACAAAAATAAGTATTTATGAACCAGGCCCTGAGATTACAGATATAGACGGTAACTCTCTTGGCAGATATGATTTTCTAAAAGGAGATCTAATTATCACTGAAGTCTATCCTAAATTTTCAATTGCACAAAGTTTCAAGGAGAATACTACGTTCTCTGTATCTAGTTTTTTGAATGGTGGGAAACAGATAGTTAAGAGCGCTCTTGATGTAAATGAAAAAGACATTAATCCACTAAAAGCAAAAAATCCAAAGATTCAAGTTGGTGATTTAGTTAAATTGAAATTATAATGACTTGACGCTATCATAGAATAATGATAAGATAGAAGGGAATTAAATGGCTACGGATGTGGCTAGGAATACCTTCTATCTCCCAGATAGGAGGTTTTCTTTTTTGTCTACTAATAAACCTTTTCTAACATACAATCAACAAATTGCATTAATGAGAAATAAGAGAATCGTTATCGAAAATGAGATTTTTACAAAAGAAGTCCTTCAAAGTATTTCTTATTATGGAATTGTGAATGGCTATAAAGATATATTCGGGACTTTTTTTAATAATGAATTAAACATCGAACAATTTAATGAGCCTGTTTCGTTTACTTCATTACATCGAATTTTTCTGATAGACCAAGCGCTTAACAATTTATTGTTCAAATATATAATCTATATTGAAAAATCCTTAAAAACTAAACTATCCTACAAAATTGCTCAAAAAATTGGAGTTTCTATGTTGGAATATTTGGATTTTGAAAAGTACAAATCTAATGGCGAGCTTGATCGAAAAGCAGAAATTAGTAATATAAAAAATCAAATTGATAACAATAAGAACAGTGCTTCGATTCAGCATTACAGGATAAAACATGGCGATATTCCGCCTTGGGTCGCTACTGGTGGTATTTATTTTGGGACTACAATTAATTGGTACAAAATTTGTAGAGAAGATATAAAAATTGATATAGCAAAACAATTCTTCGAATATTTCGAACTAGATGGAGAAAGTGCCAAGGAGCTACTTCTTTCTATACTATCTTTATTACAAGAATATAGAAATAATATAGCACACGGTAATAGAACTTTTTTATCGAATGTGACAAATGAATTGACCAAAGTCCTTCTTCTTTCGGTGCTTTCAAAAGAAGTTCTAACTGAAAAAGAATATCTTAGTGGAATCGGGAAAAAAGATTTGTTTGCTGTAATGCTTTCTATTGCTGTGTTAATTAATGACCCTATTGTATTCAGACAGTATTTATATGATTTTGGTGCTTTATTTACAAATGATGAATTCAATCCTAGAGTCAACTATTCTCCAAGGGGAGATATATATGCAACGCTAAATATACCAGAAGACTTTTTAAAACGGATAGCTGAAATATATAAAATAAAATTTGAATAAAAAATCCCCACACTCTCCTTCGCCAAAAATTGAGTGTGAGGAACACAATATAAGAAAAGCCATTAAAAAGGTCTTTTTCTTATACCCATTTTACCAAGAATTGAGGTGAATTACAATGGAAATTAAATCTTACAAAAAGAAAAATGGCGACACAGCCTACAAATTCAGGGTCTATGTCGGTAAGGAAAATGGAAAAGACAAGTATGTAAAGCGTCAAGGCTTCCCAACAAAAGCCAAGGCGAGAGCAGCACTTCTCCAACTTCAAGATGACCTCGAAAATAGCGAGGAGAAAAAGAAAGAAATCACTGTCAAGGAAGTCGCCGAAAAATGGCTCAAGGAATACGCTGACACAGTACAAGATAGTACCTATATCAAGACCGAACGGAATATAAAAAATCATATCTATCCGACATTGGGAGATCAAAAAATTTCTACTCTCACTCCTCTTCAACTCCAGGAGCAAGTCAATGCATGGTCCAAGAAATTGGTCTATGGCCGTAAGATGAAAGGATTGGTGAATAACATATGTAAGTACGCTATCAGACATGGTTATATCTTAACAAATCCGGTTGAGAGTGTGACGACACTTGTCAGAAAGCAAGTAGATACAGATAGCGATTTTTACGACAAAAATGAGCTAAAATCTTTCCTCAAGTTAGTAGATCAAACCGATGAACTGAGGAAGAAAGTCCTCTTTCGCCTTCTAGCCTTCACAGGAGCCCGAAAAGGGGAGGTTTTAGCCCTCAAATGGGAAGACTGGACCAATAACACTCTGAGCATAAACAAAGCCATTACGAGAGGGTTTGACGGGGAATCCGTCGGCGCTACAAAAAATAAAAGTAGTAACCGATTGATTAGCTTGGACAAAAAGACAAGTGATCTTCTCACGGAGTGGAGAGAAATGAATCCTACTACTACTTTTATTTTTGAAAATGAATACGGAAAACCAATACCAGGGACACTCCCACGGAAATGGCTACAACAAATTGTCAAAGATTCGGATATGCGTCCAATTAGGATCCACGGGTTCCGACACACACATGCCAGCCTATGCTTCGAAGCTGGAATGACACTCAAGCAGGTCCAGTATAGACTTGGACACTCAGATTTAAAAACAACCATGAACATCTATACGCACATCACCAGAGAGGCTAAGGATGACATTGGTGAGAAATTCGCAAGCTATATTGACTTTTAATTAAATAACATAAAACAGACCCTTTGGATAAAAAAGGGTCTGTTTTTGGGTCTGCCAGTTTCAAAAAGGTTCAAAAAGGAATAGAAAGTATAAAACAAAAAACGTTGTTTTTACAACGTTTTAGAAAGTTTTAGAAAACTTTAGAAAGTATATATGGAGCCGGTGGGAGTCTGACAAAAGTTTATTTATCAACTTATATCATGTTTTGGGTCTGTTTTTGGGTCTGATTGTCAAATTTTAATGAATAAATGGAACTTTCTAATTTCTTTCTATTATAATAGACAATTTTTCGAATGTCTATTATAACAGACAAAATTGGAAAATTTATTTTATTTTTAATTCTTCCGCAAAATCATATAATTTTTCAGCTGTAAGTAGGGCCATTTTATCCATACTAGTTTTTCCTTTTCTAAGGTCAGATACTGTAGACCAAGGGACGCCTGCGCCTTTGGCAATTGCGCTTGTGCTTATCTCGCTGTTTAATAAGTTTTCTATTTGTTCTCTCATTTAATAACCCTCTTATTTCCGTCTATCTTTTAAAATCAGCAGAAATATAAAAAATACGATTGTGAAGATTGGTAAATATTTCATTTTATTGACCGATATGATATAATCATGGTAGGTGTAAG
>ERZ772786.94-NODE-94-length-34052-cov-4.674412_pt1 | contig 34052 bp, 33 predicted proteins | sample MGYA00511473_ERZ772786 | MGnify/ENA primary metagenome ERZ772786 (study PRJEB29015, sample SAMEA2738025) | human oral metagenome | biome: human oral; feature: human-associated habitat; material: saliva | place: China | collected 2252 ...
TTCTTTTGATTTGTTTCATAGTGTTATCTTGTTCTCACCTTCTATTTTTTATAAACCCGATATTCCCAGGCTGACAGAACCATTTTTTCTTGAAATTTTTGATTTGAACTGCCCAAGACTTGTTGATAATTAATGACAGAACTTTCAGCAGAGCTGTCAGTAAAACTGTCAATTTTTGTAAAATCTAAATGAGCTTTTTTGTCAGCCAAATTGACAATAATTAAAAATTCAGCTCGTTCATAAACTAAAACTTGAGGATGTCTTTTAAAATGAAATTTAATTGAACCCTCTGAAATCGCTGGCTCTTGATGCCGTAATTCAATCAATTTTTTATAAAGTTCAATGAGTTCTTGATTAGTTTGACTATTAATAACAGAAAAATTTGGATTCATTTCCATCCAAGCTTGTCCACTTGTAAATCCTGCATTTTTAGAATTGTCCCACTGCATTGGTGTTCTTGAGTGCTCACGACTATTTTGGGTGACTTCTGCTAGTGCTTGATTTGCTGACAGTTCTGTCAGTTCAACACGACCAACGAAAGCTGTTGAATCGGCAGATTGAGGAACTGGCTGCTTTGCTGACAGTTCTGTCAGTAACATTTCATATTTCTTTTTAATCTCGTCAGCTCGCAATTGCTTTGCGTCAGTAAATGGAAAATTAGTCATCCCAAATTCCTGCCCTTGATATATGAAAGGCGTTCCTCTTAAGAGCATATAACTGACAGCCAACGCTTTTGCTGATTCTATTGAACCATCGCCAAAAGTATCAATACTTCTTGGTTGGTCATGATTTTCAATATACAAAGCATTCCAACCCCGTTCAAGCAAATCTTCTTGCCAACGCATAATGACTTTTTTATAGCCATAAATATCTCCTTGGCTGTTGTCAGCTGCTTTTCTAAGGTTATGCTCTAATTCAAAAATCATATTGATATAGCCAGCTTCATCGGTCCAATCGGGCGCTTGCTTGGAGCGAACCCCTGAAGCTTCCCCAACAGTCAAAGCACCATATTCATCAAAAATAGCTTTCAAATCTGACATATATGTTTCAATCCCAGCAACATTCATGAAAGGCACCCACGGACCGTCGCCTTTCCAAGATTTAATTTTATAGTTCCATGGCATTTTTTGAATGTGTGAAATCGCATCTAATCTGAAGCCATCTATTCCCAAATCTAACCACCAGCGAATCATGTCATAAATTTCTTGCCGGACTTTGGGATTTTTCCAATTTAAATCAGGCTGCTCTTTGGCAAAAACGTGAAAATAAGCTTGTTTTGTTTTTTCATCATAAGCCCAAGTTGAACCACCAAAAAAGGAAATCCAATCATTTGGCATTTGGTTAGGGCTAGCGTCTTCCCACAAATAATAATCACGGTAAGGATTATCTTTTGATTTTTGACTTTCTAAAAACCAAGGATGTTGGTCTGATGTATGATTGACTACCAAATCCATGATGACTTTCAAGCCATTTTCATGCGCTTTATCTAGTAATTTTTTAAAATCTTCAAGTGAGCCAAACATTTCATCAATGACTTGATAATCAGAAATATCATAGCCCCCGTCAATTTGTGGACTCTTGTAAATTGGATTTATCCAGATAAAATCAATCCCCAATTCACGTAGATAAGGAATTTTTTCAATGATGCCATTGATGTCGCCAATGCCATCTCCATTGGTATCTTTGAATGATTTTGGATAAATCTGATAACCTACCATCTTGTGAAAATCATTTGTTTTTATTTTTTTCATAGTTTTACATTTTCATTTTTAAAGTCCCTAAACTGAACTTATTTATTTTTTCAAAATAACGGTGCTGTAAGCTGGAATTGTCAATTTTCCATCAGTTAATTTTGCTTGAGAACTACTGACAGAAAGTTGGTCAGTGATTTTTGTCCCAACAACGCTTTTTGGGAGTTTCATTGTCACATTTTCTGTATCGGAAAAATTATTGATAATAGTCAAATCCTTTCCATAATTAATGACAGACAAGCTCTCTTGACTGACAGAAATATTTTTCAATCTGTCAGTCCCAATTTCAGGATATTTTGCTTTGACCCGCAAGATTTTTTTGTACCAATTGAGCAGTGAGTTCGGATTGGCTTCTTGTTGAGCTACAGAGCCTCCATCAGTTGTGGCAATTTCTGTCGCGCCTGGCACAGAAATGTCTGCTTTGGGAGAATCTGTCCCAGCAGCATTCCACGGCATTGGCAAACGTTTATTTTGGTCAATACCAGAACCTGTCAGCCCCAATTCCTCACCGTAGTAAATAAATGGATTTCCCGGCATCAAAAGATAAGTTTGAGCAGCCATTTTCTGCATGGATAAAGAACTTAAAAGTGTTGCAGACCGGTCTGTGTCATGATTACTCAAGAAAGGAGCGTCAATGGCTTTCGGGTTATCCGCATGAATTTCTTGGTCCCATGCTTCCATTTGTTGACCAAATAAAGAACCTTCACCTAAGACTAAAGCTGAATTAATTGGACTTGAACTCGATTGCAAAGCATTCGGAAAGTCAAATAATGAATCAATGCCTGATGGATAAATATCATCAATTGCCGAAGCCGTTGAAAAAACTTCGCCCACTAAATAAGCTTTTGGATTTTGCTTTTTGACTGTGTCTGTCAGCCATTTGGTAAAGGCCGTCGTTTTTTTATCATCATTTGAGAAATAAAAACCGACAGCGTCCAAACGAAAACCAGAAACACCTTTGTCTAACCAAAATTTCGTGATTTTAGCAATTTCTTTTTTGACCTCAGGATTGGCAAGATTGAGGTCAGGCATGGATTTATCAAACTCTGACTCATAGTATTTGCCATTGCTGGCTAAACTATAACCCTCTTTTGCCGTGTCCGACCAATTATAATAAGCCACATATTTTTTGTCGCCAGCTAGTGCTTTTTGAAACCAAACATTATCAGTCGCCGTGTGGTTAAATGGCATATCTAAAATCACAGCAATTCCTCGTTTTTTAGCTTGAGCAATCAGATTTTCAAAATCAGCCATTGTCCCAAATTTAGGATTAATTTTTTCGTAATTAGTGACATCATAGCCATGATAACTAGGACTAGCAAAAATCGGTGTCATCCAAAGTCCTTGCACTTTCAAATCCGTTGTAGAATTGGATTTTCCAGTATTCAAGTAGTCTAAATGTTGCGTGACCCCATTTAAATCACCTTCGCCATCATGATTTGAATCGGCAAATGAACTCGTAAATATTTCATAAAAATTACAATACAAACTTCTATCAACCTTTTGGCTGACAGCCGCTTTTTTTACTGATGAATCTTTTGAATTTGCTTTTTGACAAGCACTTAAAGCACACGTCGCCAGTAAAGTTACTGACAGAAGTAAAAGCTTATTTTTCATAATATTCGTTCTCTTTTTCTTCCCAGTAAAGTCGGTCAGAATCAGTAATTTCGCGAAGAATTCGTGCTGGATTACCTACTGCAATCACATTTGCTGGCAAATTTTTTGTCACTACCGTTCCCGAACCCACAATTGTATTTTCGCCAATCGTAGCGCCCGGATTAACAATTACTCCTGCACCAAGCCAAACTCGGTCACCAATCGTAATTGCTTTTCCATATTCTAGTCCACGCTGTCGAACTCCGGCATCTATTGGATGAGAAGCCGTAATCAGACTGACGCGAGGTCCAAACATCACATCATCGCCAATCGTAATCGGTGCAACATCCAGAAAAATACAGTCCATATTGGCATAAAAGCACTGACCAATTCTTGTATTTTTACCATAGTCGATGTAAAGCGGTGGATTTACAAATAACTCATCGCCAGTTTGACCAAAAAGTTCTTTTTCAAGTGCCACAATTTTTTCTGTATCAAGCAGATTGAGTTGGTTAATTTCTTGATTTAATGCTCGATTATTATCAGGTTTGTATTCTGGTTCAACTTTACTTGCTTTATAGAGTTCACCAGCAACCATTCTTTTAAATTCGCTCATTTTCACCTCACCCTTTTGCGCTTTAACTATTCCACTTCGCAAGCAAAGGCTTCCCAAGCTTTTAATTTAATCTGAGAAAGTTCAGGCAGGAAATTTTCATTGTGAATCATTAAATCACGACAGACAAATCCTGTTTTAAATTGATTTTCTTCATCAGATAAATTGGCAACGACCAAATATTTCTTGCCCTTATAAGTCCGCAAATATGCAAAAACTTCAGCCTCAGAATCAATCAACTTGAAGTCCCCATAAATGACCCAATCATGTTGTTTACGAAGTTCAATCAACTTTTGATAAGTATAAAAAACAGAATCAGGATCACTCATGGCTTGATCAGCATTAATTTCTTCATGATTAGGATTGACAGCGAGCCAAGGTTTTCCATCAGTAAAACCTGCATTTTCTCCAGCCGTCCATTGCATCGGTGTTCTTGCATTATCACGACCAACACGACGAATTGAATCCATGATTTCATTTTCAGAATGACCAGCAGCTAAGCGTTCAGCAAACATATTCCGTGACTCGATATCATTGACTTCTTCAATTGATTCAAAAGGATAATTCGTCATTCCAAGCTCTTCACCTTGATAAATATAAGGCGTTCCTTTCATCAAATGCAATAAAATCGCAAAAGCTTTAGCTGATTTCAAACGATATTTCCCGTCATTTCCCCAATTTGAGATAATTCGTGGTAAATCATGATTATTCCAAAAAAGTGAATTCCAACCTTTTTCTAAAGCTTGCCATTTGGCTAAAATTTCTTTAAGTTTTGAAACTGAAAATTCCTTTTTATCCCATTTTTCGCCCTCATCAAGATAAGCATTTGTGATGTGCTCAAATTGGAAAACCATTGATAATTCTTGACGTTTAGGGTCAGAATAAAGCTCCGCAATCTCTGGTGTTGCTCCCCAAGTTTCACCCACGGTCAATAGATTTTTCTGACCAAAAGTTGCCTGATTCATTTCATGCAAATACTCATGTAATTTAGGCCCATTTCCTGTGATTTCTTGGTCAATTTCTTTCCCAATCAAATCAATCACATCCATGCGAAAACCGCCGATTCCCTTATCAATCCAGAAATTCATCATGTCATAAACTTCTTGATGAACCTGAGGATTTTCCCAGTTTAAATCTGGCTGACGCTTGCTAAAAAGATGAAGGAAATATTGGCCCGATTCCTCATCAAATTCCCAAGCAGAACCAGAAAAGGTAGATTGCAAACCATTGGGTTCATCAGCCCAAATATAATAATCACGATAAGCATTATCTTTTGATTTTCTAGCTTCCACAAACCACTTATGTTCATCAGAAGTATGATTAACTACCAAATCCATAACAATTTGAATGTTTCGCTTTTTAGCTTCCTTGAGCAATTCATCCATATCAGCCATCGTTCCAAAAACATCAGCAATTGCTTGATAATCAGAAATATCATAACCATTATCATCCATTGGCGATTGATAAACTGGACTCAACCAAATTGCACCAATCCCAAGTTTTTCAAGATAATCTAATTTAGAGATAATTCCTTGCAAATCACCAACACCATCACCATTAGCATCCATAAAAGAACGCGGATAAATCTGATAAACGACTGTTTTTTGCCACCAATTTTCTTTCATATTAACTCCTCCATTAAGATGTGAGTTCATTCTCCTATTTTCCTAGGATATAGGAGAACAAACTCAATTAAAATTTTACTGACAGCTTTATAAGTTAATCCCGTCAGTAAAATACTCACTAAACCAACGATTCTGTCAGCAATTTTTACTGACAAAACTATCAGCAAAGCCGATAGTTTCTTTATTTACCGATTCAATGACTCCCTCGGTCGCAGTGAACTGACAGAATCAATTTTCTATTTATAGATTACAAAACCATATTGTAAAATATTATTTTGGTCAACCAAATTAGAGAAAACCACTTCATCAGCTGAAAAATAAGCCGGTTTTTCGCCAATATTGAAAATAGCTTTCAAAGATCCACGTTCAAATTTCACAATGCCATTTTCTGAATCTACGATTTTCCATTCTACTTCTGAATCACTTAAAATTCCTTGATATTGTTTGCGTAGAGCAATCAGATTTTTAAAGAATTCAAACATCTCTAAATCTTGATCTTTTTCTTCCCAAGGCATCACCTTACGACACTCAGGGTCCATTCCACCTGTCACCGCATACTCATCTCCATAATAAATACAAGGCACACCTGTTTGCATGAAGGTGAACGTTTCAACCAATTTCATCAAATTTTTATTATTTTTTGCAACAGTCAAAATTCTGGGTGTATCATGAGAATCTAAAACATTAAACATCATTTGATTCACTTGCTTACGGTATAATGTCAGTTGCGTATTAATATTAGAAACCATTTGTTCCAAAGAAATCTTCTTCGTAATCAAACCATCTTTAATCGCATCGGTATAAGCATAGTTCATAACGGCAGAGAATTCGTCACCAACTAACCAAGGTTGTGCAGAATGCCAAACCTCACCTAAAATATAAAAATCATCTTTTGCCGCATCACAAGTTGTGCGGAATTTTTTCCAGAAAGTATGATCCACTTCATCCGCCACATCCAAACGCCAAGCATCAATATCAAACTCAGAAATCCAATAATCAGCTACTTTCAAAAGATAAGCTTCAACCTCTGGGTTAGCCGTATTCAGTTTTGGCATGTGTGGAGTAAAGGCAAAAGTATCATAAGTTGCATTCTCAGCATTTTCAAAATCATCAGTCGGAGTATAAGTTGCTGGCCAACTATTAACATGGAACCAATCCGCAAATTTTGATTTTTCTTGATTTTTCAATACATCTTGCCATTGAGCAGACGTATCTCCGATGTGATTAAAGACCGCATCTAACATGACTTTAATACCACGCGCATGTGCTTCTTTCACCAAAGTTTTAAACAATTCCTTATCCCCAAATTGCTTATCAATTTCCATATAATCTTCTGTATCATATTTATGATTAGAAAAAGCTTGGAAAATAGGAGTAAAGTAAATGCCATTCACACCGAGTTCAGTCAAATGTTCCAAATGATCAATCACCCCTTGCAAATCTCCCCCATAAAAATCTTGACGGTCAGGAACATCTTGTGGATTCCAAGCTTTTGTTCCCTCAGGGTCATTGCTTGTATCCCCATTGGCAAAACGTTCAGGGAAAATTTGATACCAAACCGTTTCTTTGACCCATTCAGGTGCTTTAAACCGATCACTTTCATGGAAATAAGGCAAACGGAAAGCCCCATATTTTTTAGTCACCAAGCTCTCATCATAATCAAACATTCCTTGGTCTGTGTAAACTACTTTTTCTCCATCCAAACCTGTAATGACAAATAAGTAATCTACGCGTTTCGTTGCAACAGTAATTTCGGCCTCAAAATAATCGCTAATATTAGTAGAAAGATACTTTTTCATCTCTACTTTTTGACTAGCCCAATACTGTGTTTCAGGGTTATCAAGCCCTTCCCACGAATAAGGATCGCCATAAAATAATTCGACTTTTTCCACATCAGATTTTTGTGTTTGCAGACGAACATGCATCAGATTCTTTGCATAAAGATAAGCAAATTCCGACTCAGGACGATGATAAATTGCAGCTTTGTTCATAATAGAACCTCCAAATTTTTTTGATGGCTGTACTGTCTTAAACTATTTTCAATTAATCTCAAGGACAGCGAAAAGCACCTTTTCCGTCGCTTTTCGATAGTGTCATTTCCACCACATCTGGAGAAGATAAATCTCACATTAATCATATTTTATCATAACGCTTTCATTGACGCAACCGTTTGCGACAATTTTCGTATATTATTTTTTAAAACATTTATTTTTCATTCTAAAGAATACGCTGAAAAGTCGGTATAAACCAATTTCTAAGTAATCAAAATGTAATATTTTTTTCCTTGACAAAAAGCAAACGGTTGCGTAAAATGAGGAGTGTATAAAATAAACCGTTTTCATTAGGAGGAAACACAAAATGAAATCATGGAAAAAAGTTGCTCTTGGTGGAGCATCTGTACTCGCCCTCGCAACCCTCGCAGCTTGCGGTCCATCAGCAAGTTCTAACAAATCATCATCTTCTAGCTCAAACAATGTAAAAGGTAATGTTACCTTGTGGGTTGACCCAGCTAATGTTGATAGCTACAAAACACTAGTAACTGGCTTTGAAAAAAAATATCCTGATGTTAAAGTAAAAGTCAATCAATCTCCAACAGGTTCTGCAAATGCCAAAACTGACGTTGGTAAAGACCCAGCAAAAGCAGCGGATGTCTTCAAAGTTCCTAATGACCAACTTGGTGCCATGGCTGAAGCAGGTTACATTAACCCTCTTTCTCCTGATGCAACAAAATGGGTAGACAAAAATGACATTTCTGTTGCTGGAGAAGCTGTTTCTTGGAAAGGTAAATATTATGCCTATCCTCAAGACCAACAATCAAATATCATCTTCTATAACAAAGCTAAATTCTCTGAAGCACCAACTAGTTGGACTCAATTTACACAAGATAAAGCAATCGGTACAGACTTTACAAACTCTTATAACTGGTATCCAGCCTTCCTTTCAAACGGTACAGTATTGTTTGGTAAAGATGGTGAAACTTTAGACGGTACTGACGTTGCCGGAGATGCTGGGCTTCAAGTCTTGAATTGGTTTGCAAAACAAAAATCTAACACAGGTGTTATCCAATCAGGTCAAGCATTGCTAGCTGATTTAAAATCAGGTAAAACAGCTGCTGTCCTCGATGGACCTTGGGATGCAAGTAATGTTAAGAAAATTCTTGGCGACAATTACGGTGTTACCACCCTTCCAACAATTGATTTCGGCTCTGGCGAAAAGAAAATGCAAGCTTTCTCTGGTGTAGGTACACTTGCTGTTAACTCTGCTTCTAAAAATCAAGTCGCTGCATCTTCTCTCGCACAATACCTTTCTAATGCTGACTCACAAAAAGAACTTTATAAAGCGAACAATGCAATTCCAGTCGCTAAGAGTTTACAAACTGACTCAGACATTACCGCCGACCCTGCAGCTCAAGCTGTTATCAAACAAGTACCTGAAGATACTTTGATGCCTAAAATGCCTGAAATGGCCACATTCTGGAATTTAGCTGCTCCTTTGATTAATAATACATACCTTGGTAAGACTCCTGCTTCACAATATGACAGTCAACTTAAAACTTTCCAAGATTCTATCTCTAAAGCAACTAAATAATTCATTAGTACTCTTTTAAAGAGGTTGGGCACAGCCTAATCTCTTTATTTATTAGAAAAGGACAAAGTTATATGTTCAGAAAAAAAACTTCTTTACCACCTGAAGCCACTTATAAAGAAGTCTGGTCTAAAGGGGATATTTTTGCAAAACTGAGTTTTTTTGTGATGGGACTCTTTCAATTAAAAAATAAACAATGGCTAAAAGGGCTTCTCCTTCTTGCCAGTGAAGTCATTATTATTTGGTGGTTAATCTTTTCAGGCTTTAAAGCTATCAGTATGCTTGGAACTCTTGGTACAGTAAAAACTAAAAAAGTTGTCTGGGATGCTTCTGAGGGAGTATATAATACTCTTTTACCTGATAATTCTATGCTCTACCTTCTATTTGGTGTTTTTGCAATAGTAGCAATTGGTTTACTTATATTTTTATATATCGTTCATCTTAGATCTCTTCGTCACCTCTATGCACTTAATCGTGACAATAAGCATATTCCAACAACGCTGGAAGATCTATCTTCACTATTAGATGATAAACTTTACATTACATTAATGGTTCTTCCACTTCTTGGAATTTTAGCTTTCACTGTCGCTCCGTTAATCTTTATGATTACCCTAGCCTTTACAAACTATGATACTCAACATTTAATTGGTTTTTCATGGACTGGATTGTCTGCATTTGCTCAAGTTTTCCAAGGGGACTACGGAAAAGCCTTTTTCCCACTATTAATTTGGACCATTATTTGGGCTGTAGCTGCAACTTTAACAACATTCCTTGGTGGTGTTCTATTAGCCTTACTAATAGAATCCAATGGAGTTAAATTTAAAGGTTTTTGGAGAACTATATTTGTTGTAGTGTTTGCCGTTCCTCAATTTGTTTCTTTGCTTTTAATGGGAATGTTCTTAGACGACCATGGGCCTATTAATAGCGTTTTACAAAATGCCCACTGGATTAAAGGGCCAATTCAATTTTTATCTGACCCAATCTTGGCTAAAATTTCAGTTATTGGTGTAAACATGTGGATTGGTATTCCAGTAACAATGTTAGTTTCAACTGCTATCATTCAAAATTTATCGCAAGATCAAATTGAAGCAGCAAAAATTGATGGAGCTAACACTTTCCAAGTGTTTAAATCAATTACATTCCCACAAATATTATTTGTTTTGACCCCAACATTGATCCAACAATTTATTGGTAATTTCAATAATTTCAACGTTATTTATCTTCTTACAGGAGGTGGACCAAATACAGACAATAACTTGGCAAATGCTCAAGCAGGAACAACCGATTTATTAATTACTTGGCTCTATAAACTTACTACACAATCTACAAGAAATTACGCTCTTGCTTCTGCTATTGGTATCATAATATTTGTTATCACAGCAACTGCATCACTCGCTCTATATCGTAGAACTAATGCATTTAAGGAGGGCTAATTAGTGAAATCTTATAAAACTCAGAGAAAACTTTCTCTAACATTCCGTTACCTTTTATTAGTTATCTTAGCTCTCCTTTGGATATTCCCTGTCATATGGATGATTTTAACAAGTTTTGCTAAGAATAATAATACAGGTTTCGTTCAATCTTTATTTCCACAAAACTGGACGTTGGAAAATTATATAGGTATTTTCAATAATTCTCAATATCCTTATGCACATTGGCTTTTAAATACTTTTATTTTAGCAGTAATATGTGCGGTGGCGAATACTTTTATCACAACAATTATGTCTTACGCACTTTCACGTTTACGTTTTAAATTCAGAAAACCATTTTTACAATTCGCATTGATTATTGGTATGTTTCCAGGAATCATGGGGATGATTGCAATGTATTCAATTCTTAAATCTATTAATATGCTTAATATTTGGGGAATGGCATTAGTCTATGTAGGTGGTTCTGGATTAGGTTTCTACGTGTTCAAGGGTTTCTTAGATACCATCCCTCGCTCTATTGACGAAGCTGCAACAATTGACGGTGCAACTCGCTGGCAAACTTTTATTCATATTACGCTTCCTCTTTCTCGTCCAATGATTGTATATACATCTTTAATGGCATTTATCGGACCATGGCTTGATTTCATGTTCTCAAGTTACATCTTAGGTGGTGGGGATCCCAAAATTCGTACAGTGGCCTATGGATTGCAAAATATGATGACAAATTCAAAAGGTTCAAGTGCTACAAACCTCTATCAGTTTATCGCAGGTAGCGTACTGATTGCAGTTCCTATTACAATCTTATTCATAGTTATGCAAAAATTCTACGTCAATGGAATCACAGCTGGTGCGGATAAAGGATAAATATCTTCATAAAATATATAAAAAAACAGACTATCATTAGTCTGTTTTTTTATATTCTTTTTTGATCTAAGCATATCTTTAATTAGTTACCAGATGAATCTTTAATCAAAATATTATTATAACCTATCCTTATTTCGGTATCACAAAAGGTAAAACAAATAGAAACACTAAATCAAAGACTAAATGAACAGCATATGAAGTCCAAATACTCGATGTTTTCAAGTAAGCGTAATTGAATATCAATCTCGCCACTCCCTGAACTAATAAGATTTGAATAATTGTTCGCAAAACATTTCCACCATTATAGGTATTAAAATGAATTAATCCAAAGATTACCGAAGTGACTAAAGTCGAAATCATAGTTGATAATCCCCACTTTGTACGAAGTGTTTCCAATATTCCGATTGAAAATAATTCTTCGCCCATAATCATAAACGGGACGAAAAATATCAAGATAAAATCTCCAAATGCTGCATTAGCGTGATTCCCTGAATTACCAAAAATCAGTGCAACAATAGTTCCTCCAAGCATTGACCATATCGTATTAATAATTAAACATGCAATGGCAATTTTTATATATCTTCCCTGTGGTTTAGAAAACCATATCAATGCCTGATTTCCAAAAATCACGGCTACTCCTACAATACTAAAAATCAGAAGTGTAAATTCTTGAACATATCCAATATGTAAATCAATACTTGACATGATATAGAAGCCGACAAACAATAATAAAAGTCCAATTATCGTTCTCAGAATATCCGTTGACTTTATTTTCTGTCCCATCTCTTTTTCCTCTCTCATAATAAATAAACTACGATTCTCACTATATTAATTATACCTACTCCCAAGTATAAATATAAGTTTAAGGTTTGAGAATCTTCAACATAATATTTTCAACGCAAATTGAAGAAAACCTTCAATAAACCAGAATTATTTACTATGACGTCCATGTTTTTGAAATAACGCAAGGATAACTCCTACAGCACCAAAAAGTATCATTCCTATAAATGTAAGAAAAAGTGAGAGACCCGCATCATCACCTGTTGTTGGTAAACTTGCAGCAAGAGTTTTAACTTCATTTTGATTAGCTGATTTAGTTGCAGACGTTGTGGTAGCTTTTGTTCCCGTAGCTGTTGCTTTTACAGCTTTAGCACTTTCAGGTTGTGCACTATGGATTGATACCGTTCCACTTGAAACGATAGGATTGACTTTAACAGCTTCTTTTCCAGCCACTTTATTAGTTGTTTCTGTAGTTTCTGTAGTTTTTGCACTATCTTTTTTATTTAACTCTTGCAACTTAGTGACGCTCTTACGGTAATCTGTTCCACTAATATTATGTTCTTGTGCTTCTTTTTCAGATGCTTGACGCTTTAGAACTGCTGTTTTATAGTCACTACCTTTGATATTATCTGGGTTTCCGATTGATGCTTCTTGCGCTGATATTTCAGCGTCTTTATACGCTGAAGGAGATTGGTTATACTTAGCTGCTTTAAGATTATTAAATTCTGCTCTTAATTCCGTTTGTTGCTCTTCATGTTGTGCTTGAAGCTCTGTAGCTTTATAATCACTTGGATTTTGACCTGCAGTTGCTCTTGTATCAGCCGATCTGTTAGCTGGGTCATTTGATTGTTTCAAAATTTCTATGCGTTGTGCAATATTTTCAGTTTGTTTATATGTACTTGCATTACTAGGAGCTGGATCGTTCTGTGGAGCTATTCCAGTGGTATTTGCTACAACAGGTTCGTTAACTTGCAATCCATTTTGGTACCATACATTACCATCTTTATATACGTCTCCTTGTCCACTCATATGATAGCCAATAATTTGTCCTGTCTGGTCTTGCCATGTACCACTCACTGTTCCCAATGCTGTTGCTGCACTGACTGGCATCGTTACTGTCATCACTAATAAAGCGGCTGCACTTAATGTGATAATTTTACTTTTTTTCATTAGTTCTGTCTTCCTTTTTTCTCAGACTTGTAAGTCTATACTCTGTAAGAATAAAATAACTCTTCCACCCTTACAATGCCTTAACCCCTGTCGCTTAAAAATTGCAACAAGGGTCATCATTTAATGCTAAAGATATCTAAGTTTTACTATGAACATCCAGTTTGTTCTGTAAAAGTGCTCCCTACCGTATTTCTAGCACTTCTTTTCTATACTATATTGTTCTTTTTTTAATTCAAGAGTTATTCTTCTGTCAAGCTCATAATTTACATACACTTTAAAAGCAACCAATGATACGATTAGGGTAAGAAATATGAGACAGATTATTCCACCTTTTCTCATTGTCCTATCTTACTTTCCTTTTCATTAAATTCTTTAGCATCATCTAGAGTTTTCACCAACTTTGTATCCGATAATTTAGAATTTTCATTTTGGGCATTCTCCCATTCAATTGGTACTGATTTATAAAGCAGCATAATCATATTGTATTGACGAGCACGCGTTATATGTTCAACTTTATACTTTTGTATTAACACCTCACACCGTTGTGATTCGTGGATATTAAAGACGATACTTATTACCATAAAACACATTAAAACTATTACAGCAACTTGTATTGGAGAAATTTTGATCCTTTTTTTCTTTTTCATATCATTAATTTCTTTATTTTAGATTTTCTTTCCTTTATTTTGGTCCCTATTATAGTAATAGGAGAACAAGTCTTGTACTTCTTTACCATAATTTTAAGGTAGCAAAAAAGGACTGATGTCTTCACAAAAGACCTCATTAATTTTGTTATTTTCTCTATAAATGATTTACTCAAATTTTGGTTGATGCGAGTAAATCATTTTTTTGATATCAAAATACCATTTTATTTTAGTAAAAAAATACTGATTGTCAATAATTTTTTATCGTTTAGCAATATATTTTTATTGTTTATCTTGGTATTTAAAGAAATAAAAAACACCTTTAGGTGTTCATATTTATTATTTTAATAATTAGTCATCTATATATTCAAGTAAATCTCCTGGTTGGCAGTCTAACACTTTACACAATCTTTCTAAAGTGGAGAAACGTACAGCCTTGGCTTTTCCGTTTTTTAATACCGAAATATTAGCCATCGTAATTCCAACCTTTTCTGACAACTCTGTCACAGACATTTGCCGTTCTACCAAAATTCTATCTATATGTACTTTAATAGCCATTAATTTCTCCCTTCTCTTATACTGTTAAATCATTTTCCGATTTTATTTCAATAATTTTTCTGAGGAGTTGTTCAATTACTGCCGTAAATGTACTTAAAATTAAAGGTGAAAAAATAAAAACTAATGAGATTGGAATAGTAACATAGACCTTTGTAATCATCGCTGCATGGTACATCATTGGAAAAATTCCCCATAAGACTACAAAAACAGCATATGTTATCATTTTTATTCTATTAATTATTTTCTGTATTTGTTTAGTAAAGATAGCATCTTTATCCATATATTTCAATATTTTATATACCTGAGAGCATGATACTAAGTTTAATAACAAAGATATGAGAAAAGAAAAATAAAATAAAACCTTTATAAATGAAATTTCAGGTTTATGGAAAATTTCCCATATTCCTATTCCAAATACAACGGACAATATCACTGTTATAAGCATAATGATTGAAACGACAATTTTTAGTGGAATTGTATTAATTTTCATGTTAAGCTCTTTTCTAATTTCTTAAACTATTGTATCATAACCTCTTTAAAATTTATATCAACATAATCAATAACTATTACACAAAACGTCCTCTAAAATACGTATATATTTTCTGAGGTTGTTTCTACTTAATCACTTATATGCTATAATTAAGCCGTAATGTCACCAAAATTGGAGTATATAAATTTATGAAAAAATTTTTTATTATCATCTTTGCTATTTTTTCTATTGGAATTTTAAGCAGTTGTAAAACTTCAAGTAAAAATAGCGTTAAAAATAATACTAATCCTCAAATATTATGAAGATGCTATTGCAGGAAGCTGGTCGAATGCCAAAGTTAATTTAAACCATGATTCTCCAGATCCTGATGCCACTATAACCATCTCCACACCTAAATTTTTCTTCTTTGATATTTCCATTACTGGAGGTGCTCGAGACAAAACGATGTCGGTCAACTTTAAAGACAAAAATATCTCTGATGCTGCAATAAAAATTTCATATTACGATTTTGACACTCTTTTAGGTCTTGGATGGAGTGCCTCAGAAAATTTAAACGAAACAAAAGAAAAAATAAAAAATTAACTTTCAGAGATTTATTTATGGATTTGGAAGAAGTGACCTTAGCATATAGCATTCCCGACTCAACATTAAGTCAAGAGATTAGTGTTTCTGCCTATAGAGCTACGGTTTCATCAAATCTCACTCAATTTGATGAGTGCACTATCACAACAAGAGACAGCTCGACAGATCACGAATTTAAAGCTTATTTAAGCCCCGTAGAAACCACAAATTAATATGAATTTATTTTACCTAAAACTACTTCTAATCCCTATTCTAGTTTTATCACCATTTGCCCTATTGTTAATTGAAAAATTAACTAAAAAAAAATATATTACCGCTAAAAATATCTCAGAAGACGTGATTAAGACTGATGAGATTGAATCCCTTGTTTTAGCTGTTCTTAGCTCATGGAATCAGTCAAAACTTTATCAGAATAGTCAATTTTACAGTAAAAATTTACTAAAAAAACAGGATAAACATATTGTTCATAATTATATGTATGGAAAAAAAGAATCCATTTTTGATATTCAGATTGAAGGAATAAACAACCTACACCAATTCAAGAATAAAATTACTGTGGAAATTTCCCTTAAAGCAAAATATTCTCTATCTTTTGATGAAAATGATAGCCTTATGTATCTCGTCACCTCAAGATCAATGTCCAGTTATAATGAGATGCTAAAAAATCCTCCACCTGAAAGACAAACATATCAAAAAGATGTACAAAAGTGGGAATTTGTTATTGAAGAAAATCTCTTTAAAGTGAATAAATTCTCATCAAATCTGAAATAAAAAAGACCTCTTTTAAGAAGGCTCTTTTTATTTTAGAAAAGTGAAAGAACATCTGAATAGTGAGTAGCAATCATATAAAAACTCACAGCAGCTATTGACCAAGACCAGACGATATGTCCAAAAAATTCTGAAAAGTGTTCTGAGAAGGGTTGCTTCCATGGTTGTGGTACTGTTTTAGTAATGGGCATTAACAGAATATGCCATAAAAACCAGATAATAATACCGTAAAGGGCCCCCTCGCCTAAGCTTATACCACTCCATATTTGTGATAAGACAACAAAAATAAATGAAAAAACAATTGAAAAACTGAAATGAAGAATCAATGCAAACCAATACACTTTTTGGTTTTTAGAATACAAAAAGTAAGCATGAGTGATTTTTTTGGGAAAGCCAATTTGTTGCATCAGTTTTTGAGGAGGATTTGTTTCATCTCGCTCTTTTGTACGAGGAGGAAGAATAGCCTCCCAACCAATTTTTACCATTCCAGAAATTAGTCCAGAAACAATACCAATCCATAAGCAAGGCAATAAAATTCCCAAAAACCAATCCAACGATATATTTTTTACCATTTCAAACTCTCCTTATAATATATTAAATAAAAACTACTCTTATTTTATAAAAAATTTATTATAAAGTGTATTGAATTGTTTGCTCATTCAAAAGGAAAGATTTATTATCATTAAAGCGAAAGCCAACTTCCACGTTGACCTCTTTCAATAAATTGTTGCGACAACTGAAGATAAAACCTCACAACTTCACTAGATAATTCCTTTTTTCTAGCAAGAGGCGCTAGAGAATGTTGGAGATCGTTGATTACCTTCGGAGTATAATTTCCCTTTTCTAAATCATTCTTACTCTTCACTAAAACTTCACGTTCTTTGCTATTCAATGTTTTACTAAGAATTAAATCATAAAGTTCTTCTAAGATTTCTGCTTCACTCGCTTTTTTGACCATTTATTTACTCCTTTAACCTTTCAGATAGCTTATTTTATAATTTTCTGATAACATAGTCAATTCCTTCCGAATCTATTTTATTTCTAAATTTTTAATCAATACTCTCTCTAGTATTTTAGTCATTTTTAAATTAGAATAGATATATAAATAATTTTGTATCAAATAAATATTCCATACTTTACCAAAAAATATTCATTAACCCATAAATAAGAAAGGCGATATCAATGGACCCAAAAACCAAAGTTATAAATTTCACCGCTCGCACTTTTCGTATTTTAGTAGCAGTTGTCTTTGGATATACCATTTATGATTTATTTTTCAGAGATATATTAACTCGTAAAATTCATATTTTTTTATATATTGTCACCTGGCTAATTTTATCTTATATGATTATTCCCAATATCACAAAAATCATCACAAAAATTTATCTACCGGAATACTTTATTGGAAGGTCCAGAACTTCTGATGGTGTATTAGGTGATTCGGTAAATTTATTAATTGATGGTTCAAAAGAAGATATAGAAGCCGCTTTTTTAAAAATGGGTTGGACAAAATCAGATAAAATTACTTTAAGGTCCTCTCTCAAAATTATAAAATCAAGCTTATTACATCAAAGCTATCCCACTGCACCCGTTAGCTCTCTCTTTTTATTTTCTAAAAAACAAGACCTCGCCTTTGAAAAGGAAATTTCTGGCAGTCCTAAACAAAGGCATCATATCAGATTATGGGAAACTCCACAAGATTATTACCTCCCTGGGGGAGTAAAGTCTGATTGGGTCTGTGCCGCTTCTTTAGATATTGGTATTAGATTTTCTTTATTTACAGGACAAATTACTCATCGTATTGATGAGAATATAGATGAAGAAAGAAATCTTATCGCAGATGAACTCATCGAGCATGGATTAGTTGAAGAAAGGAAGCTATATACTCATTTCACAAATCCTTATCGAAGCAGAAATGGTGGGGGAGATAAAATATCTACAGATGGTTCTTTAGTTTACTTGAAATTAAGAAAAGAACCTAACAAACGATAAGTGTTTAACTCCCCCCAAAAAATCTTTTATATTGACATATCGAATTTTTTCGATATAATAGATTTATGGAAAATGTGGAAACTTTTAAAACTCTATCAAATGAATATCGATTGAAGATTCTTACTTTACTCAAAGAACCCAAAAAACATTTCTACAACGAAACTAAAGTAGATGAGGTTGAAACAGGTGTTTGTGTAGGTGAGATTCAAAAATTACTTAACTTAACTCAGTCTACTACTTCTCATTATTTATCTATGTTAGAAAAAGACAATTTATTAATTGCTACTCGCATTGGTAAATGGACCTATTATCGTCGAAATGAGGAGATGATTTCCGATTTTAAAAATTTCATATTAGAAGAGTTATAATTAACTTTCTTTTTATTTCTTCATATCGATATTTCTCGAATTATAGTTTTAATAATCTACTTTCCAAATATAATAATAACAGGATAAAAATATGCCAAATCAATTAACTGATCATGTTACCTTACGTCATGGGGCAACTTTAAACAACCGTATTGTAATGTCTCCAATGCAAACTCATTCTGGTTTAAAAGGTGGTTTCGCTTCTGATGATACTATTCAATATTACTCTGCCCGTTCACAAGCGGCAGGTATGTTAATTACAGAATTCCATTATGTGAGTGAAAATGGTGGACCAGCATATGTGCCAGGATATCCTGAACAATTAGGAGCTTATTCTGATGCTCATCTTGAAGGACTCCGCAAAACTGCACAGGCTCTAAAAAAAGATGGAAATAAAGCTATTCTTCAAATTCATCATGCTGGGCGAGCCGCTGTAGGACGTCACGTTAATGGGTTAGATGTGGTGGCTCCTTCTGCTGTCGATTTTTCTTTCTTAGATTACCCTGTTCGTGAACTCACACTAACAGAGATTGATGATATTATTCTTGATTTTGGTAAAGCCACAAAACGGGCAATTGATGCCGGCTTTGACGGTGTTGAAATTCATGGTGCCAATCATTATTTAATTCAACAATTTTTCTCAAAACTTTCTAATCTTCGCACAGATAAATGGGGTGGTTCACTGGATAAACGAATGGCCTTTCCGCTAGCTGTTGTTAAAGAAGTCAAAGCAATCGTTGATGAATATGCTCCTAAAGACTTTATCATTGGTTACCGTATTTCTCCTGAAGAACTTCATGGAAAAAATGTTGGCTATGATTATAAAGAAGCTCTAAAACTTATCTCTGAAGTAATTAAATATGAACTTGATTATATTCATCTTTCATTATGGGCGGGATACAATTCTAAACCTGAAAATAGTGAAAAATCTTATGCTGAACTTTTTAGAGAAATCTTAGATGATAAAACAAAACTTCTAATTGTCGGTGGTATTTTTGAGGAGGATACAGCGACTGATGCGATTGAAAACTATGCTGATTTAATTGCTGTTGCTCGTGGAACTTTGATTGACCCTAACTTTTCTAAAAAAGTTACTGAAGGAAAAGGGGACACAATTCTTCATAAGATTAGTCCGGAAACAGTTGAGTATTCTCACTTAACTCCTGGATTACTTGAAGCCTTTAGCCGTGAAGATTCTCTTGGATTACCTCCTTTACCCGGAGGCGAAACTATTAGACACTTGCATACAGGAAAGTATGATATATAATTATTTCCTCACAGAAATTTCTGTGGGGATTTTTAAATATCTAGTAGCAATTTTTTTACTTCCTTTGTTTACAATTTTTGTAAGATAGCATCAAAAACACTGAATCCTCCGGTATTTTTGAATTACATTTAACTTTTTGTTAGAATAGAGGACATAAGAAAGGAGTATTAATATGTTCTCATTAAGAAAACCAATTGCTTCTCTAAAAGAGATTATTCTCAAAAGCATTTGGTTCGGATTTATTTCAGGTATGATTTCTGGAATGGTTAAAATTGGTTGGGAAGCAATTCTTCCGCCACGAACTATTGCTCGTAATTTAACCAACCCTCCACAACATATGATGGAACAGTTTGGTGTGCCATCTTCTCTCACCCACTCATACATTTTATATTCTCAAGATCAAAAAGTATTTTGGTTCTCTTTGATTCTTCACTTTAGTTTTTCAATTTTCTTTGCTGCATTATTTATTTTTATAGCGCAATACTGGAAAGCTATCACTTTATGGCAAGGGGCTGCTTATGGTATTGTAATATGGATTATCTGGCATATTATCTTAATGCCAGCTATGGGAACAGTTCCTGCTCCTTGGAACCAACCTTTCGACGAACACTTTTCTGAGTTCTTTGGACATATTGTTTGGGCCTGGGCCATTGCAGCGTGCACCTACTACTTAATAGCTAAAGATAAAAAAGGACACTTAGAAAATATTTAATATAGTAGAAGGATTATTCCTTCTTTTTTATTTTTTTTAGTTCTTTTTCAGAAAAATATTGCCCTGTTTATCTCTAAAAGGATTGGATTAACAGATATTTTATCAAAATATCATAAACCTGATTTTAAATTTCAATCTAAGGGCAAATACTTTATTACCTATTAATTTTCTCGTATATTGCAAATACTTTGTTTTTGTGTTAAACTGAACTTGGAATTTCGTTGTGATTGTTATAGTCCCTTTCGTTAAAAAAAGAAAGGAGAATGTATTATGATGACATACACTAACAAAAATAAATTTTTTGAGTATAGTATTCAACTTGATACTTCAAAAAATGTGTTTCAAGCTTTTTTGGCTAACAAACCTCAAATTTTTGGTATTGGTAATACAATTGAAGAAGCAACACACAATTTAGAAAAAATAGTATAGGAGAATAAGTCAATGGATGAACATCCCTCACCGTAAAAGTATCTACTTTAGGATATAGAGTAGGTGCTTTTTTTGTTGTCAGATTTTTTCAAATACACTTTTAAGCTACCTATTTTTATCCATTGTTTATATTCCTTAAAAAATTTTTATTCATGTTATACTTATTTAAATAGCTTTATTAGGCTTGTCAATCTATCTAAATTTTGGAGGTTTCTCTTTTGAAAAAACTTTTTACCGTACCTATGAGCAAATCAGCAATTCCTCTATCACTGATTTTACTATTAGCTGGGTTTTTAGCATTATCTTTTGGGCTCCCAATTATTGCTCCTTTTTCCTTAGCTATTGCTGGATTTATCAGCCTTTACATTCTTTTTGGGAAAAAGGGAATTTCTTACACTTTTTCTAAACCTCAAAAAATAGTGAGTTCTTATTTTGCTGGACTTATAGGTGCTTATATTTTTGCTGGAGTTGGCATTATAATTACTAAAATACTGTTAGGAAGTTCTCCAAATTCTAATTCAGTAGCAGATGGAATGACTATTTTTGGACTTCTTAAGACAATTCCTATGCTTTTAGGGGAAGAGTTAATTACTATAATTTTACTTATAATTATCGCAAACTTATTAGGTGGAACACGAAAAGCCATAATTGTTGCAGTTATCATATCCACTTTAATATTCGGATTTCTACATTTACCTACTTACGACTGGAATTTTGCCCAAGTTATTTTTATTATTGCAGCCGCAAGAATTCCCTTTACCCTTGCCTCTTTAAGGAGCGACTCCTTGTATACAGGTTTACTTGTTCATATTACCTATGATTGGATTATTTTTATCCTTGTAATCCTATCACATCACTAATTTATTCTGAGATTGCCCCCTTCTAATTGTAAATATTTTATTAAGTAATTAAGATAAATAGCTCCTACGATAGGGGCTATTTATCTTAATTACTTAATAAAACCATTTGAAGTCTTAATATTAGGCAGAGGACCAGTAGTTGTATTACCACTTGTCCCAATATATGTATTTCCATTCATTGAAGTATCTTCTTGGGCTTCAGCTTCTGGATTCTGGACAGTATAGTCACTTTGATAAAGATAGTCACCATTTGTATGGAAGGAATATCCATTGTTATCAGTCCCATTTTTACGATCTAATTCGAGAGAGACTCTTAATTTATGACTGACAAATTTGATACTATCTTTATAGAGTTCTACCATACTTCTTCCTTGGTTACTGAAAGTTCTCCAATCAAAAGTTAATTGTTGTTTAGAGTATTTACTAAAAGCTAAAGCGTTAGAAATAAGCTCTTTAATATCTTTTGGTGTGATATCAGTTTGAATATTATCATCTAAAGAATCAATAATAGAATATAAATTAGTGAAAGAAGTCATTGATTTTAACTTTTCCTCAACTGCTGAAATTACCTTTTGTTGCCTGAAACCTCTCATAATATCTGTATCTACATGTCTTTCTCTAGCATATGAAAGAGCCTTGGCACCATCTAAGTGTTGCTTACCTGAATTAAACTTTATAGACTCATTACCACTTTCATCAGTACCCATAAATGACTTTTCAACATCAATATCAATTCCACCTATAGCATCAATAAGCTTAATAAATGAATTGAAGTTAAAAACACAATAATGATCAATAGGAATATTAAAAGTTTTTTCTACTGTATTAACTGAAGCCGAAGGTCCTCCATAAGTATAGGCAGCTTCTATCCGTTGCATACCTTTATATGATTTTGAATCAATTTGAACAAAACTATCGCGAGGGATACTACAAAAAGTTGTCGTTTTTGTTTTTTTATTAATTGTAATAATCATCATCGCATCCGTTCGCGTCGTTCCCAAATTCCTCTCTTGAGTATTATCTAAACCCATGATCAAAAATGACTCTGTATCCTTATGTTTCTCAGATTTATAGTTGTTATCAACTTTATGATAACCTTTGTCTAATATATTATTTAAGCGATGATTGGCCATCGCGATATACCCAAATACTCCAACTCCTATTATTATTACTAGAGATATGAGAAATCCGACCATTTTTTTTATTTTATTATTTCTTTTTCTCCTATGTGGAATCATATTAATTTTTCTTCCTTTCTTTTACCTACTAAAAATTTTTATTAACCTTAAGTTCTGTCATGACTACCATCTCATTAGTAATTTCTTCAACAATACTTGAGATACTACTTATAGTTCTTTGATTTCTTGGGATATCAATGTTGTAAACTTTCGCAATCCTCCCTGGATTTGAATCTAACAATATAATCCTATCAGACATTTGCACTGCTTGTTCTATATCGTGCGTAATCATTACAATTGATTTTGTGACAATTTGTTGACTTAACCACATACTAATAAGTTGATCTGACAGCTGTTTGGATGTTACAACATCTAAAGCAGAAAAAGGTTCATCAAGTAATAATAATGTAGGTTCTGCGGCTAAAGCTCTAGCAAATCCAACTCTTTGTTTCATTCCGCCAGAAATTTCTCTTGGATATGATTTTTCATTACCCTCTAGACCAATCATTTTTATTAGTTTTTTTACTCTATCGTTAATTTCATTTTTAGATATTTTCAAATTATTATCTATGCCAAATGAAACATTTTTATGAACATTTAACCATGGAAATAGAGCAAAATTCTGAAAAACCATACTAATATTTGGATCCGGTTCTTTAATCTTTTTTCCTTCAAAGATGATTTCTCCATGACTTGGATGAACAAGACCAGCTAAACTTCTCAATAATGTCGATTTCCCTGCTCCTGATTGTCCAATAAGACTTACAAATTCTCCTTCTTGTACGGTAAAGTTTATGTCTTTCAGAACTTGTATATATTTCTTTGATCTTTCTACTCCATAATCTTTGCAGAGTGAAGTTACTTTTATTAAATTTTTCTTTTCCATTCTTATTTCCTCCCTTTTTAATAATGGAATTTTTCTCTAGCATATTTGTAAAGTGGTTGCCAAACGAATATAATACACAATCCTACTACAGCACACATCGCCAAAGTCCCAAGCGCTGATTTATCCTTAATCCCATCATTTACAGCAATATATTGCCCTAAGCCGGTGACATTTATTGTTTCTTTACCCCACTGTAGACTTTTCGCCGCTATATCTGCATTCCATGCTGCTCCCGCAGCATTTATGATAGCTGTTATCAAGTACGGAAACATTGATGGAATGAGATAGCGAGTCCACCACTTAAACTTGGATAATGGAAAAATTTTTGTGACTTCTTTTATATCATCTGGTATTGCTAAATACCCAGCAATAACATTGAAAAAGTAATACCATTGACAGCCAACCATGATTAGCGGCAAAATCCACCACTCAAGTTGCTTACACCCTAAACTAATAAAAATTACTATGAATGGAGTATATACGTTTGAAGGAATCGATCCAACAACTTGTCCAATTGGTTGGATAAAGCTTAAACGTCTTTTGTTACTTGCAACCCAAACCCCAAGAGGTGTAAAAATCGCTGCTGCTATAAGCATTGCTAATACTACCCTCAATGTAGTTAAAAGCATCAAGTGAGGGATCATTGAAAAATCTTCATGAGGTAAGAATCTATAAAGTTTAATAGCAGAGATAACAACCGCATACCCTAAAAGGATATACCAAATGATTGAAATATATTTCTTAACTTTTCCTAGATATTTAAAAATAAGATTTATCCTAAGAATATACCAAACTTTAGGTAACTTAAAAATCCAGAAATCTTTTATTTTTTGAATCCATTTCATTAATATTTTTCCAAAATTAGATGGTTTTACTAAATTGTATACAATTGATTTTGGAGGATTACCTTGAGTTGTTCCTTCATCATAACGATAATAATAAGTAGCTTTAACCAAAGGTTGAAAAACTAAGAAATTTAGTATGACGACATTAATAATTAAAGCAATAACAGCGAAACCACAAGCTTTAAAGTCTGCTCGATCTAATGCAACTTGAATATAAGAGCCAATTCCTGGCAAAATTAAAGTTTCAGACTTAGGGATTGCGACGGTAACCTGTTCACTTGCAACAATAGCAAACCATGCTGCTGACTGAGATATGACAAGATTCCATAGTACGCCTGGAATTGAATATACAAATTCAAGACGCCAAAATTTTTCCCAAGCACTGTATCGAAATTGCGATGTTACTTCTTTCAAATCTTTGGGAACTACTTCCATTATTTGGTAAAGTGACAACATGATGTTCCATGCTTGCCCAGTAAACACTGCAAAAATGGCAAGCGCTTCTGCTCCCATTACATTACCTGGATATAATCCAAGTAAAAATGCAGTAGTGAATGTCATGAAACCTAATAAAGGAACTGATTCTAAGAAATTGACCATCGGCAAAATAATTCTTCTTGCAGTTTTAAACTTTACTGCCAATACACCACAAATAACAGAGAATAAAATTGACCACATCATTCCTACAATCATGCGAAACATTGTTCGCATTGAAAAATACGCAAGGTTTCCAATAGATAAAAAATCGTGCATTTTCTTGACATCATCCACTGAACTTTGAGATGGTAACGATGAAAGGGGTTGGTTAATAGTTATTTGTGTCACAATAAGAATAAATGCAAACAAACAAATAATACCAATTAAAATAAAATCACCCATAATAGATTTTACTTTTGGTTGTTTTGTATCAAGATATTTTCTTCTTGACATAAAAAGCCTCCTTTTCATATAAAGGGAGGCTCTCAAAATCAATAGATTATTAGTCTATTTAATCACGACATTTGAGTTTTAGCTTTCTGAGACGTAAGAAATGATATTTCTAGTTATCTTGGAAAAGCCTTGATTCGACTAGTCCTGCTTTACCCATTATTGTCTCTCGACAGTTCTGAGCGATAACCTATGTTCTTCAGAGTAACCTCACCTAATATGATTAGTTTTTATTTACTACAAAAAAAGTATAGCACTAGCTATACTTTTTGTCAAATTAAAAGGGATACCCTACTAAAATTCTTTTTATTTCAAATTTGAAATAAATTATTTTGAAAAATATTTTTTTAAAATAAATCAGGGACAATCCGTGTTCCTGCTCCAGTTTTGACAAAGTTTTTCACATTTTCAAGCGAAGTAATCGTGGCTTGCTTGCCAGTATTTTCGACAAAAGCAACAGCTGCTGCCACTTTTGGTTTCATAGAACCTGCCGCAAAATAACCTTCTTCTAGATATTGACGCATTTCCTTAACTGGTACAATTCCTAGAGCTTTTTGATTGGGTTTACCAAAATTTAAAAAGACATCACCGACAGAGGTAAAAATAACTAGTTCATCAGCATCAACAAGTTCTGCTAATTTTGCTGCCGAAAAATCTTTATCAATTACTGCTTCAACTCCTTGATACCCCTTATTTTTTTCAATAACAGGAATTCCTCCGCCACCAGATACTGTAACCAAAGCTGATGATTCTAACAATGGTTTAATTGCGTTAGCCTCAACAATTTTGAGAGGTAAAGGTGAAGGAACTACTCTTCGGTAACCTCGTCCAGAGTCCTCAATCAATTTCCAATCAGGATATTGAGTCTGAATATTTTTAGCCTCTTCTTGGCTATAAAAAGGTCCAATAGGTTTTGTCGGATTTTTAAAAGCCTCATCATTAGCATCAACTACTGTTCTTGTCACTACAGAAACAAATGGAACATCAGACATTCCATTATTAGCAAGAGCTTCTGTAAAAGCTTGTGCCATCCAATAACCGATTTCCCCTTGAGTCATAGCAACAGCTGTATCAAGTGGCATTGCCGGATTTTTAACTGAATTACTTTCAAGTTGTTGCAAAAGTAAATTACCAACTTGCGGTCCATTTCCATGAGTGACAACCATTTCAACATCATTGTCTTTTATTAAAGGCATTAATTGATCGGCAGTCTTATTAAGTGCCGTAGATTGTGCTTGCGCTGTAGGGTCGCTAGTTAAAATAGCATTCCCCCCTAGAGCAACTACAATACGTTTTGCCATTTTCTGTTAAATCCTCTCTACTCCTTATTTGGCTTTAGGTTGTTGTTGAGTAATACAATGGATATTTCCTCCACCATAAACTACTTCAACAGTGTTCACGCCAACTATTTCCCGGTCTGGAAACATCTCTTGAACTTGTTTTAATGCCAGAGCATCATTTTCATCACCGTATTGTGGTACGATAACTCCTTTGTTTGTAATCAAGAAATTCATATATGAAGCTATACAAATATCTCCGTCTTCACGTGGCATTGTTCCTTCAACTGTATCAATTCTAAATTGTTTTTTAATCGTTACATTTTTAGCTGGACAAGTCAATTTATGAACTTTGAGTTGACGTCCTTTAGCATCTGTCATTTGGCTCAAGCGTTTATAGGCATCTTGTGCTGCTTCATAAAAAGGTGACTTCTCATCCTCAGTATAAATGCATGCAACTTCCCCTGGTGCTACGAAGCAAGCAACATCATCCACGTGACCATTTGTTTCTTCCGGGTCTATTCCATCCCCAAGCCAAAGAATTTTTTCAGCATTCAAATGTTCTTTAAGTTTATTTTCAATGTCCTCTTTGCTCATGTGAGGATTGCGTCCTTCAGATAAAAGGCACATTTCAGTAGTCAAAACTGTTCCTTGACCGTCAACATGGAATGAACCTCCTTCAAGAACAAAATCATCTGTCCGATAAGAGTCAACATGTTCTAATTCACAAACTTTTTGTGCCACTAGATCATCTTGATCCCAAGGAAAATATAGACCATCAACAAGTCCACCCCAAGCGTTAAAAGTCCAGTCATTTGCTCGAAGTTCGCCCTTATCATTAATTACAAAACTTGGCCCACAGTCACGAACCCACGAGTCGTTGTTAGAAACTTCAAGCACACGCACGTCAGCGGCTAATTGATACCGAGCATTTTGATATTGGGATTGTGAAACTAACATTGTTACTGGTGTAAATCTACTAATTGCTTCAGCAACATTAGTAAAGGCAATCTGAACAGGTTTTGCTCCATCACGCCAGTTATCTGGACGTTCGGGCCAGATCATAAAAATTTGTTCTTGAGCTTCAAATTCACCAGGCATCCGAAAACCATCTTCTTTTGGTGTTGTACCAATAATACGTTTTGCCATTTTTTCTCTCCTATTTTTTTATTTTTTTAAATTTAATAATTAATTCACCAATCACAATAAAAATAATTGCGCCAATTGTAATCGGTAATTGTTCTGTCAATGACGCCTTATCATATTGCAAAGGTATGGCTGTAAAAATTAATGATATGATAATAATAATCATTGGTAAGGCCATATATACTTTCAAGATTACGTCACTCCCACTCACTTTAAATGGACGTGGAGTCTCAGGGTCAATCTTGCGCAATTTATAAAAAGCAGGGAAGACCGGAATATAACTCAATAAAAATAGTACTAAATTTAGTGAGAAGAATGACCAGAACAAATCTTGGTTGGGTAATAATGGGGCAATCACAACAATAAATGTCGCTACAATCCCATTCATCAAAGCTGCCCCCCAAGAAATTCCATTAGAAGCACGTCTTTTTGAGAAGAATTTAGGCATATCACCATTATCAGCAGCATAACTAGCAATATTATTAACCCCTTGTGACCAAGAAACCATATTACCCACTAAAGTCAGCATAAACAAGAAAGCAATTAAACTAATGAACCAACCTGTTGGTGTACCTAACATCACTTGGAAACTATCTACTAATCCCGAACTTGTCGATAATTTATCGGTTGGAATAGCAACACCGATCCCAAAGGCCGAAAACATATAAATCGCTGCAATTACGATCCCACCAATGATGATTGATTGTGGGATTTGTTTCTTAGGATTTTCCATACTGTCAGAAAAAGTACAAATGACTTCAAACCCCAGTAAGTTAAAAATGATTACTGAGATAAATGATAGACTATGCAAATCAAAATTTGGAAGTAATGATTCTAAGGTATAATGATTTGCTACTCCCTTAGTCAAAGCTGAATAAACTCCTAAGCCTCCTAATGCTAATGCTAAGAATACCTTAATTACTGCGCCGCCATTTAAAATCCAAACGCTATCACTTACTGGATATAAACTAATCAAAACAATAACCCAGATGAAAATTAATTCAATTAAGAGCGAAATTCCAGTATTTAATTGAAAGCCAAACATTGTATGCAATAAATCAGGACAAAGTACTGCAAGTGAAGCCATCCATAATGGGAAGTTTACCCAATAAAACCATGAGGCACGCGCTCCCCATCGATGACCAAAGGCTTTGGTAATCCAATCATATAGTCCACCCTCACCCGTATAAGTTGTTCCAAGTTCAGATGTAATTAGTCCATAAGGTAAGAGAAAAGCAACGATAAGAACAATCCACCAAAAGAACTGCGAGTTACCAATAGCAGCAACCGGTGCTGCTGCTTCGGCAACAAAAACAACACAAATGACAGAAAGAATAGCACTAAACAGACTAAATTTTTTCTTTCCATTTTCCATAAATGATACACTTTCTTATTTGGCTAAGTAAGCCTCTAACTCAGCCTTAGCTTTGGCTTGTGCTTTCAAATCATAAGGATTTTTTTCAGCATAATCAGACATCAACCAAACAAGGAGGGCACGGATTGAAGTCAAGCGATTTTCGGCTTCGTCAAAACAAATTGAGTTTGGACCATCAATAACCGCATCAACAACTTCTTCACCTCTTGAAGCTGGAAGACAATGCATAAATTTTGTATGTACTCCTGCTTTTGCCATCATTTCAGGTGTGACTTGATATTTAGGGAAGAAAATTGCTAGACGTTCGTCTTCTGATAGTTCTGCATCATACAAACCGTACCAGACATCGGTATAAAGGAAATCTGCACCAACAATTGATTCTTCATCGTCGGTTACTTCAAAAGTACCACCAGAAACCTCACAATTTGCAGCTAATTTTGCTTGATGTTCTTCATTAAGTTGGTAGCCTTTAGGCCCAAAATGAACAAAGTGCATTCCCATTTTAGTTGCGATTAAACCTAATGAGAAACAAACTTGAGTCGCATCGCCAACAAAGACAACTTTACAATCTTCTAATTTTTTACCAGCTGGTAAATGTTCAATCATTGTAGTCAAATCACCGACTTCTTGTGTTGGGTGATTATAGTCTGACATCCCATTAAGAACTGGAATGGTTGTATGTTTTGCAAGGTTATTAACTGATTCATGACGATCAACACGCGCCATGATGATATCAAGCAATCTAGAAAGAACTGTGCTTGTATCTTCTATTGTTTCATGACCACCGAGTTGAATTTGACCAGGCGCTAAATATTCTGCATGTCCTCCTAATTGAGTCATAGCTGTTTCAAAGGAAACACGAGTACGAGTTGATGTTTGTTGGAAAATCATTCCTAATGATTTATTTTTAAGAAGTGGTGGATAGTAGCCATTTTTAATCGCTGCTTTGATTTTTAAGCCCAGTGTTACAATATCAAGAATTTCTTCTTTAGTGTAATCTTCTGTTGTGATGAAATCACGTTTGTTTGTTGTTACCATTTCTTTATTCCTCCTGAATAAAATAGTTATTTGACTTCCCTCTTGGGAACGGTTTCAGTATATCAAGAGCAAAAATATAAAACAATCAACTCTAGGATTTAATCTTTTATAAAATCCGAAAACCCTTTGATAGCAAAGGGTTAAGTAAAAAGGTTTAGTAAGGTTTAGAACTATTTTAACCGCTTTCTTAATCAAAATAAAAATAAACTCCATTAAAAAATGGAGTTTTAGGATTATTGAGTAAGCTCTGATTTTTCAAACGCTTCCCAGACTTCGCAAACTTCTGAACGTTTTTCAACTTGGAGTTTTATAAAAATATTGTGAGTGTGGGTTTTGACCGTTCCTAGAGAAAGATATAATTGATTGGCTATTTCTTGATTGTGTTTACGTTGAAGGAGAAGTTCAAGAATTTCTCCTTCCCGTTGAGTGATTCCATATTTATCCATAAATCTTTCAAAGTAATATTCATCTTCTTCAAAATTACTTACAGAATCATTAGTCTCATTTTTTTCATTTCTAATATCAATGACAGCTACTTCTTCGCTGCCTTTTTGATAATTGGTTAGAAAATATTTAATGGCAATAAGGCAAAGTGAGATATGAAAAATGTCTTCTGAAACATTTCTATTATGGATTTTAAGCATATTTGTATGATAAATATCTCTAAAGTAAATAATAAAAGTATCTTCTACTAATATAGCTAATCCAAAAATTATTGCTAGGCTTCCAATTAATTTTACATATTTTCCTAAACTGCTTTTAGGAATCATTTTTCGATTAAGGATTAATAAATAAATTCCAAGATAGATCGTTAGTAATTGGCTTGGAAAATAATAGAGCCAGACCTTTAGCGCTGAATTTGCCATAAAGGGAACAACAATAAGCCATAAAGCAAAAACAACATAAATACCATATTGATAAGTTTTTATTTTTTCTTCAAATAATTCGGTCACTAATTTTAAGGCAATACCAAAAGTTGCCAAATAATAAATGGTTTCAATGATTGGATTAACCATAAATTGCCGATTATAGTCATTTGCAAATATTTGAAAGGTTTCGGACATGGTCACTATTAAACCGGTTAAAATAAGAAACAAAAAATAAAGACTTACCAATAAATAATTCTTTTTTCGCTCTTTTAGATACAAGCTTAGAGAAAGTGACATCACGAATGTGTATAAAATTGTCAAAAAAGTAGTATAAATATAATTAAACATCATTGGATTAGACCTACTTATCTTATTATGATACTCATATCATATCATAAAAATACAAATTTCTAATTTATTTATAAGCCATTAATCAATAACTAAAGAAAAAAATTGTCATCATTTTTTTCATATGAATATTTAAAATTAAAAATCACTAACAAAACTGTTAGTAATTTTTAATTTATTGACCAAGAAGTTCTTGGGCTTTCGCTTTGTATTTTGTCATATCAATTGAAAGTCCTAGACCTCCATACATATCATAGGCATTCTCCCAGTCATTGTTAGCTGGAATCGTTGTTGATTTTATACCATTTTTCATATCCAAAAGAGCTGTAATTCCTTTAGTTAAGAAAAATGAATTTGGAATATTCGTCATTGTAACTGCTCTTGTTGTTCCCAATGCACTTGAAGCAGTAAACAATGAGAGGGGATTTTTCATTTTAGACATTACTGTTTCTAAAACTTGTTGTTGACGTTTTACTCGTCCATAATCTCCCTCATCATCATGACGGAATCGGGCATAATTCAAGAGCATTCGTCCATCCATTTTTTGAGTCCCCGGTTTAATCATCATAAATGTACCACCACCATCAGGATAACCTAAAGCGGCTGCTTCTTCAGCTGTCAAGTCTTTGTCACTTGAAACTTTTCCTTCTGTTGCAGCTAAATCATCGGGAACAGGTACGGCAGAAAGATTCTCACCATTCACAGTCGAAAATTTTGCATCAATTTTTAGGCCAGTTGGGAACAAAGAATCAATAATCGTTGCAAAACTTGAAAAATCGACGACTGCATAATATTGACAATTAATGCCAAAGTTATTTTTCAGTGTCTCACTCATCAAATTCACACCCTGTTTATTGTATTGTTCTCCAATTGTAAAGGCAGAATTTATTTTTGAGTCTGGAGTATTACTTGAGCCGACATCAGGAATATTGACAAGGGTATCACGCATAAAGCTCACGATTTGTGTTTGATGATTCTTACCATTGACATGTAAAACCATAATAGTATCGGTATGAGCAACACCTGATGATTGCCATGGTCTTTGGTCTGCTCCTAACAAAAGAATATTTACAGAACCGTCCGAATTTTTTAAACTTGTGAACTTTTCTTGTTTAGCGACGCTTCCCTCATGTTTAACGCCCCTTTGATATCCATAAACAAAGAAACCAATCATGACTGCAATAATCACAACAATAATTGTTAATATTGTTCTTAACCAGTGACGTTTTTTCTTCTTGCCAGATTTAGCTTTTTTAGAAGATTTGCTTTCTTTTTTTGATGGTTTATTTCTGTTGTTTTTTTGATTTGAAAAACTTTCTCGCGTATTTCTTCGACTAGCATTTCTACCATTAGAAGAGGAAGTATTTTTTTGAAAGCTTTCTGGTTCATAATCGGAATATTCATATTCTGGCTCGACGTATTCTTCAAATTCCTCGAATTCTTCGGGTTCAGATTGATTTCCAGCTTTTTTTAGTTCATTGAGTAAGTCATAGTACTCTTGACGCTCTCGGATTGTGAGATAATTGATGTTATGTCTCAAATATTCTAAGCGTTTATACTTTTTTTCATTCATTGTCATATTATTATATCAAAGTTTGATAATTCCTGCAAAATCTTACCAATCTTTAGACTATCTAATAATTAAAAAGAACTCATTTACATGAGTTCTCTAGCTTTATCTTCAATAAATTGAACAATTTCATTAATTGTTTTTCCAGTACTATCTAGCAATATCGCATCTTCTGCTTGTTTCAAAGGAGAAATTGCTCGTGTGCTATCTTTTCGGTCTCTTTCCGAAATTTCAATTTTCAAACGCTCAAGATCTGTTGGAATTCCCTTAGACAGATTTTCTTTATAACGTCGTTCAGCCCGTTCATCAACTGAAGCAACAAGGAAAATTTTCAAATCTGCCTCCGGTAAAACAACTGTTCCAATATCACGTCCATCCATGATAATTCCACCGTTTTTAGCAATTCTTTGCTGTTCTGCAACCATGAATTCACGAATTTCGGTCATAGCTGAGATTTTAGAAACAGTATTTGTAACTTCATTTGTTCTAATCACTTCTGTAACATTCTC
>ERZ772786.101-NODE-101-length-32577-cov-4.657524_pt1 | contig 32577 bp, 27 predicted proteins | sample MGYA00511473_ERZ772786 | MGnify/ENA primary metagenome ERZ772786 (study PRJEB29015, sample SAMEA2738025) | human oral metagenome | biome: human oral; feature: human-associated habitat; material: saliva | place: China | collected 2252 ...
TCATCAATTATATATGCAGTATTATCTCTCCTATTTAGGATCCAGTCTTTTTTCCCGATTTCATGACCAGAACCTATATAAAGCAGTCCAAGTGTCTCAATCGTAATTATATATCTCTCAAGATAGTTACTACTTACCATTGCTGACCTCCATAAAAATAGGATTTGCATAACGATAGACCGGATGTTTCCCTTTAATTGCGACATCTTTGATTAGGCCTTTAAATGGTCTACTAAAAACTGATCCCGCGCGAAATAAGTAAAAGTCTTGCTTCTTAACAATGTTATCGGAGTATGTGGAAGAATTTATAAAACCACTCCTCTTAGATAAAATATAGTTTGAATTTTCGCACACATTTTCAAGATCCATATCATCACACATACCTACTGATAAGCTCATTACACTTGAAGATTCTTCTGCTCTCTTAATTTTATCAGTAAGGCTAACCGGTAGCTTTACTTGTTCCGAATTGAATTTACCAAGACCGGAACTTACTTTTCCACCAATTCCCACATAGCTTAAACTATGAAGTAATTTAGTAATCATATTAAGAGCGTCTTCATCACTATATCCTACGGTTAGGTATAGTCCAGCGCCTTCAGAAAATAAATACGTTCCAACCGAATATGGTTTAGTATCCTCATCAGTCTGGATAACCGCTCTCGTTATAATATCCGACTTACCAAGATTAGATAATATCTCAGACTCTCTTTTAATATCCATGCTTCCATCTAGATATTCATCTATGAGATTTACGTTGATAAACTCTAATTTTTTTGCCTTTTTCTTGTCATCAATATTTCTTTCGCTTTCGATAGTTATCATTGGCTTAGGAATGTAATATCTATCTCCGATAAAAGGAAATGCATCAGACAATTTTATCTTTTCGTTCTTTACATAAGATACAAGTTCTTCTATGCACTCCAATTTAACAGCCTCATGGCACAGAGCAGAAAAAATTGTATCTGCATATATTCTGTTATCTGAATTTTCTAAGCTTCCATTACCAAAATGTACGGATGTAGAGAAAACTAGTTTATATCCTGTATACTCCATAACTATTTCCTTTTCAGTAATTCGTTGCACTTATCAAGTATATCTTTATTTATGTCACCTACAACACAATCCGCATTGATATTATCTATTGTCACTCTTCCATACCCGCGTGATCCGTGACCTCCGATATAATCATAGCTCAATAGTTTTAATCCAAGGGCTACTGTCTCCATATCCTCAAGTATTTCTTTTTCATTCTCTTTTTCAGCATTATAAATTATTGTAAGTGGAAATTTAGCACCTCTTACGACACGCTCTATTTGCCTTGGATTTGCCTCTGCAGTTATTGGATTAATTGTATTTTCCTCTTTAACCTCAGTGCCATCTTCGACACCATTCTTTTTAAGTTCTTCTATATTCTCCATTATCATGTCAGAGAATATGAGTCTGCTTGGTTTTGGGTGATTATTATTGCCTGCACCTGCACCGAATAATCTTGTAACCTTATCGTCCTGATCATTAAATTTAGGAACTATATCGTCATTGGAATATGCTTTTGCTACCAGGCTTCTGATTTTTCCCTTTAGAGAACTCCCCGGTATGTAAGGAATTCTTGAGAGTGCATCCTTTGCTACAGGGGAATCCACAGCTCCTATCACTGAAAATCCATCGGAAGCTCCAATATGCATTCCTGTTTCCACATTAATTGTTCCTGTTATTTTAATCTTGCTATACATATCTTTTACCTCCGTTATTTATCTCTTCCACCATAGAACTTATGAAAAGCAACAAGCGATTCCATGTACTTACAGAATATCAATGCATGTTCCCTGCTGTTTCCTATACTTTTCAGATGATTCATAATATCTGCTTTTTCAATAAAATCTACGACAGTTTTCTGCTTTTCTTTTAAATCACGCCCATACTCATATGCAAATTTCATTCTCACATATTGAATATAACTCATTATTTCATCAGAAAGCTCTTCCTCCCTATATTTAATAAGCTTGTTATAGAGAGTATTAGTTAGCTCTAGCATGTTTCTAATCTTTGATGTAGTAATCATCGGTGTTTCTGAAGTTTCTTGGAAATTTTTCCCACTTTTCCTTTTCATAATTTTCTTTTGGATTACTTCTTCAGCGAGACTTGCGAAATTTAGTTGTGTTAATCGTTCCATCTTTATTTCTCCTCTTCCTTTCTATGTAGATATACATAAATGTAAATTGCAGTTATAAGTTCTCGTCTATTTTCACCTTTTGGGTCATTAGATATCCACTCATATAATTTTTTTGAAAACGCTTTATATTTTTCTTCTTTCCCATCTGAATCTTTTGCACTTGCCTGCATCCTTCCCAGTAAGTATGCAAGTCTTGCAAGATTAATTTTGTCATCAAGGTTTCTTATGTAATTCAAGATCCTATATATTGCTGCCATGCCTTTCTCATCATCATCTGAGAAGAACGAATCAATCAGCACATATTTTTCTCCTATTACACGTCTTTTAAAAATATCCCATTTGTAAGTCTGTTCACCACAATCAAACTCGTACTTGCAATCTTGGTTGTAGACATCCTCAAACAATGTGACTGCATTTTTATCTTGTACCCTCTTTGAAGCTTCTTCAAGCAGTCCTGTCTCTCTTGCGATAGCCTTTACAGGATATTTCTTCGGGAAAATTCCTATTCCTGCAGATATAGTTAGGGTTCCTTGTGAATATTTTTTTAGTGAATCAGACAAATCAATTGCGAGACCTATTACGTCATCCCACGCACCTACTATAAAGACATCGTCTCCACCGGAATATACAATAGTCGCATTTCGCTTTGACGGCTTTGAACCATCTACCATGTATTCTCCATTTTCAAGGATATTATTGATATGGAGTTTGAAAAACATGCTTAATTTTCTAGAAAAGCTAGCTGTTCTTGACAGACTTGTGTGTTCAGGCTTAAACCCGCTTATAAAAGTTTTGCCAAGATTATCTACATCAGCTCTTAGTACTCCTAGCTTATCAATTCCTGTTGAAGCTTTTGCAAGTGCCTCGAACGATGATTCTGACGAGTAATCGCCTACCCATAATCGAGTCGCTACATTTACTCCTGTGTACATTTTATTTTTGCTATAAGACCGCACATAACCGCTTTCGTTTGTATAAGCTCTATGCTTTAGACTTTCTTCATCCTCCATAAGCATATACTTATCAAATGGCAACTTTATGCAATTCTTAACCTTGTCTTTCTCCTCGACAACTGTTACAAATTCTAAAGATTTATTCAGAATATCTCTGGATATTCTCTTAAACGAATCACAATACTCACAGATATCTTCAGCAGTTAGATGATCGACTCTTCCGCAAACTTTGCACTCCCTCGTAGATTCTTCGTTTCTAAAAGAATTCATACGTCTAATCTCATTTGCCGAGTAACGAGATATTTTTTCATTTGATAACGCTTTAGAAACTTCTTTAAATACTTTTTCATATGATCCTTTAGGAGAATTCTTCAGAGTATTTGCCGAGCAAGGCTTATATCCCATAGCAACATACAAATCAATTCCATAGTTATCAATAAACCACTTTTTCGTATCTGCTTTGAATGTCTTTATCTTTTCTATAACTTCATCTGTGTTAGGAAGCAAGATATACGCATGTCCACCACCAGAATAAATAAGATTTGCTCTAGATAAATTAACTGATTCAAGCAGCTCGTCTATAATGTGTTCCAGCATTATCTCCAGATAAAATGACTTGGAGCGCAGACTTTTCAAGGCTTCTGAGCTGTCAACCTTGTATATAAAGTTCTGAATTCCCGAGATATCCATGCTAAAAAGCAGAAAATAATCTTCATCATAAGATTTGTTACACTCCTCTACCAGTGTATTCTTATAATTCTTTATTTCCTTACTTTCAAGATACTGATATATACAGCTACCTATGGCCGCAGTAATTTTCATTTGGTCATAGAGAGATATGTCCGCAAGTTGATTAATATCTGATGAAGAAGGTATATATGTGAGCTCCCCCTCGAGTAGTGACAGTAGTGAATTTACATATTCACCGTTTAACTCGAATTTCTTAATACCATTCTTGATATTATTTATTATATTTTCATACTTCTCTTCAGAATAATTAATGGCATTATCTACCGGATAATTGATTTCTCCACTTTCTTTTACTTGTTCCGACTCATATACTTTTCTTTCGTTATTACCATTTATTATGTTAAATACTGACTGAAGTGGATCAATTTTATTTGAAATATCATATTTTTTTACTGTGTACTTTCCATCATCTCCTAGGGTTTCTCTAGTCACAACATCATTCGCCCAGCAAGTTATATATGCAGGTGAATCTTCTGAAATACTTGCTCCAGTTAAACTATTGTAATGTTGAAATTTAAGCTGCTCTAATATGGATTCGTTGTCGATTCCGGCATCCTTTATAAACTGATACCCTTTTTCACCATTATTTATTCCATCGTTGTGTATGTATAGCATTTTGCCAATACCGTGGAACAATCCTCCAAGGATAACTTCAATCTGTTTAGCGTTCACAAATTACTCCTTTCTTAATTTTGGAAAGACATTTATAGCTCCCATTCCTATAGCCGTTTTAATACCTACTCCTGAATATTTACCGCACTCACAAAGCATATTGATTAAATTTACAAACTGCTTATTCCCTCCAATTTTTATGGTTATGCTTCCAATAAATGACGGAATCTTAACACCTTCAAGATGAAACATCTTACTTCTGAGGTTATACCCTACAATGCTTACATGCTCTCGTATCTCCTCCATTATTTCTTCTGAAAATATCTGAGTTCCTGTAGATACATAATCGTGTTTATTAATCAAACTCATGAAAATATGTTCAATCGTGGGATAGAACTGGTACCTTCCGTTAACTTTAAATGCAGTTGGCGTTAAAAAATTTATTCGTACTATCCTCGAACAATCCCCAAAATAAGTTTTATCTAGTATTTCTGAGTACTCTATGTTCTCAATCCCATATTTAAGAACTTTTAAGCTATCATCTTTGTATTCTAGGTAAATTTCATTAGGATTAGAAATAATTATCTTATCAATTATGTTTTCTTTAGCCTCTTTTGTAAGAGTTGTGATAACCCAATCGATTGTGTCTTTATTTATTTCAACATGCTGTGTATAAGGTCTTAAACCATTACTATGGAGTGATTCCACGTATTCAGTTGTCATAAATTGCATTAGTGCGCCGTGAAGAATAGACGATATGTTGATATCATATCCACTTTTATTTTCTAGAGTAATATTTAATTTACAGAACATAGTTCCTCCATACTACAAAATAATAAATAATACTGTAGTCTGATTATAGCATTTATGTATCTATTTAAATACATTTTAACCTTTTATACTATAAAAATTTTCTATTAACTTGTAATTTAATACATTGATATACAATCAGATTTAAAGTACTACACTCATATCAAAGAATACCTTAATCAAATTAATATTATTTTCGTACTTAAAAAGGATTGGACGAACCAATCCTTTTTGCTTATTTATTTTCTAATATTGTATGTCCCTTAGAGCTATAGTGTTTTCTCTTTAATTTTTAGAAGATGTTTCACACATATCTAAAGCGTTTACCATCTCCCACTATGATCGAACCCCTTAGATACATAGTTATTATCACCATTTCCGTTATTTGGCACGATTACACGGGAGTTATTCAGAATCTCAATCTGCTTCTTCATATCCTTAATGCAGAGCATTGCTAGATTCATTCCGAAATCCTGTCTGAGCACTAGTCTCTGTACATCGATATCCTTTATATTCTCTGGCATTGGGTATGCAGGTACCATCCAGCCCTGCATACGGAGACGATCTGCCAGATCATAAAGTGTCCATTCCACATCGACATCGTCCTTGAGCTTCCAGCAGATGATTGGAATCTGTTCTGCGCCCTCAAGCACTTCAAAGATTCCCATCTTCTCAATCTCGGAAGCCATGTATCTAGCAACCTCTAGGGTCCGCTCATGGATTTCTCTGTATCCCTTAAATCCATTTCTAAGCAGCATATAATATTGTCCGACAATTTGCGAAGCACTGTGGGAGAAGTTAATCGCCATAGTAGCTTCCTTTCCGCCGAGATAGCTTACCCAGAATATTAATTCCTCAGGGAGAGCTTCCTTACTGCGCCAGATTACCCAGCCCACTCCTGGATATACGAGTCCGTACTTATGTCCAGAAGTACTTATCGACCACACGTTCTTAAGTCGGAAATCCCACTCTAGTTCTGGATCGATAAATGGAGCGACCATACCACCGGAAGCAGCGTCTACGTGAATCCGAATTGGCATATCAGCATGCTCTTTATTGTATTTCTCAACAAGGTTATCGAGTGCCTTAACATCGTCGTACTTTCCAGTATAGGTTATGCCCAGTATAGCCACTATTCCGATAGTGTATTCATCAACATAATCCATAACTGTATCCATATTAAGAGATAGATGATCAAGGTCGATTGGCACAGTTCTCATCTCGACATCCCAGTAGCGGCAGAACTTTTCCCAGCACACCTGATAAGCCGATGAGATTACGAGATTAGGCCTTCTCTTGGTAAATCTATCTACACCAGCTGCATCTGCCAGCTTTTTCCATCTAAATAGCATTGCCAGTCCGCCGAGCATGCACGCTTCAGAGGATCCAACCGTGGAAGTTCCGAGTGGCTCTTCCTGCTTATCCACATTCCATAGCTTTCCAATAATATCTACGCAGCGATTTTCAAGGTCCGCAGTCATAGGATATTCATCCTTATCAATCGCATTCTTTTCGAAATTCTCCGCCATAAGCCTTGTTGCTTCTGGTTCCATATATGTCTGGCAGAATGTCGCAAGGTTCTGGGTCGCATTACCCTCAACACTCAGATACTGTCTGATCATCTCTGCAGCTACTCCTGGTGCAACTGGCTCATCGTTTATCTTATCCTTTGGCATTGCAGCACCGCTAGTCTCTGTACCGAAAATAGGTGTGCGGTAACCCGTATCATCATTCAAAGAAGATAGACTATCATTCAGTTTTACTTCGTTATTTTCCGAATTTCTCATTTTCGTACCTCTTTTCATCATTAATTGACAATGGTTTAAAACATTTTACTATCTTTTGTTTGAATACACCATATCTACTGATAAATGGTTACTTTTCATCACTTGCAGCTTTTCCGCTCGACGACCATCTATGCCTATTTGAATAGATAATCAATGGTGCAGCCATCGAAACGATAAAGCATACTATCAGCACTATAAGTATCCGACTGATGAATCAGAACCTCCAGCGAGTGCAATCGAACCGCATAATACAGCATCCCATATTGTAACAATTACAGCCTGAAGCATTATCGTGAATACAGATACGCCGTTCTTATTAGTCTCTTCAAATCTCGCTGGTAAAATTCCATCATATTTTTCATTAAAAAATGGCTGAGATTCTTTCTCAGCCATTACAAAATTATAATTGTTTTATACCAGCGTCATCTGCTCGCTATCAGCCTTTTCCTTCTTGATCATAGGCTTAGAAGCATCATCCTCATCTAGGACCTTTGCAAATGATACGATTTCGTCACCAGACTCAACCTTCATGATCTTTACACCCTGGGTTGTTCTGCCTGACTTCGATATCTCGTTAGCTCTGATTCTGATAATTACACCGTTCGAGTTGATCAGCATAATCTCATCATCCTTGCTTACAAGCGTTGCACCAACTAACTCTCCAGTCTTCGAGAACTTAGTCTTATCATAAGTCGAAACTCCCTTTCCGCCTCTGGTCTGAAGTCTATACTCGTCGAGGCTCGTTCTCTTACCGAAGCCCTTCTTAGTCATTACAAGCAGTTCGCGCTCACCTGTGCTGTCGAGCTCCATCGATACGACTTCATCATCCTTATCTAAGGTGATAGCTCTTACACCACCGGCACTTCTGCCCATACTTCTGACATCATCCTCGTGGAATGTGATTGACTTACCCTTCTTGGTCACAACGTATACGCTCTCTTCACCGCTCGACTGGCTTACCGAGATGAGCTTGTCATCATCCTTAAGCGTAATAGCGATGAGTCCAGTCTTACGGTTAGTATCGAACTGAGACATAGGAGTTTTCTTGATAGTTCCATTTTTAGTAACCATGATTAAGTAATTGTCATCTGCAAATTCCTTAACCGGTATAACCGCAGTTACTCGCTCGCCCTGATCGAGGTTCAGGAAGTTTATAACCGGAGTTCCCTTTGCAGTTCTAGATGCTTCTGGAATCTCGTAAGCCTTGATTTTATAAACCTTACCGAGGTCTGTAAAGAACATCAGATAGTCGTGAGTCGACGTTATTATGAGATCCTTTACAAAGTCAGAATCTCTAGTCGTGAGTCCAACTATTCCCTTTCCACCGCGGCGCTGTGCCTTGTAAGTATTCTCAGGAACTCTCTTGATATATCCGAGATGTGTGAGCGTAACTGCAACATCCTCTTCATCTATCAAGTATTCTTCATCTATTCCACCATCATCAGCAACGATTTTGGTTCTTCTGCCATCACCGTACTTCTGCTTGATTTCGGTAAGCTCATCCTTGATAACACCCATCAGCTTGTGCTCGTCAGCGAGGATTGATTTATAGTAAGCAATCTTCTGCATTAGCTCGCTATGCTCGTTCTCAATCTTCTCACGTTCCAGACCCTGCAGTCTAGCAAGTCTCATGTCTAGGATAGCCTGAGCCTGAATCTCACTGAGACCAAATCTCACCATCAGCTTTTCCTTAGCATCATTGTAGCTAGAACGGATTACCTTGATTACTTCGTCTATATTATCTAGCGCAATCAGAAGACCTTCTAAGATATGAGCTCTTGCCTCAGCCTTAGCGAGATCGAACTTAGTTCTTCTAGTGATTACAATCTTCTGGTGCTTCAGATACTCATCGATTATCTCGTATAATCTGAGAATCTTAGGTTCACCGTTAACTAGAGCTAGCATAATCATGCTATAAGTGCTCTGAAGCTGAGTGTGCTTATATAGTCTGTTGAGAATCACATTAGGATTAGTATCCTTCTTGAGTTCGATTACGATTCTCATTCCCTCTCTGTTAGATTCATCTCTAATAGCGGAAATTCCATCTATTTTCTTGTTTCTAACGAGGTCAGCCATCGATTCGATGAGTCTCGCCTTGTTCACCTGGAAAGGAATCTCCGTGATTACAATTCTCATTCTGCCGCGAGCAGTTTCCTCAATCTCGCTCTTGGATCTTACCGTAATCTTACCTGTTCCTGTCTCGTAAGCTTCTCTAGCCGCATCCCTTCCGAGAATGCTTGCACCCGTTGGAAAATCCGGAGCCTTGATAATCTTAATCAAATCGTCAGTGCTACAGTTTGGTTCGTCAATTCTCTTAATACAAGCATCGATTGTGTCGCTTAAGTTATGAGGAGGAATGGAAGTCGCCATACCTACGGCAATACCGTTCGATCCATTTATAAGCAGATTAGGTACTCTCGAAGGGAGAACAACTGGTTCCTTCTCCTCACCGTCGAAGTTGTCTGTAAAATCAACAGTGTCTTTCTCTATGTCGCGAACCATCTGTAACGAAAACGGTGACATTCTAGCCTCCGTATAACGCATAGCAGCTGCTCCATCTCCGTCTACAGAACCGAAGTTACCATGTCCGTCTACTAACGGATATCTCGTCGAGAAATCCTGTGCCATCTTAACCATGGCATCGTAAATTGAGCTGTCACCGTGAGGGTGATATTTACCCATTACTTCTCCGACAATACGCGCCGATTTCTTGTGCGGCTTGTCAGGAGTAATACCTAGGATGCTCATTCCATATAGAATTCTTCTGTGTACTGGCTTGAGTCCGTCACGAACATCTGGGAGTGCACGTCCGACAATAACGCTCATCGCGTAATCGATATAAGAATTCTTCATCTCATCATATATTTCATGAGTGATGATTTTGCTATCTTCTAAAAGCGTAGTCATTATATCTCCTTAATGTCCATTAAATATCTAGTGTTGCGTATCTTGCGTTGTCTTCAATGAACTTCTTTCTTGGCGGAACCTTATCTCCCATCAATGTCGTGAAGATTTCATCCGCTGCTGTAGCATCCTCAATCTTAATCTGCACAAGAGTTCTGTGGTTATAATCCATAGTAGTCTCCCATAGCTGATTGAAGTCCATCTCACCAAGACCCTTGTATCGCTGTATTTCAACCTTAGCATTCTTGTTTTTAGCTTTTAACTCAGCGAGTAATTTATCCTGTTCAGCATCTGAATAAGTGTAGTGAATTTCTTTTCCCTGCTTAACTCTAAATAGAGGTGGCTGAGCTGCGTACACATATCCGCCTTCGATAAGAGGTGTCATGAATCTGTAGAAGAATGTAAGAAGCAGCGTTCTGATATGAGCACCATCGACATCGGCATCGGTCATGATGATAATCTTGTGATATCTGAGCTTAGTGATATCAAAGTTGCTTCCTACTCCGCATCCAAACGCAGTTATCATGTTCTTGATCTCATCTGAATTAAGAATCTTATCTTCTCTTGCCTTCTCAACATTGAGAATCTTACCTCTTAGCGGAAGTACAGCCTGACGATTACGGTCTCTTCCGGACTTAGCGCTACCGCCGGCAGAATCTCCCTCTACTAGGAAAATCTCTGACAGAGCTGGATCCTTCTCTGAACAATCCGCGAGCTTACCAGGTAAAGAAGTTGTCTCGAGTACCGAAGTTTTACGAGTAATCTCTCTAGCTTTTCTAGCAGCCTCTCTCGCACGAGCAGCCTTGAGGCACTTATCTACGATTAGCTTTGCTTCCTTTGGATTCTCATCAAGGAAGAAAGACAGATTCTCGTTCATGTTGCTCTCAACGAATCCTCTAACCTCGCTATTTCCTAGCTTAGCCTTAGTCTGTCCTTCAAACTGAGGATTTGTCAGTTTAACACTTACGATTGCCGTCAGACCTTCTCTAACGTCCTCACCCTGAAGCGAATCATCGTTATCCTTGAGAAGCTTAGTTCTTCTAGCATAATCATTGATAGTTCTAGTGAGAGCCGCCCTTAAACCAACTAAATGAAAACCACCTTCTACGGTATTTATATTATTTGCATAAGAAAGTGTCAGTTCGCTATACCTATCGGTATACTGCATAGCAACTTCTACTTCGTATCCTTCTTTTTCATATTCGAAGTAGAAAATCTTATTGTTTACTACTCCCTTATTTTTATTAAGGTACTGAACAAATTCAATAATTCCACCTTCGTAGTGGAAGCTCTCTTTTTTCTTTTTGCCCTCTCTCTTATCCTCAATGGAAATTCTTAGTCCTTTATTAAGAAAAGCCATCTCACGCATACGTCTCTGAAGTGTATCGTAATCAAAGACAGTTTCATCAAATATTTCTGCATCTGGCCAGAAAGTTGTTTTGGATCCTGTTTCCTTTGACGTTCCAATAATCTCTAGCTCAGTAACTGTCTTTCCTCTCTTATACTCCTGCCTATAGAGATTACCATTTCTCTTAACCTCTACAATCATATGAGTAGAAAGTGCATTAACTACAGATGCACCTACTCCGTGAAGACCTCCAGAAACCTTATATCCGCCATCTCCGAATTTACCACCTGCGTGCAGCTGAGTATGAATAACCTCAACTGCAGGAATTCCAAGCTTAGGGTGAATATCTACTGGCATTCCTCGTCCATCATCGGTAACGGTTATTGAGTTATCTTCATTTATCGTAACAGTGATGTGCTTACAATACCCAGCGAGTGCTTCATCGACAGAGTTGTCAACAATCTCATATACGAGATGATGAAGTCCTGCAGGTCCAGTACTACCTATATACATACCAGGTCTAACCCTTACAGGTTCTAGTCCCTCAAGTACGGTAATCTGGGAGGCATCATATTTATTTTGCTTATTTTCTGCGCTCATATTGACCTTCCTTTTTATATTTCTAACCCATTTATTTTAGCATAGAGGCTTTAAAATATCAATAAAGGTAGTTTCACCCTTTTACAGAATAAAACTACCTTAAATCGCTTATTTTTCGATATTTTTATATTTTATAACTCATTTACTCTAAATTTTGTTCCAATTTTATACAAGTGAGCCACTTTTTACGTTAAATATCTTTCCTTCTTTCATACCATGAAGGAGTTCCGAATTAACCTCGGTCGACGTAAGAAATAATTGAACATCTTCTATTTCATTTAGCAGATAACTCTGTCTCTCTCTGTCGAGTTCAGATAATACATCATCAAGAAGCAAGACTGCATTCTCACCCAGAATCATCTCAGCGAGCTGAATTTCCGCAAGCTTTAGAGATAGAGCAACGGTCCTCTGCTGACCTTGTGAGCCAAACTTCTTGGCATCTATTCCATTGATATAAAAATCAAGGTCATCTCTATGAGGTCCTATGCTGCAGTGACCATTGTAAATATCTCGTTCACGGGAATTTATGATTTCATCTAGGATATTCTCAGCTGCTACCGACTCAACGTATTTTATCTCTAGGTTTTCTCGACCTTTTGAGATGTTGTTCTGTATCTTTGAAGCTTTCTCTGATAGCATATCCACAAATTCACGGCGAATTTTGATAATTTCACTTCCATATTTTGCAAGCTGCATATCGTATATTTCAAGCATATCTCGCATCTTGGATTCGCTACCAGGTGCTCTTAGCTGTTTAATCAGTGAATTCTTTTGCTTAAGCACATCTTTATAGTTACGAAGAGCTTCAAAATAGCTAGGTCTAAGCTGACTTATCTCTTTATCTATGAAATTTCTACGCTTCTCTGGACTGTCTTTTATTATTCTTAGATCGTCCGGTGAGAATACAACGACTACGAGGTTATTTAATAGTTCTGCAGTTCTACTGAGAAATTTATTATCCTTCTTAATCATCTTCTTACCACGATTATTGATGGTAATACTAATTTTCTTATCTATATCTTCGCTGACTGCTTCGACGGATACGTTACAGCTCTCCTCTCCAATCTTGATGAGATCCGTAGAATTGCTCGTACGAAAAGAACGCGCAAACGCGCAGAGATATATGGCCTCTATGAGGTTTGTCTTACCCTGCGCGTTTTCACCTATTATTATATTTCGTTTACAATCAAACTCTACCTCAAGCTCGCTATAGTTTCTGAAATTTTTTAACTTTAAACTATTTACTCTCATCCACAGTTTCCTATTACTAGCTAATTCTTACAGGAAGCACCAGATATAGATAAGTATCTCCCTTTAGAGGAGTGATGATGCATGGCTTTACACTATCGCTCATGCTTAGGATAATTTCTTCATCGTCGATTACTTTTAGCACATCCATCATGTATCTTGAGTTGAATCCAATCTCGAGGTTATCTCCCTCTTTCATAATTTCAACCATTTCTTTTATGCTGCTCTTCTCAGAAAGAGAAGTGATTTCAATCTGATCATCCTCGATTTTCATCTTTATGAGATTATTATTCTGAGCAGAAGCGATGATAGCAGCTCTATCTATGCTCTTCATAAGCTCTATTCTGCTAGTTCTTATCTTGATGCTGCTCTCAGCCTTGATAATTCTATTGTAATCTATATATTTTCCATTGAGTGTGTTTAAGATAACTCTGTTGTTATCGAAGAGCATTACTACCTTGTTATCTACAATCTCCATGAATAGCTGCTCGTCGTTATCATCGTCACTTATAATCTTTGACACTTCTCCTAAAAGTTTTGCAGGAACGACGATGCTGAGTTTTTCATCAGTATCTACCTTTGCATTGTAAATAGCCATTCTAAATGTATCCACTGCTACCATGCGAAGGTTTCCATCACCAAGCTCGATAAGAATACCCGTAAGTACTCCGTTAAGCTCGTCAGCGCTTGCAGAGAACGAAGTCTTGCGAATTAAGTTTTTTATATCTTTCTTGGAGAGAATAATCTTCTGACCTTCTCCAATATTGAATCTTGGAAATTCATCTGCTGAGAAACAATTAAATGTAGATGAAGATTTGCCACTGTTAATCTTAATCTGATTCTTTTCATGATTGTAGTCCATCAGTACTTCCTCTTCAGGAAGCTTATTAACGATGTTGGCAAAATTCTTTTCTTCTATAACAAATGAAACGTCACCTTCACTATCAACAGGAATATTCGACTCGATAGTCATGTTAGTGTCTGTTGCTGTCAGATACATTCTATCACCCTTAGTCTCAATAAGTATTCCTTCTAATATAGGTGAAGGCGTTCTTGTTGGAATTGAGTGAGATACATTGTTAATAGCTCTATTAAGTTCATTTCTTGTGCAGTATATTTTCATAGAAATTCCCTTTCTTTATATATTATATATTTAGTAATAATAGTAGGGGCTGTTGATAATGTGGATAACTTTCTTTTTGCTTATATTATCTCGCATCTAGTTCAAAAAGTATATTGATAACCCCTGATGATAACTAGTTAGTAAAATATGGATAATTAAACTTCATGAAAAATTAGTTGTTCACACCTATAAATCATGCTTTTTAAGTTTCTTGTTAATCTCATCTATATCATATTTGATTAGCTCATCTTCTTGATATAGGGTCTGTATTTTATTGCAATTACTCATTACCGTTGAGTGGTCTCTACCACCGAATATCTCACCTATCTTAGAAAACGAGAAATCAGTACTCTCTCTACATAGATACATAGCAACCTGCCTAGCAAGTGCAATTTCAGCAGTTCTACGCTTAGAGTCGAGGTCTGAAACCTTGATATCGTAGTAAGAAGCTACTGTTGATCTAATTCTCTCTGGAGCGATTGCCTTATCTGTATCTCTATAGATATCCTTGAGAACTATCTTAGCAAAATCAAGATCAATCTTATTGTTCATAATCTCGGAAAAGCTTATCATGCGGTTCATAGCACCTTCTAGCTCTCTGATATTATACTTTATTTTCTCAGCGATTAGATTACATACCTCTTCAATATCACTATCCAGTTCTATATCAGCAAGTTCTATCTTTTTCTTAAGAATCGCTACTCTTGTTTCAAAATCAGCAGGCTGAACGTCAGCCGTTATTCCAAATCCAAATCTAGTAGTAAGTCTCTCATCGAGCTTCTGAAGGTTGCTCGGTGGTCTGTCACTAGATATTACAATCTGTTTGTTGTTCTCGTATAGAGTGTTAAAGGTATGGAAGAACTCTTCCTGAGTTGCTTCCTTACCTTCTAGAAACTGGATGTCGTCTATGAGTAGTATATCTATATTTCTATATTTTTCTTTGAACTGATTGGTATTTTGAGTATTTATCGCCTCTATAAGTTCATTCGTGAAAGTCTCGGATGATATATACAGAACATTTGAAGTGGGATCATTCTTTATAACCTGAATTCCAATTGCTTGCATGAGGTGAGTCTTACCTAGTCCGGATCCTCCATATAGGAAAAGAGGATTGTAAGCTTCCGCAGGTGACTCGGCAACCGCGAGTGATGCGGCATATGCGAATCTATTATTACCTCCAACAACGAAGTTTTCAAAATTAAATTTAGGATTAAAAAGCTTAGAATTATCCTTATAAAGTGACTTTCTTACTTTTTTCTTCTTATCAATTTTGTTGCTTTTATATTCGTCTTTGGATTTTATGACCACTTGAAAATCATCCCCGAGCATTCTCGAGAATATATCTTCGATTTGAACAATGTATTTCTCTCTAAGAAATTTGATAATGCTGATGTCTTCGAGCTGTATATAAATTATCTTATTATCGACATCGAGCTTATAAAGAGATAAATCAGAAAAGAACATATCGAAGCTTAGCTTGCTTGTAGATTTCTTGATTTCCTCTATGAACGAATCCCATATCTTGTTAGTGTCCAAAATACTCCCTCCTAGGTGAATAAACATATTCTACACAAATAAATCCACAACAGCAATAATGCTGAATCCTATAAAATCACTGTATTATCACTTAACAAAAATAAAGTTATACACATGTTGTGGATAACTTTGTTAATAAGTTAAAGCTACCACTAAATGTAGTATGTGAGAAAATTTTAAAAAATTTTAAATTATTTTTTTCCTAAAGAATACCTTCAAAATGGCGTACTCATTGACTTTGTTGTGGTTTGAAAGTATAATATCGTGATGTATGTGCCTTTGGAATTTAGAAGACACAACTATATTAGATTATATCAAACGTTGATATGGAAGGAGAAACTAACTATGAAAAGAACTTACCAGCCTAAGAAAAGGCAGAGACTTAAGGAGCACGGCTTCAGAAAGAGAATGGCAACTGCAAGCGGCAGAAAGGTTCTCAAGAGAAGAAGAGCTAGAGGTAGAAAGAGCCTTACAGCTTAATAGCTGACAGAAGGTAAAGTGATCATGCTCAAGGAATCAACGCTAAGGAATCAGCTTGACTTTAAGGTTGTATATAACAAAGGCAAATCTAAAGTCTCAAGATTCATGGTAATTATCTACAAAAAGAACGGGCTTAAGTATTCGCGATTAGCTTATGTTTCTAGTAAAAAGGTTGGAAACAGCGTTAAACGTAACAGGTCTAGAAGGCTCATGAGAGAGGCTTATAGATTACTAGGCTGCGAAGTTAAGAACGGGTACGACGTTATTTTTATAGCTAGAAATTCTATCAATGATCACAAATGTGAAGAAGTCAGAAGGTCGATGTACGGAGTTCTTCGTTCGGAGCATCTTCTAGACAAGTAAGGGCTTTTAAAATGATAAAGCTTTTAAAGAACATTATTAAACGCATATTGATAATTATCATCAGAGGATATCAGAAATTTATTTCGCCTTTATTCCCATCAACGTGTAGATTTTATCCTACATGCAGCACGTATTTTATACAGGCGCTCGAGAAGTACGGCCCTTTTAAAGGAACGTATTTAGGAATAAAGAGAATACTTAGATGTCACCCGGGAAATCCTGGTGGTTACGATCCTCTAAGATAAGAAAGGACGGAATATGGGAATTATTGCGGTGCCTTTGGGTTATTTACTAACGTTTATCTACAAATTAGTTGGTAACTATGGTATTTCACTAATAATACTAACGGTACTCGTTAAGCTGATCCTCTATCCTCTCTACTTCAAGCAGATTAAATCGACAGCTTCGATGTCTTCGATCCAGCCTAAGATAAAGGCTATTCAGGAGAAGTATAAGAATGACAAAGAGAAGATGAACGAAGAGATGGCTAAGATTACCAAGGATGAGAACTTCAACCCTATGGGTGGTTGTCTACCTATGCTTATCCAACTACCTATCATCTGGGGTCTTTTCACTCTTCTCAGAAATCCTATTAAGTATATCGCTGATGAGAACATGATTTTCGCAGTTCATCAGTCGTTCCTATGGATTAAAGACCTTGGACAGCCTGACCTTTGGATTCTTCCAATCGCTGCAGCTGTCTCAACATACATCTCTTTTGCGATGACACAGCAGCTTACAGGCCAGAACGAAATTATGGGTGGTCAAGGAAAATCAATGAACATGATGATGAAGTACTTTTTCCCACTCAGTATCCTGTGGCTTGCTAGAGCGTATCCAGCTGGACTTGCTATTTATTGGGCAGGTGGACAGTTCATTCAGATTTTCTTTAATATCAGAATGAATAAGTTCCGTGCAAAGCTCAAGGAAGAGCAGGAACTTGAAGATAAGAGAAGACGTGCTGAGAAGCAGCTTGAGAAGATGAAGAAAGCAAGGATGAAAGGATAATGATGAAAGCTTCAGAAAAATGGGGAGTTGATGTCGACACAGCCGTAGAGCTTGCGCTTCAGGAACTCAAACTCACCAGAGATGAAGTCAACGTTGAAATCCTTGAGGAATCAAGTAAAGGATTCCTCGGTATAGGATCTAAACTTGCTAAAGTGAGAGTTACTCCCAAGAATGACGGTGCTGATAAAGCACATAAAGAAAAAGCAACTTTCGATGATATAGACAGAATCCTCGCTGGTCTTCCTGAGAATAACACTGTTGTTGTTCCTGATGAGATCAGAAAAGACTACGATAAGTACGAAGAGGAAGAGCTTGAGGATGCTCGTGCAAGCGAGCGTGCTAGACAAGGCGAGAAGAGAAAATCTTCTAGACCTAAGAAGAGCAGAGAGAGAAACAAGAAAAATCATGGTAATTTTGAAGCAACTCTACTTCTTGATGTCGATAAGCTAACACCAGTGCAGGATCATCCAGTTGAAGCATTCCTAAAAGAAATCACAAAAGAGATGGGCATTGACCTCGATTTCGAAGTTAAGGAAGGCAAGGATCTTATCTATGTAAATGTTACTGGTGCAGACACTGGTACAATCATCGGCAAGAGAGGACAGACACTCGATGCTGTCCAGTATCTAGCTAGCCTTGTAGTTAACAAGGAAAATGGCGGATACACAAGAGTGGTTATGGACGCTGAGAATTACAGAGCTAAGAGAGAACAGACTCTCGTAAGTCTTGCAAATAGACTAGCTGGTAAGGTGGAGCGTTCCGAGAGAAAGATTACTCTTGAACCGATGAATCCTTATGAGCGTAAGGTTATTCATTCAACACTTCAGAACCATCCAAGTGTAACGACTAGGAGTGAGGGTAAAGACCCTTATAGAAGAGTTATAATCGAGAAGAAATAACACTGAGAGCCCATCTTTGATGGGCTCTTTTCGTCAATAGGAGAATTTATGGCAGATACTATTGCTGCAATTGCAACGCCTCTAGGAGAGGGTGGAGTAGGTATAGTTCGTGTGAGCGGACCTAATTCACTGGCAATTATGAGAAGTATATATCGTGAATGTCCCGATGAGGTAATTCCTCGCCACGTCTACTATGGTCATGCTGTTGATAATCACGGAACAGTCATAGATGATATGGTAGCGATATACATGAAAGCCCCTCACACCTTTACAGGTGATGATGTGGTTGAATTTCAGGCGCATGGAAGCAATGTATCTCTAAGACTTATCCTAAGAAGTGCAATTTCTGCCGGAGCAAGAATTGCAGATCCAGGTGAGTTTACTAAAAATGCTTTTCTTAATGGTAGGCTAGACCTATCTCAAGCAGAAGCTGTTATTGATCTTATAAAAGCGAGAAGTGAGAAACCACTTAGCATTGCTTCTGAGCAGCTTAATGGTAGCCTTGGTCAGGAAATCATAGATATTCGTAATCATATTAAAGACGTGCTAGCTCAGATGGCTGTGAATATAGATTTTCCAGATGAAGACATAGAGCAAGTTTCGTATGATGAGTTTTTAGCAGAACTTATGAAGCAACAAGGTAGGTTAGGCAAGCTTATTAAATCTGCTGAATTTGGCAAGCTTGCAAGAGAAGGAATAAAATTAGCGCTCGTTGGTCGTACAAACGTTGGAAAATCGTCTCTTATGAATGGATTGTTAGGAGAGGATAGAGCTATAGTAACTAATATCCCGGGAACTACGCGCGATACGATTGAGGAGAGTGCAACAATCGGTGGATATCCGATTGTGATTGTTGATACTGCCGGAATTAGAGACACTGATGATGTAATAGAGCAGATTGGCATTGAAAGATCTAAGAATCAGATTGATATTGCTGATCTAGTGGTTATGGTTATCGATGGCAGAAGTAGTCTCGAAGACGAGGATTTTGAAATTGCCAAGCATATCGAAGGAAAACAGGCACTTCTTGTTATAAATAAAGAGGACCTTGGCATTACTATATCTGAGAGTGAGATTGAGAAAATTCAAAGCATACTTAACTGCACAGGTATAGTTTATACAACTGTAAAGACCCTAGGAGGAATCGGAAAAGTTCGAGAGGCGATAGAACATGTTTTTAAAGAAGGACTTGTCGAGAGTGAAGGTGGAAATATAGTCACAAATGAGAGGCACAAAGATGCTCTCGTGAGAGCAAGTGAATCACTAACTCAGGGTATAGAACTTTTAGAAATGTGTGAACCACTTGAAATTGCTGAAATAGAGGCGCGTGATGCTTTTCAGATATTAGGAGAGATAATAGGAGAAACCGCGAGTGAAGAGATTCTCGATACGGTTTTCTCTAAGTTTTGTTTGGGAAAATAAGTATGAATTTGCAGGAAATTAAAAATTCAAATAAATATAGTATGATGGGTGAATACGATGTAGTTGTCGTAGGTGCTGGTCACGCAGGATGTGAGGCTGGCCTTGCTTCTGCAAGAATCGGATGTGAGACACTCCTTCTCTCGATGAACCTCGAATCTGTAGCGATGATGCCTTGTAATCCTTCTATTGGAGGAACTGGCAAGGGTCACCTCGTGTGTGAGATAGATGCTCTCGGTGGAGAGATGGGGCTTAATATCGATAAGACCTTTATACAGAGCAAGATGCTTAACACATCTAAAGGACCAGCTGTTCATTCTCTCCGTGCGCAGGCGGATAAGACGAGATATCATCTCGAGATGAAGAAGACCATCGAGAATGAAGAAAGACTAAGTCTTAAGCAGGCGGAGGTTGTTGACCTTATCATCGATGATGGTGCGGTGTGCGGAGTAGTAACTAGAACCAACTCCATTTATTTGTCTAAAGCGGTCATTATGTGTACTGGAACATTTCTTGCTGGAAAGGTGTTTATAGGCGAAAGCGCGTATTACAGTGGTCCGAGTGGTCTAGCTCCTTCGATGGAGCTTGCGGACAAGCTGCACGAATGTGGACTCCCGATGCGTAGATTCAAGACTGGGACCCCCGCTCGTATGCTTGCCTCGACACTTGATTACGACAAAATGAAGCAGCAGGATGGAGATGATGAAATTATTCCTTTTTCATTTATGAATGAAGGAAAAGAACTTGGAAGAAATCAGATATCATGCTGGCTCTCTTATACAAATAGCGAAACTCATAGGATTATCCTTGAAAATATAGAGCGTTCAGCAATGTACTCCGGCAACATTGTAGGTGTCGGTCCAAGATACTGTCCTTCTATTGAAGATAAGGTTTCGAGATTTAAGGATAGGGATAGACATCAGTTATTCGTTGAGCCAGAGGGTCTTGATACTGATGAGATGTATATACAAGGTATGTCTTCTAGTTTACCAGAAGATATTCAGGAAGAGTTTTATCACACTATTCCTGGACTTGAAAATGCTGAAATTGTTAGACCAGCTTATGCCATAGAGTACGATTGTGTTGATCCAACAACTCTGAAGCCTAGCCTTGAGAGCAAGCTTATAGATAATATGTTCTGTGCTGGACAGTTTAATGGAAGCTCTGGATATGAGGAAGCAGCTGCACAAGGTCTTATAGCTGGAATTAACGCTGCTCGCAAGATTAATGGTGAAAATCCTCTCGTGCTCGGAAGAAACGAAGCTTATATTGGCGTTCTAATCGACGATTTAGTGACTAAAGGTACTATGGAGCCTTATAGAATAATGACGTCTAGAGCGGAATTTAGGCTTATTCTGAGACAAGACAACGCAGATCGACGTCTGACAGAGATTGGCTATGAGTATGGACTAGTTTCTGATGATAGGTATTCTAAGTTTATCACGAAGAAAAAACTCGTAGATGGAGAGATAGAGAGACTGAGAAATAAGTATGCTGAATTTAGTAAACTTAATGAATTTCTAGTATCTCAGGGTAGTCATGAGGCAACGAATAATAATATTACTTTTTATGATCTTCTCAGAAGACCGGAGATTTCGTACGAAGCATTAAAGGCAATAGATGATGAAACTAGACCAGAGCTTAATAGAGCTGAGAGATACGAAGTTGAAGTTAGAATTAAGTATGCAGGCTATATCGATAAGCAGCTAGCGCAAGTTGAAAAAATGAGAAAGCTCGAGAATAAGAAGCTTCCAGAAAATATCAATTATAATGAAATCAATGGCCTCAGACTTGAAGCTAGGCAGAAGCTTTCTGAGATTAATCCAATTAGCATTGGTCAAGCGAGTAGGATTAGCGGAGTTTCTCCGGCGGATATAAATGTACTTCTTATTTATTTAGAGAAGGAAAGAAGAAGTAATGAGCGAAGCGGGAGGCATGAGTATGAAGGATAATTTGATCTCAGAACTGAATAGTAGATATGGGAGCGATAACACCGATAAGCTAGTCAGATACATGCAAAGAATCCTTGAAATTAATGAAAATATCAACCTTACGGCAGTTAGGGAAGAGTGTGAATTCCTAGAGAAGCATATTGTGGACTCTCTAGCTTGTAACGATTATGAGGAATTTCAGAGAGCTAAGCTTGTTGTTGATATGGGTACTGGCGGTGGATTTCCTGGTATTCCGCTTGCTGTAACAAATCCAGATAAAAAGTTCATTCTGGCAGATTCCCTTAATAAGAGACTTAAAGTAATCGATCAAGTTGCTGAGGAACTTGGGATTAGCAATATTGAACTTATTCATATGAGAGCTGAGGATATGGGGCACAATGTTAAGTATCGAGAGAAAGTAGATGTGTGCGTATCTCGTGCAGTTGCTTCTCTTGATATATTATCTGAATGGTGTCTTCCGCTAGTGAAAAAAGGGGGGTATTTTATTCCGTATAAGGGGCAAAGTGCAGAAGATGAAATTGCTTCTGCTGATGCTGCTATTAGGGTTCTTGGTGGTAATGTTGAAAAGATAGAGAATCCCGCACAGGATAAGAACGCTATATCTGGGCATAGGCTTATTTTTATAAGAAAGTGCAATAGTACTCCAAAGAGGTTTCCGCGCAAGCCGGGAATTGCGAAAAAGAGCCCTATACGCTAAAAAGACTTAATCCTACAATGTAATAGATTAAATTGTAGTAGTGGGAAAGTAAAATGTTTCACGTGAAACATTTTAACTACCCACTACATATTGTTTCACGTGAAACATTGAGAAGTCTTTTCACTAAAAACTCACGCAAATATAAGAAGAAATAGATGAGAATTGTAGATAGGAAAGCCATAATATTATATAATTACACTAGTGAAATCTCGAAAAGGAGACTTATATGGGAAAGGCAATAGCAATATTTAATCAAAAGGGTGGAGTTGGTAAAACAACTACCAATATAAACCTGAGTGCCTGCCTCGCTGTACAAGGCAAAAAGGTTCTAGTAATCGATATAGATCCACAGGGGAATACCACTAGTGGAATAGGAATTAAGAAAAGAAAATTAACTGATACATTATATGATGTATTGGTTAATAAAGATTATGATGTCCACAAAGCTATCCTTCAAACTAAGACAGCCAATCTGGATATTATTCCTGCGAGTGTAGATTTGGCTGGAGCTGAAATTGAGCTAGTAAATATTGAGGGAAGAGAGAGAAGACTCAAGAAAGCAATCGAGCAGGTTAGAGGAGAATATGATTACATATTCATAGACTGCCCTCCATCACTTGGATTATTAACAATTAACTCGCTGACGGCAGTTGACAGCGTACTAATACCAATTCAGTGTGAGTTTTACGCATTAGAAGGAGTTAGTCAGCTTATGAGCACTGTTGAGCTAGTGAAAAAGAATATGAACCCAGACCTTCAAATTGAAGGAGTAATCCTTAGCATGTTTGATGGTAGAACGAACCTAGCAATTCAGGTAGTACAAGAAGTTAAGAAATACTTTGGGAAATATGTATTTTCAACTGTAATCCCAAGAAACGTAAGACTCGCAGAGGCGCCAAGCTATGGGATGCCTATTGTTAAGTATGATCCTTCATCGGCAGGTGCAAAAGCTTATAACAAATTTGCACTAGAGTTCCTAGATAGAGAAAAGAGGAGAAAGAAGAAAAATGGCTAAAAGAAAAGGTGGTCTAGGAAGAGGGCTCGATGCACTCTTCGCAGATGCAGCTCCTCTGTTCGAAGAAGACTTGGAACAAAACGAGGAAGAAGATATAGACACGAAACTGCTAGATATCATCGACGATGTAACAGGAGATAAGAGCAGAGAACGTTTTGATTCGAAAAGCAAGGCTAAGAGCAACAAAAAGCATAAGACAAAATCAGATAGAGACGAAGCAAAAGGAAATAGCTTGAGCGGCATCAAAGAAGACAAGACTCCAAGGGGGCATGCTGTTCAGTTGGAAGAAAGAAATATAAAAAATTCAAAGGGTGAAACTTCCCAAACGCAAACAGCTTCAGCGAAAATCGAGGTTGATGAAGATAGGGTTTTATATATCGATATTAATGACATCAAAGCAAATAAAGACCAACCACGAAAGACCTTCAATGAAGAGAAACTAAAAGACCTTGCGAACTCCATCAAGGAGAATGGGGTGATTCAGCCTCTAATCATCAGAAAAGCACAGAATGGTTACGAGCTTGTTGCTGGTGAAAGAAGATGGCGAGCAGCTAGGATTGCTGAAATCAAGAAGGTTCCTTGTATAATAAGGAATTTTGACGAAAAGCAGAACATGATAGTCGCTATCATAGAAAATATGCAGCGAGAAAATCTCGACCCTATTGAAGAAGCACTTGGTCTTAATGAGATGATCAAGCGATTCGAGTTCACACAAGAGCAGGTATCAAACGCTTTAGGAAAGAGCAGAGCATATATAGCAAACTCACTTAGACTTCTAAAGCTACCTGAAAAAATACAGAACATGATTATCGAGGGACGGATTTCAGCTGCACACGGTAGAACGATTATCACAATCAAGGATGAAAAGAAACAGATAGAGGTTTGTGACAAGATAATTAGAAATGGACTATCTGTGAGAGCAGCGGAAAGGCTTACCGAGAAGATAAAGGATGACGCAAGACCTGAGCGTAAGAAGAGAAAGCCATGTGTCAATGCGGAAATTGCAGCAGTAGAAGATGAATTAAGAAAGATATTTGGTACAAAAGTCAACATAAATGGCAAGGCGTCAACTGGAAAGATTGAAATTGAATATTACAGTGTAGATGAATTGAACAGGTTGATAGACATGCTTAGAAGTATAGAGTAGCCAAAGTTAGGAGTAGAAGATTTATGAACAAAAACGCAGGAAATATAGCAGGCGCAGAGTTTCTTGAGAGCTTGCCAGTGCCGGCGTGTATGGTCAATAAAGAAGGAGTCGTTGTATATGCGAATTCGCTCATAAAAAACGTGTTTGCATATGATGACATAGTGGATGGAAATTTCTTTGCGCTTACGGGAAGCAAGCTTGAAGATCTAGAAGAAGCTCGAGATACAGGCACAGAAGTAAAGATAAAGCGCAACGAGCAGATTTTTGTGTTAAACACAACTCGCGAGGAGCGAGAAGACGGCATAATAACCGTTTTCTTCAACAATGTAACTGAACGCGAGACACTTCGTTCAAACTACAGAGATGAACATGTGTGCCAGATGTATATCAGCCTAGATAACTATGATGAACTGATTTCAAATTCGCCTTCAGACAGTAAGATGACAGTTCCAGCGGAGGTGGATAAGATTCTAAGTAAATGGGCTGAATCTAACAACGCAGCTATTGAAAGCATCAGCGAGGACACGTATCTTGCAACACTTTACAGACGAGACGTTGATAACTTGATCGAAGGAAGATTTTCGATTCTGGATACAATTAGAGCTATCCAGACCAAAGACGATTTTCCAGTTAGTCTAAGTATAGGCGTTGGAATGGGAGTACGAAACCTGCAGGATGCCACAGAGCTTGCGGAAGCAGCACTTGATCTCGCTATGGGACGTGGCGGAGATCAGGCGGTAGTCAAGAACGGTGATAGAACTCATTACTATGGCGGAAAGCTCCAGTCGATGGAGAAAAACAACAAAGGAAAGTCGAGAATTATCGCACATGCGCTAAAGCAGTTAGTTAGAGAGAGCTCAAATGTAATCGTAATGGGGCATCGTTGGCCGGATATGGACTGCTTTGGTTCTGGAATAGGGGCTTATAAAATTGCAAAGCACATGGAGAAGGATGTTGCAATTGTGATCGAGGAGTACAACGAGGCTTTGCATGCTATCTACAAGCAAGCTGTTGAGACCGATGACTACGAGATTGTGAATAGGGAAAAAGCGATAGAGCTTTGCGAGGAGAAGACCCTTGTAATTGTTGTCGATACACATAGACCGGGCATGGTTGAATGTCCTGAAATCCTTGAGAAGGCTGATAAAATTGTCGTTATCGACCACCATAGACTGTCCGATGATTCGATAGACAATGCGATACTATCATATGTTGAATCATATGCGTCTTCAGCGAGTGAACTTATGACTGAGATTATCCAGTACACTTCTAACAAAAAGATTGTCAACAAGTTCGAAGCAGAAGCTTTGTTAGCTGGAATAACGGTAGATACAAATAGGTACTCTATTAAGACTGGGGTAAGAACATTTGAAGCCTCTGCATGGTTAAGGCGTGTAGGTGCTGATACTACTGAAGTTAAGAGGTTTTTCCAGTCGGAGGTTACGTCGTTCCAGATGAGAGCAGAGGCAGTTGCCAATGCTGAATATATGGACGAAGGTGTTGCGCTCTCGATTTCTCAGGGATATTCGACAGATGCACAGATTATCAATGCGCAGGTTGCGGACGAGCTATTAATGGTTAAAGGAGTGAAAGCTTCGTTTGCTGCGGGCAAGAATGATAAGGGCAAGACAGTGATAAGCGCGAGATCTCTCGGGGAAGTCAATGTTCAGGTGATTATGGAGAGATTCAATGGAGGAGGGCATCTTAATTCAGCAGGCGCTCAAACTGACATGGAACCAGAAGAAGTAATCGCAGAGCTTAAGAAGATAGTACCAGAGTATCTAGGAACAGATGGCGAGGAGTCGGATACTTACGGACAGGAGTAAGGGATAGAGCTTCGGAAGTACCCAAATAGGCGAGGAATGTCTATAAGATTGAAAATGTGTTAGTAAAATAAAAAAGGATTTACAAGAACAACAAGAATCTAAGCGATGAGAATTAGTAAAATAAAGGCGACAGGAAATTGCACAGAAGAAAAAGGAGGGCAATATGCAGATTATTTTAAAGAAAGACGTTAAAGGAACGGGTAAAGCCGGAGACGTTGTTAAGGTAAGTGACGGTTATGCAAGAAATCGCTTAATTCCAGGTGGATTTGCAATTGAGGCTACTCCTTCAAATCTCACGAAAGTTAAGAGAGATAAGGCTAACCGCGAAGAGCAGATTGCACTAGATAAGGCAGAAGCTAATCAGGTGAAAAAGGTGCTCGAAGGAGAGGTTATCAAGCTTAAGACTAAGGTTGGTGAGGGCGGAAAGCTATTCGGATCGATTACCTCGATGGATATTGCTAATGCAATCAAGGAGCAGACAAAGCTCGATGTCGACAAGAAGAAAATAGTGCTGATCAAGCCAATTAAGGAAATCGGTGAACATGAAGTCGATATTAAGCTATACACAGATATTACAGCTCGCATCAAGGTGGCTGTCACTGAGGAATAAAAATGCCAAATGAAATAAACAGTCAACTTTCGGAGGCCCTAGAGCCTCCGAAAGACATAGAAGCGGAGAAGGCGGTTCTAGGGTCGATGATGCTAAGCGACGATGCCGTTCAGGACGTCGTGGACATACTTAAGCCAGAGGATTTTTATCTCAAGGAACATCAAGAGATATATAAGATGTTCATGAGTATGTTCAGAAGAAGCATAACTATTGATCTTATGACAACGAGAGCGGAGCTTAACAAGGTACATCAACTTGAGCTAGTCGGTGGTATGACATATCTGAGCAGACTGTCAGGTGATGCGATAAACCCTTCAAATGCCAAGTTCTATGCGCTCACCGTCGTTGATAAATCGAAGATGAGAAAGCTCATCAAGTCTGCTGACACTATGCGAAAGAACGCATACGATGGAAGCATGGATAGTGAGCGGATTCTCGACGAGGCAGAAAAGGAAATTTTTTCAATCGCACAGGCTTCACAGCGCAAGAACTACTCTCCTATTCAAGAAGTGCTGCAGACTAATATTCTCCAGATAAATGAGCTGGTGAGGAACAAGGGGCAGCTTCCTGGTATTACAACTGGATTTAGAGATATTGATAAAATGCTCGGCGGTCTTAAGAAGACCGACCTTGTTGTGCTTGCAGCTAGACCTGGTATGGGAAAGACTGCGTTTGCGCTTAACGTAGCAGAAAATGCGGCGATGGCAGGTCATTCGGTGATCGTGTTCAGCATGGAGATGTCCAAGGAACAGCTGGGACAGAGAATGCTCGCCATGTCAGCAAGAGTCGATATGGAGCACATCAAGAACGGAACTATCGAAGACGACGAATGGTTTAGCATCGATACAGCTCAGGAGAAATTCGAGAGTGTGAATCTCAATATCGACGATACAGCGCAGATCTCGATTCTCGAGATGAAGAACAAGTGCCGAAGACTAAAGGAGAAGAGTGGGCTTGACCTCGTAATCATTGATTACTTGCAGCTCATGTCCCTCGGCTATGGCGGAGATAACAGAACTAATGAAATAAGTGCGATTACCAGAAGCATCAAGATTCTTGCAAAGGAGCTTGACGTATGCGTAATCCTGTTATCGCAGCTTTCCCGTGCTTCTGAGCAGCGTAAGGATCATCGTCCGATGCTGTCTGACCTCAGAGAGTCTGGCTCAATCGAGCAGGATGCAGATATCGTAGTATTCCTAAAAAGGGATGACTATTATCAAAATGAGGATGAAGAGGCTGATACTTCATCAGGGAACACATGTGAAGTAATTATTGCCAAGCACAGGAGTGGTCCTACGGGAACCGTTAACCTGGCTTGGATTGCAAGGTACACGAAGTTCGGAAACCTCGAGTACACAGTATAGATTTGTATAAATAAGTTTTTCAAGGAGAACCATGAACAACACTGAGTTTGTTACAGAACAGAATAAAGATGTCTACCTGTTTAGCACGGAAGTCGAGAACCTCATGATAAACGAGTTCTTTACCAGTGCAAACGGTGACTATGTAAAAGTGTATTTGCTTGGTTTGATGCGTGCAAAACACGGGATAGTAGAGGACAGAAGTAAGACTGCAAATGTTCTTGGTATCACTCCAGATGAAATCGATGCGGCGTGGGACTACTGGGAGAGCGTTGGCGTTATAAGACGAGACTATATGCCTGATGACTCATATAGAGTAGTTTTTCTGAGCCAGATTTCAAGATTTTACGGAAACAAGAAAAGTAGAAGCTTTGGAAGTGAGTCAGAAGAACAGGATTCGCGCCTTATAAATCTCGATCTAAAGCACCTATATGACACTTACGAGAGTGCGAGCGGAAGAAGCATACCTTCTAGCGATGCCCGCAAGATAGCCGATACCATTGGTACATTCGGGGTTTCGCCAGAGGTGTACGCTTATGCGATAAAATACAGCAGTGATAACGGTCATAACGATGTTCGTTATATAAACAAAGTCGCTATTAATTGGCACAAGGAAGGATGCAATACCGAGGCAGACGTAAAGGCGCTTCTGGATAAGGACGCGAAACGAAGATACCGCTATGGCAGGATATTCAAAGAGATTGGATTTAATCGCCAATGGAATTCCGGGGACTGCGAGATGATGGATCGCTGGTTCGACAAGTTTGGATACAATATAGAGGAAGTTCTTGAGGCTGTGAAGCTCACTGCAGGAAAGCGTGAGCCATCACTTAGATACGTCGATGCCGTCTTGGAAAACAAATATCGCAAAGCTGGAGGGATTGAGCCTAGCTACAAAACCAATAATCAGAACGGTACCCAAGGAACTAGATCTGCAGGCGATAAGTCGATGCAAGTAGAAAAGATAGGAAGTACAAACTCGGAAGGCAGTGTAAACGTCAGCAAGCGAGTCCTAGAGGAGTACTATAAGTACCTCAGAGAAAAGGCTGTGCATGATCAGAAGGAGAAACAGCAGAGGCTTGAAACAGAAATGCCTATAATGCAGAAATTTGCAAGTATTGAGGCGGACATCAAAGAAAAGCTGCTCGCTGGACTTGGAAGTATAGGCAAGGAAAAACGGACGGAATTGCTGCAGAGACAGAAGGAGCTTATCGAGCAAAAGAAAGAGTTCCTTGCGGTGAACGGGTATCCGGAGGATTATTTAGAAGTTAAATACAAGTGTCCGATATGCAAGGACCACGGAATTATGGACGATGGAATGCGCTGCTCTTGCGTTAAAGAGAGAGCAGATGAGGCTTATAGATGGAACAAAGACAGGCAAACAAAGTAGACAACAAAGAAAATAATTTACAAAATGTAGAGAATATGGAGAAAAAGCAGAAGGCTCCGTCTAAGGCAGAGAGGAAGGCAGCTCAGAAAGCTGCTGGTAAGCAGGCAAAAGAAGCTAAGAAGGAGAAAGCCGAAGCTGCCAAGAAGGCGAAGAAACAAGCTAAGCAGGATAAGGTCAGAGCTATAGAGCAGAAGAAAAACGAAGCCAGGGCTGCTAAGAAGGCCGCAAGGGCAGCGAAGGGGCCTACCGTATGGAATAAAATTGGTTCTGCGATAGCCACAGCTGCTGCTGCACCAATCTATCTGCATGACAGGATCCAAGATGCTTCCGACAAGTTCTTCATTGGATGTGGGTTCAGCCTAGCTACAGAGTATCATGACATGCGTGTCAGATATAAGGGAAGTGGAGCCAAGATGGTGAGCGGGCTTTTTGCTTTGATTATCATGGTCTGTGGTGTGTTACTGACGATGCAGCATTACACAGTCTATGAATATGCATATAACGGGCGTGTACTCGGATATGTAAAATCCGAAGATAGTGTCGTCGGGCTTTTGGACGTTGCAGGAGACCATATGTCATCGAATAACAATGGTGCACGCATCAAGTTTATCGCTGGCAATAATGTGACATTTAGGAAGGTTTCAGCAGCAGAAAAGGATTTAGATGATGCTGACACTGTTATGAATAAGCTGACATATATGACGGATATTGAGGTTTCTGCGTATGGCGTCTATCAGGATGGCAAACTTCTGACGGTTGTAGAGACGAGGGGAACAGCGGATTCCCTAGTTAAGGAAACTCTTGCTCACTATAAAAAAACTGCAAAGGGCATGAAGCTTGAGCAGATTAAGTTCGCTAAGAAGGTAGAGGTTAAGCAGCTGGATGTAATGCTTAATAGCGTTCAGAGTAAAAAACAGGCTTCGGAGCAGCTTCTTAACGGCGGAAATATTAACATGAGCCACATCATAAAAGAAGGCGAGAACATAAATAGCGTCGCTAGGAAGTATGATGTAAATGTCAAGGACATGAGTGGCAAGAATAGCGAGCAATCCGTGAATGACCTTAAGCCGGGAGACCTTGTAAATATGGAAAAGAAGGTTTCGCCGCTTGAAGTTAGAACCGTTGAGACTGGAAAGATGTCAGAAGAAATCCCATATGAGACAGAGAAACAGGAGACTAAGGATCTCTACAAAGGCGAGTCTCTAGTCGCACAGGAAGGTGTTAACGGAAGACAGATAATCAGCGGAACGATTACTAAAGTAAACGGTAAGGAAATAAAGAGAAATATCAACCACAAAGAGGTAGTTGTTCAGCCGATTAAGAAAATCGTTAAGGTCGGAATCAATGATAAACCTAAAACTGCATCGAGTGGCTCGTATGCAGTGCCTATCAAGAACAATTACGTTATCAATAGCAACGGAAAGTTCGGAAGCAGATGGGGAAGAATGCACGAAGGATTAGACTTCTCTTGCCCAACAGGAACACCTATTTATGCTGCCGATGGAGGAACTATTACTAAGGCCGGTACGTTCGGTGGCTACGGAAACTGTGTAATTATCAAGCATGATAATGGACAGGAAACACTATATGGACACTGCAGCAAGATAAACGTAAGCGTCGGTGATAAGGTTTATAAGGGACAAGTAATCGCAAACGTAGGAAATACAGGTCGAAGCACGGGCGCCCACCTTCACTTCGAGGTTCATGTCGGAGGAAAGGCTGTGGATCCATGGAGCTACATATTCTAATTACAGGGACGACAGATTTTAATGAGCAAAAGCAGAAAGAAGAACAGAGAGCTGAGGTCATCCGATAGGGTGGCCGCAGCCTCAACTGAAAGCAGAGAAACTTGGAAGACGACTAGGAAAAACCAGAAAAAGAAGAAATCTGGCATAAGAGGGATTTTTTCAAAACCTGCAAACAGGCGCAATTTGATAATTGTGGCTGTGGTTTTGCTATTGCTCGCAGCGTCAGTTCGCAACATAGTCAAACTTGAGCTCGAGAATAGAAGGCTTAAGCATAAGCAGAAAGAGCTCATAGAACAGAGAAAAGAACTCAAAATTGAGCTCAGAAATGTAAACAGCAAGGAGTATATAGAGGAACAGGCTCGAAAGCAGCTAAGGCTTGTTGATCCAGATGAAATCCTATTTGTATTTCCTAATGAGAAGGATAAGGATAATGCAAAAGACAAATAATTTAGGAAAAGAGGACAGGCTAAGGATTAATGAAGCTATAGTAGTAGAAGGTCGTGACGATGTCGATGCTGTAGCAAAAGCGTGCGATACACTAATTATTGCAACGCATGGATTTGGAATAACGAGTGAGACCTGGAGACTGATCGAGAAAGCATATAACGAAAAAGGTATTATTATCTTGACTGATCCCGACTATTCTGGTGAGGAAATAAGGCGAAAGTTAACGGCAAAATTTCTGAAAGCACTACATGCATATTTACCAAAATCAGAGGCAACTAGGGACGATGATATCGGAGTTGAAAATGCTACACCGGAGGCCATTAGAGATGCCTTAACTAAGGTCCATGGCATCACCAAGAGTGCCAAGATAG